>OIAG01001240.1_pt1 | contig 10133 bp, 8 predicted proteins | sample 1580701 | NCBI WGS metagenome assembly OIAG01 (sample SAMEA3882551, study PRJEB24775) | human gut metagenome | biome: human-associated habitat; feature: intestine environment; material: feces | place: Netherlands | collected 2009/2010 | reverse complement strand
CTCAGCGTGCTCCATATCATCAACGCTGAACAGCTCCTGAAAGCTCATGCGGCCGATGCGGGCCACGGCGTCAAGGCTGGTCAGGGCCAGTGCGGAAACGCACATGGTCATAAAGACGGTAGCAGCATAAGCGGGGACGCCGAACATCTCAAAGAAACCGGCAACGCCACGGCTGAAGATCTGGAACGGAGTACCGGCAGCGGGAGTGCCGTCAGCAGCTGCTGCAGCACCGGCGACGCACAGAGCCAGAACAGCCAGCAGGCTCTCCAGGATCATTGCGCCGTAGCCGACCTTCAGCATATCCTTTTCGTTTTCGACGGTCTTGGAGGAAGTACCGGAGGAAACAAGGCTGTGGAAGCCGGAAACAGCACCGCAGGCCACGGTGACGAACAGAATGGGGAACATCGTGCCCAGCTTCTCGTTGGTGAAACCGGTGAAGACGGGCAGATTCATGGTGGGGTGAGCGACCAGCAGGCCGACCACAGCGCCGATGATCATGGCCACGAACATAAAGGTGGTCATGTGGTCACGGGGCTGCTTCAGCAGCCACATGGGCAGAACGGCGGCAAAGAAGATGTAGACGAAGGTGATATAGCTCCATGCAGCCTTGCCCAGAATGATCGGCAGGTTTGCACCGATGACGAAGGAAAGCACGATAAAGACGATGCTGATGACGCTCTCCTTCCAGCCGGAGAAGTTGAACTTCTTCTGGACGAGACCAAAGACGACTGCAAAGACCATGAACATGATAGAGACCATACCGGCAGCACCGTTGGTCTGAGCAGCCTCGACCAGAGCACCGTCTGCGCCGAAGGCGTTGAAAGTGCCGGCGACCATGTCTGCGAAGGCAGCGATGACGATGCCGCAGAACAGCCAGCAGAACAGCAGGAACAGCTTACGGCCGGTCTTACCGATGTACTTTTCGATCAGCATACCCATGCTCTTGCCGTCGTTCTTGACGGAAGCGTACAGAGCGCCGAAGTCGGTGACAGCACCGAAGAAGATGCCGCCGATGAGCACCCACAGCAGGACGGGCAGCCAGCCAAAGGCTGCGGCCTGAATGGCACCGGTGACAGGGCCTGCACCGGCGATGGAGCTGAACTGATGTGCAAAGACGGTCCAGCCGTTGGTGGGAACATAGTCACGGCCATCCTCATGGACGACTGCGGGAGTCTTGGCTTTGGGGTCGATGCCCCATTTGTTGGCCAGCCAGCGGCCGTACAGCGTATAAGCGCCGAACAGACACACGGCTGCGATCAAAACGATGACCAGCGTATTCATTTCTCTATACCTCTTTCCTTTCTTTCACACCGGCAACCGGCAACGTGTCAGACAGGGCGGCTGTGCCCAAAAGCAGAGCAGGCGAAACGGCCCGGAGGGTGAAAAAAGCCTCCGTCCTCACTGGAAGGATAGAACACAAGGATGCATCCTATCTTCCTCGAAGACGAAGGCCAAACGGTGTACGCACACCGGTCGTTCTCCGCGGTACCACTTCGTTTGCTGCTTTCAGGAGCAGCCGCTTGCGCGTACAGGCGTTTGGGCGCCGATACGCTGCCCTGTAACGTGGGCTGAACGGCCACGCGCTACTGCCCAAAATGAGGTTCACGCAGGCTGCTCGCAGGTGAGGGCTGATCGCACTGTGCTGCCGCCTTGCACCGGAATGGCGGCTCTCTGAGCGCAGGGAATGCGAAAAGTCATGTCCTGTTCATTGCATTTGCCGAATGATTGTGTATACTTTAGTCCCGATTTCATAATTTGTCAATATATTTTGGGCAAGTTAGGAGACTCTTCCATTTTTGCGGCGGCGAAGATAAGAAATTTTAGACGATTTTTGTTCAAACGTGAGATGAATAAAACTGAACACAACGACAGATGAAATCTGCTAATCTTTGCCAAAGAAAATCAAAATGCTTGACTTTTGCGCTTTCAAGTGCTAAAGTACTAACGTAACAAGAGTATGAAGGATCCTCTATTCTATCACAAGAGCAAGGCAAAAAAATCGTGCAGCAGGAAAACAGCATAAATAGGTGATTCCATGCTGCTGCCATCGCATGAAAAAGTTGAATTACTATCCATGAAGTGCCGCAAAGGAGGCAGCTATGGCGGATAAAAACCCCAGAAAAAACCCCACCACCGATGCATTGTTCGATGCGATCCTCAGTTTGGAGACGCGGGAGGAGTGCTATAACTTCTTTGAGGACCTCTGCACGGTCAAGGAGATCTCCGATATGGCCCAGCGGCTGGAAGCGGCGAAGCTTCTGCTCAACGGCAGTACCTACGACCAGATCGTGAAGGCCGTGGAGATCAGCACCGCCACCATCAGCCGCATCAACCGCTGCATCCAGTATGGCTCCGGCGGCTACCGCGATACCATTGAGAAGGTGCAGAAGGCCGCGAAGCCGGAGTGACATCCGGGCGGGGCTGCACATAGGATGGACTGTGCCCTATCCCTATGAGAGAAAGGAAGGTCCTTTTTATGGCTGATACCACCAACTGCACCCACTGTGTTGTCTGCGATTGTCCCGCCCTGCCGCGCGTTACCTTCGATCAGGCAGTCATCGACCTGATGGAGAGCATCGCTCTGCAGGAGTCGGCGCTGAGCCATATCCTCTGTGCCGAGACCCAGAAGATGAAGACGGCCCTCAGCATGGAGGAGCTTGACCTGTGCAAGCTGCTGGAGGTCAACGACTCTGCCACCAACATGGTCCACGCCGTGGCGAATCTTGAGCTGGTGCTGAAGGAAAAGCTGGAATTTATCGCCAACAACCTCTACTATCCCTCGACGGAGAACAACACCTGCACCACCACCGAGAGCTGATGTCAGGTGAGAGGAGAAAGTAAAAACGGACAAAAGGCCCTTCTGTGCAGGACGGACTGCGCAGAGGGGCCTTGCTGTTCCCGGGAAATACAGAGCGAATGCCCGGCGTCGGGAGCGCTCGTGCAGCGGGGACCTGCATAAAAATATGTATAAAAGTCTGAAAAGTGTTTTGTTGGAATTGCTGAATATCGAAATCTGTGCTATACTATATAGTGTTTATCTAAGAGAAAGGGGAACCTGACCTTGCTGCACTACGATGCGATCCTGTTTGACGTGGACGGTACGCTCATTGATTCCGCCCCCGGCATTCTCAATACACTGGAAGAAGTTTTTAAGGCGATGGGCGTGGATGTCGCCCGGAGCGACCTGAACCGCTACATCGGCCCGCCCCTCCGCAAGAGCTTTGGCGAGCATTTTTCGGACCCCGCCAAGATCGAGGAGGCCACCGAGCGCTACCGCACGAGTTATGCCGTCAAGGGCAGCCATGAGGGAGATGCTTACCCCGGCGTGGTGGAGATGCTGGGCCGCCTCAAGGCCGCAGGGCTGACCCTCTGCACGGCCACCTGCAAGCCCACCCATGTCGTGACGCCCATTCTGGAAGAGCAGGGGCTTTCCTCCTACTTTTCGTTCGTGGGCGGCGCGTCAATGGACGAGAGCCGTGACAACAAGACGGACGTCATCCGTCATGTCCTCGACCAGCCGGTCATGCAGGGCAAGCGGGTTCTGATGGTCGGCGACCGCCGCGACGATATGCAGGGCGCAAGGAACTGCGGGCTGGACGCCGCCGCGGTGCTATACGGTTACGGCAGCAGGGAGGAGGTCACGCCCTTTGCACCGGTCTTTATGGCCGCAGACTGCAAGGAGTTGACGGAATGGATCCTCCGCCCTGTGGACGAGCTTTCCCATTCCTGAACGAGAGGAATCGTATCTATGAGTCGAAAAATGCAATCGGAAAAAGAAAATATGACCCTCATGCAGAAGCGGGCCGTTCTGGTCTGCATTCTCTGTGTTCTGGCCGTGCTGCTGACCTTCGGCATCACGACCGCGCTCTTGAAAAAGGGCGGCGACGCCCCCGCGCCCTCGGTCTCTGAGTCGGCGGCAGACCCCGCTCCGGGCGAAGACCTGTCGGGCCATTACCAGATCGACAACGCCTCTGCCGCCCTGCTGACGGAGACCGCCGACGCCGGTGCGGATTACCTGAACGACACCCTCTTCTTGGGCGACTCCAATACCGTCCGCCTCTACAACAACGGCCTCATCTCGCTGCAGCAGTTCTGCGCGAAGGAGGGCATCGGTACGCAGGCGGCGCTCAACGAGGGCATCGTTACCTTTAAGAAAGATTCGAACCACTACACCATCCCGCAGGCTGTAGCCATGATGAAGCCCCGCCGGGTGGTCATGACCTTCGGCACCAACGACACCGGGATGGAAGTCTCGGACTTCATCGCCCACTATACGGCGCTGGTTCAAGCCGTCCAGCAGAGCTACCCCTATACCGACATCATCGTGAACACCGTGCCGCCTGTCCCGGTCGATCACTCCAACTATCCCCACATGGACCAGTCCAAGATCGACGACTTCAATATGGCTCTTCTGAATATGTGCGAGCAGCTGGGAGTCCGTTTCCTTAACTCTGCCGAAGCTCTCAAAGGCAGCGACGGCTACGGCATCGCGGACTATTATACCAGCGGCGACATCCACCTCAAGAGTGTCGGCCTCAAAGCTGTGCTGAATTATATCCGCACCCACGCCTGTCAGACCGATGACCGCCGCCCGGACACCAACAACATCCCCACCCGCACGATGGAGTATGTCTCCAACCCCAGCTCCGCAGTGGCCGCGCCCAGTTCGGAGGCTGCAAGCTCCAGCGGGAGTCTGAGCGAAAGCGCCAGCAGCTCCGAAAGCTCGAGCAGCAGTGAGAGCACCAGCTCCAGCGAGGGCAAGAAGTTCGAGGCCCACTACCATGTGGACAAGAACGGCGGCGGCACCCTGAGCGTGGGCGGCGATACCGGCAACAACTCTGTGACCTATACCGTCACCGACCCCGGCAAGTCCATCACGGTGACGGCTGTCCCGGCGGACGGCTATGTCTTCGTCAAGTGGAGCGACGGTCTCACCAGCAAGACCCGCACCGATACCGATTTCAAGCAGAATCTGGATGTCACGGCGGTGTTTGGCGCTGCGTCCGTCCACATCACCAGCGAGGGCAAGGGGGCTGTGGGCAGCTCCTACACCTTCAAGGCCAACCTCAGCGGCAAGTATGCCAAGGCCGAACATCTGCGCTGGTACGCCAATGGGCAGGAGGTCACGCAGGCGGCGGGCAAATCCACCATCACCGTTGTGGTGGACAGCTCGATGGTCAACGCCTCCTACAAGATCCACGCAGTCGTCACCTATAACGACTGCAAGGTGAGCAGCAACACCCTGACCATCACCATCGGCAGCGGTGTGTCCAGCGAGTCTGCTCCTGCCAGCAGCTCGTCCTCGTCTAATGCCGGTTCTTCCGGCAGTACATCCGCTTCGTCTTCCTCGGCAAGCTCGGGCAGTTCAGGCAGCTCGTCTTCTGGCAGTTCCGGCAGCAGCTCCTCCCACAGCACCAGCAGCTCCTCGTCTGCATCGTCCAGCACGTCGGGCAGTTCCAAGGCAGAGTCGGAATCGAAGCCAGAGTCCAAAGCCGAGTCCAGCTCGGAGTCCAAGGCGGAATCCAAGTCCGAGGCCTCTGCCAGCAAGGAAACCGAGAGCAAGGCAGAATAAGTTTCACCCTTCTGCGTCCGGCTGCATAGGCTGGGCCGAGAGGAGGCGAGCCGATGGTCTGTGAAGAAATGCGAGTTCCCGGGCTGCCCGGTGCAGAAGATGTGACGGACGGCAACGTGGATTACTACGACATGGACTGGGAGAATATCGAGAACGGCGTGACGGAGGAGCAGATGGCGAAGTGCATCGCAAAAGAGTGCTCCTGTAAGCCGGAGCCGGACTGCGGCGGCAATCTACCGGAGCAGTCTGACGAGGAAGCTTATGAAATGACGCTGGAAGGATAAAAATTACGAGAAGCCAGCTCTGCCGGGCGGGGCTGGCTTCTCGCTGTTCTCAAACCGCAGCCGTTGCCGTGCCCGCTTTTGAGCGGCGGGCTGCACGAAAAAATGATAGAGAAGGGAAAGACAAATGGCAAAATACTATTGCATCCTCTTCGATGCGGACAATACGCTTCTGAATTTCGACGCTGCCGAAAGCAAGGCTCTGGCTGAAACGCTGGTGGAATATGGCATCGAGCCGGACGCCGAGACGGTGCAGACCTACCGCACCATCAACGAAGAGCTGTGGCGTCAGCTGGAAAAAGGCCAGATCCGCCGCGATAAGCTGATGGGGGAGCGTTTTACCCGCTTCCTCAAGGCCATCAATGCAGCAGGCGATGGCGTGGAGATGAACCGCTGCTACCTCGAGCGCCTGTCCACCCACCCCGACCTGATGACCTCCAATGTGCTGGATGTCCTCGGCGAGCTTTCGGAGGTGGCGACGCTAGCGGTCGTGACCAACGGCTTCGAGAAGGTACAGAGCCGCCGGGTGGCGGAGTCGGGCATCCGGAATTACCTTGAGGACGTCTTTGTCTCTGAGAAGCTGGACAGCGAAAAGCCCGGTCGCCGCATCTTTGACGCCGCTCTTCGCGCACTGGGCGTGGAAAACCGGGAGCACGTTCTGGTGGTGGGCGACAGCCTCACCAGCGACATTCAGGGCGGCGTGAATGCAGGTCTTGACACCTGCTGGTTCAATCCCGGCCATGCGGAGAACCCGGGCAAGGTGACACCCACCTACGAGATCGCCTCACTGGAAGAGCTGTATCCTCTGGTGATGGAACCGGAAGAGCTGGCGAACCTCGGCCTCAAGCACCGCCGCCATCAGCCGTAACGGCGGCGGGACGTCCGTATCCACCCCTTACTGGAAAAGAACACGGAAGATTATTATGCTGATTCATTTGGAAAAACTCGGAAAGAGCTTTGGCGAAAAGGTCGTCCTGCACGACGTGAGCGCCAGTGTAGAAAAGGAAGACCGCATCGGCATCGTGGGTCAGAACGGCGCGGGCAAGACGACGCTCCTCAAGATCCTGACCGGCGTTTACACCGACTATGACGGGGAATTCAGTGTGACCCATGGCGTGACGTTGGGCTATCTGGAACAGAACGCAAAGCTTGACACGACACTTGATATTTACGGGGAGATGCGCTCTTCCTTTGCCCCTGTGCTGGACGCGATGGCCCAGATGCAGATTTTGGAAAAGAAGATGGCGGCCGCTCCAAATGACCCTTCGCTGCTGGAAAAGCACGATGCGCTGCAAAACATCATCGACGCGGCCGACGGCTACAACATGGACGTCAACATTAAAAAGGTGCTGTCCGGCATGGGCTTTGCGCAGGATACATGGGGCAAGAACGTGGGCGTTCTGTCCGGCGGTGAGCTGACCCGTCTGCGTCTGGCAAAGCTCCTGCTGGAAAAGCCGGATGTCCTTATTCTGGACGAGCCGACCAACCACTTGGATTTTGCCACGATGGAATGGCTGGAAAGCTACCTCAAGGGCTACTCCGGTGCGGTCCTTGTGGTCAGCCATGACCGCTATTTCCTCGACAATGTCTGTACCAAGATCTGGGAGGTCTCCTTCCAGACCATGACCACCTATAAGGGCAACTTTTCGGCCTACCTGCCCCAAAAGGAGGCCGCTGACGCCCTGCGCCAGAAGCAGCACGACGCCGATGTGGCGCTGGCTGAAAAGCTGCAGGACTACATCGACCGCAACCTCGTCCGCGCCTCCACCACCAAGATGGCCCAGAGCCGCCGCAAACAGCTGGAGAAGCTGGAGATCACAGAGGCTCCGCAGGACGAGACGAATCAGCTCAAATTCCGCTTCGAATACGACGTAGAACCGTGGAATGAGCTGGTGCTGCTCAAGAACCTGACCATCAAGATCGGCGACCGGACTCTGCTGGAGCCCTTTACCTATACGGTCTGCCGCGGCCAGCGGCTCATCATCGCCGGACCCAATGGCGCGGGCAAGTCCACCCTGATGCAAGTGCTGGACGGCAAGCGCCGTCCCTCCGGCGGTATGGTGCGTCTGGGGACGGGCGCACGGCCCAGCATCTTTGCCCAGCAGCAGAACCGCATCGGCGCAGGCCGCGTCATCGACGTCATCTGGAACAAATACCCCCGAATGACCGAATTGGAAGTCCGCAGCCATCTAGCGAAGCTGGGCTTCCGGGGCGAGACGGTCTTCAAGCCCTGCGAAGCCCTGTCCGGCGGCGAGCTGGCCCGTCTGCGCTTCGCGGAGATCGTGCTGGAACGGCCGAATCTGCTTTTCCTCGACGAGCCGACCAACCACTTGGACATCTACACCCGCGAAAATCTGACCGAGGCGCTGATGGCCTACACCGGCACGTTGCTCCTCGTCACCCATGACCGTCATCTGATGAACAGTCTGGCCTGCCCCATCCTCTATCTTGAGGACGGCAAAGCGGTTATTTACCCCAGCTACGATGCCCTGATGGGCCGCGCCGCTCCTGCCCCCGTGGCAGAGAAGAGCGGCGAGCCTGCTAAGGCAGGCTACGGCAAGGAACAGCGCCGCCGCCGGGCAGAGCTGCGCGCCAAGATCAAAGCCTGCGAGGACGAGATGGAGGCCTGCGGCGCCCGGGAAGTGGAGCTGGAAAACGAGATCAACTCACCGGAGGTCTACAACGACCCGCAGCTCCTGCGGGAAAAAAGCGACGAGCTGAGCGACCTGCGCTTCCATCAGGACGAGCTTTTTGCCGCGTGGGAAGCCGCTGTCGAGGAGCAGGAGCAATACGAGCAGTCCGCAGGCGAAGAATAGGCTGCGGCACAAAGAGGGAGAGCCAATGGCAAACCGAGATCATGATCCGAAGAAAACACACGAGATCGCACTTTCTGGCCTGCTGTTTGCGCTGGCAATGGCCCTTTCCTTTCTCGAGGGCACGCTGGTCATCCCGGGCCTTGCGCCGGGCATGAAGCTGGGCCTTGCGAACATCGTGGTGATGTATGCACTGTTTTTCATGGGAGTGCGGCAGGCGTTGTATCTCGACCTGCTCAAGGCGCTGTTCGTCTTTCTCGTCTCCGGGGGAACGGCAGGCTTTCTCTCCCTCTGCGGCGGCCTGCTGTCCCTGCTGGTGATGTGGGTGCTTTACTATAAGCTCCCGTTCCAGCCCACATGGTTCATCCTGTCGGTCTGCGGCGCACTGGCCCACAACATCGGCCAGCTGCTCGGCGCAGGACTCATCCTGTCCTCGGCGATGTCGCTCTATTATGCGCCGGTGATGCTGGTGCTGGGCCTTATCATGGGCGCGCTCACATCCCTGACCCTCAAAGCCATCCTCCCCGCACTGGGGCGGCTGGGCTACAACACCCGGGAAAAGCGCTGAACAGTTGCATCGAAAGAAGTTTTTCGCTATAATAAAATGATAGATTTGATTTGACCCTACAAAAAAGCCGCCCTTATGGGTGACTCGCATCCGAGGGACGGCTGGGAGGTTTTGCACTATGTCTGAAAAAGTTACGGTCAAGGTGGAGCGGAGCGTTCTCCATCTTCCGGCCATCGCCCTGCGCGGGCTGGTGGTCTTCCCCAACAATCTGCTCCACTTCGAGGTGGGCCGCGAGAAGAGCATCGCCGCCGTGGAGTGGGCCGTCAGCAACAACTCGGACGTCTTCCTCGTGGCGCAGAAGGAGATGAAGGTCGAAGAGCCCAAGTCCGCCGACCTCTATACTTATGGCGTCGTGGCCGAGGTCAAGCAGGTGATGCGGGTGTCGGACGACCTCGTCCGCATTCTGGTCGAAGGCAAGTACCGGGCCAAGCTCTCCGAGATGGAGGACGACGGCAGCTTCCTGCTGGCCACGGTCCGTCCGGCTCCGGTAAAGATGGCAAAGCCCGAGGAAATGCCGGAGGCAGATGTCCTCGTCCGGAACGTCAAAAAGAGCTTCGACGAGCTTCTGGCGTTGAATCCCCATATCGGCAAGGATGTGGTATTTGCTATCACCACCAGCACCGACCCTGCCTTCCTGTCGGAGTACATCCCGGCCAACCTCTTGTTCCGCTTCGAGGACAAGCAGGCCATTCTGGACGAAGGCACCCTGATGGGCCGTCTGCGCCTGCTCATCGAGAAGATGCACCGGGAGCGCCGGATGCTCGAGATCGACAAAGAGATCGCCCAGAAGGTGGACGAAGCGATGGACAAGAACCAGCGCGACTACTACCTCCACGAGCAGCTCCACATGATCAGCGAGGAGCTGGGCGAGGACGACGACACCACCGCCGAAGCCGAGG
>OIAG01001227.1_pt1 | contig 10209 bp, 10 predicted proteins | sample 1580701 | NCBI WGS metagenome assembly OIAG01 (sample SAMEA3882551, study PRJEB24775) | human gut metagenome | biome: human-associated habitat; feature: intestine environment; material: feces | place: Netherlands | collected 2009/2010 | reverse complement strand
GTGAAGTAGTTATCCCATTCTGTTCAAAACTGATATTTGTCAATAAATTTTCACACGGTTTATTAAGCACCTTAATAGAATCTAATGCATTTCCCTGAAAATTAAACAACGTCATGTTATCCCATGTATTACTTGGCGTTACGGTATCATTTTTATACGCAACCCCTGCAGATGTAGCATATGTTCCACCTTCTACAGGTATCCATTCTGGTTCCCAATAAAAATATCCAATACCTTTGTCATCTGGTACATTTAAAATGATTGATTCCAGATCATTCATAAATTCAAATTGTCCTTCTACTGTTGCAGGATATCCTCCAACTTCTTCATCTCCACTAATGAATACATTTCCTTCACCATCACCATCTTCAGTTGTCCATGCATACGCAGTTTCTACAACACACACTTCTTTATTGTAAGTGGTCGCCAAGTAATTCAAATTATACTGAAGCCCCTCCATGGTTCCATGCCACATTGGATAATAAGATAATCCAAATACATCAAAATCCAAGTTTGGTGACTCTTTCAATAATCCACCAAAATACCAGGTATACAACTGATTTTTTCCACCCTGATCCAGATGAAGCATAATTTTGGTACTCGATGCAGCAGAAGCACGTACTCCAGAAATTGCAGATTCTAAAAGGCCCGCTAATCCGGAAAAATCCTCATTCGTCCCTATTTTGCCATCTTCATGAAGAATCCCCGATGATATTTCATTTTATCCTTTTACCCCTCCGGCAACCAATCCATTCTGAATAAATCGCTGTAAGCACATAAAGATGATCATGATCGGCAGGGATGAAATCACTGCTGCTGCAGCAAACAAAGTCCAGTGCGCAGCAAACTGATCGCTGATAAAAGACTGCAGTCCGAGTGCAAGCGTCATTTTTCCCGGTGTCTGCAAAAAGATTGAGGTAATCACATATTCACTGTACGTTGCAATAAACGAAAACAGGAAGATCACGGCAAGCTGTGGCATTGCAAGCGGGATGATGATCTTATAAAAAACCTGGAATTCATTTGCTCCATCCACCATTGCAGCCTCATCCAATTCCACCGGAAGTCCATCGATATAAGATTTAAGTAACCAGATATTGTAAGCACTTCCACCTGCAAGCACAAGAATGAGCGCAAAGCTGTTGTCCACCAGCCCGAACTTATAAATTAAAATATAGTATCCAGCAACTGCCATGCTGTTTGGAAACACCTGTAATATCAAAAGTGCCATCAGCCCATATTTTCTTCCCACAAACCGCAGTCTTGCAAACGCATACGCTGCAAGTGAAGTAAGCACAAGTTGTATGATTGCTACAATAAAGCAAAATTTTAGGGAATTAAAAACCCAGATTCCAAAATCCGTTTCCCGAAACAGTTCCACATAATGTTCAATGCTGAATTTTTCAGGGAACAATGAGGACAGGAAAAAGCTGTCACCCGCGGAAAAAGAGGACATAACAATCCATATGACCGGAAACAGCACCACGATCATCGTGATCAATATGACCACCCTGCTTCCCCACAGTGTCCGTTGTTCTGAGGCGGATATTTTCTTTTTATTTTTCATTTAATCAACCTCCTTAAATGAGCCGGACAGCCGCATATTAATCAGCGTAAATGTTCCGACAATGATAAAGATCAGCACACTGAACGTTGCAGACAGTTCATACCGGTTCGACCATGTGGTCATCTTATAGGTGGTACTAGCAAGGATATCCGTATAACCCGCAAACTGGTTATCCACTCTCGCCGGTCCACCTTGTGTAATCATGTATATATTTCCAAAATTGTTAAAATTAGCCGCAAACGAAGAAATTACAAGAGGAATGGAAAGTTTCGTCACCATCGGCAATGTAATGCTCTTAAAGCACTGAAATTTTGATGCCCCATCCATTTTAGCCGCCTCATAGTATTCACCAGAAATCGCCTGTAGTCCGCCAAGACAGACATTCATCATATAGGGAAATCCCAGCCACACATTCACGATAATCAGCCCAACCCTTGCCCAGAATGGATTGGTCAGCCACGGTACATTCCAGGCAATACCGATTGTATGCAGTAAATTATTGATTCCACCATACTGCTCATTTAGCAGTCCCTGCCATGCGAGGATTGCAATCGTAGATGGCAATGCCCACGGCACAATCAGCACTGCACGGTAAATTTTTGATTCTTTCATATGCGGATTGTTTAACAAAATGGCAAGAATCAGTCCCATTGCATAGGAACCTGCCGTACTTAACAGCGCAAAGCAAATCGTCCACCCAAGTACCGGGAAAAACACATTTTTAATACTTCCGGAAAATACGGTCAGATAATTTTCCAGACCCACAAACGTGTAATCTGTCAGATGATACATGTTGTAATTAGTAAAAGATAAAATCACCGTATAAATAATTGGCAGACATGTCACCAACAGAATCGAGATCAGTGCCGGTGCCAGATAAGTATACCCAAGCGCATTCTTTTTCTTTCTCATGCCATCACTACTTTCCTGAATTCATCAATTCAATCGCTTCTTTCAACTGCGTAACCATATTTTTGGCAGCTTCCTCTGGTGTTTGCTCCCCAGACCACATCGAACGGATATTGTTTGTGTGGATACTCCAGAGCTGTCCCATTTCTGATACGGTCGGCATCGGCTCTCCATCATTGATCTGCTCGACAAATGCCTGTGTGTATGCATTACTCTGGATCTCATCAAGTTTCTGATCTGCCAGTTTTGCCGGTATACGGTCACCCGCCTCATACATGCCAAGTGCACCGTTTTCCATCAGATAGGAAATAAAATCCCATGCTGCATCCTGATTTTTACTGCTGTTGCTCACAAAACTTACCTGTGTACCCACCGGGGTCACAAACGGCTGTCCGTGGAAAGTTGGCATTTTTGCTACAGCAAATTTAGTTCCTGCAGAGGTAAAACCGTCAATGTCCCATGGTCCACCAATATAATAAGCACATTTTCCGTTCTGGAAATTACTTCTTGCGATATCGGCTGTCACATCTGCCGTGATCAGTTTATATTTATTGCACAGGTCATTGATAAAGGCATAGGCTTCCACACTGCCCTCATTATCAAGACCGATGTCTGCCGTGTCATATGCCCCATCCTGATATTTAAAAATATAACCTCCGCAGGCTCTCACAAAACCAAGATCGTAGTATATGCTTGTTGCATCAAACTGTACACCTCCGTCTGTGGCTGCCTGATCGACTAGTTCTTCCCATGTTTTTGGAACTTCCGATACAAGATCTGTGTTGTAAAACAGTGCAGTAGTCTCTACGGAAAGTGGCGCTGCATATCGTTTTCCATCTACATAACATGCCTGGATGGCTGCATCGGAAAAATCCTTATCCTCATACAGATCCTGCGGCACTTCTGCAGTAAGATCTGCGTTTACATAATCTGCAAGCTGGTCATTTGGAATACCCACCACAGCATCCGGTCCGGAAGCACTTTTTACTGCCTGTGCAAACTGCTGGACAGATGGAGACTGGTGAATGACTTCTACCTTTCGTCCGTTCTTTTCTCCCCATTCATCTGCATATTTCTGAATGGTATCCACTTCCACGTTCATATTCGTCCAAATCACGAGTTTTTCCCCAGAAGCTTCCTTTTTTCCGGTTCCAGTTCCACTTCCACAGCCAGTCAACATTCCCACTGCCATTGTTACAGCCAGCACAGCTGTTATTAATTTTTTCTTCATATGATTGCCCTCCTTTACATTGTTTTCATGTTTATCAGCGCGCTGTTTGCGTTTCCATTTTCGTCAAACAATGCCATATTTGCCATGGCATTTCCTGCTGTCATCTTGTCTTTCATGTACTTGCTGCCACTCTTACTTGCCCACGTACAGTCCGGTATTGGCAGCCATGCCGGTTCCCAGTAAAACACACCGATGCCTCTTTTATTGTTTACACTTCTTACCGTTGCAAACAAATCCCGCAAGAATGCTTCCTGCCCCTGCTGTGTTGCCGGGTATCCAGTGATTTTTTCATGCTCCTTCGAATAAACGATTCCGTTGCAGCCAAATGTTTCCGTAGTATAACCAATCGAAGTCTCTGCAACAAGTACATCTTTGTCATACCGGCTGCTGATATCATTCATATTATCCAGAAGAAGTGAAAGACTTCCGTTCCAGTGCGGATAATACGACATTCCAATAATATCAAAATCCAGCGCATACGATGAAACCTGATCAAACCACTGTCGATACATTTTATTATCCGTTCCGAAATCCAGATGCAATACGATCCTTGCGTCCGGACACTCCTCGCGCACCCCTTTAATCCCTGCCTGCAGAAGATGTGCCATATTTTCAGTCTGTTCGATGTAACCGTCCGGCCACAACAGCCCTTTTGTAATCTCATTTCCAACCTGCACCATAGTCGGCACAAGCTTGTGGTTTTTCAATGCCTTTAACGTATCTACGGTATGCAGATACACCGCCGTTTCCAGTGCCTCTCCGCTTAATTCTTTCCAGGCTTTCGGTTTTACCTGTTTGGCTGGATCTGCCCAGAAATCACTATAATGGAAATCAAGCATAAAATCCATACCGCTTTGTACAGTTCTTTCTGCGATCTCAATGGTAGTCTCCAGATCATTTCCACCTCCCCCGTAAGAATTTCCGTTTTCATCGTAGGGATCCGGCCAAATCCGAATCCTTACGTTATTGGCTCCGCATGTCTTTAAAATTGCAAACAGATCTTCTTTTTTCCCGTTCAGCCGATAGGACGCACCATAATGTTCCAGTTCTTTCACCATGGAAATATCCATACCCTTAATAAATTTCATAACTACTCCTTCACAAGTGTAATATCATCAATGGTTCCCCAGCCGCCCGGTGCTGTTGCCACGTGTGCTCCTACTGTGATTGCTCCGTCCGTTGGTGTAATGCCCGGGATTTCCACCGTATACCAGTTAACATACCCCTGCAATTTGCCATCTGCTTTTACCTCTTCGCCATCCACGAGCGCATAAAAATATACGGTCGGATTTTCATCCCCGGCTGCATCACCCTGAATATGAGCGGTTAGTTTGTAGGTGCCATCCTCAAGTCCACTCACTGTCTGTTTCATGGAAAAATCCACCGGATTGTTTCCTGAATAAAAATGCAGTGACTGTGCACCTGCAAAACAGTCTGTCTCACGATCATAAACATCTAACTCCTCTGTAACATCATTGTTGTTTGTCACCGTCCATCCGGAAAAATCTGGTTCTTCAAAACTTCCGTTGATCAGATAATTTCCGTTTTCATCTGGCGTACCTGTTGTATTTTCCTTCTGTTCTGCGGCAGCAACTTCTGTGCCTCTCTCCTCTTCAATGTTCTCTGTTTCTGTAGCTTTTTGTGTTTTCTCCGCATCAGCATTAATACCAGATGTGTTTCCACATCCTGACAATGCTACTGCCATGCTCGCTACAAGGACTGCATGTAATAACTTCCTTTTCATAAATGTTCCCCCTTTTCTAAAATTAAATCTTTACTAATATTCAAGTAAATTATTTACTTATTAAGAATGTATCATCTAAGCCTAATAATGTCAATACTCACAAATACACTTTTCACTATATTGCCAATTTTTATTTTTGTATTTTATTTGCTAATACTTATTTTATCTCATTTTCTATATTTAGTAATCTATTATATTTTGCAACTCTGTCTGTTCTACATGGTGCTCCTGTTTTTATTTGTCCTACATTTGTAGCTACAGAAATGTCTGCTATAGTTGTATCTTCTGTTTCTCCTGATCTGTGTGATATTACAGCAGTATAACCTGCTTTGTTTGCCATATCTATTGCATCTAATGTTTCTGTTAGTGTTCCTATTTGGTTTGGTTTTATTAATATACTGTTTGCTATTTTATTTTTTATCCCTTTTATTAATCTATTAGTATTTGTTACAAATAAATCATCTCCAACTAATTGAATTTTATTTCCTAAATTTTGTGTTAGTTTTTTCCATGAATTCCAATCTTCTTCTGCTAAACCATCTTCTATAGAAATAATTGGATATCTTTCTGTTAATTCTTCTAAATATTCTATCATCTCATCACTAGTCTTAAACATTCCTGTTTTCCAAAATAAATATCCATTTTTCCCTATTTTCTTAGCTTCTTCGTACATTTCTGTACTTGCTACATCTAATGCTATGAATATATTTTTTCCTGGAATATATCCAGCTTTTTCTATTGCTTCAATTATTACGTCTAAAGCTTCTTCTTCACTGGCTAAATTTGGTGCAAAACCACCCTCATCACCTACAGCAACCGAATATCCTTTATTTTTTAATACTTTTTTCAGACTATGATATGTTTCTACTCCCATTTTTAAATTCTCTGCAAAATCTCTTCCAGATTTTGGCATTATCATAAATTCTTGAATACTAATATTATTATCTGAATGTTTACCTCCATTTAAAATATTCATCATCGGAATAGGTAATTTTTTTGCATTAACTCCACCTATATAATTATATAAAGTCATTCCTAGTGAATTTGCTGCTGCTTTTGCTACTGCAATGGATACACCTAAAATAGCATTTGCTCCTAATTTTTCTTTATTTTCTGTTCCATCTATATCAATTAGTCTTTTATCTACTTTTATTTGATCATACACATTCATTCCCATTATCTTTTTAGCAATTACTCTGTTTACATTTTCTACTGCTCTTTTTACACCTTTTCCTAAATATCTTTCTTCATCATTGTCCCTAAGTTCTACTGCTTCAAAACTTCCTGTTGAAGCTCCAGATGGTACTTTTGCTACTCCACAAAATCCTCCTTCTGTTATTACTTCTACTTGTACTGTTGGATTTCCCCTAGAATCTAGCACTTCTAGTGCTTCAATATGTTCTATTTTCAAATAATCTTTCATATTATCCCTCCATTAAAATTATTATTACCAATTATTTGAAAATATATCCTTTTATATAACAAATGTATTAAAAAATCTTTTCTCTTATTATATGGACTTTACAGTCAATAAAAAAGAAGTGGATACCTAAATATCCACCCCCTCTTTAGATTAAAAGTTTTTCCTTGCAGAACTGAAGAATACTTCTCCTAGAATGTATTCCTATTGTCAACACTCTAACAGAATGGTTCTCATAAGTGTTATAATCATAATCTAGCCAGAATCTCATTACAATTCCATTACGCTTTTTATAGAATCTTCTGAGTCCTTTTATTTTTTCGAAAGCTTCTTCAATCATAATTTCTTCGTCACAAGCAAAGTCTTCTAATAGTTCCTCTAAATCTTCCTCTAGCTCTTTTGGAATATATCCTTCTGCTGTAAGGAAATATTCATTATACTCATTGCACCGTTTAATTCTAAACTCTTTCATATGGTATACTCCTTTCAACTTTTTTGTTATATTACTATACTACATTTAAGTCTATTTTTCAATATCCAAAAGCGTACTTACTAAAATTCTTAAGCGCACAATAATTATCTAGCAAAAAAGCAGTACTAAATACTGCTTTTTTGAATCTGGATTTTAAGTGCTGTCCCCCTAATCCCGATTTAATTATTTCATTGCTTCTTCTACTGCTACTGCTACTGCTACTGAAGCTCCAACCATTGGGTTGTTACCCATTCCTATTAATCCCATCATTTCTACGTGAGCTGGAACTGATGAACTTCCTGCAAATTGTGCATCTGAATGCATTCTTCCCATTGTATCTGTCATACCATAAGAAGCTGGTCCTGCTGCCATATTGTCTGGGTGTAATGTTCTTCCTGTTCCTCCACCAGAAGCTACAGAGAAGTATTTTTTACCTGCTTCTATTCTTTCTTTTTTATATGTTCCTGCAACTGGATGTTGGAATCTTGTAGGGTTTGTTGAGTTTCCTGTAATAGATACGTCAACATCTTCCATCCACATTATAGCTACACCTTCTCTAACATCGTTTGCACCATAACATTTAACTTTTGATCTTTCTCCATCTGAATATGGAATTTCTTCTATAACATTTACTTTTCCTGTAAAGAAATCAAATTCTGTTTTTACATATGTAAATCCATTAATTCTAGAAATTACTTGAGCTGCATCTTTTCCTAAACCATTTAAAATAACTCTTAATGGTTCTTTTCTAACTTTGTTTGCAGATTTTGCTATACCAATAGCTCCTTCTGCTGCTGCAAAACTTTCATGTCCTGCTAAGAATGCAAAACATTTTGTATCTTCTGATAATAGCATTGATGCTAAATTTCCATGTCCTAATCCTACTTTTCTATCATCTGCAACAGAACCTGGAATACAAAATGCTTGTAATCCTTCTCCAATTGCTTTTGCTGCATCTGCTGCTTTTGTGCATCCTTTTTTTATTGCTATTGCTGCTCCTAATGTATATGCCCAAGCTGCATTTTCAAAGCATATTGGTTGTACTCCTTTTACTATTTCATATGGATTAAATCCTTTGTCTGTACATATTTTTAATGCATCTTCAAAATCTTTAATTCCGTATTTTTCCATTACTGGTTTTATTTGATCTATTCTTCTTTCATAACTTTCAAATGTTACTGCCATTTTTATTCCTCCTCTAAATATGGTTTATATTTTCTCGTATTTTCATTTTTTACACATTTTTAAAATTGATTAAAATTGGTGTGACTGTACATTTTTATAAAAATGCACTGATTGACGATTTTAATCGATTTTTACGCTTCTCTAGGGTCAATAGTTTTAACTGCTTCATCAAATCTTCCGTATTTTCCTGATGCTTTTTCAATTGCTTCTTTAGCTGACTTAGAGAACTTAACTGCTTCAACAGTTAATTTTTTAGTTAACTCACCGTTACCTAAAACTTTAAGTCCAGAAAGTTCTTTATTAATAATACCAGCTTCAATTAAAGCTGCTGCATTAACAGTTGCTCCATCTTCGAAACGATTTAATGTTTCAACGTTAACGATAGCATATTCTTTACGGTTGAAGTTAGTGAATCCACGTTTTGGTAAACGTCTTGCTAATGGTGTTTGACCACCTTCGAATCCTCTTCTAACTCCTCCACCACTTCTTGCTTTTTGTCCTTTATGACCTCTTCCTGAAGTTTTTCCGTTTCCAGAAGCCATACCACGACCTACTCTATTTCTTTTTACTTTTTTTGCAGCTGGTTTTAATTCGTCTAGTTTCATTTATGCCTTGCACCTCCTTCAATTAATAACCGGGTTATAAGTCCCCTTTTCAAATTATAAAATTTCTTCTACTTTTTTACCTCTTTTTTTAGCTACTGATTCAATTGTTTGCATTGATTTTAATCCTTCAATTGTAGCATAAACAACGTTTCTTGGATTGTTTGTTCCAATTACCTTTGTTCTGATGTTTTTATATCCTGCTAATTCTAATACTGGTCTAACGCTTCCTCCTGCGATAACTCCAGTACCTATTACTGCTGGTTTTAACATTACTTTTGCACTACCAAAAGTTCCAACATATTCATGTGGTACTGTAGTTTCAACAATTGGAACTTCTACTAAATTCTTTTTAGCTTCTTGTATTGCCTTTTTTATAGCATCTGGAACTTCAGCTGCTTTACCATTTCCAACTCCAACATGACCATTTTCATCACCTACTACTACTACAGCACTAAATCTAAAAGTTCTACCACCTTTAACAACTTTAGCAACTCTATTGATAGCAACAACTTTTTCTTTTAATTCATTTTTTTCTTCCATAGGTTTTAGTTTTTCCTCCTTACTTTTAATTTGTATCTATTTATGTAATCCATATTTCAAGTAATAACTTATGTTGTCATTAGAATTCTAAACCGCCTTCTCTTGCAGCTTCTGCTAATTCTTTTACAACACCATGATAAATATATCCACCACGATCAAAAACTACTGTTTTTATCTTTTTATCTGCTGCTCTTTTTGCTATTAATGTTCCTAATTCTTTAGCAGCTTCTTTATTGGCATGTTTTATTTTTATTTCTTTATCTAATGTTGAAGCTTGCACTAAAGTATTTCCTGCAACATCATCAATGATTTGTGCATATATATTTGCATTACTTCTATATACACATAATCTTGGTCTTTCAGCTGTTCCAGATACTTTTCTTCTAACTCTAATGTGTCTTCTTCTTCTTTCCATTTTTCTATCTGTCTTTTTAACCATTTTTTACTCCTTTCTATAAATTAAATTTTTAGAATTCAATTTATAAAGTTTCTGATTTCAATTTAGATTATAGTTTATAAATTTAAATAATATCAAT
>OIAG01001221.1_pt1 | contig 10246 bp, 9 predicted proteins | sample 1580701 | NCBI WGS metagenome assembly OIAG01 (sample SAMEA3882551, study PRJEB24775) | human gut metagenome | biome: human-associated habitat; feature: intestine environment; material: feces | place: Netherlands | collected 2009/2010 | reverse complement strand
TACGGGCAGGACTGAAATTTTTGAGGTTTTCATTCCCTCTGAAATTTCGATAAGCCTTAGCTCTCTCATGGCCTCAAGTATCACTTTAATTTTACCAAAAGACAGCCTGTTGTCAAGCATGTGAACCAAAGTTGCGGTTTCAAAAGCGTAACCGCCGTTGCTTTTCAGATATCTGTAAAGCAATGCAAAATCGTTTCTGTCGGGCATTAAATCCGAAAGCTGTGAGCGGTCAAGCTGTTTTCCTCTGCAAAAATCCTCGTAGTTAGTACGGCTGTCAAGAAGCTTTTCGGTATCGCAGTCCGATGATTTTATATCTTTGACAATTACGGAAACAGACACATTTCCGTTGAACTCATTGCGGTCAAGATTTACTGCAAGATCAAGTGTTTCACCGATTTTATACGGGAATTCTTCGGTTGATGTAAAGAATTTCATCGCAGTAATCTGTATGTTATTGCGGGACAGAGTGAGTCTTAAATGCCTGTTCGCCGAAAGCGGAGTAATGTTCTTCAATGTCATATTGTACAAACCGAAAACAGGTGTCGGATTGCCGGCACCGTAGGGCTGCATAAGCGACAGAGAATCAATCAAATCAAGGTTTATGTATGCCGGATTGAGCTTGCACTCAATGTTGATTTTATCATACGGCATCTTGCCGAAATTGTCGGCAAATTCGTTTATTTTCCTGCGAAAAGCAGGGATATTCTCGGAATCAAGAGAAAGCCCGACCGCCATAGGATGGCCGCCTCTGTGTGTGAGAAGATCCGAACAGGCAAAAACAGCGTCACAAAGAGGAAATCCCTCAACACTTCTGCCCGAGCCCTTTGCAATATCACCGAGCTTTGAAATGACGATTGCCGGCTTGCCGTAAGCCTCTTTGACTTTGGCGGCAATAAGTCCGATTACGCCCTGATGCCAGTTTTCACCGTCAATTACTATGATTTTATCATTGACAAGCGATGGTTTTCTGCGGATTATTCCGTCAATTTTTTCAAGAATATCACGCTCAATCTCTTGCCTTTCGGAGTTGTCAACGCAGAGCTGCGATGAAATTTCAGCCGCCTCATCATAATCTTCCGTAAGAAGAAGCGACACCGATTTTTCGGACAAACCGAGTCGTCCTACTGCATTTATTCTCGGAACAATTGTAAATGACACATTTGTTGAAGATACGGTTTTTCCCGTAAGACCGGAATTTTTGATAAGTGCCTGCAGTCCGGGACGGTCGGTATTTGTAATGCTTTCAAGTCCGTGTTTGACAAATACTCGGTTTTCATCCTTCAACTCAACAACATCACCGATTGTGCCGATGCTCAAAAGGTCGGAATAGTTGTCAAGCAAGGTGGTTGTGTCGCAGTATTCGCCTTCAAGCGCCATAATCAGCTTGAATGCAACACCCACCCCCGAAAGATTTTTGAATCTGCTTTTACAGTCCTCTCTGTGCAAGTCAACTACGGCACAAGCCTTTGGCAACTCGCCTGACGGCATATGGTGGTCTGTGACCACGGTATCAATTCCGAGTGAGCTTGCGTATGCAACCTCCTGTGCTGCCGCAATTCCGTTATCAACCGTAATTATGAGTTTTATTCCACGCTCATTGAGTTTGTCAACAGCGTTTTTGTTCATTCCGTAGCCCTCGGTTTCACGGGACGGAATATAGTACATTGCGTTTGCATCAATTGTTTCAAGGTAAGAATATAAAAGTGCTGTTGAGGTGACACCGTCGGCATCATAATCACCGTAAACACAAATCGGTTCACCGCAATCAAGCGCCTTGTTAATGCGTTCAACAGCCTTATCCATATTTTTTATTTCAAACGGATCGGCAATGAAAGAATCGTTGTAAAGAAAGCCTTCAATTTCATCTTTCGTTGTAATATTCCGTATCTGAAGCAGCATTGCAACAATTGCAGGCAGCTCATAGCGGGACTGAATCTCCCCCGCCTTAGTTTTATCAAGTTTTGCAACCGACCACAGCTTCAAAATGCCGCTCCCTTTCGTTTGTATAGTTTAATAAATTATTCACCAAAGAATCCGTTATTGCTTAATTCGTTCCATTTAAGATACATATCTTTGTAGTTATCCTTAATAAATTCACGAATAATTCTTACTTCTCTTTCAGAGAGGATTCCCTGTCTTTCAACAGTTGTGTCACCGTTACTTTTAACAAAAAACTTAGCTGAACCAGATTCAGTAAGTTTCTTATCACTTGCATGGACATGCATAGCCTCAATAATACAATGTGCGGTATAATAGAGATAGTAACCGCATACTTTAAATTCATAATATTTAGGCACGGCTACACCTCCATATATTTTTTATTTTTATTATAATAATCAAATACAATCTGAATTTCTATATCATCCATACTTGTTTCAATTACTTCCTGATTATAATCAAACACAAGTGCTTTATTAGGGCGATTCAAATTTAAAACCCTGATGTAATCTCCTGATTTTGTAAACGCATAACCGTTTATAATCAAATCAGCATTGTCAGCAATTGTCTTAAAATCAATCATAACTGATTCTCACTTTCTCTATCTGTTTTAAAAATTCATCAGGATCAATATACAGATTTTCAAGAATCGGCACTAAATCTATATATTCCTCTTCTTCGGGAAGCCCTTTATATTTTGCTGTCACTGCAATATAACCGTTTTCCCATTCAAGTATTTTTGTATATCTTTCGAGTTTTGATGAAGTTCTGAATCTGATAACATAGCCGTTAAAGCTGAATAGTGTATAATTTCCGTTACTGCTTAATATTGCTTCATTCGTCATATTCGTTACTCCTTTCAAAATCAGTTATTATACTTTTCAAGCATTGATTCTGCGTGTTTAAGTGCGGCATCGGTTATATCAACACCGCCGATTATTCGTGCAAGTTCGCCTGCTCTGCCGTTATGGTCAAGGAGGGTTACATTTGTAAATGTTCTTCCTTTTTCAACCTGTTTGCGGATAAGATAGTGATAATCCGCAAGAGCTGCGATTTGTGCCTGGTGTGTCACGCAGAGAACCTGACTGCTTTTGCTGACTTCACGCAGTTTTAAGCCGACCTTTTCTGCCGCTGAACCCGAAATACCTGTGTCAACCTCATCAAAAATGAGGGTATCAACCGTATCCGTGCTTGCAAGAACTGTTTTAATTGCAAGCATCATTCTTGAAAGCTCACCGCCCGATGCGATTTTTGCAACAGGGCGAGGTGTTTCACCCGGGTTTGCGGAGATGAGCAGTTCCATTTTATCCGTACCCTTTGAATTTGGTTCGCACTTTTCAAAGTACGGAACAAGCTCAACATTCGGCATATTCAAAAATGCCATTTCGGATTTTACTTTTGTTGCAAAGGTTTTTGCGGTTTTTCTGCGCAGAGTACCGAGTTTTTCGGCAGCCGCAAGCATTTTTTCTTCGCTTTCTCTGCATTTTTCCGCAAGCTCGTCACGGTTGCGGTCATAGTTCATAAGTTCGTCAAGTCTTGCCTGATATTTTTCGGCAAGGTCCGAAAGCTCGTCTGACGGACAATTATATTTTCTTGTAAGACGATTGATAAGGTCAAGCCTTTCTTCAACTTCTTCAAGCCTTTGCGGATCGGATTCAAGCGAATCAATAGCGTCGGAAATGCTGTCACAACAATCCTTTAAATTGTAATATGCATCTGTAAGCGTATTTGCAATTTCTTCATATTCAGCATTATATGATGACGCTTTTTGAAGGGCAGTTGATGCAGAATCGACCGATTCAAGACCGCCGCCATAGTTTTCGTCACCGTCAAGAGCCATTTTAGCATCATTGAGCAGAGAAAAGATTTTCTCAAAGCTCATAAGCGCTGTTCTTTCGCTCTCAAGCTCCTGTTCTTCGCCCTGCTTAACATCGGATTCTGTGAGTTCATTTACCTGATATGAAAGTAAATCAATTTCTTTCAATCTTTCACTTTCGTCCGAATCGGTTGAATTTAATTTCTTTTTGAGAATTTTATATTCATCATAACATTTTTTATAATCAGTCAAAAGCTTTTCACAACCGCCGAAACGGTCAATATAATCAATATGAGTTTCAGGAGAGAAAAGTTCGTAGCTTTCGTGCTGACCGTGAATGTTTATAAGGTGCTTTGAAAGTTCTTTGAGCATTGAAACCGTTGCAGGCTTGCCGTTGATTTTACAACTGCTCTTGCCGTTTCTGTTGAGAGTTCTCTGCAAAATGAGTGTTCCCTCGTCATCGGAAAAGCCGAGTTCATCAAGCTTTTCAACAATACTTTGGTTAATATCGTCAAATTGGGCACTTACAAAGGCTGAATCAGCCTCGGTGCGAATAATTTCCTTTGATGTCCGCTGTCCCATAATTGCATTGATTGCGTCAATTATTATACTTTTACCTGCACCTGTTTCACCTGTGAGGACATTAAGACCGTTTTCAAAATCTATTGAAGTTTTTTCAATCACGGCAATGTTTTCTATATATAAAGTTCTGAGCATTTCAATCAGTCCTGTCAAATAAGCTTTTTGAGTTCTTCGGTAAGCGACACCGCAAGGTCGGCTGTTCGGCAGGCAATGAAGATTGTATCGTCACCTGCAATTGTTCCGACAACAGACGGATAGTCGGCTGAATCGAGTGCGGCACAAACTGCCTGTGCCATACCGCTGAGGGTTTTTATTACAACAAGATTCTGTGCTACATCTATTGAATTTACCGAAGTGCTGAAAAGATTTGAAAAATTGGTACGGATATCGGTCGAACTGCGAGATGCAGAAACATAGCGATATTTTCCGTCACTTCCGAGAGTTTTAACAAGGCGTAAATCCTTGATATCTCTTGAAATTGTAGCCTGCGTCGCCTTGAAACCTTCTTCACGAAGTCGGGTAAGCAACTCATCCTGTGTTTCAATGGGATGTTCGGCTATAATATCAAGAATTCGTGCGTGTCGCCCTGTTTTCATCAAAAATCCCTCTCTTTCAGTTTTTCATTAAGCAGTTTATAAAAATTGCGGTTGTGGAGTAACGCAAGTTTAAGCTTTAAATCGGATTTGCGGATTACAACCCTGTCGGTTGCAAGAACAGGAACATTTTTTTCACCGTCAATTGTCAGCACACAACAGCATTCTTCGGGAATTTTCACATGAACCGAAAGCTCCGATTCTCCGCTGAAAAGTACGGAACGGGAAAATAATGAATGGGGACAAACTGGAGTCATAAGAATACATTCCATTTTAGGTGCGAGGATTGGTCCGCCTGCCGACAATGAATAAGCGGTTGAGCCTGTCGGAGTTGCAAAAAGCAGACCGTCCGCTCTGTATTTTGAAATTTCGTCACCGTCAAGCGTCAGGTGCAAATCAATTGTTTTTGAGAGCTGACCTCTTGCGACAACGGCATCGTTCACTGCGAGATAGTGCTTTGAGCCGTCCTCTTTTATGACCTCAACATCAAGCAAAATTCTCTCCTCTGTTGTGTAATCGCCCGTAATAAGCCGTTCAAGCTGTTCATATTCGTGCGGTTCAACATCTGCGGCAAAACCGAGTCTGCCGACATTAACACCGATAAGCTGTTTATCTGCTTTTGCGGCATATTTTGCGGCATGGATAATCGTTCCGTCACCGCCTACTGTAATTGCCATATCGCAGTATTCAAAAAGCTCCGTAATATTTTTTGAATAATGAATGTGGATTCCCTTAAAATACTGACTGCATTCCTCAATCATAGCAATTTCTGCATTTTTATCAAGAAGAAAAAGAGAAATCTTTTTTGCATATTTAATTGCCCGTTCTTTTGAAAGATTGACCACTAATGCAAATTTCATAAAAGCACCTGCTCATTTTTTGTCAAGAGCGGCATGTGAATTTTCAACAAGCTGCTCGGGTGTTACATCTGTGTATGACTTTGGATCATCACTCTTGCGAAGATGGATAAGGTATTCTATATTGCCCTCGGGACCTTTGATTGGCGAATAGTCGAGATTAAGCACATCAAAGCCGTTTTCAAGGCAGAAATCAAATATTTTTCTGACAACCTCAACATGAACGGCAGGATCACGAACTACGCCCTTTTTGCCCACCTTTTCCCTGCCTGCCTCAAACTGCGGTTTGATTAGGCAGACAGCCTGTGCGTTTTCGCTCATAAGCTGTCTTGCAACAGGCAAAATCAGCTTTAATGAAATGAACGAAACATCAACCGAGAAAAAATCAATTTCATCGGGAACCTGCTCCCTTGTAACCTTTCTCATATTGGTGCGTTCAAGATTGACAACACGGGGATCGTTGCGAAGCTTCCATGCAAGCTGACCGTAACCGACATCAATTGAATACACCTTTTTTGCTCCGTTTTGTAGCATACAGTCGGTAAAGCCGCCCGTTGACGCACCGATATCCATTGTTATCTTATCTTTTAAATCAAAGTCAAAATTGTCTATGGCCTTTTCAAGCTTTAAACCGCCACGGCTGACATATTTCTGTGTGTTGCCCATTACTTCAATTTTAACATTTTCATCATAAGAAGTTCCGCACTTGTCGGCTTTCTGATTGTCAACATAAACCTGTCCCGACATTATAATCGCCTTAGCCTTTTCACGGCTGTCGGTAAAGCCCTTTTCATATACAAGAATATCAAGTCTTTTTTTCATCCTAATTCTTTTCCTTTAAATTTTTGGTAATGGTGTTCACCATTCCGTCATCATCGAGTTTAAGCTCATGAAGAGCCTCGCTGACAGACATCTGCTTGACAAATTTGTCATTAATAGCCTTTATATGATAATCTCCGCAGAACTGTGTGCAACAGAGTAAATCGGAGAAATTTCTCGCAATACCGCCGTTTTTGATGCCCTCTTCAAAAAACCATACATTATCGAAATCTGCCGCAAAATCAACGGCATTTTCGTCAATCGGTTTAATTCTGCAAAGTTTTAATATGCAAATCTCAATGCCCTGTTTTGCAAGGGTTTCCTTGGCTTTGCAGGCATAAGAGAAAAGTCTGCCGTAGGTTATGAGAAGATTTTTACAATTCGGATTTCCGTAAACATCGTATGAAAGATTTTCTTCACCGAAATCATCGGGTCTGTAAAGCTCTCCGCCACGGGGATAGCGCACAACAGCGAGGCTGTCGCAAATGTAAATTGAGGTTGAAAGAGATTTTCTCATACCGTCAAAATATGCCGGAGAAAAAATCGTTGTGTTCGGAATGGTGTTGAGTATCGAAACATCAAACACACCCTGATGAGTTTCACCGTCATCACCAACAATTCCCGCACGGTCAACCCCGATTACGAGGTGAAGCTTTCCGAGAGCCGCATCATGCAAAAGCTGGTCATAGGCTCTTTGGAGAAATGTTGAATACACGGCAAAAACAGGTCGCATGCCCTTTGCGGCAAGTCCGCATCCAAAAGTTACTGCGTGTTCTTCAGCAATACCGACATCAAAAAATCTTTCCTTAAAAAGCCTTGAAAATTCGGTAAGTCCCGTTCCTCCCGACATTGCGGCTGTAATTGCGCAAATCTTTTTATCGTCCTCGGCTAATTCGCACATAGTCTTTCCGAACTCAGCCGAAAATCCCTTGTGACTTGAAAGCGGTTCGCCCGAATCAATATCAAACCTGCCTATTCCGTGAAATCCGCCCGGATTGTCCTCGGCAGGCTGATAGCCTTTGCCTTTTTTGGTAACAACATGAACAAGAACGGGAGAATTCACCTTTTTTGCACACTCAAACGCATTTTCAAGCTCATCAATGTTGTGTCCGTCAATAGGTCCGAGATAGGTAAAACCGAAGCAGTCAAAAAGAGTGTTTTTGTACACAAGATTTTTAAGTTTAGACTTTCCTCCCTGAAGAAATCTTTTCAGAGGTTTTCCGATAAGCGGAATGTGTAAAAGAATTTTTTCCGTAATTTTCTTGACTCGCATATACCACGGCTGAATTCTTACCGTTGTAAGGTAGCGTGACAATGCGCCTACATTCGGTGAAATGGACATTTTGTTATCATTGAGAACAACAATAAAGTTCTTGTTGAATCTGCCTGAGTTGTTCATTCCCTCAAAAGCAAGTCCACCCGTAAATGAACCGTCACCAATCACGGCAACGGTGTAGCTTTGGTCGCCCATAAGGTGTTTTGCTCTTGCAATTCCGTATGCGGCTGATATTGATGTACTGCTGTGACCTGTGTTAAAATCGTCGTATTTGCTCTCGGCACGCTTCGGAAAGCCTGAAATTCCGCCTTTTTTGCGGATTGTGTCAAACTGCTCGTAGCGTCCCGTCAGCAGCTTGTGGGTATATGCCTGATGTCCGACATCCCATACAATGCTGTCTTTCGGCAGATTAAAGCTACGCTCAAGAGCAACGGTAAGTTCAACAACACCGAGGTTCGGTGAAAGATGTCCGCCGTTTACAGACACGGTTTCAACGAGCTTTTCCCTTATTTCGGTACACAGCTTTTCAAGCTGTTCGTCATTAAGCTTTTTGACATCATGCGGTGATTTAATTTTAGAAAGCAGTTCATACTCACCCATAATTTATTTCCTATCCGTATAATTAATATTTGCAAAAAATTATTTATTTCTCTTTGCAAGCTTGTAAGCAAATTCTTCAAGCTCTTTTGTATCACCGTCAAAGCCATGAAGTGCGTTGACAGCTTTTTCGGTAAGTTCATCAACAAGCTCACGGCACTTTTCAATTCCGAGAAGTGAAACATAGGTTGATTTGCTGTTTTCTGCGTCACTGCCTACAGGCTTGCCGAGTTCCTCATCGGAGGAGGTTACATCGAGAATATCGTCCTGAATTTGAAACGCAATACCGATGCATTCGCCGAATTCAGAGGCGGCTTTAATTTGCTTATCGTTTGCACCTGCGCTTATACAGCCCAGTTCACAAGCCGCTTTGATAAGACAGGCTGTTTTTTTGTAGTCCATTTCATACAGCAAAATTAAATGAAGCAAAAGAATTATATAAAGAGGAACTAGCAAAAGCTAAATTTAATAAGGAAAATATAAAGGCTCAAGTAATAAAAAATATTGATGGAACTTTTTATAATAAACAAGATGATATGGTAGATATACTTTCAAAACATATTGTAAGCCCTGTAAGATTTGATAAAGCAATAAAAACTATGCAAGACAACTATATAGATACATATGTAGAAATAGGTCCAGGTAAAACATTAACAGGATTTATAAAAAAGGAAAATAAAGAAAGTAATGTAATAAATATTAATAGTGTAGAATCGTTAGAAAATTTTATAGAAACTATTAATAATGCTTAAATAGCGTATAACAAAACACTAAAACAAAAAGAAAGAAGGGTTAAAAAATGGAAAAAAGAGTTGCACTAGTAACAGGTGGTTCGAGAGGAATTGGAAGAGCAATTGCAGAAAAATTTGCTAAAAATGGATATAATTTAGTAATAAATTATGTTTCAGACAATACTAATTTAGACGAAATAAAAGAAAGATTTAGTAAATATGGTGTAGAAGTTTTATTAGAAAAAGCAGATGTAAGTAATTTTAATGAATGCGAAAAAATGGTAACATCTGCAATAGAGAAATTTGGGAAAATAGATACACTAGTAAACAATGCAGGAATTACAAGAGATAATTTATTAATGAGAATGAAAGAAGAGGACTTTGACAAAGTAATATCTATAAACTTAAAAGGAACATTCAATTTAACAAAATTAGTTACACCATATATGATGAAAAAAAGAAAAGGAAGAATAGTAAATATTTCTTCTGTAGTAGGAGTTATGGGAAATGCAGGACAATCAAATTATGCAGCATCTAAAGCAGGTATAATAGGATTTACAAAAAGTGTTGCAAAAGAATTGGCAACAAGAAATATATTAGCAAACTGTGTAGCACCTGGCTTTATAGCTACAGATATGACATCTGTACTAAACGAAAAAGTAAAAGAAAATATTAGTGCACAAATTCCTTTAAAAAGAATGGGAACAGCAGAGGAAATAGCAAATGCAGTATACTTTTTAGGAGGAGAAGAAAATACATATATTACAGGTCAAACTTTAAATATAGATGGAGGAATGATTTAAAAATGGAAAGAAGAGTTGTTATTACAGGAATAGGAGCAATTACACCCATAGGAAACAATATAGAAGAGTTTTGGAATGGAATAAAAACACAAAAATGTGGAATAGACGAAATTACAAGATTAGATACATCAGACTTAAAAGTAAAATTAGCAGCAGAAGTAAAAGATTTTAATGCAGAAGAACATTTTGACAAACGAACAGCAAGAAGAATGGACTTATACTCACAATATGCTG
>OIAG01001220.1_pt1 | contig 10249 bp, 16 predicted proteins | sample 1580701 | NCBI WGS metagenome assembly OIAG01 (sample SAMEA3882551, study PRJEB24775) | human gut metagenome | biome: human-associated habitat; feature: intestine environment; material: feces | place: Netherlands | collected 2009/2010 | reverse complement strand
CCGCGCTCGAGAGGCTCGACAATGTAGCGAGCCACCGTGTCGTTGACTTCTTCCGTTGTTACAGTAGGCCTCATGAACTCTGTCATGTTTTAAAAGCCTCCTTACTATGCTGCGATTACTTCGAGTAAAGTTCGACGATAAGCTGCTCGTTGATGTCGAGATCAATCTGCTCACGCTCAGGAAGAGCAAGAACGCTGCCCTGCAGCTTTTCGATGTCAACCTCAAGCCATGCAGGAACCTGTACACCTTCGTTGGAAACGAGAGCGCTCTTGATGACGAGGAGCTCCTTGGATTTCGGAGCCACGGAGACGACGTCGCCGGCCTTCACGCGGTAGGAAGGAACGTCGACACGACGACCGTTGACCATGATGTGGCCGTGGGTGACGATCTGACGAGCTTCCTTGCGGGTGCGGGCGAAGCCGAGACGGAAGATGACGCTGTCGAGGCGGGACTCGAGGATGCGCATCAGGTTCTCGCCGGTGATGCCCGGCATGGCCTTTGCCTTCTCGAAGTAGCCATGGAACTGCTTCTCGAGAACGCCGTAGATGAACTTGACCTTCTGCTTCTCGCGCAGCTGCATGCCGTACTCGGATTCCTTGCGGCGACGCTTGGGCTCGCGCTTGGAGGTTTTAGAGCTGCTGTACCCCAGCACAACGGGATCAAGGCCCAGCTGGCGGCAGCGCTTAAGAACCGGAGTTCTGTTAATTGCCATGGTTATATGATCCTTTCAACTACACGCGACGACGCTTGCACGGACGGCAACCGTTGTGCGCGATGGGGGTCTTGTCCTGGATGCTCGAGACCTCGAGGCCAGCAGCCTGGAGGGAGCGGATGGCGGTCTCACGACCGGAGCCGGGGCCCTTGACGAAGACGGAAACCTTCTTCATACCGTGCTCCATGGCCTGCTTGGCAGCAGCCTCGGCAGCCATCTGGGCAGCGAACGGCGTGGACTTACGGGAGCCCTTGAAGCCCACCTGGCCAGCCGACTTCCAGGAAATGACGTTGCCCTGGGGATCGGTGATCGAAACGATCGTGTTGTTGAACGTAGAACGAATGTGAGCCTGGCCCACGGAAATGTTCTTACGGTCCGCGCGCTTCAGACGGGCAGCGCGAACGTTCTTCTTAGCAGTAGCCATCTATCTAGCGCTCCTTATTTCTTCTTCTTAGCACCGATCTGACGCTTCGGGCCCTTGCGGGTACGAGCGTTAGTGTGGGTGCGCTGGCCGCGGACCGGGAGGCCCTTGCGGTGACGAAGGCCGCGGTTGCAGCCGATGTCCATAAGGCGCTTGACGTTCTGGTTGCGCTCACGGCGGAGGTCGCCCTCAACCATGATCTGATTCTTATCGATATAATCGCGGATGGCGTTAACCTCATCCTCGGTGAGGTCCTTAACGCGCGTGTCCACGTTAACGTTGCACTCGACGCAGATCTTCGTCGCAGTGGTGCGGCCGATGCCGTAAATGTAGGTCAGACCGATCTCAACGCGCTTCTCACGCGGGAGGTCGACACCATTAATACGGGCCAACGTAGTCTCCTCTCTTAACCCTGACGCTGCTTATGACGGGGGTTCTCGCAAATGACGAGGACCTTGCCATGGCGCCTAATGATTTTGCACTTATCGCACATCTTCTTGACCGAAGGACGTACCTTCATCGTTCTTCCTTTCGGTAGCGCTCAAACTACTTCCCTACTATCTACTCGCCCAGCCGCAGGCGTTTAAAACTATGGCTGGTCTTCACACACAATCCGACCGTAGGTTGAGCTAAGCCTGCAGTCGGAATAGAGCGTGTATGCGTGTCGCTATTTATAGCGATAGGTGATGCGACCACGGGTCAGGTCGTACGGGGAAAGCTCCACGACAACCCTGTCACCGGGGAGAATGCGGATGTAATTCATTCGGATCTTGCCAGAAATGTTGCACAGAACCGAATGACCGTTCTCGAGCTCAACCTTAAACATGGCGTTGGGCAGCGGCTCCTTTACCGTACCCTCGAGCTCAATTGCGTCTTCCTTCTTCACAAGCAATCATCTTTCTCTAGAAAACGACAGCGATTGAGTATTCTACAATACGCATGCACGTATCGTAATATCTTCGTAATGGCTCCACAACTACGTGGAACTTGTTACATTTCTCCACCTTGCAAGGAACACCAGGAACCCTGGGCATCCGTGGTAAGAATCACCGGACCGTCATTGGTAATGGCGACAGTGTTCTCGTAGTGCGCGGCGGGCAGGTGATCGTTGGTCGTAACGATCCAACCATCGGAGCCTGTGCTCACATGATTGGAACCCATCGTAACCATCGGCTCGATGGCGATGACCATACCAGCCTGAAGGCGAACGCCTCTCCCCTTCTTTCCATAATTTGGAACGTTGGGGTCCTCGTGCATCACACGGCCGATACCATGCCCCACGTAATCGCGAAGCACGCCGTAACCGTGAGACTCGGCGATGGACTGAACGGCATAGCCAACGTCCCCGATATGGTTACCGGGAACAGCCTGCTCGATGGCAGCCTTCAGGCAATCGCGCGTAACCTCGCACAGGGCCTTGGCCTCGGGCGTGGGGGTGCCGACGAAAAACGTCCAGGCGTTATCGCCAACCCAACCGTCGACGACGGCTCCCGTATCGATGGAGATGATATCGCCATCGCGCAGGATCATGTCGGGATTGGGAATACCGTGGACCACGGCATCGTTGATCGATGCGCAAATGGTCCCCGGGAACCCGCCGTAACCCTTAAAGGCAGGGGTGCCGCCATGCATGCGGATAATCTGCTCCGCAAGCTGATCGAGCTCGAAGGTCGACACGCCGGGGCGAACCATGGCTCCAACGTGGCGGAGCGCCATCTTAGATAGCGCTCCTGCCTTCTTCATCTGCTCAATTTGCGTTGCAGACTTAATCTTGATCATAGACCGAGAGCCTCTTTGACATCCCCGTACACGGTCTCGCGAGCCTGGTCACCGTTGACCGACTTGAGCAGACCCTGGCCACGATAGTAGTCGACGAGCGGGCTCGTGGACTTCTCGTAGACGTCGAGACGGTTCTTGATGGTCTCGGGCTTGTCGTCGTCGCGCTGATACATCTCGCCGCCGCACTTGGGGCAGGTGGCATCGGCAGCGGTGCCGGTGTAACCGCAGGCACGGCAGGTGCGACGCGAAGACAGACGATCGATAATGACCTCGGGGGCCACATCGACCAGAAGGGCGCAATCGATCTCGCGACCCATGGCGGAGAGCTCGGAATCGAGCGTCACAGCCTGGGCGGTGTTGCGCGGGAAGCCGTCGAGGATGAAGCCCTGCTGGGCGTCATCGGCGGCAAGGCGCTCCTTGACAAGGTCGATCACGAGCTGGTCGGGAACGAGCTCGCCAGCGTCCATGTACTTCTTAGCCTGAATACCAAGCTCGGTGCCACCCTTGACGGCAGCACGCAGCAGGTCGCCCGTGGAAATGTGAGCGACGCCAAACTCGGCGACGAGCTCCTGTGCGACGGTGCCCTTACCGGCACCCGGAGCTCCGAGCAATACGAGGTTCATGAGCAATCCTCCTCTAGCCTATTTAAAGAATCCATCGTAATCATACATCTTGATCTGGCCTTCGAGCTTATCGACCGTGTCGAGCACAACGCCGACCATGATGAGGATGGACGTGCCGCCAAATGCCTGGATCAGATGGTTACCCGTGAAGGAGAAGATGATCGAAGGCACGATGGCGATGAGCGCCAAAAAGACAGCGCTGGGAAGCGTGATCTTGTTGAGCGCGTTCTTGATGTAGGCCGCGGTAGCCCTACCCGGACGAACGCCCGGAATAAAGCCGCCCTGCTTCTTAAGGTTGTCGGCCGTGTCATCGGGGTTGAACACCATGGAGGTGTAGAAGTACGCGAAGAACACGATGAGGACAACGTTAAGCACCCAGTTGAGCCAACCGGTCGAAAGTGCGGAGGCAACTGCCTGAATCCAGCCGATGCCGGGGAAGAACACGGCAATCTGAGCCGGGAAGTACAGCAGCGCCGAAGCGAAGATGATCGGCACGACGCCCGCGGTGTTGACCTTGATGGGCAGGTAGGTGGTCTGGCCACCCATCATGCGACGGCCCACGACGCGCTTAGCGTAGGAGACCGGAATGCGGCGCTGGCCGCGCTCAAGGAAAACGATCAGCGGGATGACCAGCAGGATAATGGCGCAGATGATCACCATGGTGATGATGCCACCGGCATTGCCCTCGGTGCTGGAGAAGATCGCCTGCGGCAGACCGGCCATGATGTTCGCAAAAATGATCAGCGACATGCCATTGCCGATACCGCGCTGGGTGATGAGCTCACCAATCCACATGATCAGCATGGCGCCCGCGGTGAGCGTGCCGACGATCATGAGGTCGAAGATGATCTCGGGAGCGCCGGCGCCATTAAAGCTGATGCCGAAGCTCTTAAAGAGGAAGAGGTAACCCACGGAGTTGAGGATTGCCAGAGCCAGGGTGAGGTAACGCGAATACTGCGTAATCTTGGTCTGACCGACCTCGCCCTCGCGGGCAAGCTCATGCAGGGAAGGCACGACGGCCTGGAGCATCTGGAGGATGATCGAGCTGGTAATGTAAGGCATGATGCCCAGGGAGAACACCGAAACATAGCTCAACGCGCCACCAGAGAAAAGATTCAGGAGGGCCATAGCACCTGCGGCGACCGAATTGTTATCGGTCGAGAAAAGGCCCAGCATCCCCTGGAAGGGAATGCCGGGCACAGGAACGTGCGCACCAATGCGGTACACGACGAGCATAGCTATGGTAAAAAGAATCTTTTCGCGCAATTCTTTGATGCGGAAAGCATTCTTAAGACCATTTAGCACGGCAGCTCGACCTTTCCGCCGGCGGCCTCGATCTTGGCCTGCGCAGAAGCGCTGACCTTGTCGACCTTGACCGTGAACTTCTTGGTGAGCTCACCATTGCCGAGCACCTTGACGGGCTCGAACTCGCTCTTGGTGATGCGAGCGGCCTTAAGAGCGGCACCGTCGATCACAGCGCCGTCCTCGAACTTACGCTCGAGACGCTCAACGTTAACAGCGGTGTACTCGATACGACGGGGGTTGCGGAAGCCCGGAAGCTTGGGCAGGCGCATGGCCAGCGGAGTCTGGCCACCCTCGAAGCCGGCACCCTTGGTGCCGCCAGAGCGGGAACCCTGGCCCTTCTGACCGCGGCCAGAAGTGGTGCCGTGACCCGAAGAATTGCCACGGCCGACGCGCTTGCGGTTCTTGGTGGAACCGGGCGCGGGAGTAAGATCGTGAAGCTGCATTTGCTACTCCTCTACAATCTCGACAAGGTGCTTGACCTTGAAGATCATGCCGCGGACGGACTCGTTGTCAGCAATCTCGCGAACCTCGCGGATCCTGTGGAGACCGAGGGCACGGACAGTACGGACCTGGTCCTGCTTGCAACCGTTGGTGCTGCGGACCTGCTTGATCTTGATGGTGTCAGCCATGCTTAGTTCTCCTTACCGACGAACATCTCGGAGACCGTCAGGCCACGGCGAGCCGCGACGTCCTCAGGGCTGGAGAGCTCCTTGAGGCCCTCGACGGCAGCCTTGATGATGTTGAGGCCGTTGTCGGTACCGAGGGACTTGGACAGGACGTTCTTGATGCCAGCAAGCTCGAAGAGGGGACGCACAGCGCCGCCGGCGATAACGCCGGTACCCTCGACAGCGGGCTTGATGATGATGCGGCCGGCACCAAAGTGGCCGAGAACCTCGTGCGGGATGGTGCCCTGCTCGGTCACCGGCACGTGGAACATGTTCTTCTTGGCATCGAGAGACGCCTTGGAGATGGCCATGGGCACCTCAGCGGACTTGCCCATGCCAACGCCGACGTTGCCCTTGCCGTCGCCAACGACGACGAGAGCGACGAGGCTCATGCGACGACCACCCTTGACGGTCTTCGACACGCGGTTGATGTAAACGACGCGCTCCTCGAACTCGGAGGCCTCGCGCTGCTGCTTCTGATTACGAGCCATGTGCTACATACCTCCTAGAACTCGAGACCGGCGGCACGAGCACCGTCGGCGAGGGCCTTGACGCGGCCATGGTAGATACGGCCACCACGATCGAAAGCGACCTTGGTGATGCCGGCCTCGATGGCGCGCTTGCCAACGAGCTGACCGACCTTCTCCGCAGCCTCCTTGTTCGAGGTGTGGGTGCCCTTGAACTCGGCCTCGAGGGTCGAGGCAGAGACGAGCGTCAGGCTGGAGCCCTTGCTGTCGTCGATGATCTGGGCATAGATGTTGGCGTTAGTACGGGTCACGCGAAGACGCGGACGCTCGGCGGTACCCGAGACCTTGCCGCGAACACGACGCTGACGACGCTTGAGGCCTTCCAGCTTCGCCTTATGCTTGTTCATACGTAAACTCCTAAAAAGGTTGATCTTGCCAGCACCTAACGGGGTGCTGGTCTTATGCGAGTGAGTCGGTTACGACTACTTGGCGGCCTTACCCAGCTTGCGGCGGATGTGCTCGCCAACGTAGTGGATACCCTTGCCCTTGTAAGGCTCGGGAGGACGATGGCCGCGGATCTCAGCGGCGATCTGACCGACCTGCTGCTTGTTGATACCCTTGACGTTCACGTGGGTGTTGTCGGGAACCTCGAAGGTGATGCCCTCGGGAGCCTCGACGATCACGGGGTGCGAGAAGCCGTGGCGGGCACGGGTCTCACGCTCGTCGTCGGGACGGGAAACGGTGAGGACGTTGTCCTCGACGTTGATGGTGAGCTTCTCAAAAACATCGAGCTCGAGCTGGCCCTTGGGGCCCTTGACGACAACGTTGTTGCCGTTGACTGCCACTTCGACTCCGGCGGGAATCTGGACAGGCTTATTACCGATACGAGACACGGTGATCTCCTTTCCTTCTACCTACCGACCGAATTACCAGACGTAAGCGATAATCTCGCCGCCGACGTTGTGCTTGCGAGCATCGCGGTCGGTCATGACGCCATGGCTGGTGGAAATAATGGCGGTACCAAGGCCACCGCGGACGCGGGGCATGTCGGCAACGCCGGTGTACTTACGCAGGCCCGGCTTGGAAATGCGGCGGATGCCGTTGATGACCTTAGCCTTCTTGGGACCATACTTAAGCGTGATGTGCAGAGTCTTCTGGGGAACGGTGTCCTCGACATCGTATCCCTCGATGTAGCCCTCCTCGTGCAGAACACGAGCGATCTCGACGAGCTTCTTGCTGCTCGGCATGGAGACCGTGGCCTTGTTCACAGAGTTAGCGTTACGGATGCGCGTAAGCATATCTGCGATCGGGTCTGTAAGGTTCATACAGATTCTCCTTCGTTCTTGATGAACACGTGCTCTTGGTTCTTCGCCGCCCTTAACGGCAAAGCCTATTTAGCGCGTTTTCCCTGTTCCAAACTGATGCTTGAAACGCTGGTAGTGACTTACCAGCTGGCCTTCTTAACGCCGGGAAGCTCGCCCTTGAGTGCAAGCTCGCGGAAGCAGACACGGCACAGGCCGAACTTGCGGTACACAGAGTGCGGACGGCCGCAGCGCTGGCAGCGCGTGTACTCACGAGTAGAGAACTTCTGCTTGCGATTGCACTTGACGATCATCGATGTCTTAGCCACTTATATCCTCCTCACATAGAGTATTGTTCGCCCCAAGCGCCGCCCCCTTGTGGGAACGGCGCTTATAGGGCAGGTGAACCTATTTCTTGAACGGGAAACCGAAGGCGTCCAGAAGGGCCTTGGCCTCCTCATCGGTGTTGGCGGTGGTCACGAAAGTGATGTCCATACCACGCTGGTGATCGACGGAGTCGAAGTCGATCTCGGGGAAGATGAGCTGCTCGGTGACGCCCATGGAGAAGTTACCACGGCCGTCGAAGCTCTTGGCGGAGATGCCACGGAAGTCGCGGATACGGGGGATCGCGACGGAGGTCAGACGATCGAAGAACTCCCACATACGGTCGCCACGCAGGGTAACCTTGCAGCCGATCGGCATACCAGCGCGCAGGCGGAAGGTAGCGATGGACTTGCGGGCACGGGTGATCATCGGCTGCTGGCCGGTGATGGCGCGCAGGTCGCGCACGGCACCGTCGATGGCCTTGGAATCGGTAGCGGCCTCGCCGACACCCATGTTCACGACGATCTTCTCAAACTTGGGGATCATCATGACGTTCTCGTACTGGAACTTGTCCTGAAGCTGCTGCTTGACCTCGTTGTTGTACTTGGTCTTCAGACGCGGCACATACTTCTCTTCTGCCATTGTTCACTCCTTCTTGGGGTTTTAAGCACGGGGCGTGGCCACGATGGGTTGTCCTCGTGCCTCCTGGCTGCATCCGCGCCGCTCATGGCATTTCGCGGTTTGGACTCGACGCAGCAGGAGCCGACAAAACAATCGGTACTATACGCGCATCGGGAGCGTATTTCCAGAAAAACCTCGTCTGCCTGCACAACTCCACAACTCCCCCGCACAACTCGATCCCCAAAAAGCAGTTGCGGTGAAATAGGGACTGTTTGACGGCTCAACAGGCTTAAACAGTCCCTATTTCACCGCAACTCATATATGGGGATGCGACTAGCGCTTGCGGGGGACGAGTTTGGTGCGGCGCAGGTGGATCATCTCGGCGGCGATGGAGATGGCGATCTCCTCGGGGTCCTCGGCCTCGATGGCAACGCCGATCGGAAGGTGCAGCTCGTCGATCTGGTCCTGCGTAAAGCCTTCCTGCTCCAGGCGGGCACGCACAAAGGCCGTCTTACGGCGCGAACCCAGACAGCCCAGGTAGGCAGGCTTGGCGCGCATGGCCTGAATCACCACGTCGATATCGGACTTGTGACCCGCCGTGGCGACGACCACCAAGTCGCGCGGACCGATGGGACACAGCTCGCTCAGGTTCTTGTAATCGACCAGGCAACGATTGTAGACACCGGGCACCCATTCGGGCGTCAACGTGCCGGGGCGGTCATCGCAGGCCACGACGGCAAAGCCCGCCGCCGTGAGCACGCGCGCCGTCGCGGCGCCTACGTGTCCGCAGCCAAAGATGTAGGTCAGGCCCTCGGGGCAGAGCGTCTCGATGTGCGCCGCGGGAATCTCAGAGGCAGCGTTGGTGTAGGTGACGTTACTCCCCTCCTCCACCAGTGAAAGCCCGGGGCAGCCCGCAATGGTATGGCGCGATGCCTCGCCATGGTACTCGGCCACATCGCCCTCGAGCGCGCTCGCGATAAACGGCTCAAAGTCGATGACGAAGTCGCCGATGCGCCGATAGACCAAGACGTCGGCAATTTCCTGGAACAACGGTGCCTGAGTCGCATCCAGATCCAGGTAGCACAGGCAGATGGCTCCGCCGCAGATCATGCCGGTATCGGAGTTCTCCCCGCCCATGGTGTAGCGGACCAGGCGCGACTGCCCCGCGGCCAGCAGCTCGCGGGCCTCGCCCAGCGCAAAGAGCTCGATTTTGCCGCCGCCGATGGTACCCGCTTGGCTGTCATCGGCAAAAACGGCCATCCAGGCGCCCACGCCGCGCGGAGACGACCCTGCCGTGCCGGCCACGACCACCAACTCGCACGTCTTACCAGCCTTCAGAGCGCCAAGCGCGGCATTCACCACATCGAGCTTTTCCATTGCAATTTCCTATCCCTGGAATACACCGGTGAGCATAGCGAGTGCCTCGAGCACGCCGCCGCCGACCGACGTCGCCTTGTCCGAAATATAGTTGATGTAGCTGGCGTCACCGCGCGGGTCGACATCGGCGCACTTAAAGCCCTCGGTGACTTGAACGCCGTCTGCCAAAAGGCCGCGCAGGCAGCCGTCAATCGTCGTGAACATGGGCGTATCGCCCGCATACCCGATCACATCGCCGGCACTCACGATGTCGCCGATCGCGCGGTCGGACCTAAACACACCGGCGGCGGGGCTGTGGATAACACGCTCCTTGCCATAGCCGGCGATGACACCCGGCACGCCCGTATTGGGCTGGGGTGAGCCCTGGGTGATGACGCGGCCGAGGAAATGACCGCGCATAGTCTCGACCACGGCATCGCAATCAACCGGCGCGGCAAAGCCCGGCCCTACCGCGATGACGGCAGGAGCCATGTCGCGCGTGGTGCCCAAGTTGCGCTTGGCCAGGATCGCGTCGACCACAGCCGAGGGCTTAAGCTCGCCGAGCATCTGTGCCTGGGGGTCCACCACCACGGCGACATCCCCCGCCTCGATAATTGCAAGCGCCTCGGCCGGCGTTTGCGCCAAGCGAGCACGAATGCCCTCGACATTGACCTC
>OIAG01001215.1_pt1 | contig 10290 bp, 9 predicted proteins | sample 1580701 | NCBI WGS metagenome assembly OIAG01 (sample SAMEA3882551, study PRJEB24775) | human gut metagenome | biome: human-associated habitat; feature: intestine environment; material: feces | place: Netherlands | collected 2009/2010 | reverse complement strand
TCAGACGGAAGAAAACCAGGCTGTCAGCAATATTTCACTGGAAAAGGCCAAGGAGATTGCACTGGATCATGCAGGGGTAAAAGCTACAGATGCGACTTTTGTAAAAGCAAAAAGTGACTATGAAGATGGACGTGCTGTTTTTGAGATTGAGTTTGTTGTTTCTTCCGGCAATACCATCAAGGAGTATGATTATGAGATTGCTGCATCTGACGGAAGTATCATAAGCTATGACTACGGCATTGAAGGAGATAGTACACCTACAGCAATACAAGCAGGCAGCAGTCAGAATACAAGTGAAATTTCACTGGAAAAGGCCAAGGAGATTGCTTTATCCCATGCCGGTGTTGCAAGTGCCAATGCTTTTGAGATGGAGGGAAAACTGGATTGGGATGATGGCATGTCTATTTATGAGATTGAATTTAAAGCTGGAGGCTATGAGTACAGCTATGAAGTTGATGCAGCCACAGGATCGATTGTCGAATTCGATAAGGAGTGGGATGATTAAGTGATTCCAATTCGGTAACCAAACCCGCAGAATTTCATAAAATAATCTGAAAATATTTTTATGGAAGAAAATATGTATTGTCAGAATCGAATCAGTTATCGTGTACAGGAAGGAGACTCTCTGTACAAACTTGCAAAACAGTTTCATACAACCGTAACCGAACTTATCCTGCTCAATTCCGGGGTGAACCCATACAATCTTCAGACGGGAATGCGCCTGACGATCTGCCCGGGAGAGGGATATGTGCCGCCGCAGAATCCGGGAGGCGGAAACACGGGCGGAGGAACAGGAAACGCTGGAAGCGGAACAGGAAACACCGGAAGCGGGAATATGAGCGGCGGCACAGGCAGCATGGGCGGAAACATGGGAGGAGGAACAGGAAATGCCGGAGGCAGCAACGAGACCGAATCCGAGCGTGAGGATTCCATCCTCCGTCTCAACGAGGATATGCGCCTTGCATGGTTAAATCATGTTTACTGGACCAGAATGTACCTGATGAGTGCAGTCGCAGACAATGCGGACCAGCAGGCGGTGGAAGAACGGCTGCTTGAGACCGCAGACGAGATCACGGATGTATTTGCAAGGTATCTTCCGATCGCAACGACCAGACAGCTCCGCAATCTTCTGACGGAGCATATTGAAATCGGCGGGCAGATCATTCAGGCGCTGAAAGCAAAAAATATGACTGATTATGATGCGCTGGTGCAGGAGTGGTACCGCAATGCCAATCAGATGGCAGCTCTTTTTGCAAATCATAATCCATATTTTGAGAGCAGGGAAACAAGAAACATGCTTTTGAATCATCTGGATCTGACCAGGGAGGAGATTGAGCATCAGGTCAATGGGGAATACGAACAGAGCATTGATGTATTCCGCGATGTGGAACAGCAGGCGCTTGCGATGGCAGATTATTTTGCAAGAGGACTGCTGGCAAGATAAAACGTATAGATTGAAGTCTTCTGATAAATGCAATTCAACTGATCATTCATTCGTTAAAGCAGATAGAACAGCTGCAGAAAAAACCCCATGCGGTAGAGTCCGCCTTCAAACCGCATGGTGGAACAGTAGAGATGCACAGGGGATTTCCGGCGGATTAGAAAAATGCCAAAAGTAACGGAATCGCAAGATTTGCAATAAAAACAGCAATTAACTTGAATTGCCAGTAAAAAAATGTACATGCTATAATGCAATTATCAAGATTAAGGGGGAAAAAGATATGCCAATGCAGATGGGTTTCCGCTGGTACGGCGAGGACAATGACAAGATCAGCCTTGCTGATATCAAACAGATTCCGGGTGTGACGAGCATCGTGTGGGCACTGCATCATAAACTGCCGGGAGAAGTGTGGACGGTAGAAGAGATTGCAGAAGTGCAGAAACAGCTTGAGCCATATGGTTTTAATATGGACGTTGTGGAATCTGTCAATGTACATGATGATATCAAGATCGGACTTCCGAGCCGTGACCAGTATATTGAAAACTACATCCAGACAATTAAGAACCTTTCCAAATTCGGTGTCAAGGTTATCTGCTATAATTTTATGCCGATCTTTGACTGGACGCGCACGGATTTATTTCATCCGGTAGGAGATGGTTCGACAGCACTTTATTATGAAGCAGGCAAGATCCATGATGATCCGAAGGAAATGGCAGACTATATTTTAAATAATTTACATGGAATGACATTTCCAGGCTGGGAGCCGGAACGTATGGAGAAACTGGACGAGCTCTTTGCAGCTTACAAGCCGGTGACAAAAGAAGTATTGTGGGAAAACTTAAAATATTTTCTTGAGGCGCTTATGCCGGCCTGTAAAGAATGCGATATCAAAATGGCAATCCACATGGATGATCCGCCATGGGATATTTTCGGACTTCCGCGTCTTCTGACCTGTGAAGAAAATATTGACCGTTTCTTAAAGATGGTTGACAGCCCGTACAACTGTCTGACACTGTGCTCAGGGTCTTTGAATGCCGACCCGGGAAACAATGTGGCAGATATTGTCCGCAAGCATTGTGACCGCATTGCATTTGCGCACATCCGCAATGTAAAACATTTTCCGAATGGAGATTTTTCGGAGGCTTCTCATCGTGACTGTGATGGGGATACCGGAATCCTTGACATTTTAAAAGCATACCATGACTGCGGATTTGAGGGTTATATCCGTCCGGATCATGGACGCCACCTCTGGGGTGAAAAGCCGGGCAATGTTCGTCCGGGGTATGGCTTATACGACCGCGCACTGGGTATTATGTATATGCTCGGCGTGTGGGATATGCTCGATAAGCTGGATGGAAATAAATAAGTATAAAATATGCATAATTAGGGACTGCCGTATGGCAGTCCCTTGTATTATGGAAAAGTCCGTGGCATATGCCGCGGATTTTTGTATGCTTATCTCTGGTTATCAAAAGGGCATTATTTGCCAGTCAAAAAATCTGAAGTTACCTTTTGACACCTGAATCCGCATCAGTAAAAATCATGCGTTTCTTTTTCACGGGTCCGGAAGCTGCGTGGAGAGATGCCATATTCTTTCACAAACGCTTTGTAAAAAACAGAATAATCACAAAAGCCGCACTGTTCGGCAACTTCTTTCAATGGAAAGCCGGAATTGATCAGATTTTTAGATTCGATCAGTCTCCGCTGGGTAACGATTTTGTAAAAGCCGGTGTCAAGCTGCTTTTTAAAAAGCTGGCTTACTGTCGACTGGCTTACCATAAACTGCGCTGAAATAGATGCGAGGCTGAGGTCTTCGGATAAATGCAATTCAATGTAGTTGAGAATCTGGTCTAACAGGCCTGTATTCTCCGGTTTGGGGATGTCTGACTGCGGATGGTCGTTCATACGGTAAAACAGACAGAACAACTGCAGAAAAAGCCCCATGCGGTAGAGCTCGCTTCCAAGACGCATGGTGGAACCCTCGTACAACAGTGCAGCCAGAAGCTGGTCGATCTGGTTTAAGAGTGTTCCTTCCGGGCGGATGACATAGGGGAGCTGCTTTTGTGGTGCATATTGGGAGGAGCCTGTATCCGCAAAGAAGTTCTGCTTACAGGTCTCAAAAAAATCGTTGTTGATCCAGAGTACGGTTCTCTGATAGGGTTCCCGAAGCTGCTCTAAAAATAAAGGGCGGTGGCTGGTGCCGGGGGGAACGAGGATGATATCATTTTTGCGGATCTGGTAACGGGTGTTTCCAATGAGATATTGCAAGTTTCCACTGCGGCAGAAAAGAAGTTCGTAAAACTCGTGGCTGTGGAGGGTTACATAGTCTTTCGTGTAACTGGTATCCTCATGCACATCCAGATAGGGGCTGTCCATTTCCAGTTCCTGGTATCCGATCAATTCCCCACCGGCAGTCAGGATGCCATCGAGCGTGGAAATATACGGAGGCTTCATCGAATCCTTATGTTCCATTAAAAAACGTTTCATTTGGCTATATTTCATAAAAACTCCTGTTCTGATTTGTTATATTTATACAATCCTACAAATATTATAGCACAATAAATGTAAGATATGCAATGTATTTTAGTATAAATGCAATTTAAATTGCAATAAAGCAAATGTATCATAAGGATATCGGTTCTTGTGAAATGTACAGACACAAAACCAATGCGCGCGTACAAATACCAGAAGGAGAAAAATTTATGAATGAAAGAAATGTAAGACCCTTTTCAAAAAGGGATGAGATCGGATATGTGTTTGGAGATATGGCGGGCAGTTTTGTCAATTTATTTGTAGACGCATATTTTTTGACGTTTTGTACTTATGTGCTGGGAATCAGTCCGGCGTGGATGGGTTCCCTGTTCCTTGCAGCGAGACTCTGGGATGCAGTAAATGACCCGATCATGGGTTCTTTTCCGGACCGTTGGATGCTTGGAAAATCAGGAGATAAATTCAAACCGTGGATTAAAATTTTTATGATACCGCTAGCGTTGTCAGGTGTGCTTTGTTTTTCCAAAGTGCCGTTTGAAGGTGTTGCACTTCATGCGTGGGTCGCTTTTGTGTATGTCTTATATGGAATGAGCTATACCGGAACTTCCATGCCGTTTGGTGCGATGGCAAGTGTGGTCAGCACAGATCCGATTGACCGGAGTAAACTCTCAAGGGCAAGAAGTCTTGGCGGAACATTTGTGGGAATTGCAGCGTTATCCTTTGTGCCGGTAGTCTGTTTTGACAGCGAAAGCAACATTATCCCGGAAAGATTTACACTTCTGGCAGTTATTTTTGGAATTTTAAGTGTGGTCTGCTACTGCCTGCTGTTACATTTAACGACAGAGCGTGTGCGTGAGGAAAAGAAACAGAATACAGAAAAGTTCAATTATGGAAATGTGTTGAAAGCAGTCGTAAAAAATAGGCCACTGATCGGTGTCATGGTTGCAACCATTGGAAGTATGCTCTATATCACCGGTTCAAACCAGATTAGAAGTTATGTATTCAAAGAGTACTATGGAAATACCTCTGCAATGACTCTGCTTAGTCTTGCAAGTGTGCCGATCATTATCATCTGTTTCCCGCTTGTGCCAAAACTGGTTGCAAAGTTTGGAAAGAAAACGACATTGATGTTTGGCGTAATCAGCAGTACCGTGCTCAGTGTAATCATTTTTGCCGTAAAAATACCAAACGTTTATGTTTATTCGGTACTGAATGTACTGGCAATGATCGGACAGACCGTATTTACCATGCTGATCTGGGCGCTTGTCACAGACTGTCTGGATTACAGTGAGTGGAAGTTCCATGAGAGAAGTGATGGCTCGATGTATTCCCTTTATACGTTCAGCCGTAAAATCGGTTCCACCATTGCTTCCGCAGGTGTTTCCTTCGGACTCCAGGCGATCGGATATATTTCTGGAAATAATGTGGTGCAGTCAGATGCAACCATAAACAATATCTACATGTTAGTGGCATTGATCCCGGTGCTGACCTGTGTGCTGGAACTCATTGGTATCGGCGCAATCTTTAATCTGGATAAGGAACAGACCAAAGAAATGTATGCGGAATTAAAACAAAGACGTTAATAGTAAAGAGGAGATTAGATTGAAAAAAATTGATATTCATCTTCATCTGACATTACAGCAGTATCCGAAAACAGATACCATGTTCCTTTCCAGTGCGGCACAGATGCTGCCGCACTTAGAGGAACTTGGAATTGAACAGGGAATCGTGTTATCTTCCGGCGAACAGGAAAATGAGCAGATCCTGGTTGCAGCAAATGAGGAGTGTAAACGCATCTGTGAACAGTTCCCCAAGAAGTTCCACTGGATGTGCAATGTGGATGCAAAAAACCAGACAGATGTGTATAAACGGATCTTAGCCTGTAAAGAGAGCGGTGCGGTCGGAATCGGGGAACTGATGGTAAACCAGAGGCTGGATGCTCCATTTTTACAGAGTGTATTTGAGGTGGCAGAAGAATTAAAATTACCTGTTCTTTTTCACATGAGTCCGAAAGAGGGCTTTCAGTATGGGGTTGTGGACGGGCCGGGGCTCCCGCTGCTGGAGGAAAATTTAAAGCGTTATAAAGGATTAAAGTTCATCGGGCACAGTCAGCCATTCTGGCATGAAATTTCAAAAGATGCACCGGCGACCCCAAAGGAACGGATGAAATGGGGAGAGGGAGCTGTATGTCCCGGCGGCAGACTGCCATATCTGTTTGAAACCTATGAAAATTTATATGGAGATCTGTCCGCAAACAGTGGCGGATGTGCAATCATGCGTGACGAAGAATTTGGGCTGGCTTTTCTGGAAAAATATCAGGACCGGTTGCTGTTTGGAACAGATATGGCAAATTGTGAAATGACATTTCCGCTTGGAAACTGGCTGGATGAGCAGGAACACGCAGGAAGACTCAGCCGGAGTGCCTATGAAAAAATCTGCCGTACAAATGCAGAAAAATTATTTCACTTATAAGAAAAAAGAGGGATAGCCGAAAACATACCACATCCCTCAAAAACAGGAGGAAACATATGAGAACAAGAATATTACCTAGAATGTTAAATGATGAGGTGGAAGAATATCTTTCCAGAAATGACATTATCATTGTACCGGTCGGAACGGTAGAGATGCACGGGGGATTTCCACTGGATTCAGAAACCACCATCAGTGAGGCATTTGCACTGGAGATGGCAGAGGCGTGTGACGGGCTGGTATTGACAGGACTTCCGTATTTTTACGCAGGCGCAACGGCAAGCGGCAGGGGAACCGTCCAGGTGAGTGTGCGGGAAGGAATCGACTATTTGATGGCGGTGGCAAACAGCCTGTTGCGCCAGGGATTCAAACGCCAGATCTACATCAGTTTTCACGGCCCGGCACATATGACATGCAGTCCGATGGTGCGGGATTTCTTTGATGAGACCGGAGTGCCGATTTTATATATGGACCTCACCATGCAGATGATGAAAAATGCAAGGGATATTTTTACATCAATGGACAGTTTCCACGCAATTACAGTGGGAGCTTATCAGAAAATGAACCGATTAAGTGACGTGCCGCTCACAACGGAGTATGCGCATAACGAGCCGCAGTCCTGTGCCGGATTTGAGGATATTTTCGGACTGGCATATCAGAGTGCTGCGATCGGTTATTATTTTGGCGAGAAAAAAGACCACATGAGTACACCGGTCATTGCAGATGAAGCAGCGAGGGAAACACTTGCAAAAGAGGGTGTGGAAATCATTGAAAAATTGGTGGAGCGCATGGATATGAACCATATCGTAGCACAGATGAGGGAATTGGAGCATTATAACAGCGAAGTTGCAAAAAAATGCCCATGGGTTCCCTCTAACACTAAAACAGAGCGGTAGATTCTACTGCGGTTTCTGCGCATAAAGTTCCTTATATTCTTTGGGTGAGATGCCATACTCTTTTTTGAATGCACGAAAAAAACTGGTGTAATCTTTGAATCCGTACATCAGGTAGATTTTTGTGATATTTTCATTGCTGAGAATGGCATCCCTGCACATGGACAGCCTTTTTTTGGTAATATACTGATGGATGGAGATCCCGAAGTTATCCTTAAAAATATGGGAAATATGGTATTTGCTCACAAAAAAAGCTTTGGAGAGGCTGTCTAAGGAGAGATCCTCATCCAGATGGGACTCAATGTATTGCAGGATGCCGTCATACAGACCAGAGGCATCTTTGCGGGCTGCAGGATGTTCTGCCTCATAGACAGCCCGGTTGATGTGGAGCATCAGATCGTTCACGCAGAGCTCGATCTTGGCAGCTTTTCCAAAACGGTCCGCATGGATCTCCTCGATCAGCCGGAAAATCTTTGCGGAAAGCGCATTGAAAGCCACGACATCATAGTGATAAATAAAATGATGGGTATTCTGTGCATGTTCGATCAGATAAACATAGTCTTTGGACAATTCTTTCAGTTTCTGACAGTAATCCTGACTGATCCAGAAAACAAAACGCTGATAGGGAAGTGTTTCCCCCACACTGGACACATGGTGGTGAATACCCGGGGGAATGAAGACCATATCCCCCGGTTTCAGATGATGATGTTCCTTTTCAATGGAGATCGTTACATTTCCCTCCAGAAAAAAATAGAATTCATAGTAATCGTGGGTGTGATCTGTCACGCCATAAAAGTGGTTGTCATTATAATAGTAAATTTCAAAATCTTTGGACAGCATATACTGTCGTTCATTAAAAGGAGACTGTAACTGTCTGCGCATGGTAAAATCCTCTGAAATATTTCAAATATAAGGAAAAAGTGACGATCTGATATAAAAAATTTACCACAGAATCGCAATTTTTGCAATGTGAACAACAAGCAACTCTATTGGATGTCTTAAGGGGATTCACTTATAATAAACATATCAAAAAACGTTGAACAATGGAGAAAGGAAAAGCTATGGAATTAAGTACACTTGGTTTAAAAGACAGGGCACAGTGGGAAGCAAAGGGATATCAGCTTCCGCAGTTTGACCGTGCAGCAGTAACAGAGGCAACCAGAGAAAATCCGTGCTGGATTCACTTTGGTGCAGGAAATATTTTCCGTGCATTTCAGGCAAATGTAATGCAGAATATCTTAAACAGAGGGGAAATGGAAACAGGCCTGATCGTAGCGGAAGGTTTTGATTATGAGATCATTGAAAAAATGAACCGTCCGCATGATGATTATTCCATTCTTGTCACATTAAAGGCAGATGGAAGCGTCGAAAAAACAGTTGTCGGTTCTGTTGTGGAGTCTTGTATCCTCGATTCGGAAAACGAGGGCGAGTATGGCAGATTAAAAGAGATTTTCTGCAAACAGTCCTTGCAGATGGTATCCTTTACCATCACAGAAAAGGGATACAGTCTGGTAAACGGAAAAGGAGAACTGCTTCCGGCAGTCGCTGCCGATTTTGCAGCCGGCCCGGAGAAACCTGCAAGCTATATCGGAAAAGTTGCATCTCTTTTATACACACGTTTTAAAAACGGACAGCTTCCGATCGCCATGGTATCCATGGACAATTGCTCCCATAACGGGGATAAATTATATGCGGCAATCCATACATTTGCCGAAAAGTGGGCAGAAAACGGTCTGGCAGAGAAAGAGTTTGTAAGCTATGTTAATGACAGGGAAAAGGTTTCGTTCCCATGGTCTATGATCGATAAGATCACGCCGAGACCGGATGCTTCCGTGGAAGAGATCTTAAAGAAAGATGAGATCGATGGGCTTGATCCGGTCGTTACATCCAAAAACACCTATGTAGCTCCATTTGTGAATGCAGAGGAATGTGAATATTTAGTGATTGAGGACTGGTTCCCGAACGGACGCCCGGAGCTGGAAAAGGGCGGCATCATGTTTACCGACCGCGCAACCGTTGACAAGGTGGAAAAAATGAAAGTCTGCACCTGCTTGAACCCACTTCACACGGCTCTTGCAGTGTTTGGCTGTCTGCTTGGCTACACAAAGATCTCCGATGAAATGAAAGATGCAGAACTTCGGAAAATGGTGGAGAGAATCGGATATACCGAGGGACTTCCGGTCGTTGTAGATCCGGGTATCCTTGATCCGAAAGAGTTTATTGATACCGTGTTAAATGTCCGCATACCAAATCCGTTTATGCCGGATACACCACAGCGTATTGCCACAGATACTTCACAGAAACTTGCGATCCGCTTTGGAGAAACTGTGAAAAATTATCTTGCATCAAAAGATAAGGATATCAAAAACTTAAAACTCATTCCACTGGTATTTGCGGGATGGCTTCGGTATCTCATGGCAGTTGATGATAATGGCGAAAAATTTGAGTTAAGCCCGGACCCACTGCTTGAGACGGTCTGCCCGGTCGTTGCCGGTATCAAATTTGGTGATACAGATGTGGAAGAAATGATCCGGCCATTGCTGACAAACAGAGCAATCTTTGGCGTGGATCTTTATGAGGCCGGTCTTGCCGGACTGACGGTGCAGTATTTTAAAGAACTGATTGCCGGGGCGGGCGCAGTGCGTGCTACTTTAAAGAAGTATGTATAGGCGCTGATTCTGATGCCAAACCATTTTTCCCTGCATATCTTATAGTACAGGATGTGAATTCCTGAAAAAAATATGCAGGAGGGAAAAATGCCAGATTTTAATGTGATAAAAATTGGATGTATTGTGGTGATCCTGCTTGTTTTACTGATTGCAGCAGTGATCATCACGGTAAAAAGAGAAAAAAGTAAGAGAAAAATACGCCGGATGTGTGATGCAGAGAAAATTCAGCTTCTGAATGAACTCGCAGAACCATTCGGCTTTTGTTATGTGCCGTGTGAAGACGTGTTCACGTCGAGGGAAGATGCGTGGCAGAGAAAACAGGGGTATG
>OIAG01001212.1_pt1 | contig 10360 bp, 8 predicted proteins | sample 1580701 | NCBI WGS metagenome assembly OIAG01 (sample SAMEA3882551, study PRJEB24775) | human gut metagenome | biome: human-associated habitat; feature: intestine environment; material: feces | place: Netherlands | collected 2009/2010 | reverse complement strand
CAGGCAAGCCACTGATTCAATGGGCACTCGATGCTTCCGCCGGTCTGTTTGCACACCGCCTGGTTGTGACCGTGCACAAAGAAATCGAACAGCTCTGTCTCTCGCAGGATATCCCGGTTCTTCTGCATCCTTTTCCCGACCGAAATGACATGATCCGCCTTGGAATGGGTGAAATCAGCTCTTTTATCGATCGCTGCGCCTTCCTGCCGTCCGACCAGCCTATGATCCTGCCGGAAACCATCGCTTCCCTGCTGCTTTGCGCAAAAAATCTGCCTGACTTTATCTGGCGCCCCTGCTCTAGCGACACAGTCGGTTCTCCGGTGATCTTTCCGTCCTGCTTTTTTGAGGAATTAAAAAATCTCCCTCCCAAAAAGGGAGGGAACGTGATCGTTTCCAGGTATCCAAATCTCGTCCGGACACTTCCGGTTTCTTGTTCGGAAGAATTAAAGGACATCGATACAAAAGAGGAGCTGCTTACTGTTTCACAGTATTTGGAGCAGCAGTCATCAAACCGCCGTTGGCGCTTTGATGACTGTGGGGCTTTCGCCCCTTAAAATACTGTCCAGACTGCTCCGCTTGCAAGTAAACTTGCAGCGGTGCATCTGGACAGTATTTTGCCCGGCTCAATGGGAGAGCATATTTTCGATAAAGATTCCGTATCCCCGCGTGGGGTCATTTACAAAGACGTGGGTGACGGCACCGATAATTTTCCCGTTCTGGAGGATCGGAGAACCGCTCATGCCCTGGACGATTCCACCGGTTTTTTCCAGCAGTCTTTCATCCGTTACCTGGATTTCGATTCCGCGGTTGATGTTGTCGTGATCCAGGTGAAGGGCTTTGATTTCGATCGTATAGAGCTGCGGCGCTCCGTCCTCCTCCAGGCAGCTCAGGATCTGTGCTTCTCCTTTTTTTACTTCCTGTTTCAATCCAACCGGCAGTGCTTCGCCCTGTATTTCGTCCGCTTCTTCCTGACTCAGGGTGCCGAAGATTCCTTCGACAGAATTTATGGAGATCGCGCCGATCCGGTTTTCTTTCTTATAATCGATCACTCCGGTCAGTTCTCCCGGCGTTCCACTAATGCCTTTTCGAATGTTGACGATTTTTGTTTTGTAAAGACTGCCGCTCTGTACCTCCATCAAGTCCGCCGTATCCGTATCGTTGATTCCATGTCCCAGTGCGCCGAAGCCGTTTTTCTCATCCAGATAAGTCATCGTACCCACGCCCTGCGCGTTATCCCGAATCCAGATACCCAGCTTATATACCCCCTCTGTGTTCTGCTGCGGCGTAACCGTCACATCAAAGGTCTGTCCGTCCCTACAGATCGTCAGACACAGCTCATTTCCCTCCGACGCTGCCACTTGCTCAGTGAACTGCTTTTTTCCTTCCAGTTCTACGCCGTCCACCTTTAAAATGTAATCTCCCGCCCTCAACAGGTATCTTGCCGGTTCCTTTCTGCTATGATCCAATCCTTCAAAATCGCTTTCTGCGATCACTAAAATCCCCTCGGTTTTGATGTAAATTCCCACCGGGACGCCTGCCGGAATCAACCGCTGTCCTTCGACCACATGGACGTCCACCTGTTTGAACGGCACGATTCCAAACAGCTTTACATCCATCGTGTAATCCTGAATCTGACTCGCCTGCACGGTCAGCGGTCTGTTCAAATTGACCGGAATCACGTCCTTCTGCGCCGTCTTTTCGCCGTAAATCGTTCCGCTCACCGGCACATCCAAAAACAACTCCTGCTCTTCTCCGGCGCGAATCCGGATGGAGGAGGGGATTTTCTGCCAGGTCTGGTAAATCCAGCCGCCAGCACCACCAAGCACCGCCATCAAAATCCAGAATGCTAAAATCTTCCGAAGACAAGGCTTTCGTTTCTTTCCAGCTGCATGCGCAGGAAAAACGCTGCTTGGCGCATGAGGCAGCGAAGCTGCACTGTTTTGCATACAGTTTTCCGGATTCCGTTTTTTGACAACGTCTTTTTTCTCCATGCAGCTTCTCCTTTCTGATTTCCTTCCAATAGCCTGTAGAATCCTGCGCCTGCGGCGGGTAACATAAGCGACATCATTTCCCTTCGCCTCCCCGCGGAGCGTTTTTTATCGTATAGATACAAAGTTTCCTGTACGATAAAAAAAGAGAACATCATCTCTGACGTCCTCTTTAGTATGCTCAGTTCTGTTTCTTTTTTTCTGCCAAATCCTTCATTTCTTTTGCATTGGCAAGCACCGACTCTGTCAGCTGCGCCGCTCCGGAAAGCCTTGCAAGCTCTTTCAGGCTGTCTGCCTCGGACAGCTCTGTGATCGTCGTCGCCGTGGAATGGTCGGTTGCATTTTTTTCAATATAAAAATGATGATCCGCCATCGCCGCGATCTGCGGCAGATGTGTGATGCAGATAATCTGGTGCGTTCTGCCTAAAATTCCCAGTTTTTCCGAAACCTTCCAGGCGGTCTTTCCGCTGATTCCGGCATCAATTTCATCAAAAATAAACGTGCCGATCTTTTCCTGCTTCGCCGTAATCGTCTTTAGTGCAAGCATGATCCTGGAAAGCTCGCCGCCGCTTGCAATCGCCGCCAGCGGTTTGACCGGCTCTCCGGGATTGGTCGAAATCAAAAATACAACCTCGTCCTTTCCCTCTGCACCAAAGCTGTCTTTTTGCGTCAGGGAAACCTGAAATTCCACATGCAGAAAGTTCATATCCTGTAATGCGCTTTCCATGTCCTTCTGAAACCCCTGCGCCGCCTTTGTTCGAAGCGCTGTCAGACTCTGTGCCAGCTGCGCTAACATTTTTTCGTTCTCGGAAAGCTCCCCGCGCTTTTGTTCCAGCCATTCCTCCTGGTGCAGCAGGCGATCCAGCTCCTGATTTTTCTGCTCTGCGTAAGCCAAAACTTCTTCTATAGTGCTGCCGTATTTATCTTTCAGGTGATTGACTGTATTTAAACGATTTTCCGTCTCTGAAAGCTGTTCTTCATCAAATTCGAGATCGGACAGATATTCCGAAACCGCCCGGTTAAAATCGTTCAACAGTCCGTCCACATCCGCCAGCAGCTGTACCAGCTGTCCGAGTCCGTCATCACAGGATAATACCTGTGACAGCTCCCGAAGCGCACGCCCGGTCAGCTCCCCGGCTCCGTTTCCTTCTTCCTCTCCGGTCAGTCCGTGTACCAGATTCAAAGTCTCTGCAATCTTGCGCCCGTTCACCATCCGACGGTAATCACGTTCCAGCTGCTCGTCCTCACCTGCCTGCAAATTTGCTTCTTCAATTTCATCCCGCTCGAACTCTGCGAGGGAAATTTCCCGTTTGCGCGTCTGTTCGTCCAGCTCGTTTTCCGCAATCTCCTGCAGAATCACGCTGTGCTCACGCCAGCAGGCAGCATACGCTTCTTTTACACGGGGCAGCTCTTTTTCCGCATATGCGTCCAGAATTTCCAGATGCCTCTTCGTCTGCAAGAGGATCTGGCTGTCATGTTGTCCGTGAATATCGATCAAAAGCCCTGCCAGCTCGCGCATCTGGCGGATCGGCACAGTCTCCCCGTTAATCCGGCAGATACTTCGGTTCGGCATGACCCTTCTCTGTAAAATAATCTGATTGTCCTCCGCCGGAAGATCCATCCGGCGAAGTGCCTCCCTCACTTCTTCTGACCCTTCAAAGGTCAGCTCGATCAGCGCATATTCCGCACCCGTCCGGATCATATCCCGATCCGCCTTTGCGCCAAGCGCCAGCGCCACCGAGCCAAGAATGACGGATTTTCCGGCGCCCGTCTCGCCCGTCAGAATGTTCAGTCCCGGCTGAAAGAACACTTCCGTCTCTTCAATCAGCGCCAGGTTCCTGACATGCAGACTCACTAACATTGTTTGGCTCAATCTTGTACTCCCTTTACTGTTTCATCAGTTCCCGGATTTTTCCCATCAGAATCCGGGTATCCTCTACGGAACGAACTGCAATCATAATCGTATCATCGCCTGCGATACAGCCGACCACTTCCCCGAAATGAATGGCATCCAGCGCAGCCGCCACTGCCATCGCCATTCCGGAAACCGTCCGCATGACCAAAATATTCTGCGCCATATCCATCGATACAAAGGCGTCCCTCAGCACGCGGATATACTTGTCCGACAGCAGCTCATTTTCTTTTTTCAGAATCACATATTTCTGCCGCCCATTTCCGGTCGGAAGCTTGGAAAGGTTCATCTGACGGATATCGCGGGAAATTGTCGCCTGCGTCACCGTAAATCCGGCTTCTTTTAATTTTTCCGCAAGCTCTTCCTGGGTTTCGATCTCATAGCGGGATACCAGCTCTGCAATTTTCTGATGTCTGTTTTGTTTCATTCCTGTTTTCTCCCCTTACAGACGGTTAATCGCTCATCTTCCGATGCAGCACGTCCAAAAAACCGGCTTCACTGATTTTGATAATCGAAGTCGTCTTGATGCTTTTGGTTACTCGCACCTCGTCAAGCGGAGCCAGCTCCACGTTTCTCGCCCCATCAAAGCATGCCTCAATCCCGGTCTCTTCCCGCCCCGCCTTGCCGATAATCCGGATAATAATCTCATCGGCCGCCCGCAGGACGATGCTTCTCGTCTGCAGGGTATGCGGACAAACCGGCGTCAGCAGAATCATCTGAGCGCCCGGCTCTACCAGAGGACCGCCTGCCGACATGTTATACCCGGTTGAACCAGTCGGCGTCGCAATGATAATGCCGTCCGCATGATATTCCTTTAACAATTTTCCATTTACATAGATCTGAAAATACAACATTCGCAGATGGCCGCAGCGCGTGATCGTGATATCATTTAGTGCACTGTTTTCCTCTTCCATCCTGCCCTGCCGGTAAATCTGTCCGCACAGCATCATTCGATCTTCTACCTGATAGCTGCCCGCCACCAGCCGGTCTATTGCATCTTCCATTCCATTTTTTTCTACTTCTGTCAAATAGCCGAGGGTTCCCAGATTGATCCCGAGCATCGGAATCTGGCTATCCGCCGTATCCCGCGCCGCCCGCAGCATCGTCCCGTCCCCACCCAGTACAAAAATCGCATCCGTCCGGTCTCCCTCCCTCAGAAGAATCCGCTTCCATTCCTCTTTCGGAATTTCATCCGCATAAACACTGCATGACGCCTGCCGCAGCTTCAACAACTCCTGCACCCGACGGGTGATCTCCAGATCCGGATCTTTCGGGCGGTTCGTAATGATAATAAAGTGTTTCATAATTCTTTCCCCTGCCCGGATTTTTATTCTTTGAGCGTTTCGTGTGCCTGCTCTACGATGCTCGCAATCAGCTGGCGATTTTCTTCTGTTTCGGAAATACCGCCTTTAGCAGCCTGTGTCTCTTCCAGTGCAGCCTCTGCCGCCTGTTCGCTTTCATAGACTTCCGGCTGCTCTTCTTTCTGTATAAAAATCAGATATTCAATATTTCCCTCAGGTCCCTTGATCGGCGACCAGGTCAACCCCAACACGGAAAAATGTAAAAGCGCCGCAAAATCCATAACCTTTGCAATGACCTCGCGATGCACTGCCGGATCGCGGACAACGCCCTTTTTCCCGACCTTTTCCCGACCTGCCTCGAACTGTGGTTTGATCAGACAAACCATCTGTCCGCCGCATTTTAAAAGTCTCCATGCCGGAAGCAGGATTTTCGTCAGGGAAATAAAGGAAACATCCACCGATGCAAAATCGAGGTCATCCGCAATCTGATCCCTCGTCAGATAGCGGAAATTCGTCTTTTCCATGCAGACAACGCGCTCGTCCTGCCGCAGCTTCCACGCGAGCTGACCGTGTCCGACATCGACGGAATAAACCTTTTTCGCCCCGTTCTGCAGCATGCAGTCCGTAAAGCCCCCGGTCGAAGAACCGATATCCATACAGATATCACCCTCCAGTGTGATCGGGAAGCACGCCATCGCCTTTTCCAGCTTCAGACCGCCGCGGCTCACATAACGCAGCGAGCTTCCCTTTACCGTGATCGTCACCTTCGATTCATCGAACATGGCTCCCGCCTTGTCCTCTCTCTGTCCCTGGACAAAGACCTCTCCCGCCATAATCACAGCCTTGGCTTTTTCTCTTGATTCTGCAAGTCCCTGCTTCACTAACAGGACATCCAAGCGTTCCTTCATTTTGCTTCCAGTTCCTTTTCTATCTTTTCCAGGACAGCGGATGTACTGATTCCGATCTCCTGTTTCAAAATATCTACATTGCCGTGCTCTACATATTCGTCCGGAATCGTAATCGGCAGTACCTCGATCGGCAGCTTTTCCTGCTCCACGAGCGTAATTACCTTTTCGGACAGACCGCCGCTTGCCACGTTTTCTTCCATCGGCACGATCAGGTCGTGGTTCTTTGCAAGGTATCGAACCATATTCTCATCGATGGGCTTGACAAATCTTGCGTTGACAACTGTACAGGAAATGCCTTTTTCTTTCAATGCTTCCCGCACCTCTACCGCAGTCTTTACCATGCTGCCGACTGCAAACAGGGCAATCTTTTCTTCTTCAAACAGCATCTCACTCTTGCCCATTTCGACGTCCGCACGCTTGTCCGCCAGCCCGTCATACGCCTCGCCGCGGGGATACCGGATTGCGATCGGTCCTTTGAAATCATAGGCAAACTTCATCATATCGGAAAGCTCCCATTTGTTTTTGGGCGCCATGATGTGCATATTCGGGATGGACGATAAAAACGACAGATCAAAAATGCCCTGATGGGTCTCACCGTCGCTTCCGACCAGCCCCGCCCGGTCAATCGCAAAGATTACCGGAACATTCTGCAGACAGACATCGTGTAAAATCTGGTCGTAGGCACGCTGCAAAAACGAAGAATAAATCGCCACAACCGGATGCAGTCCGCCAACCGCCAGGCCTGCTGCAAAGGTCACTGCATGCTCTTCCGCAATGCCAACGTCAAAAAACCGTTCGGGGTATGCCTTACGGAAACGCTTTAATCCGGTTCCGTCCGGCATCGCCGCCGTAATCGCCACCACATCGGGATGGCGCGCCGCAAGCTTTACCATGACGGTAGAAAAAATATCTGTATAGTTGGCTTTTGTTTTTTTCTTTACCGGAACACCGGTTGCCACATCGAAGGGCTCTGCCCCATGGAATCTCGCCGGATGCTTCTCTGCCGGAGCATAGCCCTTGCCCTTCTGGGTCAGAACATGGATCAGGACGCAGTTTTTGCGCCGCTTCGCCTCGCGGATGACCCGAACCAGTCCGTTGACATCGTGTCCATCCACAGGCCCTAAATAGGTGATCCCCATATCCTCAAACCACATACCCGGAATCACCAGCTGTTTTAAGCTGTTTTTGGCGCGGCGCACACCGGTCACAACGCCGTCTCCGTAACGCGTGTTGCGCAGTGCGTCGTAAATGTTGTCCTTGATGTCCAAATAGGCGTTCGAAGTACGGATGTTGTTCAGATATTTGGAAACACCGCCCACATTTTCGGAAATAGACATGTTGTTATCATTTAAAATAATGATAAAGTTCGTCTCCATCCTCGCCGCATTGTTCAGCGCTTCGTATGCCATTCCACCTGTCAGCGCACCGTCTCCGATCACGGAAACAACGGTATTGGTTTTACCCTGAATATCTCTTGCGCGCACAAGTCCCAGTCCGGCAGAAATCGAAGTGGAGGAATGTCCCGTATCAAAGCTGTCGCAGTCGCTCTCTTTGCGTTTCGGAAATCCGCTCATTCCGCCGTATTTGCGCAAATGGTCGAAGCCCTCACGTCTGCCGGTCAGCAGCTTATGGGTGTAGGACTGATGCCCGACGTCCCATACGATCTTATCTTCCGGCAGATTCAGCGCGATATGCATCGCCATCGTCAGCTCGACAGCTCCCAGATTCGAGCCGAGATGCCCACCAGTTACACTGATCTTCTCAATCAGGAACTGACGGATTTCCTCTGCAAGAAGCGGATAATCCTTTGGATTTATTTTTTTGATATCATTTACCTGCTGTATCTGTTCCAGAAGCATAAGCAGCCCCCTCTTTATTTTTCTCTTGTAATCAGTGCACGAACCAGATCTTCCAGAAATTCATTTCGCCGGTCAAAGGAAGAAAGAATCTTCAGTGCTTCTTCCGACAGCGCTTCCACATCTTTTTTCGACTGTTCCAGTCCGTTTAACCGCACATAGGTTACCTTATGATTCTTTTCATCGCTTCCAACCGGTTTACCAAGCACCTCCAGAGAACTGGTCACATCTAAAATATCGTCCTGAATCTGGAATGCGATGCCGATATTTTCCGCCGCCTGCTCCAGCTTCTTTACCGCCTCGTCCGGTGCTCCTGCCAGAACGGCTCCGATCATCAGCGCCGCTTCAATCAGCGCTGCCGTTTTATTTTTGTGGATGTACCAGAGCAGCTCTTTCGTCACCTGATCTGACGGCAGCTCTTCTGCACAGATGTCCGCGCACTGTCCGCCGATCATGCCATAAATGCCCGCTTTGTTGGCGAGAATCTGCAGTGCCTTTGCGACAGCAGCGTACCGGGCTGCGATGTCTGCTGCTTCCCCGATCATGGAAAACGCTTCTGCTGCCGTCTCGAACGCTTTATTTAACAGCGCATCCCCGGCCAGCACCGCCATGCCCTCGCCATATACATTCCAGGTTGTCTTGCGTCCCCGGCGGTATTCGTCATTATCCATCGCAGGCAGGTCGTCGTGTACCAGGGAATAGTTGTGAATCATTTCCAACGCCGCCATAAAAGGCTCCACAATTGCAGAGTTCCCGCCAAACAGCCGGAAGCTCTCTTCCATCAGAATCGGGCGCAGACGTTTTCCACCCGCCAGGACGCTATAATTCATCGACTCGATGACTTTTTTCTGATATCCTTTTTCTTCTGGCAGATATTTTGTTAAAACGTCTTCTGCATGAACTGTTTTCTCCGCAAGCGTTTCTTTAAAATTCATCCAGTTTTCCCTCCCCGTTTAAGACGAGAACCTTTTTCTCCACTTTATCAATGCTTTCATTACAGTATTTCAAAAGCTCCATTCCCTTCTGGTATACGGTAAAGGACTCCTCCAGAGAGATATTTTCATCCTCCAGCGCCCTTGTCACCTCTTCCAGACGTAAGAATGCTTCTTCCAGCGTCAGCTCTTTTTCTGCTGTTTCCATTCTTCTTTCTCCTTCACCTGTGCAACAATCCGTCCGTTTTTGACATGGATCGTCACCAGCTCTCCGACCTGTATCCGATTGACGTCGGTTACCGTCCGCCCTTCTGCGTCCGCCACATGGGAAAATCCCTGACTGAGCTTTTCCAGTGGCGACAGGCCTTTTAATTTCTCCGCATATAAGGATACCTGATACCTGCGTTCCCGAAGCTTTTCCTGCATCTGCCGTTCCAGCTTTTCTTCCAGGGAAACCAGATAGCTTCGCTTCTCCCGGATCTGTCCTGCCGGGCTTAAATGAGAAAGGCGGATCTGGTCGTTCGACAGGCGCATCCTCGCAGATGCGATCTGCTGTTTCATCCGTCTGGTATAGCGCAGTGCAAGCTCATCCAGCTGCGTCTGCATCAGCGAATAATCGTAAACTGCAAGCTCTGCACCTGCAGACGGCGTCGGCGCACGCAGATCTGCAACAAAATCGGCGATTGTCGTATCCGTTTCATGACCGACTGCGGAAATAATCGGAACGCTGCAGTCAAAAATCGCCTGTGCGACAATCTCTTCATTAAATGCCCAGAGGTCTTCAATGGAACCGCCGCCGCGCCCGACAATCATCACATCAACCTTGCAGCGTTCCAGCGCCCGTATTCCGTTGACAATGCTCGCAGGCGCCTGCTCTCCCTGCACGATCGCAGGATACAGGATAATCTGCACATATGGATTGCGTCGCGTCGCAATATTGATAATATCGCGCACTGCAGCTCCAGTCGGTGCAGTCACAACGCCGAGCGTCCGGATAAAACGAGGAATTGGCTGTTTATACTCCGGTGCAAACAGCCCCTGCTCCGCCAGCTCCCGCTTGAGCTGTTCAAAACGCTCATACAGCTGTCCTGCCCCGTCGAGCGTAATCGACTTTGCGTACAGCTGATATCTGCCGTCCCGTTCAAACACGTCGATCGTCCCTCCGACGACGACCTGCTGTCCTTCCTGCATATGAAATTTCAGTCCGCTCCGGTTGCCGGCAAACATAACACAGGCAATCGTTCCGGACTCATCTTTCAGTGAAAAGTACAGATGTCCTGAAGTATGGTACTTACAGTTTGACACTTCCCCTTTGATATAAATTCGATTCAACATAAAGTCTTGCGTAAACATATTCTTAATGTACGCATTGACCTGTTTTACAGTATATACATTTCGCATGATTTCTGATTCTTATGCAAGCTTTCCGAGTACACCGTTGACAAATGCCGGTCCCTCATCTC
>OIAG01001211.1_pt1 | contig 10366 bp, 9 predicted proteins | sample 1580701 | NCBI WGS metagenome assembly OIAG01 (sample SAMEA3882551, study PRJEB24775) | human gut metagenome | biome: human-associated habitat; feature: intestine environment; material: feces | place: Netherlands | collected 2009/2010 | reverse complement strand
CGCCGCCCTGCTGGAAGCCATGGACAGCGGCAAGGTGTCCGGCTACATGACCGACTTCCCCTCCGAAGCCATTCTGGGCCGTCCCGGCATCGTGTGCACCCCGCACCTTGGCGCTTCCACCCCGGAAGCCGAGGACAACTGCGCCATCATGGCGGCGCAGGAACTGAGCGATTACCTGCGCAACGGCAACATTACCCACTCGGTCAACCTGCCGGAGGTGCACCAGCCCCGCGCTGGCGGCAAGCGCATCTGCATCATCCACAAAAACGAGCCGGGCATGATCAGCCAGATTACTGCCCTGACTACCGAGGCCGGTCTGAACATTGAAAACATGGTGAACAAGAGCAAAAAGAACATGGCCTACACCATGCTGGACGCCACCGGTGCCGTGGACGCCCGCCTGAGCGAGAAGCTGAGCAGCATCCCCGCCGTCATCCGGGTGCGTATCCTGTAAACCGCCCAAAGCAGCACCAAAAACACCCGCCCTGCCGGAGCACCTTCTGCCCCGCCGGGCGGGTTTTGTGCACTGCGGGCGCTTTTGCCGCCCGCCGGGCTTTCCGCTTCGCACCCCGTAATACGGCCTTTTTTCCTGAAAACGTCCTTTTCTTTTGCTGCAAAAAGAGGTATAATAGTTTTGTATTATGCGTTCTTCCCTGTTTTGCGCGTATTTTTCGCGCTTTTCCAGTGAAGTTTGCTATTACAACTTATCCCCGTAAGGGGACGGAAACATGCAGATGTTATTCACCAGTTCAAGGGACGCAAATTACAACTTATCCCCGTGAGGGGACGGAAACTTGTTGATGTGCTCACGAACGAGAGCGGAAATCAATTACAACTCATCCCCGCAAGGGGACGGAAACCCGTCAGATTCCATCTTGCACACGATGAACGGCTCATTACAACTCATCCCCGTAAGGGGACAAAAAAGCCCCTCCGCGCTGGTACGAACCAGTGCGGAGGGGCTTTTTTTCAGATTCTTCTGTTTTGGGGTCAGCGGGCGGACGTTCCGGCGGGAATGGCCGCGTCAACGGGAATTGCCTCGATGCCCTGCGGGACGTTCCGCTTCAGGGGGCGGATCTCATGCAGGTAGACGGCGATCTTTTGCAGGATCTCTTCAATGCTCTCGGTATCCAGCGGCAGAACGCGCTCGCTCTGTAAGCCTAGGTCGTTGGCGCTGGCGTGATTGATCTGGTTGCGGTACTGCATCACACGCTGGTAGAGCAGGGCAGCCTGTTCCAGCTGCGGGCGGATGGCAGGGTCGATGACCAGCTGCTCAGAGGCAAGTACCATATCCAGATAATCGTGCATTTCTGCATCATTTGCTACGCCGAACAGCATATTGCCTTCTGCATCGTCCCGGCTGCGGGTCAGGCGCAGGTCTGCTGTATAGGGATATTCCTTCTGCAACAGCGTCAACCGGCAGAAGTGGAAGTGGAACAGCGGGTACACCCACGGCTTGCCCCTGTTCTGCATCTGCGCTGCCAGATACTCCCAGCCTTTGGGGGTGGGCTGCACAAAGAGATGCTGGCAGACGTATTCCGGCATCTGCTCGCACAGCAGGGTCAGCGCCTGCTGGTACATCCCGTGGCCGGCGCACCAGCTCACCAGTGCAGGCAGCGCCTTTTCACCGGAGGAAAGCAGCTCTGCAAACTCGGTGCTGAAACGGTCTTTCAGCATCTGGAAGAATAGGTCGGTCAGGTTCTGGCTCTTCTCGGGCGTTTCTTTCAGTGCCTGATCGATCTGGTTCAAATCGTCGTTCAGCTTCCGCACCCGGCACAGTGCCAGATCTTCCGAGAACTGGTTGATGCGGGTCAGCAGCGTGTGCAGTACCGGGTCTTTTTCGCCCTCGCTCCGCAGATAGCGCGTCAGCTTTTGTGCTGTGCCGGTGGAAAAGAACGCGTCCATGGCGGTAACAAAGTCGAACAGATCATACAGCTGAGTGCGGTCGTGCGCGACAGGCTCTTCCCCGCGCAGTTCCGCATAGATCACCCGGCGGGTCTGCACTTTGCGCAGGTCCCGCATACAGCGGGCAGCGGTCACCAGCAGCATGGCAGTGTCCCGCATACCGCCGGAAAGGTCGATGGAAAGGGTGTCCCCTTCGTTGATCTTTTCCAGCAGCTGCGAGATGGCCTGAAACTGCTTTTTTTCGTCATCCATGCTGTCCGGCACTTCGATCACCACAAGCCGCTCTGCCGGGATGCCCACCCTGCGCAACGCATCGCGGAAATATTCCAGCGTGGTGCAGGTGCTGCCGTCCGGCATTTCCACCACAGCTTTTTTGCGCACCGTCTCGCTGCACAGTGCCAGAATGCAGTCCGGGGTCTCCTTTTCCTTTATCAGGTACCGCACCGCGCCCTCGTTGGTCTGGGTCGTGTACTTCGGGTTTTTCGGGCTCATATATAAAAGTAAAACATCGCGTCCCATCTTATCCATCCTCCTGTTCCGTTTTCATCTGCACCAGTTTTTGCTGCCATGTTTTGCGCCGCTGCGACACCGCCGCCCTGCTCACACCAAGAAATTCTGCCACGGTCTTATCCTGCGCCGGGTTGCGCTCCGGGTCCAGCAGGGCGTGGAGCGCGGCGCATTCCAGCGCTTTGGGTGCATAGGGCGGCTGAACGGTAAACGCCACATACTTATGCAGCAGCAGGATGTCCCACAGACAGTTGTCCTGTTCCAGCGGACGCAGATCATCGCAGTTTGCAAGCCGTGCGGGGGTATCCTCTGCCGGGGGCAGCACGTCCCTGTTGCGCAAAAAGCCCAGCAGTACGCTGCTCCACAGCGGCCCGGCAGTCTTGCCGTACTGCTCCTTCTGCTGCAAGTTCATCAGCCCGATGCCGCGGTGCAGCCATGCCAGCAGCTCACCGGTCTGCTCGGCCTGCTCCTCCACGCTTTGCGCAGGGGCGGCGACCCGCGTTTCCAGTGCCGTCTCCTCGCCGTCGGTGCCGTCCAAGCTGAGGATCGACTGCTTGTTGCGCAGCGCCTCCCGCAGGGTCTTGACCCCGACCCCGGCAATATCGGCCACCAGCTGCTCCTTTTCCGGGTCGTGGCAGAGTTTTTCCTCGGTGATCTGGTTCTGCGCCATATAAGCCAAGGCATTTTTGATCTTGCGGTTGGTCTCCCGGCCAAAACCGGTCACCGCCATTTGTTCCTGCTGCGCGTCATGGGCGTTCTGGTGCTTCAGGGCGCTGCGCAGATAGGCGCTGAAGGTCTGCCCGGGCTTCGGCACCCAGAAGTCGAACGCCTTCAGGAAGATGCGGCAAAAGTCCCCGCCGTCCACCGGCTGCCCAAGGGTCAGCGCAGCGGCAAAGCAATCGCCCCAGAGGGTGCGGAACTGTTCATCCCCTGCCTCGTGCAGCGCTTTGCGCTGCTCCGGCGGCAGCTGCAGCAGGGGCGAAGCATCGATCTTATCCCATACTTTATCATTCTTCATGGCAGTTCAGTCCTCCCGGTGCTGGCTCATCCAGATCAGCTGACGGAACACCTCTTCTGCGGTCTTGCTGTCCCGCATGGTGCCCACCAGCCCGGCCAGCTGGTACAGTGCCGACATTTCGTAAAGCCGCGCACCCACCACCTTTCCGTTCTCCCGCTTGACCTCGCCATAATAGACGCCGCCCACCTCCAGCTCGGTGTGGGTGGCTTCGGCGCAGCTAAGCGCGGTCAGCGTGACCACCGGGATGCTCTTGGAGCCGTAGGTGATGCAGGCATACACCCGGGTGACCTGCGGCAGGGCATCCACCAGATCCCGGCACAGGCCGATCAACGTTTCCGGGCGCTGATCCTCGGGCAGGGGCACCAGCTCCACCTGCGCTTCTGCAATGCCCAGCTGCGCCAGCTCTTCCAGCAGGCGCTGATAGTTGCGGGCGGTATCGGCGTTTTCCTGTCGGATGGCCAGCAGCCGCACCGTGTCCCCGGGTTCAAGGGTATCCCGCATTACCTGCACAATGGGAAAGCAGGTGGCCGTGGGGGCCTCTGCCCGCTCCCGCTGGTACAGCATGGGGTCCAGCTTTCCCTGCAAAGGCACGGTGGTGATATAAGTCTTTAGCACAGGGCAACACTCCTTTTTATAAGATTCATTATCTGCATCATACCATAAAAAGGCCGCTGCTACAATGGCTTAAAAAATTTATGCAGATTTATTTTTTTCTGCCTTAACTGCGCCTCTTCCATGGGCTTTTGGTAGGTGAAAGGAGGTGAAAAACATGTTTGAGCTGATCTCTACTCTGGGCTGCGCCGCAGCCGGTGCCGTCGCAGGCGCCGTGAAGGGCGCCACCATCGGCATCGCCGTGGGCGGCCCTGTCGGCGCCATTGCCGGCACCATTCCCTGCGCCATCGTTGGCGGCGTTACCGGCGCTCTGGCCGGCAACAACGTCGGCCACCGCATCGACGAGCGGTGAGCCCCGCGCCAGCGCTCCCGTCCGTTTTGTGCGGACGGGAGCCTTTTTTTAAAGAACCGGGAGGTACACGCTATGTTCATCAACTTTTCCAACCACCCCTACGCCCTGTGGAGCGCCGAGCAGCAGGCGGCGGCGCAGCGCTACGGCACGGTGGTCGATCTGGCTTTTCCCGCCATCGACCCCGCCGCTGACGAGGCCGCGCTGGACTCCCTTGCCGCGGTATACGCCGACCACATCCTGCACCTTAACCCGGACGCCGTGCTCTGTCAGGGCGAGTGCACCTTTGTGTACCGGGTAGTCCAGCGGCTGGAAGCCGCGGGCATCCCCACGCTGGCCGCCTGCTCCCGCCGCAAGAGCCAGGAGACCACCTGCCCGGACGGCAGCACCCTGAAGCGCAGCATCTTCGCCTTTGCCGGCTTCCGCCGCTATGGCTCGCCCTGAACTTCCCGGTGCGGCTGCCCCCATTCAGTCGCCTGTTCCTCCATTTCGGAGAGCGACTCACACCCGCTTTTCCAACCTTCTGCCAAAAATGCTCTTTTATTTTTCGTATGGTTGTGGTATATTGGTCTTGGAATTGTGAAAGCTGCCCTGAAATCAAGTATTTTTCTCTTTTTCTTAGAACAGCTTTGCTATTTCAACTTATCCCCGCAAGGGGACGGAAACAAGTTGCGCTTGGTCAATCTTGTAAGATAACAAGCATTTCAACTTATCCCCGCAAGGGGACGGAAACCGAACCATTTGTTCGGAAAGCATGACTCATCGAGCGCATTTCAACTTATCCCCGCAAGGGGACGGAAACCAGAAATGAAAGCAAGCCGAACACGGTTCAACCGATTTCAACTTATCCCCGCAAGGGGACGGAAACAAGTAATTCAATAGCCTTATGGCCGATACCAAACGATTTCAACTTATCCCCGCAAGGGGACGGAAACTGGAATACGCCAGAGTGAAAAATAACCTTCTTGTATTTCAACTTATCCCCGTAAAAACCCTCTCAGGCGCTGCGCGCCAGCTCTCCCGAAGGGAGAGCTTTTCCAGCTGCCACTTACCTTGTACTAAGCTCCCCCTTTCGGGGGAGCTGGCACGGCGTAAGCCGTGACTGAGAGGGTTCTCCCCGCAAGGGGACGAAAACCATGTTGTTCATCATTGTTAATACTCCTTTGTTATTTCAACTTATCCCCGCAAGGGGGCAAAAAACTCCGCATCAAAAATGGTGCGGAGTTTTTCTTTTGCGTGCCTTAACTTTTCGGTTTTCGTGGGCTTTTTCTCTATGAACAGAGCTGCTGCGGCATTTTCTCTGCCATGGCTTTTGTATTGCGACAAAATGTGCTATAATAGAGCCAAATCAAAGCATCTCTCACAAAATATACAATTATATTTTTCATTTGTTGTGCAACTCTTCCACAATTTGTAAAGGAGATGGTATTTTGAACGTTCTCACCCTGCAGTCCACCTATGGCGGGCTGCTGCACGACACCGGCAAAGCGGTGTACCGTGCCGGTGGGCAGCGCGGCAGCCACAGTGAACAGGGCTGCCAGTTTTTGCACGGCGTTTTGTCCGGCGCAGACTGGACCCCGGTTCTGGACTGTGTGCGTTACCACCACGCCGCCGCGCTGCGTGGTGCTGCAAAGGCGCTGCCGGCCGATTCCCCGGCGTATCTGGTCTATCTGGCCAACCTGCTTTCCGGCGCGGCTGACCGCCGGGAGACCGAAGGCGAAAGCGATGCCTACCGGCGGGAGCTTCCGCTGGATGCGGTGTTCACCCACCTGAACGGTTCCCACCCCGGCTGGATGATGCCCGCGCAGCCGCAGGACGGCAGCCTGAAACTGCCGCAGAAGTCCCAGCCGCTTTCCGCTGCCGTCTACGCCGAGGCCGTGCGCACGCTGGAAGCGCAGCTGCCGCAGTTGCAGCCCCAGCCGGAACAGCTCGGCAAGCTGCTGGGGCTGCTGGAAACGCAGCTTGGCTGTTTCCCGTCCAGCATCTATCCCGGGGACGGCGCGGATATTTCCCTGTTCGACCACGCCAAGACCACCGCAGCCATTGCGGCGTGCCTTAGCGAATATGTGCAGGCAAACCACATCACCGACCTGCGTAAAACGCTTTTTGAGCAAAAGAACGATTTTTGCCGGAAGGGCGTTTTTCTGCTTTACACCGCCGATTTTTCTCGCATCCAGAAGTTCCTTTATACCGTCCGCACCGAAAACGCCCTGCGCTCCCTGCGCAGCCGGTCGTTCTTTCTGGAACTGTTCATGGAGCACTATCTGGACGAGCTTCTGGCCGGGTGCGGCGTGTCTCGTGCCAACCTGATTTACAGCGGCGGCGGGCACTGCTATGTGCTGCTGCCCAACACCGCCGCCGTGGCCGATACCCTGACCCGCTGGAACCGGCAGTTCAACCGCTGGCTGCAACAACAGTTCGGCACCCAGCTGTTTCTGGCAAACGCATGGACGCCCTGCTCCGGCAACGACCTGACCAACACCCCCGCCCAGAGCAGCCCCTATAAGGAGCTGTTCCGCCGGGTGAACCGACTGCTGGAACAGCACAAATTCCACCGCTATACCGCCGAAGATCTGCGGCTGCTGAACGATGCCGCCGCTTACCCGGGTGGCCGAGAATGCAAGGTGTGCGGCACCAGCGCCGCCCTTGCGGACGAGCTTTGCCCGTGGTGCAGGCTGTTTGTGGAGTTTTCTGACAAAATTCAGCACAAGAGCGTGCTGGTGGTAAGCCGTCAGCCCTCGGCAGCCGATGACTGCACGCTGCCCACGCTGGACGGCGGCAGCGTCTACCTGACCACGACCGACCGGGCTGCGGCGCAAAAGCGTCTTTCCTCCGGCGAGCCGGTCCTGCGGATGTACACCAAAAACACCCCGTACAGCCCCCTTCCCTCCACCACCAACCTGTATGTGGGCGATTACGCCGCCAGCAACAGTATGGACGAACTGGCCCAGCAGGCTGCGGGCGTGCGCCGCATTGCGGTCTGCCGCATGGATGTGGACAACCTCGGCCACGCGTTCATCTCCGGTTTTGAGCAGGAGAGCGAAAAAGACCCGGTGCGGCGGATGCGCTATGTCAACCTGTCCCGCACCTCGGCGTTCTCCCGGCAGATGTCCCTGTTCTTCAAGAGCTATATCAACGGCATTCTGGAGGGTTTGCAGGTAAGCATCGTCTATGCCGGCGGCGATGACGTATTCCTTGTGGGCGCATGGAACGATGTTCTGGAAGCCGCGCAGCGCATCCAGTGTAATCTGACCGCCTTTTCCTGCGGGGCGCTGACCCTCAGCGCAGGCATCGGCATCTTCGACCCCCACTACCCCATCCGGCTTTCTGCCGAGGAAACCGCCGCACTGGAGGAAGCCGCCAAGCATCTGCCCGGTAAAAATGCCGTGGCGCTGTTTACGCCGGAGCGCAAAGCCGTCCGGGATGCAAAGGGCAATCTGCTGGTGCAGCCGGAGCAGGGGCATGCCTATGCGTGGGACACCTTCCGCACAAAGGTGCTGGAAGAAAAGGTAGACTGCTTGCAGCGCTTCTTCCAAGCCTATGACCGCAGCTGCGCAGACAAAGGCGAGACCCCGCGCGGAAATTCCATGCTCTACAATTTGCTGGCACTGCTGCGGGAAGCGGAGAACGACCGCATCAACCTTGCGCGGTATGCCTATCTGCTGGCGCGGCTCTCCCCCGAAAAGAACGCGCCGGACTATCCGCTTTACGAACAATTTTCTCACAGCATGATGGACGACTGGGCCTTTGATGCCGTGCAGCGTCACCAGCTCATCACCGCGATCTACATTTATGTGTATCAGAACAGAAAGGGTGGCGACACAGATGGCAGAACAGAATAACAACCGCCGCGGCGGCAAAGACCCGCAGAAGGCGCTCCCGCCGGAGACCATACCGAGAAAGGTGCCGGAGAATTATGTGGACGAGGCCGAGCGCATTATGCGCGCCCTGATAAGCAGCGGCACGACCGTGACCACCAGCAAGATCCGCAACTTGCTAAGCCTTGTGACCGATATCTATAATGACGAAAGCATCCGCACCGAGGACAAGCTGAAACCGGACAGTGTGGTCAAGCTCAACCTGATGCGGGTGCGCGTAGCCTACGAGTATGGCCGCGACAACGGAGAAAGTGTCGGTAAAGATAAAGTTTATCCCATGAGAGAGTTTATTACACAAGCGCATCTGCGGGAATACCTCAAGGGCATTTCCACCGACCGTGCGGATCTGATCCGTTTTGCACACTACATGGAAGCGCTGGTCGCTTTCCACCGCTACCTTGGCGGCAAGGAGAATTGATTATGTATGGAAAAATTCTGATCCGGTGCGATCTGATCGTGCGCACCGGTATGCACATCGGCGGTTCCTCTGCGTTTTCTGCCATCGGTGCTGTGGACAGCCCGGTGGTGCGCGACCCCTATACCGGTCTGCCCATCGTGCCCGGCAGCAGCCTGAAGGGCAAGCTGCGCACCCTGCTGGCCCGCAGCCTCTGTCAGGATATTGAGAATATGCCCGATCTCAGTGCGGACGACGCACGCATTCTGCGCCTGTTCGGCTCCGCCGAGCCGGTGCGCCGCTCCCGCCTGCAATTTGCAGACGCCTTTTTGACCAATGCAGAGGCACTTTCCAACAAGGGCGTGCGCGTGACCGAGGTCAAGACTGAAAACACGATCTCCCGTGCAAACGCGCAGGCAACCCCCCGCCAGATCGAGCGCGTGATCGCCGGTGCAGTGTTTGGTATCAGCATTGTTTACGATGTAACCGACCCGGCACAGGTGGAGGAAGATCTTGCCCTGCTGGCCAAGGGCATGAAGCTGCTGCAATGGGATTATCTGGGCGGTCACGGCTCCCGCGGCAGCGGTCGCGTCAGCCTGAAAAACTTTACGCTGAAAAACTACGGCGCACCGGTGGAACTTGACAGCCTGAAAGCCCTCGTTGATGAGGTGGACAGCTATGAACTATTTTCTGTTTAAGCTTCAGTTCGACACCGCTGTGCATTTCGGCGGTTCGGACTCCGCATTGTCGCTCTACACCTCCGAGGAGACCCTGCGGGCAGATACCCTGTTTTCTGCCCTCTGCCACGAGACCCTCGTCCAGCAGGGGGAAGCCGCGCTGGAGCGGCTATGCGAAAGCGTCCGGCAGGGCAAACTCCTGTTCAGCGATACGATGCCGTGGTACGACAAAACGTTCTATCTGCCCAAGCCCATCGCTGCATCGGAATCCACCGAGGAGGTGGAGACCACCCTGCGCAAAAAAGTCAAAAAGATGGCGTGGATCCCCGTGCTGGCCTTTGACCGCTATGCCAAAAGCCTGCACGCAGGGCATTTTACGCCCGATGACCAGCCGGAAAGCTTCGGCACGCATTACGAGCAGACCAAGGCAAAGATTCCCGCGCAGGGAGACACCGAGCCCTATCAGGTAGGGCTGTTCCGCTTTGCACCGGACTGCGGGCTGTATTTCATCTGCGGCGTCTCGGAAAGCGGACAGGACAAAAAGCTGCACGCCCTGCTGGAAGGGCTGGGCATCACCGGGATCGGCGGCAGGGTCAGCACCGGTTACGGCAAATTCCATGTGGTGCAAAAGCTCTGCCTGAATACGCCCCCTGACGCGCAGGCCAAGTGGCTGCGCCGTGCACTTGCTGCCAACCGTGCGCCCTATCTGCTGCTGACCACCAGCCTACCGCAGGCGAACGAGCTGGACAGCGCTTTAAAAGACGCCTCCTTCCAGCTGGTGCGCCGCAGCGGCTTTATGGCCTCGGACCGCGTGGAAACGCCGCTGAAGAAAAAAACGCAGTATGCCCTTGCCGCCGGCTCTGTGCTGCAGCACCCCTATCAGGGGGCGCTGTACGATGTCAGCCTGACCGACACGCACCCGGCATACCGTTATTCCAAACCGATCTTGATGGGGGTGACATTATGATCCAGCAGGATCATCTGCAGATCTTTGATCTTACTCTGACCGTGCGGTCGCCCCTGTTC
>OIAG01001208.1_pt1 | contig 10371 bp, 7 predicted proteins | sample 1580701 | NCBI WGS metagenome assembly OIAG01 (sample SAMEA3882551, study PRJEB24775) | human gut metagenome | biome: human-associated habitat; feature: intestine environment; material: feces | place: Netherlands | collected 2009/2010 | reverse complement strand
AACCCGACTTCTTATATTTTCAAGACAGAAAGTTATTTGATCTCTTTCTTCGGACGTGTCAATTATTCATTCATGAATCGCTATCTTATCACCGCGACCTTACGTAACGATGGCACTTCCCGCTTCTCTAAAGACAACCGTTGGGGATTGTTCCCTTCCGTGGCATTGGGGTGGAAAATCAGCCAGGAAGCTTTCCTGAGAGATTCGGATATTCTGTCTGACCTGAAATTGCGTCTGAGCTACGGACAGACCGGACAACAGGATATTCTGAACGACTATCCTTATATGACAACTTTCACAGTATCCTATCCTGAAGCTTGCTATCAGTTCGGAGATAAATGGTATAATACGTATCGTCCGAATGGTTATGACTCTGACATTAAATGGGAGACTACCGAAACTTATAACATCGGATTGGATTACGGCTTCCTTAATAACCGTATCTATGGTTCTGTGGACTATTATCAACGCCACACCAAGGACTTGCTGAATACGATTCCTGTGATTTCGGGAACCAACTATTCTTCTGTGATTACCACGAATATCGGTGAAATGGATAATAAAGGACTCGAATTTTCCATTAATGCAGTGCCGGTACATACCAAAGACTGGAAATGGACAGTAGGCATGAACTATACCTGGAACGACTCAAAGATCACAAAACTGAATGTAGTGGATTCGGAAGCCAACTTTGTACAGACCGGAGCCATTTCGGGCACCGGTAAAACAGTACAGGTATTCATGGTAGGCGAACGCCCTTATACTTTCTATCTGGCAAAACAAGCTTATGACGACAATGGCAAGCCGATAGAAGGCCAATATGTACAGCCGGACGGTTCCGTATCGGCAACAGAAACAAAGTATGCCACCAACAAGAGTGCATTGCCGGAATCCTATCTGAGCTTCAATACCCAACTGAGCTATAAGAACTGGGATTTCGCTATCAGCGGGCACGGAGCTTTCGGCAATTATGTCTATAACTACATAGCTGCCGACCAGTATGTACAGTCTGTTTACAGCGACCAGGGAAACTTCTCGAATATCCTGAGCAGAACCAAAGCTACAGGTTTCCAGAACCAGCAACTGTATTCGGACTACTTCCTGGAGAAAGGAAACTTCTTCCGGATTGACAATATCTCATTGGGTTACACTTTCAAGAAACTGTGGGATCAGTCAAGCTCTTTGCGGCTGACTTTCGGTGTTCAGAATGTGGCTACCTTTACCGGTTATTCGGGCATCGATCCGGAAATCTACAGCGGTATCGACAAGGAGATATATCCCCGTCCGCGAGTATTCTCATTAAGTGCTAATTTAACTTTCTAACGGATTAAAAAAAACTATGCGATATGAAAAAGATAATTGCCTATTCATTCAATCTACTTTTCTTGGTCACGTTTCTGGCTTCGTGCCTGGGTGACCTCGATACCATGCCACTGGATAATAACCAGTTAGTGAGCGACCAGGTATATAAGACCAAGGACGGCTATACAGGCGTGCTGGCCAAGTGTTATTCATCTCTGATCCTGACAGGACAGCAGGGTGGCGATGGCGGCAATGGCGACCTGGAAGGTGCCAATGAAGGATATTCCGGTTATGTGCGTCTGTTGTTCTACTTGCAGGAGATGAGTACGGACAACTTCCTGATGCCTTCTTCCTCAAACGGTCTGCGTAAGTGCCTGAACCTGCAATGGGATGCCTCCAATGCTTCTGTTGTCACCTGGACTTACCAGCGGCTTTATATGAGCATTGCTTACTGTAACGAGCTGCTGCGCGAATGTACCGAAGGGAAGTTACAGGATAGAGGACTTTGGGAAGAAATGAAGGACGAATACATTGGTTACAGAGCCGAAGCACGTTTTATACGCGCATACTGCTATTCCATGCTTTGTGATTTGTTTGGTTCCGTGCCCTATGTGGATGAACATACAGGTGTGAAGGAAATTCCGGTTCAGTATACCCGTAAGCAGATATTTGAATATGCGGAAAGTGAATTGCTGGCTGTTGAGAATGAACTGAAAGCTCCGGGAGAAAACGAATACGGACGGATTGACCGTGTAGCCGACTGGTTCCTGCTGGCACGTATGTATCTGAATGCCGAGTCCTGGATTCATGAAAATAAATACCAGGAGGCATATACGTATGCGAAGAAGGTAGTTACAGACGGACACTATCCGCTGGCTTCCGACTATCGTGAAATCTTCCTGGCGGATAACAAAACCTGCAAGGAGATCATCTGGGGGTTGGTGCAGGACGGACAGCGTGCCCAAAGTTCAGCCGGAACAAACTTCTACGTAAAAGCTTTCGTGAATGGTCCGATGGACGAATTGTATAAGACAGGAGTCGGTTCGCGAGGTTGGGGTAATGTTCGTGCCAAGATGACATTGGTAGACGCCTTTGATGCGGATGATGTGGCGTTTGATGTCAATGATACCTGGGGTAACGGAAAGAAAGATAAACGTGCCCAGTTTATGACCGCCCTTCCGAATCAGGTGAAGGAAACCTGGGACTCGGAACTGAATATGACCAGCACCTTTACCTGTGGTTATGGCTATATCAAATGGAGAAATGTAACCAAGGATGATCAGCTCTGTGCTTCGGGCGATGCTTATACCTCTATTGATTTCCCGTTGTTCCGCACTGCCGATGCCTATCTGATGGCTGCCGAAGCTATCTTACGTGGCGCAAATGGTACGGAAACGGAAGCATTAGGCTACGTCAATGAAGTCCGGTCCAGAGCGTATATGTCCGGTAAATATGCGAAGAGCGGTGTCCGTTCGGATGTATCAGGAGAAATCGGCCTCAATGAGCTTTCTTTGAACTTTATTCTGAGCGAGCGTCAGAAAGAACTGGCATCCGAGCTGACCAGGCGCACTGACCTGATCCGTTTCGGTAAATATACGAAAGGCAATAACTGGGACTGGAAGAACGGTATCCGTCTGGGAGGAGATGTGGACGACAAGTATCAACTGTTCCCGATACCGGAAAGCGAGTTAACCAACAACCCGGCGTTGAATCAGAATGACGGTTATAAACAATAAATGAAGAATAGAATGAGACTGAAACAATTACTGTTATGTGGTATGATGTGGATGTGCTGTGTTCCTCTTGGAGCGCAGACATCCAAAGAAGAGATGTTTTCTACTATTGAGAAAACGGGTGGAGTCTATTGGGCCTATCCACTTGATTTTGCACCGCAAACCCGGGCTCCCAAAGGATATAAACCATTCTACGTGAGCCACTATGGACGGCATGGTTCCCGTTATCTGATTGGCGACCGTGATTATAAATGGCTGGTCGACCTTTTTGAAGAAGCACATCGTGAGGGTGCACTTTCCGACTTGGGAGAAGATGCCCGGCAGCGTTTGCTGAAGGTGTGGGAAGAAGCGGAAGGCCATGGAGGTGATCTGACCCCATTAGGTGTCCGTCAGCATCGTGGAATTGCAGAAAGAATGTATGCCGCATTTCCCGAAGCCTTTAAGGGTAATCCTTCCATTTCTGCCCGTTCTACGGTTGTGCTGCGTTGTGCGATGAGTATGGTGGCTTTTGGTGATCGTTTGAAGGAACTGAATCCCAATCTGCGCATTTCTTATGAAGCCAGCCATAAGTATATGGACTACTTGAATTACCATACGGACGAATCCAATCGCTTTACTTCTTCCACTGACGGTCCGTGGGCTGAAGAATACAGAAAGTTTGAAGATGTTCACACCAATCCCGACCGGTTGATTGCTTCTTTATTTAAGGACAAGCGTTTCATACTGAAGAAAGTGAATCCGAAGGAAGTGATGTGGGGTATGTACTGGGTGGCGAGTGATATGCAGAATGCAGAGACGAAGGTTTCCTTCTATGATCTGTTTCAGCCCCAGGAGCTGTTTGATTTGTGGCAGTGCATCAATTATCGTTTCTATGTGGGCAATGCAAATCATGCCGACGGGAAAGGGATTGTTGTAGCCAATGCGAAATCATTGTTACGGAATATTCTGGATAGCGCCGATGAGGCTATTCAGAAAGGAGGCATAGCCGCTACCCTTCGCTTCGGGCATGATGGCAATGTGATTCCTTTGGTGGCATTGATGCAGATAGAGAATTGTAATGTTGCCGTAGATGATCCTTACGAGGTGTATAAAGTGTGGAGTGACTTTAAGGTAGTCCCTATGGCCGCTAATGTGCAGATTGCCTTCTTCCGGAATGAAAAAGGAAGTGTGGATGATATTCTGGTTAAGATTCTGCATAATGAGCATGAAGTACATATTCCGGTACAGACCGACCAGTTTCCTTTCTATAAATGGAGCGATGTGGAGAGTTACTACCGGAACTTATTGAAATAAAGCACAGTTTTAAAGTTAACAATATTGAAACTACTAAATGGGAAGTGTGCCGATGGGATATCGGTACACTTCTTTTGCTAATATAATGTTAATGCTTTCCTGTTTATATGCTATTTCATAAGAAAACCTTTATCTTTGCACCCGAAAATGAAATGTGGAAAGATTTGAGTAGCTTGCAACCACAGAAAAAAATGCTAAAACACATCCTTTTCTGACGGCACGTTTGTGTGCCGGATGCATCTACTCCACACGCTTCCCTCCGCCATTCGTTGAATTATCAATTATCAACTATCAATTCTCAACTGAAATGGGATATTTATTCACATCCGAATCGGTGTCTGAAGGACACCCCGACAAAGTGGCCGACCAAATATCGGACGCTGTGCTTGACAAACTGTTGGCCTATGACCCCAGTTCGAAAGTAGCTTGCGAAACTCTGGTTACTACCGGTCAGGTAGTGCTGGCTGGAGAAGTGAAAACCAAAGCGTACGTTGACATGCCTCTCATCGCACGCGAAGTAATCAAGAAAATCGGCTATACCAAAGGCGAGTATATGTTCGAGAGCAATTCGTGCGGCGTGCTGAGCGCCATCCACGAGCAGAGCCCCGACATCAACCGCGGCGTGGAGCGACAGGACCCCATGGAACAAGGTGCCGGAGACCAGGGAATGATGTTCGGCTACGCCACCAACGAAACGGAGAATTACATGCCGCTTTCACTGGACCTTGCACACCGCATCCTGCAAGTGCTGGCAGATGTCCGTCGCGAAGGCAAGGTGATGACCTACCTCCGTCCCGACGCCAAGAGCCAGGTGACCATCGAATATGATGACAACGGCACACCCGTACGCATCGACACCATCGTAGTCTCCACCCAGCACGACGACTTCGTCCAGCCTGCCGACGACAGTGATGCCGCCCAGCTGAAGGCCGACGAGGAAATGCTCGCCCAAATCCGCCGGGATGTAATCGAGATTCTGATGCCGCGTGTCATTGCCTCCATCCATCATGAAAAGGTGCTGGCACTGTTCAACGACCGTATCACATATCACGTCAACCCCACGGGCAAGTTCGTAATCGGTGGTCCCCACGGTGACACCGGGCTGACGGGACGCAAGATTATCGTAGATACCTACGGCGGCAAGGGTGCCCACGGCGGCGGCGCTTTCTCCGGAAAGGACCCCTCTAAGGTAGACCGCAGCGCAGCTTATGCAGCCCGCCACATTGCCAAGAATCTGGTGGCTGCCGGCGTTGCCGACGAAATGCTGGTACAGGTAAGTTACGCTATCGGTGTGGCACGCCCCATTAATATCTTCGTAGATACTTATGGCCGCAGCCACGTCAATATGAGCGACGGTGAGATTGCCCGTAAGATTGACGAGCTGTTCGACCTCCGCCCCAAGGCGATAGAAGACCGTCTGAAACTGCGCAACCCCATCTATCAGGAGACTGCTGCCTACGGACATATGGGCCGCGAGCCGCAGATCATCGTCAAGCACTTCAAGAGCCGCTACGAAGGCAACAAGGACATTGAAGTGGAACTCTTCACCTGGGAGAAGCTGGACTATGTGGACAAGGTGAAAGCCGCATTCGGTTTATAATCAGCATAGCTTTACGGCTATTTATATAGAAGGCTGCCCTTCTGCAGATACCGATGTTTCGGAGGATGCAGAAGAGGCGGCCTTTGTTGTTTTGGTCTTGCTCTTCAAATGGATTTTTTCACCGGCAGTACAAACACGAACCTTGCCCCCTCCTTGTACTCCTTGTCCAGCAGCACTTTCCCTTTCAGCCGTTCGGCGATGAGGCGGCAGATATTGAGTCCCAGGCCGGTGCCTTGCCCGAAGTTGTCGGCCTTTTCAAAACGTTCGAAGATGGTTTCCGAGTATTCCGGGGGAATGCCGGTACCGGTATCGGTGACGGAGAAGGTGACGTATCCGGGATTCTCTGTGAGAGAGCAGTGCAGGTGGATTTCGCCTTGTGTGGTGTGTTTCTCGGCATTGGTAAGGAAGTTGATGAGTATCTGGCACACACGTTGCCCGTCGGTGCTCAGTTCGTAGCAGTCGTCCACTTCGGAGGTGTAGTAGAGCTTCACGCCTTCGGGCTTGCGGTGTTCAACGGTGGTTATGGCTTCCCGGCAGAGCTTGTTGCAACTGTGCGGCGCTATCTTCATGGTGTATCTGTTGCTTTCCAACTCGGCTGCGCTGAGGATGTCCCCCACCAGTGTAAGGAGGAGGTCGGAATTGTGCTGTATGAGATGGCAGAAATCCTGCCTTTCCTCTTGGGAAAGGTTCGCGTCGGGGGAAGTGATGAGTTGTGAGAAGCCCACGATAGAGTTGAGCGGTGTCCGTATTTCGTGACTCATGTTCTGCAGGAAGATGCTCTTTGCCTTGTTGGCTGCTTCGGCTTGGTCGCGTGCTTCGGAAAGTTCCTCGTTCTTGTGGCATAGTTCGAGGTTGACTTTACGTTTGCGGTGGAGGTAGAGCATCAGGAAAAGCAGGGATAACAGCAAAAAGCCGGTGACAATGCTGAAAAGAGTGATGCGGTAGCGCGAGGTGGCCTGTATGTTTTCCATTTTCAGACGTTCGGCGCCTATCTGGGTGTTCAGTTCGGCGATGTCCGACAGTTGCAGGAGATTGTTCGTCGAATCCAACTGCTGGTGGTATTTTTTCAGATATTTGATGGCATTGGGATAGTCTTTGGCGTATTCGTAAATGTAAGCATGTTGTTGCAAGCCTTTCTCGGACAATTGGTCAGCGTGGGCATGGGCCTGCTCATACTGTTTGTCCAGTATGTTCTTGCTGATGTGGGCTATCAGTAGGGAAACGTTGGCAGAGAGCTTGCAACGGTCTGCCATTTGTACGGCTTCTTTATAGCAGTCGTTGAATTCATCTATACGCCCCTGCCGGAATAGTATCAGGCATTTCTCTATCATGGCTTGGGCTATGTTCCGTTCTGTTTTGGCGCTCTTCAAGGCTTTTTCGCAATAGTCCAGTGCGGTGGCGTAATCTTTTTGGGTGTTACGGTAATATTCGGCAAGGCTTGAGTATAGTTGGCTGGGATCCTGGTCGGGCATATTCTTCAGCATATAGTCCAAGGCTTCCTGATAGTATTGGGCGGAGAGGTCGAAGTTTCCGCGTGATTTGTAGATATGGCCCATGGTTCGGATACAGCTGAAGATACCGTAAGGGTATCTGTCGGCAAAAGCTTGCTTTTTCATTTTTTCCGCTTTCTGCAAGGCGAGCAATGAGCGTTGTTGGTTCAGGAAGTAGATGATTTCGCTGCTCCAAGCGTGATAATAATATTGCAGATAGTTATTGGCACGTGAAATCTCTTTCAGGTCAGTGGATGCCTTTTCTATTTTGCTATCATCTTTTTGGGATATATAGAACTGCAGGGGGATGATGTATGCCAGGCATTGTGCTTTTTTGTCACCGAGCTTCAGAGCCTGTTGATACAAAGTGTCGGCCACCAGCAGCCCCTCCTGCTGGCGTGCCTGCTTGGAAGCCCGCTGGTAGATGGGGTAGAGTGCATCGTCTATCTTGTAGGGATTGTTCTGTGCTGCGGAAGGTAGGGACACCCATACTGAAAGCACTAGAAAACATAACCTTGAAAGAATGCACTCCCTCTTTGTTCTATTGGATGGAATAAGCATGTTTTTTTCCGGATACTTATTATTATGCCTATGGCATCGCAAAAATAAGATAAAAGAATAAATTACAAGCTTTTTTTGTATAATTTCTCTGTTTACTTATTAAACAATCCTTGCCAGGAGCTTTCTTACGAAATTTCCGGTGATAATGCCGCCCTCTACATCATCATATTCTTCCTTATCGAGAACTTCACGATGGCCATTGCATTGACTGCCGCCAGCGGCAGGTCCATGGGGTCGTGGTGGTTGTTGTAGCTCACCAGACGGATGCAGTCCGGCCGTTCCGAGTGGTTGACGTATTTCACTGCCAGGTATTCGTCGCCGCCCCGCTCGAAGGAGACGAGATACATTTCACCGTAGATGACGTCGGTGAAGTCGCGGATGGACTTAAAGCCTACGATGTCGCCGGACTTGAGGATGGGATACATCGAGTCGCCCGAGACGTAGACGGCACCGTCGCACACAGGGATATTGGGAATTACAATCCGCCCCAAGGCGTACTGCGGGCGGTCAGCCAGCAGTGTCTTCAGGTTGGCGGCGGCAGAGATGTCATAGAGGGTCACGCTACGGTCGTCCATAGGGTCGGCTGTTTTCGGTGTGTGAAGTATTTCCACTTCACCTTGTACCAAGTCATTGTCACAGAATTTTGAATGATGTGCAGGCGAGCCCTTTCCCGTCAGCAGCCAGTTGTAGTCCACGTCGTCCAGGCTGCCCAGCAGCAGGGGGAAGTCGATGCTGTTGCGGGCGTTCCAGTTGCTCAGTGTGGAGCGTGATATACCCAGAAAGGCGGCAAGTTCGCTGTCTGTCTTGAATTCTTTCGCCAGTTTGGCACGTTTTATGATGTCTGCCGCACAAAATACCGGGTCTTTGTCATTCGCCATATTCTTCAGTTTTTACGTGTAAATTATTCAGAAACTATTATCTCCTCATTTATACTGTCTTACGTCTTATTTAAGAATTTAATTCCCGATTTGTTTGTTAAAAAAATGAAAACAATATTAGTAACATCAACATTTCCAGGAGAAGGAAAAAGTTGGGTAGCTTCTAACTTAGCAGTCACATTTGCACAAGCAGGAAAAAAAGTAGTTTTAATAGATGCAGACATGAGAAAAGGAAGACAATATGCAATATTTGGAATATCACCAACACCAGGGTTATCAAACTTATTATCAGGAATAGAAGAAAAAGAAAATAACATAACAAACACAATGGCAGACTACATTCAAGAAACAGAAGTAGAAAACTTATATGTGTTATCAGCAGGAAATATACCACCAAACCCATCAGAATTACTAGTATCAACACAAATGATAAACTTATTAGAAGAATTAAAAAAAGTATGTGATATAATAATAATTGATGGAACACCATCTGAACTAGTAACAGACTCTATAATATTATCAAGAATAGTAGACTCAACAGTAATAGTTACAGCATATAAAATAACAAAAAGAGAAGCACTAGAAAGAGTAATAAAAAATATACAAAACGTAGGAGGAAACCTAGCAGGAGTAGTATTAAACAGAATACCAGTATCAAATAAAAAATACGAAGAAAATGCTCTCTATGAAAATATCTTATTGTACATTGAAGAAAATATAGGAAAAGATACCCAAAAGACAAAAAATAAACATCTAGATTTACCAAATCAAGAAGAAATAAATAAACAAAAAATAATGGAAGTATTAAATGTAGAAGAACAACAAAATAATATAACAGAAGAAACACAAAAAAATAATCAAGAAATACAAACTGAAGAAAACATAAATAATATAAATCAAGAAATACAGCAAGATGCACAACAAGAGCAAAATCAACTAGAAAACAATGAAGAAAAAATAATATATTTAGAAAAAACAAATAATATATTAAACCAAATAAAAGACTATTTAAGTAATGAAAAGAAAGACTTAAATTAAAAGGAGTAATAGTTTAAAATAATATAAATTGTTTTCAAATTAATGTGTGCCTTTAGGAAGGAATGAAATTTACAATGATAGACTTTCATACACATATACTACCAAATATAGACGATGGTTCCAAAAGTATAGAAGAAACTTTTAATTTAATAAAAGAAGCAAAAAGTGTAGGATTTGATTCAATAGTATTAACATCACACTATATGGAAGGATATTATGAAACAAATTCACCAGAAAGAGAAGTATGGCTTGATGCTATACGTGAAAATTTAGAAGCAAAAAATATAGATATAAAACTATATTTAGGAAATGAAATATATATGTCAGAAAATATTATAAAATTATTAGAAGAAGGCAAAGCAACTACGATGAATAATACAAGTTATGTATTATTCGAAATGCCTTTAAATGCAGAACCACTTAATTTATATGATATTATTTATGAAATGCAACAATATAAAATAGTACCAATACTA
>OIAG01001202.1_pt1 | contig 10413 bp, 9 predicted proteins | sample 1580701 | NCBI WGS metagenome assembly OIAG01 (sample SAMEA3882551, study PRJEB24775) | human gut metagenome | biome: human-associated habitat; feature: intestine environment; material: feces | place: Netherlands | collected 2009/2010 | reverse complement strand
GGTCTTTTTTTCTATTTTATTTGCCGTCATTTCCTCCACAAAAATGCCATATCCTTTCGTTGGATCGTTAACAAGCACATGGGTCACGGCACCGATCAGTTTTCCGTCCTGCAGGATCGGGCTTCCGGACAGTCCCTGCACGATTCCGCCGGTCAGCTTCAGCAGATTCTCATCCTCCACATGAAAACGAATTCCCTTATTTTTATCTCCCGGTGTATAATCAAGATCATCAATTACGATGCGATATGACTGCAGTTCCCCGGACGCATCCGACAGAATTACCGCATCCTTTGTCTGAATCTCCTGTTTGTAACCGACCGGACACAACAGACTTTCGTTTTTCTTTTCTTCCCGGAAGTTTTTCGTCAACGTGCCATAGATACCGATTTGTGTATTGCTGGACACTTCTCCGATCTGGTTGTCTTTCCCATAATAGACAACTCCCTCCAGCTCTCCCGGTGTTCCCCGGACACCTTTTTTGATACCGAGCACCTGTGCTTTGTACAGCCGGCCGTCTGACAGACGGAGCAGGTCTTTGGTCTGTCCGTTTCCGATTCCGTGTCCCAGTGCCCCGAAGTTTCCGTCCTGATCAAAATAGGTCAGCGTGCCGATCCCTGCCATGTCATCTTTCACCCAGAGTCCCAGACGATAGCCTTTGTGTTCTGCTGCCTCAACCGGCTCCACCGATACCTGAATCTGCTCGGCTCCGCGCCACAGGGTCAGCACCACCGGTTGTTCCCCGTACTGATTGATCCGCTCCATCAGTTCTTCTTTTTTCGTGACCGCTTTTCCATTTACAGCAGTAATATAATCCCCCGGAAATACAATGTGTTCTGCCGGCTGCCGGCTGCTTCCGTCCACAGTTTCCACCGGTCCGGATCCCAGCACCAGTACTCCCTGGGCAGCCCCGTAAATGCCCACCACCTGTCCGCTCACGTATAAAGATTTTCCGTTCACCACGGAAACCTGCACCTCTTTCATGGGAAGGATGCCAAACAGATAGCAGGTCAGTGTATATTCCCCCTGCTTCAGCTGGCTGCACGTTTCCACTACCCGTTCCTGCTTCATTGCCTGAAACGTCCGCTCCCCGATCTGTGCCATAACGGATTGCGGTTTTGTGGACATTGCCAGTGTGACCGGAATTTTTTTGTCCAGTTCCAGTTTCTGCCCCTCCTGCACGTATACATGATCGGGAATGGCATGTATCATGGTGGCATAGGCAAAGCAGCACAGCGCCAGAACATAAATACAGATAATATTTTTGAATATACGCATATAAAAAGACCGCATGCCAAAGGTTCTCCTATCTTCTCGGATACCTTTAGTATGCGGACTTTGGTTTTATCTATTCGTATTTTTCTGCCAGACGTTTCATCTCGCGTGCGTTTTGTAAAACCGTATCCGTGATCTCCACGCCGCCAAGCATCCGCGCCAGTTCCTCGATACTTTCCTCTTCCCGCAGCGGATGAATCCGGGAAACCGTGGACGCATGCTCCACCGATTTTTCAATCAGGAAATGGGCATCTGCCATGGCAGCAATCTGCGGCAGATGAGTGATGCAGATGATCTGGTGCGTCTTTGCCAGCAGTTTCATCTTCTGCGATACCATCTGTGCCGTACGCCCGCTGATTCCACTGTCAATCTCATCAAAGATCAACGTCGGAATCTCATCCGTATCCGCCATGACGGTCTTGACCGCTAAGGCAATACGGGAAAGTTCTCCGCCGGAAGCGACCTTTCCCAGAGGCTTTAACGGTTCTCCCGGATTGGTGGAGATCATAAATTCTGCCTCATCCCAGCCTCCGGCACTGTACTCCGTCTTCCGGAATTCCATCGTAAACTGCACATCTAAAAAATTCAGATCTTCAAGTGCCTGTGCAATCGCTTTCGTCAATCCCTTTGCCGCTTTCTTCCGGATTCCGGAAACCTCTGCACACAGCCCGTCCAATTCTTCTTTCTTCCGGTTCATGGAAGTTAAAAGATCATTTAAGTATTTATCATAATCCTGTAATACGGCAATACGCTTTGTTTTTTCTTCCGCTGACTGCAGAATCTCTTCCATCGTATTTCCATACTTGGATTTCAGGTGATTGATCTCATCAAGCCTCTTTTCGGTCTGATAAAAGACTTCGTCATCAAATTCCTCCCCCGACAGGTAGGAAGAAATCTCATGATTGAAATCGCTCAGCAGATTATCAATATCGGTAAGCATCTGTTCCATCTGCGCAATGCGCTCCTCATATGCCGAAACCGAACTGACTTCCCGCAGGGCACGGCTGATAAGTTCCGATGCATTCTCTCCGGTACCGCCGTCTCCCCCGGTAGCTGCACCGGCAGCCGATATGGCATCCATGATCTTTTTTGCGTTTGCAAATCTGCGATACTGTTCTTCCAGCCGGGTATCCTCCCCGACGGAAAGCTGTGCCTCTTCGATTTCCTTTACTTCATACGCAAGAAACGATAACTCTCTGGCGCGCTCCTCGGTATCCAAAGACGAGGACTCCCACTCTTTTTTCAGTTTCCGGTATTCCTGATAACAGGCGGCAAGGCGCTCCTTTTTTTCTCCCAGCGCGTCTTTTGCATAGGCATCGAGGATTTCCAGATGTTTCTTTTTGGAAAGAAGGGACTGGTGCTCATGCTGTCCGTGAATATCGATGAGCAGGGACGCCACCTCTTTTAACCGGGAAGCAGACACTGCTTCTCCATTGATCCGCGCAATTGCCCTTCCGGAAGTTATCTTACGACTTAATATTACTGTTTCATCCTCTGTTTCTATGCCAAGTTGCCGGATCGCATCCAGAACCTTTGGGTTTTCAACCGAAAAGACCAGCTCCACAAGTGCGGTCTCTTCGTTATCCCGGAGCAGTTCCTTTGGAACCTTCTCTCCGAGTGCCAGTGCAACCGAACCAATGATGATGGATTTACCGGCACCGGTCTCTCCTGTCAAAATATTAAGTCCTTCTTTAAATTCTACCTCTGTTTCTGTAATAAGAGCGAGGTTCTTCACATGTAGATTTTGTAACATACATTCTCCTTCTACTTTTCCGAAGCATTTTTATTACTGTTCTACAATTTTCCGAAGCTTTTTCATGATGTGCACCGCGTCATCGGACGTACGGATCACACACAGAATCGTGTCGTCTCCCGCAAGTGAGCCGACAATCTCCTGCATACGCATGGCATCTACTGCAGCCGCCCGCCATACCGGACACGGTTTTGATCACAACAATATTTTCCGCAGCATCCACGGACAAAAATCCTTCCCTGAGAACCCTTGCATATTTTTCCATCATATTGGAATCCGCGTCCGTAATCACCGCATATTTTTGTCTGCCGTTGTCGGTCGAAATCTTTGTCAGCTTCAGTTCACGGATATCACGGGATACGGTTGCCTGGGTAACCTGAAACCCTTCTTTTTCGAGATATGCGGACAATTCTTCCTGTGTTTCCACATCTTTTTTCTGAATCAATTCGAGTATCTTTGCCTGTCGTGTTGTTTTCATATGTCCTCCTTTGCGTCCTACGGTCTCATCTTTTTCCTCAGTATTTCCAGGAAACTCTGGTTACTGATTTTGCAGATCCAGATGGTACTTTGTGCCTGTGCAATCCGCACACGGTCTCCCACGTGCAGATGCTCCGGTGTGTCCCCGTCAAAACTGACACATGCCGTCTCGTCCTTTTGAAACCGTCTGCTTCCCATCTTAATCTCCACAACATCCTCCGCTCCAAACACAATGCTTTTGGAGTTTAAGTCATGTGCATTGATCGGTGTCAGAAGAAGTACCCTTGCTTTCGGGTCCACGATCGGACCTCCGGTGGAAAGATTATACCCCGTGGAACCGGTCGGTGTCGCAACAATCACGCCATCTGCGTGGTAAGTTGTCAGATATTCCCCATTGACATACACATTTAAAAGCAGCATGGACAGATCCCCGGACCAGTGGATCACGACATCATTCAATGCCATATGTGCGCCGTTTCCGCCAATTTTTTCGCCGGTCAGAACAATCCGCTCTTCCATGATGCAATCATCCTGCATCAGACAGTCGATGGCATGAAATACAGTAGCTTCCTCAAGCTCACACAGATATCCCAGTGTCCCAAGGTTGACACCGATCAGCGGAATCTGCAGCGCCTCCACCTTGGTTGCTGCGCGGATTAACGTGCCGTCTCCGCCAAGAACAAGGATACATTCCGTGTCTGCCGGAATCTCGGAAAGTGCAAAATCTTTCTGGTTATCATCCTCCACATTGCTGACACAGATTGCAGCACTGCCGCCCTTTTGTTGTATGTACGAGACAATTTCGTTTGAGAGTGTCAGATCACGATCTTTGTACCGGTTCGTGATCAGCATAAATTTACGCATCTACTTATCCAATTCTCCGTGTGCTGCTTCCACAACTGCGTGAATATCCACGGATTCCTCCTTTATTGCTTCGTCCGATTTTTCAATATGCACGAGATACTCGATGTTTCCCTCCGGTCCCTTGATCGGTGAGTATTCCAGATGGTGTACCGAAAATCCGTTTTCCAGTGCAAAGGTAATGATCCTCTCGATCACTTCCTCGTGAACGGCCTTATCACGTACCACGCCTTTCTTTCCCACTTTTTCCCGTCCGGCTTCAAACTGTGGTTTGATCAGACATACCATCTGTCCGCCGTCCTTTAACAGTGCATATGCCGCCGGGAGCACTTTGGTCAGGGAAATAAATGAGACATCCACCGAAGCAAAATCGAGCACATCATCGATATCTTCCGGTGTGACATAGCGGATGTTTGTTTTTTCCATACAGACAACCCTTGGGTCCTGGCGCAGTTTCCATGCAAACTGGCCATATCCCACATCGACGGAATACACTTTCTTTGCCCCGTTCTGCAGCATGCAGTCCGTAAACCCGCCCGTCGAAGCACCGATGTCCATGCACACCATGCCATCTAAGGAAATGGAAAAATGTGTCATCGCTTTTTCCAGTTTCAGACCGCCGCGGCTGACATATTTCAATGTATTTCCGTGGATCTCAATCGGAGCATCCTCTGCAAAAGTGCTTCCCGCCTTATCCTCCCGGTTATTGTTGACAAATACATTGCCTTCCATAATCATGGTCTTTGCCTTTTCCCGCGATGGTGCCAGACCACGTTTTACAAGAAGTACATCCAATCGTTCTTTCATAATTCCTCCGGTAATTCTGCTAATATTTTTTCCGTCACGGAATCTGCATCCAGTCCCAGTGCTTTTTTTAATTCGCCAACACTTCCATGTTCCACAAAGCAGTCAGAAATTGCAATCCTGAGGACCTTTGTATGCAGTGCTTCTTCCTCCAGAAATGCAGCCACATGCTCTCCAAATCCCCCGCTTGCCACGTTCTCTTCCATCGTCACAAGAAGCGGATGGGATTCTGCCAGTTTCCGCAGGCAGTTTTTATCCAGTGGCATGGCAAATCTTGCATTTACCACCGTTGTCGTGATTCCTTTTTCTGCCAGTTTTTTTCTTACCTGCCAGGCGGTTTCCACCATCGAACCGATTGCAAAAAGTGCAACCTCTGTACCCTCGACGAGTACTTCCGCACAGCCTTTTTGAATCGGTGCCCGCTGATCTTTCCAGAGATCGCAGGCTTCTCCGCGCGGATAACGGATCGCCACCGGTTCCTCTGCAGCAATCGCATACTTGAGCATATCGGAAAGCTCCCATTTGTTTTTCGGAGCCATAACCGTCAGGTTCGGAATACTTGACAGATACGACAGGTCAAAAATTCCCTGATGCGTGGCGCCATCCTTTCCGACTAATCCTGCACGGTCTACGGCAAACACAACCGGGAGATTCTGTGCACACACATCATGTAATACCTGGTCATAGGCACGCTGTAAAAAGGAAGAATACACCGCAAATACCGGTTTGAGTCCCGCCTTTGCCATACCGGCCGCAAACGTCACCGCATGCTCCTCTGCAATTCCCACATCAAAAAAACGTTCCGGAAAAAGATTTTTAAATCTCTTTAAACCGGTTCCGTCTGCCATCGCTGCGGTAATCGCAACCACCTTCGGCTCCCGCTCCCCCATTTTGCGCATGACGGTGGAAAACACATCCGTGTAATGCGCTTTTTCCTGATGATACAGCGGAACACCGGTGTCAATGTCAAACGGTCCCGTTCCATGGAAGCGCGCCGGATGACGCTCGGCAGGAAGATATCCCTCTCCCTTGATCGTGCGTACATGAACCAGCACCGGACCGCGCACACGCTTTGCTTCCGCAAGCACTTTTCGGATTTCTTTTATGTTGGTGCCATCCACCGGGCCTAAATAGGTAATACCCATATTTTCAAAAAACATTCCCGGAACAAACAACTGTTTGATACCGCTTTTGGCATTCCGGATCCGTTTGACCATCCGTTCCCCCACAACCGGAATCCGGTTTAGGGAATTGGTCACACCGTCTTTTAAATCCAGATAGGCATCCGAGGTGCGGAACGAATTCAGATACTGGTTCATTCCTCCCACATTTTCGGAGATCGACATCTGGTTATCATTTAACACAATAATAAAATTGGTTTTCATGCGGGAGGCATTGTTCATTGCTTCGTATGCCATACCGCCGGTCAGTGCCCCGTCTCCGATCACAGAGACCACATAATAATTGTCACCGGTCAGTTCCCTTGCCTGCGCCATGCCAAGTCCTGCGGAAATAGACGTGGAGCTGTGCCCGGTATTGAATGCATCCGCCGGGTCTTCCTGCGTCTTTGGGAATCCGCTCATCCCGCCATACTGCCGTAAAGTGGCAAACCCCAACTTACGCCCGGTTAAAATCTTGTGCGTGTAGGACTGATGTCCGACATCCCAGATAATCCGGTCTCTCATCAGGTCAAATGACAGATGAAGCGCCATCGTCAGTTCAATCACACCCAGATTCGATGCCAGATGTCCTCCGGTTTTTGCAATATTTTCCACCAGAAAATCACGGATTTCTTCCTGTAGCTCCGCCAGTTCTTCCTCGTTTAGTTGTTTGATATCATTTACTTTTTTTATCCGATCTAAAACCATGTTGCCCTCGAAAAATTAATGATCCCTGTTGATCAAATAGAAAAACAGGTCATGCAGAAACGTATGCTCTCCTTCAAATTCATCCAATATCTTTATTGCTTCCCCGGAAAGCCGCTCTACATCCTTTTTTGCCTGCTCCAGCCCCTCGAATGTCACATAGGTTGCCTTCTCATTTTCTGCATCACTGCCGATCGGCTTACCGAGTTTTTCAAAAGATCCCGTGACATCGAGAATATCATCCTGAATCTGAAAGGCAAGTCCCAGCTTTGCTCCAGCTTCCTGCATACGCGCAACCGACACTTCATCCGCGCCTGCCAAAATGGCTCCGATCATAAGCGATGCTTCAATCAGCGCTCCGGTTTTTAACCGGTAGATAAAGTCCAGCCGGTTGCGGTCGATGGTCTGTCCGGTTTTCTCGCTCTCCACGTCAACCACCTGTCCACCGATCATTCCGTATATACCCGCTTTTTGTGCCAGCACGGAAAAAGCCCTGACAATTCTCCAGTCTCCTTCGTTTCTGGTCAGTGCTGCTGCCACGGTCTCAAACGCATAATTTAAAAGCGCATCCCCCGCAAGAATTGCCATTGCTTCCCCGTATACCGCGTGGGTTGTCTTTTTCCCCCGCCGATATTCATCGTTATCCATCGCCGGAAGATCATCATGGATCAGTGAATAGGTGTGGATCATCTCAATCGCCGCCATAAAATCATCAATTGCCGGATTCGTTCCGTCAAACATCTGGTAAGATGCTTCCATCAGCATCGGCCGCAGACGCTTTCCGCCTGCAAAAACACTGTATTCCATGGCATCGAGCACGGTCTGCTGAAACCCCTTTTCCTGTGGCAGAAACGGTGCGATCCGTGCTTCAATGTCTGCCGCCCTGCGTTTTATTTCCTGTCTGATCTCCATCAGAATTCCTCCAATTTTCCATCCTGGTTCAGTACAAGCATTGCCTTTTCTATCGTATCCAAAGACTGGCCGGCTGCTTTGATCTGTTCCAGTCCCTCTTTGTATAGGGCAAACGAACGGTCTAACGTTACGTTTTCGTCTTCCATCGCATCAAGTATGGCATCGATCTTTGCAAACCGTTCCTCCAGTCCCGGTTCTTTTTTTTCTAATTCATCACTCATTTTTTACTCCTTCGGCTGCCTGAATTTCTGTCACTGCTGCCGTCAGTGTGCCATCCAGCAAATGGATCTGCACGGTATCTTTTTTCTTGACCTGGTGAATGCTCCGCAGTGCCTGATGGTTTCCATCCTCCACGAATGCATACCCTCCACGAAGTTTCTTTACCGGGGAATAGCTCTCCAGCGTGCCTGCCAGAAGTGCCAGGCGGTGTCTGCGCTCACGCAGCAGTTCCTCCATGCGTCCGGTCAGTTTTTCTTCATACTCTGCCACTCTTCGCCGGTTTTCATTCATCCGCTGCTGAGGGCTGAGATAGTGCAGGCGCATCCTCTGGTGCTCCAGATGGTTTCTTGCCACGGTTACTTTCCTTTGGAGTTCTTTGTCCATCTGCTGCCGCATGCCAAGCAGTTCCTGCATTGCCTGCCGGTAATCAAACACCGCCAGCTCCGCTGCTGCAGACGGAGTCGGTGCCCGCAGGTCTGCGACATAATCTGCAATCGTAAAGTCCGTCTGATGACCGACAGCGGAGATCACCGGAATCCGGCAGTCAAAAATGGCCCGTGCCACCATTTCTTCGTTAAATGCCCACAGATCCTCTATAGATCCACCGCCCCGTCCGACAATGATTACATCCACGCCGATCTGTTCAAGTGCATGAATTCCATGGACAATTGATGCTGCCGCACCCTCGCCCTGCACCAGGGCCGGGCAGAGAATCAGCTGCACATACGGGTTCCTGCGCCCTGCAATATTGCGGATATCCTGAATCGCTGCCCCGGTCTCTGCCGTAACAATCCCCACGGTTTTTGCATAGGTGGGAATGGGCTGTTTGTATTCCTCCGCAAACATTCCCATCTCTTCAAGCTCCCGCTTTAACGCTTCAAATTTCAGATACAGATTTCCCTCTCCGTCCCGTTCAATCGTCCGTGCATAGATCTGGTATCTGCCATCTCTTTCATACACTTCCACGGAACCGGTCACAACCACGCGGTCGCCCTCTTTCATCTGGAATTTTAATCCTTCCCTGCGGTTTCCCGCAAACATGATCGCGTTTATCGTTCCGTCTGCATCTTTCATTGTAAAATAAATATGCCCGCTGGAGTGATACTTACAGTTAGATACCTCTCCCTTGATGCTGATATGGTGCAGCATAAAGTCCTGAGCGAACATATTTTTAATGTATTTATTTACCTGCCCTACCGAATATACATGTTTCATCATTCTGCAAACTTTGCAAGAATTCCATTGACAAATGCCGGTGAATCATTGGTTCCGTATTGTTTTGCCAGTTCCACAGCCTCATTGACCGCAACCTTAAACGGAATCTCATCATCGTAGCGGATCTCATATACCGCCAGACGGATCAGTGCCAGATCTACTTTGCCCATACGGGTTGTCTTCCAGCCTTTTGCGACTTCGTTGATTGCCTCGTCAATTTCCGTCAGATGATTGTAGATATCACGATAACGATCAGCGATATATTTGAAATCCTGATCCGTTACATGATCCACTTCCTCGCCAAACAATACCAGCTGTTCTGACAATTCTCCCGCATCAAAAAATTCTACGCGGAAAAGCATCTTAAATACATTTTCTCTTAACTCTCTTCTTGTCATCTTCTCTCCTCGCTCAAAAATAAAGGATGTCTTTCGTTCAGACATCCTTTATTATACCATATTCTGTTTCGAATACAAAGATTTAATTGTCAGTTCCCATATCAACACTTGCGATACGGACATTGACAACAGCGACTGTCAGACCTGTCATATTATCAATGGCAGCCTTTACTTTATCCTGTACCTTGGCAGAGACATCCGGGATGCTGTAACCATATGCAATATTGATGGCAACATCAACCTTTACTTCATTGTCCATAATTTCAATCATGATTCCCTTAGAAAGGTTCTTCATGCCAAGCTTGCTGACAATTTCGTTTGTGATGTTTCCCGCCATGGAACTGACGCCATCTACTTCTGTTGCTGCAAGTCCTGCAATGATCGCAACGACTTCATCTGCGATACGGACATCCCCGACAGGATCTGATTTTATCTGAACTGTTTTTCTGCTATCAGCCATAATACAATTGCCTCCTCAGTATTTTATCTTTGCTTATTATAACAGACTCTGTATTATTTGGAAAGCATAAAATTATACGACCTGCCCCTTGGATACATATACCTGATACGACTCATTTCCGGTCAGTGACTTGCCCTCTGTGACACGTACATTCTTGTCGGTAATCACGTATTCCAC
>OIAG01001194.1_pt1 | contig 10468 bp, 8 predicted proteins | sample 1580701 | NCBI WGS metagenome assembly OIAG01 (sample SAMEA3882551, study PRJEB24775) | human gut metagenome | biome: human-associated habitat; feature: intestine environment; material: feces | place: Netherlands | collected 2009/2010 | reverse complement strand
CATCGTGGTTGGCAGTGTCGTACACATCCGCCCATGTAAACAGCTCGTTGCAGATGTAGTTGCTGCGCTTTGCTGTTTTGGTGGCTTCTTCGTATTCTTCCTGTGCCTGCACGAGCTGCTTTTCCAGAGTTTCCAAAGCCTCTCTTGCCTCGGCTACCAGTGTGCCCAGCAGTTCTTTGTCCAAGGCACTTACGCCCCGGATGACCAGAATGGTTTCGGCTTTCAGGTCGTCCAGCTCTTTCTGCTTGGCTTCCAAGTCTTTCTGGATTTTCTTGATTTTCTTCTGGATGCGGGCGGCATCGTTGGTCTTGACCGATTCCAGCAGCTTCTTCCGGGAAACCTCGCGGAACTGTGCGAGGATCTGCCGGACAACTTCTTCTACAATAGAATCCAGCTTGGAAACACCGTAGCCGGACTGCCCATCGCAGTTACCCGGATGCCGAATCTTATAAAAGCAGCTATACCGCGGCCGGACTTCTTTCACCGTATGCCCATCGGCGTAGGTGTGTGTCCGTCCGCTGCTGGTCAGGCTCAAGCGGTTGCCGCAGTGACCGCAGTAAACCAGCCCGGTCAACAGGGCTTTGGAACTGGTGCCCAGTGAAGTGCCGCCACGCTCGCAGGTGCGTGCCTGCCGCAATTCCTGTGCCTGTTCAAACAGCTCTGGTTCGATGATGCGGAGCTGCGGACACTCCGTCTCCACCGCACCGTTGATGAGGTACCCCGTGTATCCTTTATTCTTGATCATCCGAACGATGCTGGTGTTGGGGATATTCTTGCTGTTCCGGCCTACGATACCCTGTTCATAGAGGTAGTGGCTCAACTTCTGTGCGCCGTATCCCTCATAAACGTACTTGTGGAAAATCAGCCGGACGATCTCAGCTTCCGCTTCATCAATCACAAGGTCGCAAACTTCCTGATTCTTCTTGTTCACCCGGCCAAGGCGGACACGCTTGTAGCCAAAAGCCACGGTGCCGCCTGTATAGTGGCCTTCCCCGGTGAGCTGTTCCAGCCTTGTCCGGGTACGGACAGAGGTTTTCAGACTTTCGCCGGATGCCTGCCAGTAGCGGATGTAGTTCATCAGCTTGTCCACATGGGTGTCAAATCGCTGCTGTCCTTCGTTCACGCTCAGTTCGATTTTATCTTATCTCACGCATTCAAGGAACACAAGGATGTCAGGCAGCGGTGTGCCCTGCCGTGCGCAGGATGGTGGTTTGCAGCAGCTTCTGGATCGCATCCAAACAGTCCGTATCCGCAGACGCATAGGTGATCTTGACCTTGCAGCCTTTGATGGAAATAGTTTCCGATTTAGCGGTGGTATCGCAGATACAACAAAAAATGAGATAGGCATCCCCTTTCGGGGAAGTCTATCTCATTTTTTCGTTGGGGCTATTTTGCAACAGCCCCCCTTTTATAACAACCCTGCCTTACAGTTAAGGAGAAACGCTTAGTGCTTCAGTTCCAGCAGCGCATCGCCCTGCTTTACGGCACCACTGGCTTTAGCCGCGACAGCGGCATAGTCATCAGTATTGCAGACAATGAGCGGTGTGGTCACGGGATAGCCTTCGGCCTTAATGGCTTCCAGCTCAAAGCGGATCAACGGCTGACCTTTCTTCACCTTGTCACCCTCGTTGACGAGGTAGGTAAAGTGCTTGCCACCCAGCTTGACCGTATCGATGCCGATGTGCATCAGCAGTTCGGCACCGTCAGCCGTGGTCATGCCCACGGCATGGTGGGTCTCAAAGGTGGAGGAGATCTCACCGTCAGCAGGTGCCACCAGTTCACCATCGGTGGGCTCAATGGCAATGCCGTCCCCCAGTGCACCGCTGGCAAAGGCTTCATCCTTCACATCGGCCAGCGGCACTACAGTGCCGTTCAGGCAGGCAGACAGCACGGTATCCTTTGCTGCGGGGGCCGCCGGGGCGGGTGTTTTGGTCGCCGCCGGGGTCTTAGGTGCATTTTCCAGATAGTCTTCCAGCTTTGCCTTGATGACGGCCACCTTGGGGCCGTACACCACCTGCACACCATTGCCCTTGCAGATCACGCCGGAGGCACCGGAGGCCTTGAGCACATCCTGCCGGACCAGCGCAGCGTCCTTGACGGTGCAGCGCAGGCGGGTGGCGCAGCAGTCCACATCGGACAGATTAGCGGCACCGCCCAGACCTTCTACGATCAGGGCGCTGACCGGATCATCCCCTGCGGGGGCGGTGCTACCGGAAGCGGCGCTGCGGGCGTTCACGTCCGCACGGGTGTACAGCTTGACTTCCTCGGCATCATCGCGGCCCGGGGTCTTGTAGTCAAACTTGGAGATCATAAAGCGGAAAATGATGTAGTACAGTACAAAGTACACCGCACCGACCACGACCACCCACACCCAGTGGGTCTTGGCGTTGCCCTGCATCACACCGAACAGCACCAGGTCGATAAGACCGCCGGAGAAGGTCATGCCCACGCCCACATTCAGAATGTGCATCAGCATGAAGGACAGACCGGCCAGCACGCAGTGCACCGCGTACATGGGCAGTGCCACAAAGATAAAGGTAAATTCCAGCGGCTCGGTGATGCCGGTGAGGAAAGCCGTCAACGCAGCAGACAACAGCAGGCCACCTGCCACCTTTTTCTTTTCCGGCTTGGCGCACTGGTACATAGCCAGCGCCGCGCCGGGCAGACCGAACATCATAAAGGGGAACTTACCGGCCATGAAACGGGTAGCGCTGACCGAGAACACCGTGGTAGACTTGGAGGCCAGCTCGGCAAAGAAGATGTTCTGTGCGCCGGTCACGGTGACGCCATCGATGATGGCGGTGCCGCCCACAGCGGTCTGCCAGAACGGCATATAGAACACATGATGCAGTCCAAAGGGGATCAGCGCACGCTCCAGCAGGCCGTAAATAAAGGTACCTGCGTAGCCGGAAGCCAGCACCAGTGCACCCAGCGCGGCAATACCGCTCTGCACCACCGGCCAGATATAGAACATGGCAATGCCGACCACCAGATACACGATGGAGCTGATGATGGGCACAAAGCGTGTGCCGCCAAAGAAGGCCAGCACCTGCGGCAGCTCGATCTTATAGAACTTGTTGTGCAGCGCCGCCACACCCAGACCAACCACGATGCCGCCGAACACACCCATTTGCAGGGTCGTGATGCCCAGCATGGTGGTGGTGGAGTTGGCAGGCATCGCTTCTACGACGCCTGCCGCATTGATCATGGCTTGAATGGCTGTATTCATAATGATATAGGCCACTGCACCGGACAGGGCCGCGACCTCTTTTTCCTTGCGGGCCATGCCGATGGCCACGCCCATGGCGAACAGCAGCGCCAGATTGTTGAACACGGCGCTGCCGGTCTGGCTCATTACGTCCAGAATGGTGTAGATCAGGGTACCGGGGTGGATGACGCTGTTCAGGCCATAGGCCGCCAGCATGGTTTCGTTGGTGAACGAGCTGCCGATACCCAGCAGCAGGCCCGCCACAGGCAGCAGTGCAATGGGCAGCATAAAGCTGCGTCCCACGCGCTGCAGCACGCCAAAGATCTTGTCTTTCATCTTCAGTTCTCCTTTTCTCAAGTTCGTATCCAGCATATATATCCACACAGGAAAAACCTGTAGAGGATCAAGGGTGGAGCAAGAAAGCTTACTTCCCCATCCGAATCCGTTTCAGATGGATCGTAAGGAACACCAGTTCCTCGTCCGAAAGCTCCTTGTGCCAGGTGTTGCGGACATACTCCGCAATACAGCAGGCGCATTTGTAGTGTTCGCTGCAATTGCGGGCAATCAGGGCGCGGAACACTTCGTCGTGGGTATCGTTTTCCTGCTCCTGTTTTCCTTGAAATACGCGTTGCGCAAAAAAGCGCAAATGTACTGTAAAGCGGCTGAAATCCAGTGCATCCCGGTCAAAATGGCAGTTGTAAAAGTATTCCACCACCTGCACGCAGCCATCCACAAAGCGGGTGACATCGTTCACCACGCTCATGGTGGTGTTGAGCTCTGCGTTGACGATGTGCAGCGCAATGAAGCCGCCCTCGTCGTCCGAAAGGTCTGCATGGCAGCGCTGGCGGATGGCGGCAAGGCACTCTATGCCAAGGCGATACTCTTCCGGGTAGAATTCCCGAATAGGAGCCATCAGCGGGTTAGAAAAGCGAATTCCCTGCTCGCTGCGCTGGATGGCAAAGCTGATGTGGTCGGCCAGCGTGATGAGCAGGCTTTCGTTCAGCGGGTAGTTCACCCGGCTGCGGATCATTGCCACCAGCTCATCGGTGAGCAGCAGATGCTCATACGGGATCTGTTCCAGAAGTTCCACCAATTTCTGCTGCACGGCAGGGCTGGTCATGCGGTAGCTGCGCTCCACGGTTTCAGCCTCGATTTTATAGCCCGGCTTAACGCCAAAGCCCAGACCGCGTCCGGTGACGATCAGCTCACAGCCCGTGGGATCCACCACGCGCAGAATGTTGTTGTTGATCGGTTTTTTGACGGTATATTGCATTGTTTCTCCTCCTCAAGTTGAAAAAGGCAATAAAAAAAGACCATCCTCGACACAGCAAACATACCGAAGGCTGAAACACGCTTTCGGCTTGTGCTATGCAGAGTTGGTCTAGCCCGCCAAACGGTAACAATCCAACGACGCTGCTCACGTACAATTTTCTTTTTTGTAAGGCACGAACAAATAAAGCACTTAAATGGAAATTTATTCTATGCTTGATTACAATATCATATTCTTTGCGGAGTGTCAAGATGGGAACGGGTTTCTTTTTCACTTTATCAATTTTGCCCAAACTCAGGTGATTTTCTACAGCAAATTGACAAGCAAGAATATTCCTTTTTGCTTTATATGTGCAGTTGTTTTCAATCGAGATCATTGCGGAGAAAGCTGTGCTCCATCTCGTAACTCATCACCTTCACAAAAAACGGTCAAGAATTGCTGCCCTATATACAAAAAAGCCGCCGAGGACACCTCCACAATGGGAAAAGTCCTCGGCGGTATTCGTTTATCAGGTGTACTGCGTTCTGAGAACGTCCTTCTGTACAGCTTTCTATCCGCATCAACGATATTTTCGGAGGGGCGGTACAAAAATATTCAGATTGATCGGCTTTGCGATAAAGGGATGCTATTTTGCAACAGCCCCAAAATCAGCTTTTTCTTAATTACAGCTGGCCCATAGCATGCTTTGCAGCCAGCATACCAAAGGTGTAGCAACGACCCAGAGACAGACCGGTCTGGTGGAACGGATAGTCTGCACCGCCGTAGAACACACCGCCTACGTTGCCCACGCAGTACAGGCCGTCGATGACGTTACCGTCAGTGTCCAGTGCCTGACCGTTGGCGTTGGTGTTCACACCGGCGCAAATGGCAGACACGCGGATGTGCTTGCGGATGCCCCAGAAGGGAGCCTTCTCGATCTTGTGCATATAGGTGCTCTTCTTACCAAAGTCCACATCGCTGCCCTTGTCGCACAGCTCGTTGTAGCGGTCGATGGTCTTTTGCAGCTCATCGGCGGGGATACCCAGCAGACCAGCCAGTTCTTCAATGGTGTCAGCCTTGTAGGTGTCGATCAGGTTGGCAAAAACACCCTGTGGGTTCTCCACCGCACCGGGGATATACTTCGTCATCACCTGCTCCGGCACCGGGCTGTTGGCGTAGTTCATGTAGTCGCTGTCGTAGATCTGGCAGTACCAGCCCAGAGAGCCGTCCGGGTGGTTTGCGTCCACATTGTCACCGTTGAACTTGGGCAGATACTTGGTGATGTTGCCCATGTAAACAAAGCCGGTATCCTCGTTGCAGAAGCGCTTGCCCTCCATGTTGACATACAGGAAGGGTTCCTCGTACATCAGGCCGGAGTCGAAGTCATGCATCATCTTGGTGTGGCCCAGATTCTCCATCTTGGCGCCGGCGTCAATGGCCATGATGTAACCGTCACCGGTCTTCTGGTACTGCTTCTTGTCGTAGCCGTCGATGTCCGGGCACCAGCGCTTGACCATGGCATCGTTGTTCATGTAATCACCGGTTGCCAGAATGACGCCCTTGGAGGCGTTGAACTGGATGTACTTGCCGCTGTCATCCTTGGCGATAACGCCGGTCACCTTGCCATTCTCATGCACCAGCTTGACAGCAGGGGTATTGAAGAAGGTCTCCAGATTGGAGTTCTTGGCCTGCACATTCTCCAGAACGGCTGCCAGCACGTTGCCCACATTCTGGGGCTTGGGGCCGATCCACGGAGCAAAGAAGTAGCAGTGCTCGCTGCCGAAGTCGTAGGTATCAGTGCGGTCCTTCCACACACCTGTCAGGTCTTGACTGGTGCACATGTAGGCAAAGATTCCCTTCTCGTCATTGTGCAGCAGATCAGAGGGGTTTGCATTGCTGTCCACCTTGCTGCCGTCGCCGTACTCTGTCTCATCGGTCAGACCAGCGCGGTTCAGGTACCACATCAGGGCCTCTTCGGAGTTCTCGACATAAGCGTTCAGGATATCGGTATTGGAGCGCCAGTCGCACAGGCTGTTGGTCATGTGCACCCACATCTTCTTGCCAGCCTCGGTGGACTTGGACTTGATGATGGCGGAACCGCAGTTGCCTTGGCTGACCACGATGCTCTGCTTTTGCAGCAATGCCACATGGCCGCCCAGTTCAGCTGCCCAGCCGGCAGCAGGCACACCGGCAGCACCGGCGCCCACAACGACCACGTCAAAGTCCTTAGTCTCGTCAGGGGTGATGTCGCCCAGCTCACAGACAGAGGACTCCACTTCCTCGGTGGTCAGTCCTTCGGGCACAATGGTCTCAGCCTTGTTGGCCTCGGTGGGGGCAACGGCCACGCCCTTGGCCTGATTGATGCAGCTCTCGGCAGCCTTTTTGATGGCGTCGGAGGTGATGGTAGCGCCGGAGTGGCCATCCACCTCGCTGGACTGTGCATCCAAGATCTTCTTCACCATCTCATCGGCGATATCGGCACCATAACCCTTGGTTTCGTTTGCCACATCGATCTGCACATCGGTAATGGTATCTGCATTGAAGGTCATGGTCACAGTGACAGGCGTTGTGGTGTTGATACCGGTGGCAGTGGCACTGTAGGTGCCTGCGGTATAGGTACCGGCAGCAGCGCTGCCAGCAGCTGCGCTGTTGCCGCAGCCGGCCAGCAGGCCTGCGGCAGCTGCACCCAAGGTAGCAGTGCGCAGGAAGTTGCGACGAGAAATCTTTTCGCTCATAATCGTTCTCCTTGCCTTTTCTTTTTTCTTCGTGTGATCCGTGTTTAGCAGCAAAGTCCGCAGACTTTGTTACTGGATAAACAAAGCTTACACGTTAGAGCAGCGCGAAGGTCAAGGGCTATTTTGACAAAAATATCACAAGAATTTGTCTGATATAACAAATTCTCGTGGTATTGCAATTTTATGTATATATTTTTGTCCGCGTCAGATGGTAATTCACGATGCTCCCATCGGGCTGCTCCCGGCTAGCAGCGATGCTGCTGAAGGTCTCGCCCACCGCACGGAACCCGCGCTGCACGATCTCCGCATGCAGGTCGTCCAGCGAGTCCCACCCAAAGGACCCGCGATAATCCTTTTTCCAAATGGTAGTCAGATAGTCTCCGCCGCACACCACCTCCACATGCTTTGTGCGCTTCAGCCCCAGCCTGCGGGCGGCATCAGCCTCAATCATAAGGCCGTAGTCGTACTCGTTGCGTCCCACCCGAAACTGCTCCATCACCCGCCGGGGCAGGCGGCTCACCCAGCGGGTCGCAGGCATACATTCCAGCCATTCAGCCTTTTCCTGCTGCAATTCTTTATCCCGGTCTGCTGCTTCTTCCTGTGAGAAGGTCAGTCGCCACATTTCCGGGAAATTCTTCACCCAGATGCGCCCAGCATTCTGTTCCAGTGTGCGGTACTGCTCCCGCTTGTGTTCCAAAAAACGGATGGCCAGTTCGTCCAGCACCTGCCTGCGCCGCAGCTGGGCGATCTGATGGTTGAACATGGCGTCGCTCTGCTCCACCGTGGGTGCGCCGATCAGCTCCCGGCATTCTTCCAGCGAGAGCTCTGCCGCCCGCAGTTCCCTGCACAGGTTGAACCGCCGGGTATCAGTGACTGTATAGTAACGGTAGCCGGTATCCTCGTTGACCTCGGGGTGGATCAGGCCCATTTTTTCGTAGTAGCGCAAAGTATGGGTTGTAACACCAAGCAGAGATGCCATCTCACTGATGGTATAGCGCATAACAGTAAGCTCCTTTCCGGGCAGCAGAACCTTAGAGCTGCTCGAATGTTATTTTTCTATCCATCCTTATTATATCGTATCCGCGCACCGTTTCAAGTAAAAAAACTTTGCCGTTCTCCGCCGGAAAATACCGGGCAGCAAAAACAGGGCGTTGACTTGGATGCCGTGACCGGCAGAGAGTAGGACTGCGTTTTAACAGAATAAATCCAACATCTTAAACCTGCTGCATAAACAAAAATCCGCCGAGGACACCTCCCCAATGGGAAGAGTCCTCGACGGTATTCGTTTATCGGGTCTGGGTTTTCTCGGTGGTATCCTTTTCCTCTGCAAAAAAGCGTTCTACGTTTTTCTGCGCACGAACCAGTTCTTGCATCTCGTTCCGTGCCTTGCGGTAGTCCGGGTAAGATGCTTTCTTCTTGGTCAGCAGTTCTGCAAACTCCGCATCCAACTCCTTGACCTTCGGCAGCTTTTGCAATCCTGCCTCGTCAAAGGCAGCTTTCGCCGCCTTATGCAGAGTGATTTCCTCCCGGTGGGCTTCCAGAAAGGCTTTGCTGTACCCTACTTTGCGGTAGGCATCATAGACCGGACGGGTCTTGGCATAGTTGATAATGTGGGTTTTCAGGACGGCGATTTCGGCCAACCTCGTTTCTGCCGCCTTGATGGAATCGCCCATGGCATGATAGCGTTCCGTTGCCGCCGCTGCACGTTCCCGCAGTTCCTCGGCACTGCTGATCTTCTGCTCCTGTAAAAATAGCAGCGTCTTGGACATCTCCTTCAGGTTGAACTTGGTCGCCCACCTTTTGTAGCCGACACTTTTGCCCTCTGCCATTTTCCCCTGAATATCCACCAGCAACTGGAAGGGCTGTTCTTTGGGCGGCTTTCTCTGGTACGGCTGATGGTTCGCTTTACCCTCCAGCACTGCCTTGATTTCTTCCTCACTGTACCCGGTGCCCAGAGTTTGGAATCGAATAAAGCGTTTCTGCCCCTTGCCCTTTACCGCCGTGTGCTTGCCACGCTTCACCTCGTAGCCCTGCTGCTCCAGCTTTTGCAGAAATGTTTCGTAATCTCCCGGCTTTTCTGCAAGGATCGTATCGATAATTCCGCACAGGCGGTCACGGTTGCTCTCCTTTGGAGGATAGAGAACACGCTTCTGCCGCTCCCGGTAGGGTTTCTTCTCAATGACGGACAACTGGTGCTCTAAGCAAATCAGGTCACTCAGCCGCTGCACAGCCAACCCCGACAGCAAAAAGCTCCGGAATTTACGGTTGCAGTCCAGAGCCGTAGAGTTATAGATAATGTGATTGTGAATATGCTCCCGGTCGGTGTGCGTAGCAACCAGAAAAGCATACTTGCCTTTTGTAAAGCGCATCGCCAACTCATAACCTACTTTGTTGGCTTCTTCAGCGGTGATTTCTCCGGGTTTGAAGGACTGCCGAATCTGATATGCAATCACGTCATTTTCCTGTCTGCGCCCTGTAACAAGTTCGTACTGCCGCTTGGACAGCATAAGCTCTTCATCTACAGTCAAGGGGCTGCATTTATAACTGCTTACAAGCTGTCCCTGCTCGGTCTTGTCCGGGTTTTCAATATAGTCCGTGCGATTTTTCAGGCAGGCCGCAACGGTCATGCCCTTGTTTTTGTGCAGCGCAATCAGCCGTGTTGCTGCCAGCATCATCACCCCCTATTGCAAAGAAAAAATGCCGCCCGGAGGCGGCATTGAGATCATTTGGATAATTTTTCGTAATCGGCAGCACCCGCCAGATACATTGCCTTGTATCTGGCGCATTCCAACTCATTGCAGATTTCATCTAATGCGAGATATTGATTCCACGCTTCTTTGCTGATAACGCTCTGCAAGGCTTCCTCAGCTGCTCGTTTGGCTTTTTTCAGTCGCAGATACTCTTCATCCTCACCCAGCATCTCAGAAAAAATCGTGCTGTTGTGTTCAAAATAACAATCCTCTATCCTCTGTTTGCTCATAGCATCCCTCACAGTTCTGCAAGCCACTCACTGAAACGCCCGATGCCCTCGGTGATGGCAGTTGCACCGAAAAAGAGGATGAAGCAGATGAACTCGGCCACCAGCAGGATAAAGAACTGATTCCAAGTCTGACGGTAAGCAGTGTAGATGCCGCAGCCGAAGATGTAGAGCATCAGCGGAGCAACTACATAGCTGGACAGGGTTAACAGCCACCTTGCCATCAGAGCTAGAAACGCTACAAAGAGAGAAATCGGGAAAAGAACAATTTTCTTCAGCATAGACATCATATCAAGCAC
>OIAG01001193.1_pt1 | contig 10470 bp, 8 predicted proteins | sample 1580701 | NCBI WGS metagenome assembly OIAG01 (sample SAMEA3882551, study PRJEB24775) | human gut metagenome | biome: human-associated habitat; feature: intestine environment; material: feces | place: Netherlands | collected 2009/2010 | reverse complement strand
TGGCGAAGCTGTTCGGCGTGTTTGCGTAAGGAAGGAGGCGGCTCATGCAGAGTATAATAAATAAGCAGTGCCCGCCGGGAGATTTCCCGGCGGGCGCTGCTGTGTTCAGAGGAACGTTATTTTTCTTGCCTTACTTTGCGGCATCCACCAGCACACCAACGTAGCCGGCAGTATCCACCAGCGTGGCACCGGAAACGGCGTCCACAGCCTTTTCATCTTTGCTCAGAGCCTCGGCGTCGGCAATGCTCATGCCGTTCACGTGGTTCTGGATGGCGTCGTAGTTGGCATCCAGCGAAACGGTGGAACCAGCCTTTTCGGCCATCATCTTGCTGTAGTAATCGGCGTTGACCCGCTTGGACATCAGCACCTTGCCCTCGGCGTAGCCTGCGCCGAAGTCAGAATCGGAGTTGGGCACACCGACGACCCCGGCGTCCGAACCGGCAAACTGGAACTCGTCAATGTAGCTCAGCACGATGGTGTCCCCGGCGGTGGCGACAGCGCCGGAGGTGAAGCACTTGGTGCCGTGTGCGGCCCCATAGACCACATTCAGCTTCAGGTCCTCGGAGCTGCCGTTGAACTCCACGGCCTGCGTGGTCTGGGCGTTTTTGGCGGCATCCACGATGGCAGAGAGATAACCGGCGGTATCCACCAGCGTTGCGCCGGAGACGGCGTCCACAGCCTCGGCACCCTTGGCGGCCACATCCTCCAGCTCGGAGATGGTCTTGCCGACAGCAAAGTTCTGGATGGCGTCGAAGTTTGCATCCAGAGCGACCGTGGAGCCGCCCTTTTCGGCCATCATCTTGCTGTAATAATCAGCGTTGGCCCGCTTGGACATCAGCACCTTGCCCTCGGCGTAGCCTGCGGCAAAGTCGGAGTCGGAGTTGGGCACGGCGGTCACGTCTGCATCGGCGCTGGTGAACTGGAAATCGTCGAGGTAGGCGGCGAGGATGACGTCATCCTTCACCACAGCCACCGCTTCGGTGAAGCACTTGGTGCCGTGGGCGGCAGCATAGGCCTGACCGATCTGGATGCCGCCTTCCACCGGGACGATGGCGGCGGGTTCAGCGGGGGCTGCGGCAGCAGAGTCGGCGGGGGCTTCTTCGGCCAGCTCCACACCCAGTGCGGCGGCAACGGCCTTCCGGACGGCCTTGGTGGTCACCGTGGCACCGGCAACACCGTCGATGGCGGGGCCGTTGGCGGCTACGACCTGCTTGGACAGCTCTTCCAGTGCAGCGCCGCCGATGCTCTCGGTCTCCTGTGCACCTTCCAGCTTGCAGTCGGTAACGGTGCCGTTGGCATCCACGGTCAGGGTGGCAGTGACAGCACCGCCAAAGCCTTCGGCAGAGCCGGTCTTAGTCACACCGGCAGCGGTGGAGCTGCTGCTGCCGCCGCAGGCGGCCAGAGAGACGCCAACAACGAGGCTCATGGCCACGGCAGCGCTCAGTTTGCGGATGATCTCCTGTTTCATGGGTCTTTCCTCCAGAGAAAAATCGGTTTGTGTTCGGTCCCCAGAAAAGGTCATATCTTTTCAAGGATGTTTACAAAAGATAACATATTTTGTGAGGTGCTGTCAAGAGATTTTAGCACATACTTCGTGAAGAATGATAAATTGGTGTCAATTTGTGACGCTGACGGTATACGAAGCGAACGGACGGTCTACGCTGTTAGTAATTCCTGAATGGAAACCAAGCAAGCAGTTTTGCCACTTTCAGCCCCAGTTAGTACTTCAATATTACTATGTTTTGGAAATCGGCACAACCATATAACCGTCTTTGATGAAACTATTTTTGTTTCATCGATGACATTGTACCAGCAAGCAGTGCAGACGTATATACATCTGCTTATTTTGCGTTGCAAAACGCTTGTTGGGGAATGCCCCAAGCCCCTTTGATCTGCATTTTCCAATGCAGGCTGCGCATCCCTTCGGGACGCTTTTTACCCGGTGATGTGCTCCGGGTCGTTAAGAACTTGCATGAGGAAGGAAGCGGCTTCTGCCAAAAAAGCATACTTCATCTGTTCCGGCACAGTCGTGTTCAGAAGCGAAACGCCCCACACCTGCATACAGTCCGCAAGTTCTTTCTGTGCCTGCAATGCCGCCACCTTACGCACATCCGGGGTGGGTTCTGCATCCAGAACGTAGGCCGTGGAGTATTTTCCGTTGCAATCTTCTGTCAACTGCACCATGGAGTAGTGCTCATCCCAAAAGTGGCAAAAACGCACCCTGCCGCCGATGTTTTCTACGTCATGGCGCAGTTCTTCTTCGCCGCTCCATTGCGGAGTCTCGGACAAAATGCGATTCAGTTCCGAAAGAGCCTGCCGTTCTTCAGCCGATAACCTCCTAGACATGAAAAGCCCCGGCCTTTTCTGGCCGAGGCTTGATGGTTGCGGAGCAGAATGTAATCTGTTCGCTTCCGCTGACAGGGAGGGCATTCCATAGTTTAGGGTTCCACCCGCACCGTCAGGCGGGAGGCGTGCAATCCACCGTGGTATACCCGGTTATGGGCCACCACGGTCCGGGCGGAAGCAAAACCTTCCCGGGTGTTGCTGTTGGGGAAGATGAAATTCTTGGCGCTAGAGGTGACAGTCACCCGGATGCGGTGGCCTTTCCGGAAGCAATTGGACAACTTGGTGGTGCGGATCTTCAGGCAGACGATCTCGCCTTCCTGCAAAAACTCCGACCGGGCAAAGCCATTACGGTATCGGGCGCTGAGCAGGCCATCCGCCAGTTTGATGGACCGGTCGTTCTCATCCACATCAGTAACACGCACCACAAAGTCGGTATCCGGCGCGTCAGAAGAAATATACAACTCCGCCGTCATATCACCGGTCAGAACCAGGTTTTCCTTCAGCACAGGGGAGGTGTAGCACAGCAGGTCCTGACGCAGTTCCTCCCGGGTGTAGTCCTCTGGCACTTCGATCTCGTTCTCCGACATATCGATGATGTGCTGGGACGGATGTTCGGGGTCATAGGCGTAACCATCGCAGTTCTCCCGCTCCGGCTTGGCAAAAGTCAGCCGCCCGTCCCCGGCAGAGGTGTTGGCATGGCCGTCACTATCCAGATACAGGTGGGTGACCCGGGTCTCGGGCACTGGCCAGTTTTCGGCGGTCTTCCATACCTCCTGGCCCAGGGTGTAGTATTCTACCGGGGCAGTCTGGTCGATGCCGTTGTCCACTTCCTTGAGGTGATGCTCAAACCATCGGAAATACAGCCAGTCCAGATCAAAGCGCAGCGCCTGGCTGCCGAAGGATACCCCGTGCATGTCGTACTTACTGTTGCCGCTGTGCTGCCAGGGTCCCAGAATGACCTTGCGCATGCCCCGAGGGAAGTCATGGACCAGTTCCAGAGCTTCGGTGGTACCCATGCCGTTGTCGTCAAACCAGCCGGACTGAATCAGCGCCGGGATCTGCGCCCCGACGGAGCGTTCCTGCCAGTTGGACATACGCCAGAAATCGTTGTAGTCACTGGGTTCCAGCCACCGTGTGATGAAGGGCACATCGTACCCCAGAGCTTTTTTCGGCAGGTCGGTCAGGGGGCGGATGTTCAGCACTTTCTCCCAGTCATCGCGTTCCATCAGCTCAGGGTGGAAGGTTTTCTGAGACACCGCAAAGGCCCAGGCCAGCATGCCCGAGGTGAAAGACCCACCCCGGCGGGGCAGATCCACAAAGGAGCTGCCCGCGCAGACTACGCTGATCAGAGCTTTCAGGTGGGGGTTGCCGCTGGCAGCGGCCGCCCACTGTACATAACCCAGGTAGGACCCGCCCACCATACCGATGCGTCCGCTGCACCATGGCTGGGCGGCGATCCAGTTCAGAGTATCGTCGCCGTCCTCCACCTCGTGGTAGTTGGGCAGCCATTCGCCTTCACTGGCGTTTCGGCCGCGCACATCCTGTACTACCACCGCGTAGCCGCGCTGAACGTAACGGTAGTATACCTCACAGCCGTCCTCTTTGCCGTAGGGGGTGCGTACCAACACTGCGGGCACCGGGGTACTGCAGTTTTTAGGCAGGTATACGTCGGTGGAAAGATGTACCCCGTCCCGCATGGGCACTGGGAAGGTCAGCGCATGTTCTACCGGGAACAACTGTTCCTCCGGCCAGGTCGAGCGCCACAGGCGCAGGATGGTCTCCTCCTCGGCACCGGGTTCCACCAGCACCGTGACCATCTCCCGGGCAGGGCAGGTGACGGCGATCAGCCGCCCTTCTTTCATCTGTTTGTTGTTAGGGAATTTTACATCCCGCTGCAGGTAGCTGCAGCCGTCTTCGCTGGTGTAGCGCTCGCCGCACAGGGAAACTTCCCCGGTGCCATGCAGCCCCGACTCGTAATGGGACAGGTTCTGCCCTAGGGCGGCAAAGTCCATCTTCACAAAGAAACGGTAAAAATCCCGGTCCTGTTCAGTCAGGTCCTGCCAGTCCAGCAGCGCGCCGGTATGCACGTCCAGTTTCTGGATCTGGGGTGTGCCGTCGCCCAGCCGCAGTCTGCCGTACAGGATACCTGAAACATATAAGTCAAAATTACGCATTTCCGTCTCTCCCGTTTTCCGTTCAGGCGCCGATGAAAGCACGGATGGCATAGGCTACACCGATGCCCACATAGTTGCCCAGAGCACCGGCCAGTACGCCCATGAGCAAGCCGATGTTGATAAGGGTCTTCCACTGGGCGCTGGAGGCGATGAGGGCGGAGGTAGGGCCATCTGCGATACAGCCTACGATGGACAGCAGCACATACTCAAAACGGACTTTCAGCAGCCGGGTGATGAGCAGGTGCAGCAGAATGGAACAGGCGATGACACAGAAGCAGAACAGGGTGATGTAGAAGGTGGATCCGAAGAACTGCTTCAGGTCCACCGCAAAGCCGATGGTCACTAGGAACAGCAACGCTACGAAAAGGCCCAGGTCAAAGTTGCCGCGCAGCTTGCGGACGGCTGGCACCTGTGCCAGGATGATGGAGAAGGTGGTGATGAGCAGGATGCGGCCTGCACTGCGGAACCCTGCTCCGAATACCATCGAGGAGATGCTGGTGGCAGCCCACACGGTGCCAAAGCCGATGGCCAGCAACCAGGCGATTTCCTGGATGGACCATTCCTTGGAAGTCATCAGTTCCTCGTGGCTGCCATCCCCCAGCAGTTCCGGCTCGCTCATTTCATAGGGCCACAGCTTTTTCAGCCATTTGGAACTCTTGTACAGGGCGGGGGCAGCAAACATCAGGATCAGCGTGGGGATGCCCACCACATAGTCGGCGGCATTGGCCGAGGCGATGGTGGTCTTGCTGGCATCCAGGCCTACAGCGATGGCGGTCAGGTTGGAACTGCCGCCGGTGTAGGTGCCCACGAACATACCGGCCACCTTCCAGCCCTCGTTGATTTTGTCGGCGAACAGTACGCCGAACACCAAAGCTGTCACGCAGACGCTGAATATGGCCGAGACCAACGCAATGACCGGTTCCTTGGATAATTTGCGCATCTGTTTCAGGTCCAGGCTCAGCAGGCAGATGGAAATGGACAACGGCACACAGTAGCTGCTGACGGCATCATAGGTAGCACTGGAGGTAGGCACGATCCGCAGGTTGGACAACACGATACCCATGATGATAACCGTCAGGGCCGGACCCAGCGTTTTGAACGCCTTGAACCGCTGCAGCCAGAATCCCAGTGCGACCATGGCGACCATGATGAACAGGAGCGCGCCTTCGGAGGAAAAAATCGTATTCGGCATAATACACCTCTCTGCGGGATCCCGCTTAAAAATCAATATCGATGCCAAGGCCCGGTTTGTCGGACAGGGTGTAGACGCCGCCATTCACGGCAAAACCTCCGGGCATACCCATCTCGGGGTCCACGGCGTACATAAAGCTGTCGCAGTCCGCCTCGGTGATGTTCTGCTTGGCGGCAACCAGACTCACACCGGCAGCAATGGCTACCTTGGTCTCCAGCATGCAGCCCACCATGCACTGCACATGGTTTGCCTCGGCAATGGCGTTGATCTTTTCCGCCGGGTACAGGCCGCCGCACTTCATCAGTTTGATGTTGATAATGTCTGCAGCATCGATCTTGCAGGCCTTTGCTGCGTCGATGGGGGTGTGGACCGACTCATCCAGCATGACCTGCAAGTCCACCTTGGAACGCACAAAGCGCATACCGTCCAGATCCCAGCTGGGCAGGCACTGTTCCACCGCTTCCACGCCCAGCTTTTCAAAGGCTTTCAGGGTGCGCACCGCATCGCTGACAGTGTAACCCTGGTTGGCGTCCACACGCAGGCGGATGTTGGGGCCCACCGCCTGACGGATCAGGGTCAATGCCTGGATATCCTCGATCGGGTTGATGCCGGCCTTGATTTTCAGAATGGTGAAGCCATCCTTTTCCACCCGTTCCCGGGCTTCGGCGGCCATAGCCTCCGGTGTGTCAATGCCCACCGTCATGTCAGTGACGATCTGGTTCACGCTGCCACCCAGCACCTTGTACAGAGGCTGACCCATCAGTTTGCCCTTGATATCGTACAGGGCAATATCCACTGCGGCCTTTGCCGAGGTGTTACCTGACAGCAGGCGGTCCATCATCCTGTGGATGCCCTCAATATCCAGCGGATCCATGCCGATCAATCCGGTGCGGAACAGTTTCAGAGCTTCCAGAACGGTGGCCGCGCTCTCGCCGGTCACCGGTTCAAAGGGCGCGGCCTCACCGATGCCCCACAGACCTTCGTCGGTGGAGATCTTCACCAGCACATTCAGCGAATGATCCTGTACCGCAAAAGCAATACGGAAGGGCTTTTTCATGGGGATACGGATGGTTTCTACCTTTACATCTGTGATTTTCATAGGGTTCCTCCTGCATAATAATTTTTATAAATTTTTTATGAATTTTTATAGAAATTTTACTATTTCTAAAATTTTTGTCAAGAGCTTTTCTATTTTTTTCACATTTTTCAGAGTATTTTATAGGATAAGCACAAAATTATCTGATTTTCTTTGTAAAACTTTTATAAATATCGAATATTTTCTCACTTATTTACGTACAGGGCATTTTGTGATATACTGTAAATAAACTTTTTACGAAAAAGCGGGAGGTCTTATGCTGGGCGAACACGTTCGAAATATTCGGAAAAAACGGGGAATCACCCTCAAAGAACTGGCCGAAAAGACTGGTTTGTCCATCGGGTATATCTCCCAAATCGAGCGCAATCTCACCGACCCGTCCCTGTCCACCCTGCGCAAACTCAGCGCCGCTCTGGACATCCCCACCTATCTGTTTATGGGAGGTGAGCACAACACTGGCCTGACAACCCGTCAGGCGGATATGATGATCCTCTCCCAGCCCAATTCCAATATACGGTATCATCTGCTTACGCCCATGCCCAACGGAGATTTTGTACCTCAGTCGTTGGTCATACGCTTTGAGCTGGAACCCCACTGTAAGGACGGCGACCTGCCGGTGATCCATCCCAGTGAGGAAATCCTGCTGCTGGAACAGGGGCAGCTGGATGTACTGGTGGAGTCCGAGACCATCCGCCTGAACGCCGGGGACACCACTGTGGTGCAGTCCAACCTGCCTCACATCGTTTCCAACCCCGGGGATACCACAGCGGTGGGACTGGCTGTGTTCACCCCTGCCATTTGGTTTCCCAACAACCGGCGCAGTTTTAACCGCGGTGGCGAAACCTGAATCTTCGCATAAGAATACCAAAAAGAAGTACAGCCATTGCCTGTACTTCAGACTATTGAAAAAGGTCACCGGAAGGTGGCCTTTTTCTCGTACATGGGAAGAAAACGAGATGCCTGTCGCAATTTTTGTTATACACAATCCATTTGTGTTCATTCAACGCTATTCGGGTAATTTTTAGGTGGAAAATTTTTGTGAGTATCTTTGGTCAAAAAGGCAATGGTTTTTTGGTGGCAGTCCGTGGTAAACAGAAGCAGGTTGATCATCTGCGTAATGAAGTTGAAGAACTAAAACATCAATTGGATGCGGAACGAGCAAAGAATGACACATTAAAAGCAAAAATCACGGCATATCAGAAAAATGATTTAAGTGCAGTAAAGAAAGTGGAAGCACGTTATGAAGAACAACTAAGGATTCTTAACGAGCAAATTAGGGCTTATGAACAAATGAAACCCGAACTCGAACGGCTGCGAAACTTTTTCTTTGAACAAAATATTGGCGCAGATGAATCTGATGTTCAGGCAGTAGAAAGTGACAAACAAGAGGAGATTGCCAAGTACAAGATTATTACTGTTGGAGGACACGAGCAACTAAGAAAGAACATCAAAGATGCATATCCATCGATAATGGTACTAGATGGTACACCAAAAAGTCAAGATTTTCATCCTGTAGAAAATTCAGACTATGTACTATAAATGAGCAAATTTGAAAAATTGCACAAAACTACACTGCGAATTTCATAAATGAATCAAAATCATTGCTTTCCTTTGCGCATTGAAAAAGATAACGATACTTTTCCAGCTGAATGGTATCACAGATTTCGTGATATCCAGTTTCAAACGAACAGAACCTACCAGTACCCACTGCACACATGAAATGTGCCAGTGACATAAGTAGCCAGTACCTTTTGATTCCCTGTGCAGAGCGTATCTGATAGCTGTCCAGTGCCAGTTTATCCTTACACTGGCGGAAAAATACTTCAATCGGCCATCGACACACATACCAGGAAAGAATCTCCTGTGTAGACAGGGCTGCGTTTGTACTGATGAAAGCACGCAATGCTTTGGGATTACCAAATGCTTTTTCCGGATAACTCAAAAGAACTACCGCATTTTCTATGCCGTTGAGGTTTCCCTCGTACCGGTACACATAATAGTTTCGTTTTTTGACTGTCACAAGGTCAAATTCACGATGTGTAACAGACAATTCGGCGGCCAGTTCACGAAGTTTCTTTTTCATTCCCGATGGATACAGCAAACGGTTTGTTTTCAAAGCACCGATGGTATGGAACCCTCTCTGTGCAAAGGTATTGATTATCTTTTCAGAAACATACCAGCAGTCGCAAAGAAAATAGGACATTACCGGTGGAACAGGCAGCTCCTTTGCAATGCTTTGTACAATGTCAATCTTGGAAATTGACTTATTGTACATTACAAAAGCATAGTTCAGAACAATGCCATTGCAGGAAAGCATAACAGCAACTGCCTGATGCCCGTAATCCGGTTTTCCCTTTAAATGGGATTGGTGAAAATACGCATCTTCAATCGGATGTAAAGCCTGTGACGAAGGCTTTGTCTTTGAAGCAATCGTATCGTCCACAATACAGAGAACAGGTTTTCCGGTGCGTGCTGCTTCTGAATAAATAATCTCAATGACAGAGCATTTTAACGTATCTGAAAGTAAGGAATCATCCCATTTTCCGGAATTGAGGAAATGGGCAATCGTAGTTCTGTGGCAGGAACTGTTTTTAGCAAAGTCCGTGGTTTTTCCATGATATCCTGAAATGAAAATACTGATTAGGATACTCATAAGATGGTTTATTACTCGGTTCGAATAAAATTTGCATAAGTTTAATTTTTTAAACTGGTTGTATATGAATGAGGAATGATGTATAGTATTTGCGAGAGACACCTTCTTTCGTAAATGTTGCAAATGTTTGTTTTGGCACTTTCATTATACAACACATGGAATCGAGGTGTCTTTCTTTTATGCAAAATCACGAACTTGCTCATTTATAGTTAGAGCATAAAAACAGAAGGCGAGGAAAGCGCGATGACACTGAACTTCTACACGCTGGGCGTGCTGTATCTGATCTATTCCTTCCTTGGGTGGGTAGGGGAGACCGTGGTGGCTACCTTCCGGGGCAAGCGGTTTGCAAACCGCGGCATGGCGGCGGGGCCGTTCTGCTTTGTGTATGGTACCACGGCCATCCTGATGGCAGTGGGCTTTGCAGATATGCGCACAAAGCCGGTGGTGCTGTTCGTGGCCTGTATGCTTACGGCTACCGTGGTGGAGTGGTTCACGGCAAAGCTGCTGGAGCGGCTGCACAACCGCAAATGGTGGGACTACTCGGATAAAAAGTTCAACCTGAATGGTTACGTCTGCCTGCAGTACTCGGTGCTTTGGGGTGCGCTGGGCATGGTGACCGTGCTTTGGGGCAACGGGCTGCTGCTGCGGCTGTGCGCCCTTGTGCCGGACTGGCTGCTGCATCCGCTGGTGTGGGTCGCGCTGGGCATCGCGGCGCTGGACCAGCTGGGCTCGGCGGTTCTGGTGGGGCGGTACGCGGCGCAGCACCCGGTGCTGGAACAGCTGAACCAGAAACTGGAGGCGCGATCCGATACCTTGCGCCGCCGCATTGCCGTGTATGTGGAAAAGCGCATCCAGCGCGCCTACCCGGAGGCCACCCGGCGGCAGCCCACGGCAGTGCAGAAGGGGAAAGCCGACTTCCTCAGCGCGGCAGACCTGCTGTGGCTGTTTGTCATCGGGGCGTTTCTGGGCGACATGGTGGAGACCGTGTTCTGCCGCCTGACCGCCGGGG
>OIAG01001181.1_pt1 | contig 10515 bp, 8 predicted proteins | sample 1580701 | NCBI WGS metagenome assembly OIAG01 (sample SAMEA3882551, study PRJEB24775) | human gut metagenome | biome: human-associated habitat; feature: intestine environment; material: feces | place: Netherlands | collected 2009/2010 | reverse complement strand
CTGCCGGAGTTTTTTGATTTGCTGCCAGAATATGTGCCGCCGGATGTCCCTGTCTTGCTGCCGCTGTAGCTGCCGGAACTTTTCTTATAAGAGTTTGAATATCCAGATGTACTGTTTGAACTTGCGCCGGATGATTTTGTCCCGGAAGACTTTGTGTAAGATCCGGAAGAAGTTTTGCCGTAGGATTTATGAAGATAGCAGTAGCTGCTTCCCGGTGCACGCTTATTATCACAGCCTTTCAGGATACATTTGTTCTTGGCGCTTTCATCACAGATCATACCCACCAAAAGGAAAATACCGATTACCATCATAACCAGAATAACTGTTTCACCAAAAGAATTCTTTCTCATAGAAACCTCCATTCTATAGCCAGACACGCCTGTCCGGATCACTTTTGTCTACAGGATCCTCTTTGCCTTTTCCGTCCACAGACATCTTTGTCGGAATTGAAAAAGAACCAGTAAGAATTTTTCTTATCTGGTTCCATCATAGCATCTGAGGTGTCCCATAAACACACCTCGCAGCACAAATTTATGCTCGATCGTAATTTTTCAAAATTTAATTCCTGATTCGTCGCTTTTTCATGAATTTCCATGATCGCCGCCGACAGCGTGCGCTTGCTTCCTTACCGTTCCAGGCTGTTTAACCACTGACGGCCAACCTCGATCTGACGATGTACCTCAGAAGGTGCCGTTCCTCCGAAGGATACGCGGGCATTGACACAGGACTTGATGCTGATGTCCCCCAGCAGCTCTTTGGTCACGCGCTTGTCGATCGCCTGCAGCTCTTCGTCTGTCAGATCTTCAAGGTCACAGCCCTTCTTCTCACATGCTTTTACCATATGTCCTACGATAGCATGTGCTTCCCGGAACGGAATGCCCTGCTTTGCAAAATGCTCTGCAATATCTGTCGCATTTAAGAAGCCTTTTCCAAGCTGTTTTTCGATCTGATCCATCCGGAATTCGGTCTTGTCCAGCATCTTCGCAAAAATATCGATTGTCGCTTTCCAGGTGTCGATCGCATCGAAAAGGCTCTCCTTATCCTCCTGGAAGTCCTTGTTATAAGCAAGCGGAGTTCCCTTCATAACGGTCAACAGCTGCATCAGATCGCCATATACACGACCAACTTTGCCGCGGATCAGCTCCGCCATATCCGGGTTTTTCTTCTGGGGCATAATGCTGCTGCCGGTGCAAAAGCTGTCGTCGATTGCGATATAGGAAAACTCGGAAGAGTTCCACCATGCAAATTCCTCCGCCCAGCGGGACAAGTGCATCATGGAAATGGAAGCGTCGCTCAAAAATTCCAAGCTGTAGTCCCGGTCGCTGACTGTATCCATGGCATTTTCCGTCGGTGCAGTAAAAGAAAGCAGCTCGCTCGTCAAATGACGGTCGATGGGCATCGTTGTTCCTGCCAGTGCACACGCCCCCAGCGGATTATAATTCAGACGCTCCAGCGTATCCGTCAGACGTTCCATATCTCTTTTAAACATCTGGAAATATGCCATAAAAACAAAACCGATCGTGATCGGCTGTGCGTGCTGAAGATGGGTAAAGCCTACTGTAATCTTATCTTCATATTTTTCCGCCTTTTCCAGAATTACGCTTTCCAGATAGCACAGGCTGTTCAAAATCTCATAAATTTCTTTTCTCAGATACAGGCGGATATCTACCTGGCACTGATCGTTACGACTTCTGGAGGTATGAAGCTTTTTGCCCACGTCTCCGATTTTGTCAATCAGACGGCTCTCGATGCCCATATGGATGTCTTCGTCTTCTACGGTAAACAGGATCTTTCCTTCCGCAATCTCCTTGCGGATTTCTTCCAGACCTGCGATGATCTGATCTTTTTCCTCATTGGATACGATGCCCTGCTTTCCAAGCATGGTCACATGCGCGATGCTGCCGTCGATGTCCTCGTTGTACATTCTCTGGTCAAAGAAAATAGATGCATTGTATTTTTTTACAATATCATCCATGTCTTTTTCAAATCTTCCGCCCCATAAACTTGCCATTTGTGATTACTCCTTTATTTTGCTGAAACTTTAATGACCATGAATCTTTTTTTATGGCAGCTGCAGCCCCTCTGAGCATATATCTTCCTGCCACGATGAATAATTATACATTTTCAATGTATATTAGTCAAGAAATGTGCAGGTAAAAATCCTAATCCATACAGGAATACTTAAATCGCCAGCAGGTTCTTAATGGCTTCCATGTATACCAGCACCGCTTCCTCCATGCCGGATACAAGGATATACTCGTCCGCACCATGAATGCGATAATCGATTCCGAGCTTTTCAGGACCGAAGGCGATGATATTTTTCAGGGACTTTGCATAGGTTCCGCCGCCGATGACCATCGGCTCGTTTGCAGTATCTCCGGTCACATCTACATACGCCTTGTACAGGGCTTCTACGAGAGGGGACTCTCTCGGGAAAAATAATCCATCGCCGATGTCCAGAATCTCGATCCGTCCGTTCTCATCCTCCAGCTTATCCTCGCACAGCTTGCGGACCTCGTCGGGCTTTAAGGTAACCGGAACACGGATATCAATCGTGCAGGAAATCACGCCGTCCTGAGTTTTAACGATACCATTGCAGAACGTCAGGTCGCCATAAGCATCGGAAACCTTTAAGCCGATACCGGAGCCGTCGCAGGCAGTTCCGAGATGGGTATTATAAAAGGTGACAAAATCATCTTCAAAGCCTGCCTTTTCCAGACACTCAAAGGTTACACCTGCAGCATTGACCCCCAGCGTCGGCGTGCTGGCATGTGCAGGCACTCCCTTTGCATAAATTGTGATCTCTCCATTTTCTTCTGCCACGCGGTACTCCTGAAGCTTCGTCTCAGCCAGCTCTTTCTCCAGCTTTTCCTTTAGACCTGCTGCCGCAGGAATCACTGTCGTGCAGGAATCGCAAACCGCATTTGTAACAAAACCGCCGTTCATGGAAAGGATCTTCGTATGTTTGGAATATGCCATCATTGACATGTGTCCCTTTTCGCCGTGGATGCAGGGGAAGTTCGCGTCCGGCGTAAAGCCGCAGGACAGCTCCTCTTCCACTTCATTATAATGCGCCATGCACTTCGAACCGGTTTCCTCATTACAGCCCATGATCAGGCGGACTCTTTTATTTAACTTCACGCCGGAATCCCGCAGCAGCTTCATCGCATAAAGTGCTTCCAGAACAGGTCCCTTGTCGTCGGTCGTTCCACGGCCGTATACATAATCGCCCTCACGGGTCAGCACGAAGGGATCGTGGGTCCAGTCGCCACCCACCGGCACGATATCGAGATGTCCGGCAATACCGATAATCTCTTTTCCTTCGCCCATCTCTGCATAGCCGCAGTAGTTGTCCAGATTGACCGTCTGAAAGCCGAGCTCATCAGCGATTTTTAAGCCAACCTCAAGGGCTTTTGCCGGGCCTTCGCCAAAGGGCTTGCCTTCTTCGGGCGTGCCGAGCTGGGAATCCACCGCAACCAGACGTCCCAGATTCTGAATCATTTCCTCTGACAGTTCATGAATTTTTTCTTTTATATCCATAAGTTCCTCCATAAAAACTTTTTTTGCAGGCGCTTTCCAGACTGGCTTTACTCCTGCAGAATTTCCGGTCCCTTCGCGGTCAGCAGGCACAGACCGCGCGGCGTAATGCGCAGCGTCGGAATGACGGGAAGTGCCAAAAACGACAATGTGATGAACGGCTCGATATCCGCCGGAACGCCCATTTCATGCGCTTTTTTAATCATCCGTCCCAAAGTCTCATTGACGGACTCAAACCCGGCGTCGCTCATCAGTCCCATAATCGGAAGCGGCAGCGTTTCGAATACCTCGCCGTTTTCCACAACGGTATAACCGCCCTGCGTTCGGATGATTTCGTCGACTGCCAATGCCATATCGCGGTCATTGTCCCCGATGACGATGATGTTATGGGAATCGTGGGATACGGAAGATGCCACTGCGCCGTTTCGGATGCCGTAGCCCTTTGCCACTGCAACGCCGATTTTTCCGGTATTATGATGCCGCTCCACAGCCGCAACCTTGGAATAGCCGTCCGTCGGAACATAATTTGCCGCAGGCTGCAGGGAAACCGCCAGATCCTCTGTGGTAATCTGGGACGGATTGATGCCGATTACATGGGTTTTCTTTTTTCCAATCGGAAGCACAAACTGCTCTGCCTTCACCTTGTCGAGGTGTACCGTATGTTTCAACGCTCTGCCGCACGTTTTTACACGGATCGGCGCATTCCGGTCTACAAGCTTTCCTTTATAGAACACATCTGTCACATTCAGATCCTGCAGATTATCCAGCACAACAAAGTCCGCCTGGAAGCCCGGAGAAATCGCGCCCAGATGCTTTAATCCGTAGCATTTTGCAGTGTTGATCGTCGCCATTTTGATCGCCTGAACCGGATTCATGCCGAGGGAAACCGCAAGCTTTACGTTGTAGCTGATATGGCCGTCCCGTAAAATATCCTCGATATGCTTGTCGTCCGTACAGAAGGAAAAATATTCCGTATCGATTCCGGTGCGGACAATTCCCTCTACAATATCCTTCAGGTTGTGGGCTGCGCTGCCCTCGCGGATATGGACATGAATGCCGCGGCGCACCTCTTCCAGCGCGTATTCAAAGCTGGTCGCTTCATGGTCGGTATCCACCCCCGCCATCTTGTAAGCGCTCAGCTCCCGGTTCGGCAGATAAGGGGCATGTCCGTCAATCGTCCGGTTTTCAAACAGCAGCAGTTTGGAAAACATGCTCTCGTCGCCGTTGATAACCCCCGGATCATCCATCACTTCCCCAAGTCCCAGAACCCGCGGATTGCGGACGTACGGATACATATCGTTTGCGGAAAAAATACCGCCGTTATCGTCCACATGCGTCGCCGGTACACAGGACGGCATCATGACATAGACGTTCGCCGGAGATTTTTCCGTCTGATCAAGAATATAGTCAATCCCGGCTGCACCGCTGACATTCGCCGCCTCATGAGGATCTACGATAAATGTCGTCGTCCCGAAACGCGCCGCCGTGCTGACCAGCTCGTTGGGCGTAACCATGGTGGATTCCAGATGCAGATGTGCGTCGATAAAGCCCGGCGCAAGATATTTTCCACCGAGGTCAATCTCCTTTTTTCCGCGGTAACGTCTCGACACCCCCGCGATCAGACCGTCCTTGACTGCAACGTTTGACTCCACGATCTCCCCTGTAAATACATCCACCAGCTTCAGATTTTTTAATACCAGGTCAGCCGGCTGCTTTCCCAGCGTGACCTTTGAAATTTTCTGATACAGTGCGTAATCCATATACCCTCCCATTCTGCCGCCCCGGCGGCTGTTTTTCTGACCGCGTCAGCCTTTCTTTCTGTAAAAGTTATCCGTTATGCTTTTCCGGCTTTTTCCTCCCAGACCGGCACATCGATTCCTGCTATTTCAGACGTAAAGGGCGTGCCGTCCTGTTTTTCGAAGTGCTTCCACGCCCGGGTTACATACTTCAGACCAAGATACTGCAGCGGCAGGTTACAGTAAACCATCAGAATATTGGCAAAATCGCTTAAATCCCAGAGCGCGCCCAGATCCATTCCCGCGATATTGGTAATGACACCAAAGGAAATGACGAACAGGCACAGCAGCCGGATCAAAACAATAAAACCCTTGCGCGAAGAAATCCGCACCGCGCACATTTCCGTAAAGGACATAAAGCCGATCAGACAGGTAAATGCAAACAGGCCAAAGCAGATGCTCACTAAAAACGTTACGATCTGATAAGCGCCGCTCTGTCCGGTCAGCTCTCCGCAGGATGCCAGGAATTTGTCCAGCTTGCCCATATCAAACCACTCTGCCGCACGGTCTGTCGTCCACATCCTTCCCATAATCACCACAAATCCGGTCAGCGTACAGATCACAATCGTATCCAGAAAAACGCCGATGGCCTGAACGCAGCCCTGATCGCAAGGATGATTTGCATCCGCAGCCGCCGCAGGCATCGTGATGGTACCCTGACCTGCCTCGTTGGACATCAGACCGCGTTTGATGCCCTGGCTAAGCACTGTGCCGAAGGCTCCGCCAAATACGGCATCCGGCGAAAATGCCTGTCCAAATACCGCCTGAAAAAACCACGGAATCCGCGTAAAGTTGCAGACAACCAGCACAACTACGGTCAGCACATAGATCACCGCCATCACAGGAACCAGCAGATCCGTTACCTTTGTCACTTTTTTAATGCCTCCAAAGCTGATCAGTGCAGCAATCAGGATCAGTACCACGAAGGAAATCCAATACAACGTCGAATTGGTCGCAATCGTCGTCCCGGTGATCTCATTTGCAATGGCACCGACTGCGGAGATGGTATTAAAGCCCTGCGCCGGGAAGCACAAAAAGGCATAGACTATGTAGAGCACGCTCAGCGCAACACCGGCCCACGCTGCATTGTTTAACAGTCTTCTTCCATAGAAAGGAAGTCCGCCGACATACTGCCCATCTCTTTTTTCTTTAAAAATCTGGGACAGCGTGGATTCTGCAAAGGCTGTGGACATCCCGAAAAACGCCGACAGCCACATCCAGAACAGTGCGCCCGGACCACCGATCGAAATCGCGCCCGTCACACCAAGAATATTTCCCGGTCCTACCCGCATCGCCGTAGACAGCAAAAATGCCGCCAGCGCTGAAATACCGGTCTTCGTCGCTGCTTTGCTGTGAAGGAGCACTTTTAAGCCGTACTTAAATTTCCGTACCTGTACAAACCGGAACCGAAATGTCAGAAAAATTCCAGTACCGACCAGCAAAATGATCGCCAGACTGAAATTTCCAAAGATCGGGATCGCCGCATACCATCCGAAGTTGGTCGGAAACTCCCAGAACAGATCTGATACAACCTGAATTTTGCCGCAAATCGCGTTTACGGCATCAAATAATGCCTGCATAACATTTTCTCCCTCCCGATCCGTTTTTTTCATTATAGACTGCGGTGTTTTTGTTGTACAGCTTTTTTTCACTGCTGTGTTTCCTCACATCTGCAGAAACGCTACAGTTCACCGCGTCATCCGCCGGAACTGCGATGGTGTAAACCCATACATCTTCCGAAACTCCCGTGTAAAATAGCTTCCGTCCGGGTAGCCGCATTTCCAGGCCACTGTCCCTACCTCATCCTCTGATTCCTTCAAAAGCTTCTGTGCATACTCCATCCGAAGCGCACGGACATATTCCGAAAAGGTAATGCCTGTCAGCTCCCGAAAGCGCCTGCAGAAATACGCCTCATGATATCCAAACTGCGCACTCAGCGCCGCCGGGCTGAGTTTTTCCGTATAATGATGATTTACATAGGTTAAAATCTGACCAAACCCGCTGTCCGGACTGACCTTTGCACTGCTTTTTGACCTGCCGTATTCTATCAGGCATCCGAGAATTTCATACAACGTTCCGATGGCTGCCAGCGAGCTTTTGCTGTCTTTTCCGTTGTCCCTTCCGGCCAGCAGCTCCACCAGGCGCTCCAGCAGCCCGGAAACCTCTTTCCCTGCGATCTTTTCCACAAAGGTCAGCTCTCCATTTCCCAAGGAACGTAAATATTTTTCAGACGCTGCCGTTCCATTATAAAACCGCTCCACATCGAACATGACCGTATGATAGCAGACCTTTTCCGACACTGCAAAGCCGCCATGCATCTGCCCCGGTCCGGCTACTGCAAGCTCTCCTGCCGAAACCAAAAACTCCTCTCCTTCCGTCACAAACCGCAGCGTCCCCTCCGTCACATAGGTCAGCTCCATCCGGTCGTGCCAATGCAGCAGAAAACAGATTTCCCCCTCTGCCTTTTTCTGCTCGGTATACAAATATTTTATCGCATTTTCTCCATAGATTACCGGCGTCAGCTCCTTGTATCCGTCGATCATACTGTCCTCCGCAAAAGGTAAAAATTATCCTAAAATGAGTCAAAAAAATAATGGGCTTCTCCTGCTTTTCATGATATTGTAAAAGCAGTTCCCAGACAACAAAAAATCATCATTTCAGGGCAATGAAATCCATTTTTCTTTGCCTAAAAAGGAGCTCTCTATGAAAATCGGAACCTGCGTCAATTTCTCCGAGATCGACGGTATGGAAAAAAAATTCGCCCAGCTTCGGGAACATAACTTCGATTCCTGTCAGCTGGTTTCCTGGAATCCTGCCGCCTGGACGGACGAAAATGCAAGCATCTTAAAAACACTTTTGGAACAATACCAGATCACCGTTTCCGCATTCTGGTGCGGCTGGACCGGACCTGCGGCATGGAACTTTTACGACGGACAGCTCACCATTGGACTTGTCCCTGTGGAATACCGACAGATGCGGATCGAAAACCTTTGCGACGGTGCAGATTTTGCCCACAAGCTCGGCATCACTGATGTCGTAACCCATATGGGATTTATTCCGGAAAATCCTTGTGATCCCAATTTCAGCAGCTTCTGCATCGCTGTGCGCACTGTTGCAGAGCATCTGAAGAAAAACGGGCAGTGCCTGCTGTTTGAAACCGGCCAGGAAACCCCCGTTACCATGCTGCGTTGCTTTGAAGCCGTCGGCACGGATAATCTTTATGTGAATCTGGACACTGCAAATCTGATTCTTTACGGAAAAGCAAACCCGGCAGACGCACTTGACGTTTTCGGCAAATACGTCCGCAACCTGCATGCAAAGGACGGCTGCTATCCGACAAACGGACATGAGCTCGGTGCCGAAACACCCATTGGACAGGGAAAAGTAGACTTCCGTGCAGTTTTTACAAAGCTGCATGCGCTTGGCTACAACTCCTATGTCACCATCGAACGGGAAATCGACGGTCCACAGCAGCTGACCGACATTCTGGAATCCAGAACTTATCTGCAAAACATTATTGATGAAATTTACGGGGAGGAAGCATCATGTTAAAAATCGGTTTAGTCGGCGTCGGCGGCATCAGCGGCGCACACATTCCTGCATGGAATGCTATGGAGGACACCACACTCACAGCAATCTGCGATATCCGTCCGGAGCGGATGGAGCCTTATCCGGAGCCGCATCACTACACCTCCATCGATGAAATGCTTGAAAAAGAAGAGCTGGACATCCTGGACATCTGCCTGCCCACCTATCTGCACGTTCCCACCGCAGTCAAGGCAATGAAAAAGGGCATCCACGTCCTCAGCGAGAAACCCATTTCCTTAAAAGAAGAGGACATCGAGCTGGCATATTCCACCGCAAAAGAAAACAACGTATGCTTCATGATCGCACAGGTTCTGCGCTTCTGGCCCGAATACGAGCTGATCAAGGAGCTTTACGATTCCGGCAAATACGGAAAGCTCCTGTCCGGCTACATGGGACGCCTCGGCAGCTATCCTGCCTGGAGCTGGGACAACTGGATGATGGATGAAAAGAGAAGCGGACTTGTTCCTTACGACCTGCACATCCATGATCTTGACTTCCTCGTATACGCCTTCGGCAAACCGGAAGCTTCCCTGAAGCACCGCGCAAAGCAGCCTAATCAGGACTATCTGACCGCTGTATATGAATTTCCCGGCTTCTTCGTTACCACCGAAGCTTCCTGGTACGCATCCGCTTACCCCTTCGGCGCTTCCTACCGCTTCCAGTTCGAGGACGCTCTCGTTACCTATGAAAAGGGCGAATGCAAAATCTATGAAAACAACGGCAGCATCTATTCCCCGACTGAGCAGGCCACCGGCGATACCGGCTCCATCAACCTGCCCAAGAGCGACGCCTACGCAGAAGAGATCAAGTACTTCAAAAACTGCGTTCTCTCCGGCCAGTTCCCGGATAAGGTGAAGGCGGAAGAGCTGCGGACAGTTGTGGGGCTGTTGAATGAGTTTTGATCGCCAATGTGGAAACGACCTTCTCGGCGACCTCTCTTGCAAAGGTTCTGAAAAATGAGCAGCGCCCCGTCGCCCCGGAAATAATTCTGAACTATATCAAGTCCTCCCGCTTTACCTGTTCTATCAGGTAAAGCGGGAGGACTTGCAGAGCAAACAGATCCTTGCCACCAATGAGAAGTATGATATTGCCGACCACGGCATCCGCGAGGCGGTCTTTAGCGGCAATATGCAGGACATCAATCTCATTTTGGAGAATATCGTGTATTTTCCGAAGTACGTTGTTTCCCTCGATGAGTTCTCTTCCCACCTCTGCCCATAACAATCAATCCATTCTTTTGCTTTCCTGCTTTGAACAGCTCAGTCCTGAAGTACAGAATATCGTCTTAAAAGAAGTAAAAGCACTTACCAAACCATAATTTATAAAAAAGGCAGCGATACCCACTTTTCATGGGATCACTGCCTCATTCAACTCCACTTCTTATTTTATTGCTTTCTTTCAGAGAATCGTAAGCTGCATCATTCTTCCGCCAGTTTTTCTTTTCAGGTTTCCTTTTGCACCTTATATTCTTACGCTTTCATCCCGTACTTTTCCGCCATTTGCTCAAATACTTCCGGCTCCATCAACCTTGCGATATACTCTGTGTCCCCATTCTCTGACATTTTGGCAACCAGCTTCAGCGTATTTTCCCGTT
>OIAG01001176.1_pt1 | contig 10526 bp, 4 predicted proteins | sample 1580701 | NCBI WGS metagenome assembly OIAG01 (sample SAMEA3882551, study PRJEB24775) | human gut metagenome | biome: human-associated habitat; feature: intestine environment; material: feces | place: Netherlands | collected 2009/2010 | reverse complement strand
AAAGCTGAGATAAATCGTGTTACTTTCCATCCCGCACGCTTGCTGGAAGAAATCTATGTCAGTTTCGAACCACTGACTTCTGCCAAAGGATTGTCTTTGAAGTGTGAGATAGATCCGGAACTGAAAGGAGCTTTTATCAGTGATCCATTGCGCTTACGCCAGATTGTCAATAACCTGCTCTCTAATGCAGTGAAGTTTACTTCAGAGGGCGGCATTACCCTGACCGCCTCTTTTGTGCCGAAAGGCGATTCCGTTTTTCCCGGTAACCATTTGAAACTCTCTGTTATCGATACGGGAAAGGGGATGGATCCTGGTGACCGTGAGCGTATTTTCCAGGAATTCACCCGTCTGCCCGGAGCACAGGGAGAGGAGGGATTCGGACTGGGACTGTCCATTGTTCGTATGCTGGTGCAACTGCTGGAGGGACGTATTGAGGTGGATAGCGTACTCGGAAAGGGGAGTACATTCACGTTACGGGTACCTCTGTATCCGGTGGCATTGGATAATGACACTTCCGCCTTGAATGAACAACCAAGTGAGGACTCACAAACTCAGATACCCGCATTACATATTCTCTTGATTGATGATGATCGCATTCAGCTTACTCTCACTGCCGCCATGCTTGCACAGAGTGGTATTACTTCCGTAACCTGCCTGCAACTGGATGAACTTTTGGAAGCCCTCCGTACTGATACTTTCGATGTGCTGCTGACCGATGTGCAAATGCCTGCCATGAATGGTTTCGATTTGCTGAGGCTGCTGCGTGCTTCGAATATCCCGCAAGCCAAGACAATTCCGGTGATTGCCGTTACCGCCCGTAGTGATATGAAGCGTGAGGAGTTTCTGCAACATGGTTTTGCCGGAAGTCTGCATAAGCCGTTTACGGTGAATGAATTGCTTGCAGAGATTGGTGTGCTGCAAGCAGATATTGCTACTGTTGATGCCGCCCCTTCTTCTACCTTGAATTTTTCCGCCCTTACCGCTTTTTCCGGTGATGATCCGGATGCGGCAAAATCCATACTGGAAAGTTTCGTCACAGAAACACGCCTGAATGTTGACCGCTTGCGACAGGCATTGGAAACAGAAGACACAGATGGCATTGCCGCTATGGGCCATAAGATGCTTCCTTTGTTTACTCTGTTGGGAGCCAATGATCTTGTTACTTTATTGAAAGAGCTTGAAGCCTCACGTGGAGTACCTTTTGATGAAAAAATAAAAGAGAAATCGCTTGCTGCTCTAAACCTGATAGAAGATATACTTGAACAAGCCTTCCTTTTTATTTCGTCTGCTTAAACATCCCTTTCCTCTGCTTGGCCGGTAGCTTAAAGTACTGCCTCAGAAAAAGTTTATGTTTATATACGGTTGTTGCCACTTCCATTATCTGATCCCGTAATTTCAGGATAGGTTCCCTATATCTTTCCGGTGCGGTGCGGATGCTATTGATCGCACTATCTGCCCGGTTTATCAATTCCTCAGGGACATCTACCATCGCCTGAATTTCTGCATCGGGTTTCAGGGGCTCAAATGCCTTATTCCGGTAACGGACGAATTCATTGATGGCGTCCGTAGCTTTTCCCTGTAAATCCATTGCCATATTATAAGCATTCAGAATCTTCTGGTAGCCGGCGATGCGGATGTTGTTACTCGTAAGTTCCAGCATATAATAAACCAAATCATTACTTCTTCCGTTCGATAACATACGCTGTCTGACACTTACCAGCCTTTCCAGTGTATCCTGCCGTGCATATAGCGCCAATGTATCCGCCCAATAGAACACCGGTACTGAGCGTTGTTCATCTACAACTCCTGTATCAAACTCTTCATAGCTCAGTGGACGTTCGCGGAACTGGAACATCGGATCGAAAGGCATGTGTGTTTTCAGTAATGTATCCGGTAACAGCTTGCAGAAACGATGATTCGGGGAAGGAATGAACTGGTAGTTTTCCACAAATCCGGCGCCCCATGTAGGGTCAAACATATACCATTTCCCACTTACTTTGGCTGCGCACCATTCATGTGGGTCGGGCAGTAAGGCACCGTCTCTGCGGTTATAGCCATCAATAACATAAGCATCCATTCCCGCTTCCTTCACCAGTGCTTTAAAAAGTAACGCATAATCCTGGCAAATACCTTTGCGTTCGGATAATATTTTTTGTATTTCTTTCGTCTCATCCGCTTCCTCGTTGCGAGAAGTATAGGTTATGTACACATTGTATTTAATATTTCTTGAAACCCAGGTGTAGATGGCGCGTGCCAGTTGGTCGTCTGTGCTGAGATGCTGTTTCAAGTAAGCTACAAGAGAAGAAACGCTCCTTCCGGCAGCTTCGGGTGCTGCAAGTGCCACGGAATCGGGAAACGTAAGGCGTTCAGGCATTATGCTGTCAGAAGATGCTTTTGATACAGCTGAAATTGAAAAAGCCTTATCCTGCGTGGCTGTATTACGCCATGCAGAAGACAATTTGCTGAAAGGAAAGAGGAGGCAGAGGGCGAATAGCCACACCGTGAGCCTGTTTGTTGATTGCCGGAACATACTTGTCATATCTATTTGATGGAAGCAAAGGTAGGGGATTTATTGATAAACAGCAAGGATAAATATTGAAAAATATGTGCAAAGGGAAATTTTGTGAGTAGTGTCTCTTTCATGATCTTGAACATGCCCTTGATCATGCCTGAAAACCTTCACTCATATGTACGATATGACACCGTCTGACTGTCGTTAGTGGGTACGTGAGAAAGTGAAGTAATTTTCAGACGGGCGTTGAACATTAGCAACGACCCTCGCGGTATAAAGTGCCGGATAGTGGAATAAATAGCCTTTTTGTCTTCTGCATCAACCAAATGTCGTTGGAATTTGTTTACTTTGTAACGATTTAAACACTGACTATCGATTGACGTCCTAATGAGAAGAAAATGGTTAAAATGGGTAGTGTGGATACTACTTACCCCTATCATATTATTTGCAATATTGATGGTATTGCTTTATATCCCTCCCGTACAGAACCTGATACGGAAGCAAGCTACTGCCATCGCATCCGAGGCAACGGGTATGGATATATCTGTTGAACGCATTGACCTCCGCTTTCCGCTGAACCTTTTGGTACGTGGTGTGCAGGTCATTCAGCCTATACAGGCAGATAAACAAATATCCTCAGCTCCCGGTGACTCTCTTGCCGTGAAACAAACTCCTGATACTTTGCTAACCCTGGAAAGCCTGAACGTGCGCGTGCAGGCATGGCCGTTGATACGTGGACAAGTAGAAGTGGATGAGGTAACCGTGAACGGAGTTTTCCTGAACTCTGCCGATCTGATAGAGGGGATCCGCATACGTGGCGTATTGGGACGTTTCTTCCTTGAAAGCCATGGCATAGACCTGAAGAAAGAGGATGCCGTCATCAATCGTGTGGAATTGAGTGATACTCATATGCTCGTTGTGATGAATGATACTACCACTGCCGAACCGGACACTGCGACTACCGCCCTTAATTGGAAAGTAGCCTTGCACAAGTTGGCACTGAAAAACGTTTCCGTTGATTTGCAAATGCCGTTGGATTCCATGCGTCTTGCTGCCCGTCTGGGTGATGCAGAGGTAGATGATGCGGTTGCTGACTTGGGCGGACAGATGTACGGTCTGAAGAAATTTGAATTGAGCAGTACTACGGTGAACTATGACACGGGCAGCCAATTGCTCAGTGCCATTAATAGCCTGATAGATACCGGTAGTCTTGCGGCTACTGATAGCACCGGTGTGAAACCTGCTCCCGGATTTGATGCTTCGCACATCGCCTTGCGGGATATTTGTATTGGGGTGGACTCCGTGCTTTATCATGGACGGAATATCAATGCCGTTATCCGGGAATTCTCCATGAATGAGCGTTCCGGTTTGAGCGTCACTTCACTGACGGGAAGGGTATATGCTGATTCCACAGTCATTCAGGTGCCTTCCTTAAAATTACTTACCCCACACAGTGAAATGGATTTCACTGCCCAGACTTATTGGGAACTGGTGGAAATTCCCACCTCCGGACGACTCTCCGCTCGTTTCAATGCCCGCATCGGCAAGCAGGATGTGATGCTCTTTGCAGGTGATTTACCTGATACATTCAAGGATGCATATCCTTTCCGTCCCCTTACTATCCGTGCCGGTACGGAAGGTAACTTTAAGCAGATGCAGATTTCCCGCTTCAACATCGATCTGCCGGGTGCTTTTACCTTGAATGGTGGTGGTGAAATTTGGAATCTTACCGACAGTCTGACGCGCAACGGAAGCATTGACTTCGATATCCGGACACAAAATCTGAATTTCCTTACCGGACTGACAGGCGTCACCCCGGATGGCTCCATAGTAGTGCCGGACAGTATGCATTTGGCAGCACGTCTTGGCATGGATGGACCTAAGTATGACGCTACGCTTAAGTTGAAAGAACGTGAAGGGCTATTGAACTTGTTGGCGCACTATAACACTGCCACTGAAGCTTATCAGGCAGACCTTCATGTGGACGCCTTGCAAGTACACCACTTCTTACCTAAAGATTCTATCTATACCCTTTCGGCTAAGGTTGCCGCTAAAGGAAAAGGATTCGATCCCGCCAACCACCGTACCGTGGCTGCTGTACAAGCTTCTCTCGGCGAATTACAATACGGACACTGGAATATTTCCGGTATTGACCTGACAGCCGGATTGAAATCCGCTCTAGCCACTGTACACATGACGAGCGACAATGCCCTGCTGAAAATGCAGGCGGATGCCGATATGCGCCTTGATCGTAAATACCTGGATGGCAAGGTGGCTATGAATGTGGAGAATGTCGGTTTACATGAGTTAGGAATTTCTCCCAAGCCGTTGAAGCATCCTTTCGCTTTCACTCTCGGTGCCGAAGCACGCCATGACTCTATCAAGATGAGCATGGATGCAGGCGATCTCGACTTTCAGTTCCGTGCCCGCAGCACACTGAAGAAATTGCTGGAACAAGGTACTGCCTTTTCTACGCTTCTTACCAAGCAGATAGAATTGAAGCAACTCGATCATGCAGAATTACGGAAAGCACTGCCTTCAGCTGGTATGCAACTGAAAGCCGGTAAACAGAACCCTGTCAGTTATTTCCTGGCAACTAAGGATATTTCTTTTGATGATTTTGTGTTGCGTTTCGGCACTACCCCCCGACGAGGTATCAATGGGCGTACTGCTATACATGGTTTGCGTATGGACTCCCTGCAACTGGATACTATTTTCTTCGCTATCAGCCAAGATACTGCACGCATGAAGTTGCAGGGTGGTGTCATTAATGGTCCAAAGAACCCGCAGTTTGTCTTCCGCAGTACACTGACGGGTGAAATCCGTAATGAAGATGCCGAACTGACCTTGAATTATGTGGATGCGAAAGGAGATACCGGACTCGATCTGGGTATCAATGCCCGTCCTTTGATAGAGGGCCGGGGTAGGGGTAATGGTATTGCCTTCCGTTTGACACCTGCCGAGCCTATTATTGCTTTCCAGAAGTTCCGCTTTGTAGATAACAGCGACTGGATTTACTTGCATAAGAATATGCGCGTTTATGCCAATGTGGATATGGATAGCGACGATGGACTTTGCTTCCGCATGCAGTCCGACCGTTCCGACACCGTTTCCTTGCAGAATATCAATTTGGAACTCATACGTTTCCGCCTGGATAAACTGAGCGGTATTCTGCCATATATGCCCCGCATCACGGGACTTTTCTCGGCAGAAGCCAACTATATACAGACCGCAACCTCACTGCAAGTTTCCGCTGAGGCCGGTGTGGAAAAGCTGACTTACGAACGCCAGCCGGTAGGTAACATCGGATTGGGTGCCACTTGGCTTCCGGGTGATAAAGGTACACACTATCTGAATGCCTATTTCCGGTCGGGAGATCAGGAGGTAATGACCGCTGATGCCGTCTTGACCCAGAAGAATGGGCGCGATTCGGTTGAAGTCAACACTACTTTTGAGCATTTCCCACTCTCGCTTGCCAATGCTTTCATGCCCGACCAGGTAGTTGCCTTTACCGGTGACATCGACGGCGGACTCTATATCAGCGGTGCCATGGAGAAGCCTAAACTGAGCGGTGACCTCTCATTGGACAGCGTGTCCGTCTATGCCCGTCAGGCAGGTGCACGTTACTGGTTTGACAATCGTCCGTTGAAGATAGAGAATAATCAACTTATCTTTAATAAGTTTGCCATATACACCACCAGCCGGAATCCCTTTACGATAGACGGGAACATAGACTTCCGCAATATGGAAAATCCGACGGCGAAGTTGAACCTGCGTGCACAGAACTACACTTTGCTTGATGCTCCCCGTACCAAGGAAAGTATGATTTACGGCAAAATCTTTGTAGATTTAAATGCCACTGTACGTGGTCCGCTGGATGGACTGACCATGCGTGGAAACATGAATCTGCTGGGTAACACAGATGTGACCTATGTGTTGACTGACTCTCCTCTGACTGTAGAAGACCGTTTGGGTGAACTTGTCACGTTCACTTCCTTTACGGATACTACTTCGGTGCAGGCAACTGAGGTCCCCACCATGTCGCTCGGCGGTATGGACATGTTGATGTCTGTGCACATCGATGATGCCGTACGTTTGCGTGCTGATCTTAGCCCCGACCGCAGTAGTCGTGTGGAACTGGAAGGTGGAGGGGACCTGAATCTGCAATATACTCCGCAAGGAGATCTCACATTGTCCGGTCGCTATACGTTGATAGGTGGTATGATGAAATATGCCCTGCCCGTTATCCCGTTGAAAGAGTTCCAGTTTGTCAATGGAAGTTATGTGGACTGGACGGGTAATCCGATGAACCCTTCACTCAACCTGACTGCTACGGAACGTGTCCGCGCTTCTGTATCCGATGGCGATGACGGCGGTTCGCGCATGGTGAACTTCGACGTTTCCATCAGCATCAAGAACCGTTTGGAGAACCCTGATTTGAGTTTTAATCTGAGTGCTCCCGATGATGCTACCGTACAGGGCGAACTGGCAGGAATGAGTGCCGATGAACGAAGCAAGCAAGCCATTACCATGCTTGCCACAGGTATGTATCTTTATAACAGCGGAAAAGGTGGTGGCTTAACTATGGGTTCCGCACTGAACAGCGTGCTGCAAAGTCAGATTAATGCGCTGACCGGAAATCTGAAGAACGCTTCTCTCAGTGTCGGCATTGAAGACCGTACCGCTGCTGAAACGGGTGATAAACAGACGGACTATAGTTTCCGCTACTCTCAGCGTTTCTTCAATGATCGTATACAGATTGTAATCGGTGGAAAAGTATCCAGTGGCGCTAATGCAACGAATGACGTAGAATCATTCATCGATAATATTTCTTTGGAATATCGTTTGGACAATAGCGGTACACGCTATGTCCGCGTGTTCCACAACAAAAACTATGAAAGTGTGCTCGATGGTGAGATAACCGAGACAGGTGTCGGCCTTGTGCTTCGCCGTAAGATGGACCGCCTGAGTGAGCTGTTCATATTCAAGAGAAAGAAGAAAGTAGAACCTGTGAGCGAATAGTGTAAAAGAAATAACAATAGCGCAATTTAAAGAATCAAAATGAAGAAACTCGTATACATCCTCCTTGCAACCCTGCTTCTGGCAGCCTGCTCCACTACTAAGCACCTGCCTGAAGGCGAAGTGCTCTACACCGGTCAGAAGCCGATGATTGTAGAGAACCGCTCTGATACCAAGGTAGGCGAGACTGCTATGGAAGAAGTAGAAGCCGCCCTTGCCAAAGCTCCCAATAACTCCCTGCTCGGTAGCTCCGAATACCGCATCCCTTTTCCATTCGGACTGTGGGTGTATAATGGTTTTGCGAAGTACAAAAAAGGTTTTGGTAAGTGGATATTCAATCGCTTTGCCGCCACTCCCGTACTCATATCTTCCGTTAATCCGGACATCCGGCAGAAAGTAGCGACGAATATCCTGCACGATTATGGGTACTTCAATGGCACGGTAAGTTATCAAACTTTCGTTAATCCTAAGGACAGTCTGAAAGCTAAATTGCAATACACGGTCGATATGCGTAACCCGTACTTCATTGATACCGTATATTATCGGGGATTCAATAGTACGACGATGCAGATTATCAACCTTGGCCGCCGGCGCTCCCTGATCAGTCCGGGTGAACAGTTCAATGTTACTGATCTTGATGGTGAGCGTACCCGCATCAGCGGTTTGCTGCGTAATATGGGGTATTATTATTTTCGCCCTGACTACCTGACTTACCAGGCCGATACAACTCTCGTTCCCGGTGGGCACGTCAGTCTGCGCATGATCCCTGTTCCCGGTATGCCGAAGGACGCCGAACGCCCTTTCTTTGTAGGTAAAACTAATTTCTACCTCCACGGTCCGCAAGGACAAATGCCCAATGACAGTCTTTACTACAAGACTTTCTGGATACACTATTACGATAAACTGAAGATACGTCCCAATATGCTCCACCGTTGGCTGAACTACCAAGGTTACCAACGGAAACGCCAGGAACTGGACAAGGGAGGTATGCGCCGTCGTCCGGAAAAGCTATATAGCCAATACCGGCAAACCCGTATCCAGGAGCGTCTGGCAAGTGTGGGTATCTTCCGTTATCTGGAGATGCAGTACACACCCCGCGATACGGCACTCGTTTCCGATACGCTGGATGTGAATATCCGTGCCATGTTGGATAAACCGTATGATGCCGAATTGGACTTTAATGTCACCATGAAGAGCAATAACCAGACCGGTCCCGGTGCCGCCTTCACCGTAACGAAGAACAACGTCTTCGGTGGTGGTGAAACCTGGAATGTGAAAGTGAACGGTTCTTATGAATGGCAGACGGGTAAGAACAGCAGCTCGCTGATGAATAGCTACGAGTTGGGCCTATCTTCTGCACTTACCTTCCCACGTATCGTCTTCCCCCGGATGGGTACCAAGGAATATGACTTCCCGGCTTCCACCACCTTCCGTGTCTACATAGACCAGATGAACCGTGCCAAGTACTACAAACTGCTTGCTTTCGGTGGAAACGTCACGTATGACTTTCAGCCTGTGCCTACCCGGAAACATAGTATCACGCCCTTCCAACTGACATTTAATGTGTTGCGCAATCCGACTGCGGCTTTTGAGGAAATACAGGCTCAGAACCCGGCTCTTTACATCAGTCTCCGTAATCAGTTTATTCCCAAGATGGAATATACCTATACCTATGATAACGCTTCTCTTCGCAATGTACGTAATCCTATCTGGTGGCAGACTACATTCGGATCTGCCGGTAATCTGACCTCTTTGATTTATAAGGCATTCGGACAGTCTTTCAGCAAGGAAGACAAGAAATTGCTGGGAGTACCTTTCGCACAATTCCTGAAGCTGAATTCGGAATTCCGCTATCACTACAGGATAGACAAGAACCAGATGATTGCTTCCCGTATTGCAGGAGGAGTAATCTGGTCCTACGGAAATGCAACGACTGCGCCTTATACCGAACAGTTCTATATTGGTGGCGCCAACAGTATCCGTGCCTATTCTGCCCGCAGTATCGGGCCCGGTGGCTATCCACCCGATAAAGAGAAAAAGTATTCCTATATCAACCACGTGGGCGATATCCGTATGGAAGCAAATGTGGAATACCGCTTCCGTATTCTCGGCGACCTGCACGGAGCTATTTTCCTCGATGCAGGTAATGTCTGGTTGATGCGTAAGGATAAAGACCGTCCTGATGGACAGCTGACGTTGAAGAATTTCCCGAAACAGGTTGCTTTGGGTACCGGTGCCGGTCTGCGTTACGACCTGGACTTCCTTGTATTCCGTTTTGACTGGGGAGTGGCACTGCATGATCCGTATGATACAGGTAAGAAGGGATATTATAATATTCCGAAGTTTAAAGATGGTATGGCATGGCATTTTGCTATCGGTTATCCGTTCTAAGGCAAACTGTGGGTTTGGGACTGACAATAATGAAGAATTGCGGCTAATAAGCAAACTAAAAGTAGAAGTATCTGCCATTGAGGCGGAGTTTTGTACGATTATGGAAAAGAATGGACTGAAATCTTCCTTTTTCTGATATAAATTTTACTACTTTTGTGCCTGTTATCAACCATGATACACTAACCTTTTTAAATAATAACTAATATGAAACCAACTTTATTCTTATTGGCAGCCGGCATGGGCAGCCGCTATGGTGGCCTGAAGCAATTGGACGGACTGGGGCCTAATGGCGAAACTATTATGGTATCAAGGCCGGATTCGGTAAGCTCGTTTTTGTTATCCGTAAAGATTTTGAACAAGACTTCCGCGATAAAATCATATCCAAATACGAAGGTCATATCCCGTGCGAATTGGTGTTCCAGGAACTGGATGCACTTCCCGAAGGATTTACGTGTCCGGCTGACCGTACCAAACCTTGGGGAACCAACCATGCCGTAATGATGGGTGCCGATGTGATAAAGGAACCGTTTGCCGTTATCAATTGCGATGACTTCTACGGTCGTGATTCTTTCCAGGTAATGGGCAAGTTCCTGTCTGAGCTTCC
>OIAG01001172.1_pt1 | contig 10559 bp, 9 predicted proteins | sample 1580701 | NCBI WGS metagenome assembly OIAG01 (sample SAMEA3882551, study PRJEB24775) | human gut metagenome | biome: human-associated habitat; feature: intestine environment; material: feces | place: Netherlands | collected 2009/2010 | reverse complement strand
AGTGAAGGTTGTTTCAGGAAAGCTTGAGCTTAAGCGTGTCTTTGAACGTACCGAGCAGCTTGTTCCTAAATATGCATTGCGCGAGGATGGAAGTGCATTTAGCTTTGAGGAGAATAAGGAGCTTATATTCAGACGAATTGCAGATGTTATGAGCGAGAGCCGCGGTGAGAAGTTTGGTTTCCCAATCTCCAATATCCTTGCAAGAAAGCATTTCAATGACAACTCTATGGATGATGAGCGATTGATGTATGAGATGCTTGAGATGATTGAAGAGCGATATGACTGCTCTGACTTTTTGATGTGCGGACTGATTCGTTATCTGCATAATTATCCAGTTGAAGGAGCAATGAAAGAGCGTATAAAAGATGTTATGATCAATTATCGCTACTGGATGGATATGGACGGTTTTGATGGCATGTGCTTTTGGAGCGAGAACCATGCGCTGATGTTCTATACATGTGCGATGAATGCAGGAGAGATGTATCCAGACGAATATTTCCCACGTGCAAAGATGACAGGAAGAGAACTGCATTTATATGGAAGAAACAAAGTTTTGCAGTGGCTTGATGATGTAGAAGAGTATGGTTTTGAGGAGTTTTTGAGCACTGTCTATATGTGCGTTACATTTGCTGCATTGATTAATGTAGTTGATTATTCAGAGCCGGAAATTTCAAAGCGCGCGGCAGCTGTTACTGATAAGATGCTGTCTATGCTTGCTCTTCACACTTATAAAACTGGTATTGTGGCACCGATGGGACGTGTTTACAGAAGTGTATTGTATCCGTTTGATCAGGGAGCAATGGCACTTATGAATTTGATCAATCCAAAGCTGCCATACACATTTGGAGAGGGATGGCTTGGGTTTTATGCAAGCAGCCACTATCCGATTCCAGAAGGCCTTGTAAAGCTTATGGAGGATGATGTTGAGACAAATTATACAACGGGCAATGCAAGAGTTTATCTGGAGAAAAATGATGACTATTGTTTGACGAGCGTAGCATCTCCTAGAGAGCCGTTTACACGTTGGGAAAATGAGACTCTTAAGGAAGATGTGGATATCACGACACATAACTTTACGAAATCATTTAACGAGCGTTTTCATGGAACTACATATTTTAGACCAGGTACATACGGTTATCAGCAGCACATGTGGTATGCAGCGCTTGACGGCGAAGCGAGCATTTTCGTCACACATCCAGGTTCTACATCAGAGGAGGGCGATATGCGCCCAGGCTACTGGCACGGAAATGGTGTGATGCCGGCATTAAAACAGCAGCATGGTATTCTTGGCGGTATTTATGTGATTCCAGATGAGCATCCAATTGGCTATACTCATTTATATTGCCCTGAGTGTCGTTTTGATGAGGTGATCCATGAAGAAAATTGGATATTCCTTCGCAAAGAAACAGGCTATCTGGCATTATGGTGCAGTGAAAAACTGGAAGCACACAATGGTATGAATTTTAATTGTGAGCAGCGTGCTTACAGCAAAAATGCAGCTTATCTTTGTGTATGCGGCGGCAAAAAGTCAGATGTTAGTTTTGCGACATTTAAAAAACGCGCAAAAGAAACGTCACCATCTTATGACAAAGAGTCAAAAACGCTGACAGCGCAGGAATTTGAGTTAAGCTATGCGGCATGCAAAGATGTGACGCAGTTTTTATAAGTATAATTGCAGCACGAACAAAAATTTTACTACCAAAAACCACACAAAAAATGTAAAAAAACACATTTTCAATCATAGTGATCTATGCTACTATGTAAGTATAGTAAAAAATATATAAAACTGCCGTTTATCTGTAATGGATAATTGGCAGTTCAAACAGGAGGAGAATTTGTTATGCAGATGACAATGAGATGGTACGGCAGCCAGTATGATACCGTTACCTTACAGCAGATCAGACAGACAGCTTATGTAAAGGGTGTTATTTCTACTCTTTACAACAAAATGCCAGGTGAGCTGTGGACTTATGAGGAGATTATGGCTCTTAAGAATGAGGTAGAGGCAGCAGGACTGACCCTTCCTGGTATTGAGAGTGTAAATATCAGCGATGCAATCAAAACGGGAGCTCCAGAGCGTGACAAGGATATTGATGCATATATCAAGACACTTGAGAATCTTGGTAAGGCTGATATTCATATGGTATGTTATAATTTTATGCCAGTATTTGACTGGACTCGTACAGAACTTGCACGTATGAGAAAGGATGGTTCTACAGTTCTTGCTTACAATCAGAAGACAGTAGACAGCATTGATCCGGCTAAGATGTTTGATTCTATTTCAAATGACATGAACGGAACAGTTATGCCAGGCTGGGAGCCAGAGCGTATGGCAAAGGTTAAGCAGCTGTTTGAGGAGTATGCAGACATCGATGAGGAGAAACTGTTTGCAAACTTAAAGTATTTCCTTGAGGCAATTATGCCTGTATGTGATAAGTATGATATCAATATGGCAATTCATCCAGATGATCCGTCTTGGAGCGTATTTGGTCTTCCACGTATTATCAACAACAAGGATCACATCATGCGTATGATGAAGATGGTAGACAATCCGCATAATGGTGTTACCTTCTGTACTGGATCCTACGGAACCAACTTAAACAACAACTTAGTTGAGATGATTCACGCACTTAAGGGAAGAATACATTTTGCACATATAAGAAACTTACAGTTTAACGATGGCATGAATGACTTTGAGGAGTCTGCACATCTGTCTTCAGATGGTACCTTTGATATGTATGCAATCATGAAGGCACTGTACGATACTGGATTTGATGGAATTATCCGTCCAGATCACGGAAGAATGATCTGGGGCGAGAAGGCAATGCCTGGATACGGTCTGTATGACAGAGCACTTGGTGCTGCATATTTATGCGGCCTGTGGGAGTCAATTGTAAAGGAGAATCAGAGATGAAACTGACATTACAGGATGTAACACAAAAGAAAAATGAATTTGAAAAGGCAGGTATTACACTGCCGTCTTATGATATTGAAGCAGTTCATAAAAAGACACTTGAGGAGCCTGTATGGGTTCACTTTGGAGCAGGAAATATTTTCCGCGGATATATTGCAGGACTGCAGGAAGATCTGTTAAATAAAGGTGCCGCTGACAGAGGAATTATTGCAGCAGAGACTTTTGATTATGATATCATCGATAAGATCTACAAGCCACATGAGTCAATGACACTGATGGTAACGCTTCTTCCAGACGGAAATACTTCAAGCCGTGTAATTGCAAGTATTGCAGACGGAATTAAGGCAAATACAGCTGATGAGGCAGAGTATGGCAGATTAAAGGCTATATTTGTAAATCCATCTTTACAGATGATCAGCTTTACAGTTACTGAGAAGGGTTATGCATTAAAGGGTATTGATGGAAACTTTCTTCCGGTAGTTGTATCAGATATCGAAAATGGTCCAGAGAGCGCAAAGCATGCAATGAGCATCGTTGCTGCACTTCTTTTCGAGCGTTTCAAGGCAGGCCGTTATCCGCTTGCCGTTGTCAGCATGGATAACTGCTCTCATAATGGTGAGAAGCTTCAGGCATCTGTTATGACAATCGCAAAGGCATGGGCAGAGAAAGGTTTTGTAACAAAAGAGTTCATCACATATCTTGAGGATGAATCAAGCATCAGCTTCCCGTGGAGTATGATCGATAAGATCACACCAAGACCGGCAAAGGCTGTTGAGGAAAAATTAGAGGCAGCAGGCGTTGAAGAAATGGCACCTGTTATTACTTCCAGAAATACCTATATTGCACCGTTTGTAAATGCAGAGGGACCGCAGTACCTTGTAATTGAGGACAAGTTCCCGGCAGGAAGACCGGCACTTGAGAAGGCTGGTGTTTATCTGACTGACCGTGATACTGTAAACCGTGTAGAGCGTATGAAGGTAACTACCTGCTTAAATCCGCTGCACACCGCCCTGGCTGTTTATGGCTGCCTGCTTGGTTACAATCTGATTGCAGATGAGATGAATGACAAGGAGCTTACAGGACTTATTCGTCATATTGGTTACGATGAGGGTATGAAGGTTGTTACTGATCCTGGCATTCTTTCCCCGAAGGCATTTATTGATGAAGTAATCGAGAAGCGTCTTCCAAATCCATTTATGCCAGACACACCGCAGCGTATTGCAACTGATACTTCTCAGAAAATCGTTGTTCGTTTTGGTGAGACAATGAAATCTTACATGGCAAGCAGTGAGCTTGACTGTTCTTCTCTTGTATACATTCCGCTTGCAATTGCAGGATGGCTTCGTTATCTTCTTGGAACAGATGATAAGCTTGAGAAGATGGAGCTTAGTAGTGATCCAATGCTTGCTAAGCTGCAGGAAAAACTTTCTGGTGTAGAGGCAGGAAAGCCAGAGACTTATACAGGACAGCTTAAGGAAATTCTCACTAATAAGGCAATCTTTGGTGTTGATATGTACGAGGCAGGTCTTGCAGACAAGGTAGAGGGCATGTTTGTTGAAATGCTTGCAGGAAAAGATGCTGTTCGCAATACTTTAAAGAAATATGTAGATTAAATAAAATAACATTTCGCCGCCCTGGCAACAGGGCGGCTATTGTACTTTAAAATATGAGCTTAAGAGGTGTAAAATGAAGAACGTTATATTTGATATGGATGGTGTCATCTTTGATTCTGAGCATGTATGTGAGCGCTGTTGGGAGGATTATAAGGAAAAATATAAATTGAAGGATGCAAAGGGCATGTTTCATGCCTGCATTGGCACGACAATTGAAAAGACAAAGGAAACAATGTTTCGCTTTGAAGGACCAGATTTCCCGTATGAGGAGTTTAGAAAAGACACATCTAATCGCTTTCACGAAATTGAAGAGACAGAGGGGCTTCCTGTAAAAAAAGGAGCTAGAGAGCTTTTGTCATGGCTAAAGGAGAGCGGCGCTAATGTTGGACTTGCCTCATCTACAAGAAGTGAGACAGTCATTCGTCAGCTGACTCATGCTGGCTTAATACAGTATTTTGATGTGATTGTAGGCGGTGAGATGGCAAAAAAGAGTAAGCCAGAGCCAGATATTTATTTAGAGGCATGCAAACGCATGGGCATTACTCCAGAGAGCGCATATGGTGTTGAGGATTCATATAACGGAATGCGTTCACTCCATGCGGCAGGTCTTCATCCTATTATGGTGCCTGATCTTCTTGAACCAAATGAAGAAATGCAAAGTCTTGCCGAAATAATTTTGCCAGATCTGCTTGAAGTAAGAGATTATCTAAAAAATGTCTGGAATAATAGATAAGAAAGGAAAAGACAGCGTGAGCAAAAATCCTTATTATATGATTTCTTTGTCAGGTGCCTATGACAGTCAGTCCTTTTGGAAAGCAAAAGACATAGAAGCAACAGACAATATTTTAAATAAGCCAGGCTTAGACTGCATATATACAGACTGCACTGATATTTCTGGAAGTCTGTATTTTTGCAGTGATGAGGCGAAAACAGAGCTTGAAAAGCGTTTGGCGCATATTCCAGTGAATGCGCTTCATTTTATTGATTCAGGCGACTATCATTATGTCAGTCTTTTGTTTTTGCAGCGCATAAATCGGCCATTTAGCCTTCTTTTATTTGACCATCATTCAGACTGTATGGAAAGCGCATTTGGCGGCGGTCTTTTAACATGTGGAAGCTGGGTTCTTCATGCATTAGAAAATCTTCCTAATTTAAAAAAGGCAGTATTAGTAGGTCCGGCAGATGAGGATAAAACAGCAGAGCAGCTTTTAAAAGATTCTCGTATCACATGGGTGACAGAGGCTGAATTTGAACAGCAAAAGGAAGCTTTGTGTAAGGAACTTTCAAAGTGGCCTGTATATATTTCTCTTGATAAGGATGTATTAAACAAAGAGGAAGCAGTTACGGACTGGAGCCAGGGAACCATGCAGCTTTCACAGATTCTTTGTTTTTTGACAGATGCAAAGAAGTCAGGTGCTATATTTCTAGGTATGGATGTGTGCGGAGAGCAGAAGGTATCACCAGAAGGTTTTCATTTAGATGAAGAAAATGGAGCAAACTTAAACAGTAGTACAAATGAAAAGATTAAATTTTATCAAAAAGACTTGACTTTTTCGCTTTAGCGTGTCAAAATACATGCATAGGGTTAAAAATCTAATTAAAAACCAGAAAAAATAAAAACAGGAATGTAGAAAGGAGAGGGTGTGTGCTTTAATAATATATTGTTTGAGCACACGGAAACCAGAATGAATAAAAAAATTAAAAACCCTGAAACAGATCATTTGTTTCAAGCAATTCTCACATTGAAAAATCTTGATGAGTGTTATGCTTTTTTTGAAGATGTATGTACCGTCAATGAACTTCAGTCTATCGCACAGCGCTTTGAGGTAGCAGCTATGCTGCGCCAGAAAAACACATATCTTGAGATTGCACAGAAAACAGGTGCATCTACTGCGACAATCAGCCGTGTGAACCGAAGCTTAAACTTTGGAAGTGACGGTTATGAAATGGTGTTTGAGCGTATCAATGAATAATGATATATAAGAGCAAATAACCTATTGCTTTTTATCCCAAAGTAGTGTATTGCTTCAAAAAACTTGATGTAATTTAATTGATTATTGATGCTATTTGTGGAACGAAGTTTGTTCTCTTGAAAAAAATGTCAAAATATACTAACATAGGGAAGTACAAGTGCTGAAAGGTGCTTGTACTTTCATTATGATAAAAAAGAAACTTTTTGCAGACAGCTTTTGCTGTTGGAAAGGATACAGGATGACAGGTAAGATTGCATTGATACCAGGAGACGGAATTGGTCCTGAGATTGTGGCTGAGGCCAAAAAGGTACTGGATACCGTAGCAAAAAAATATGGACATGAGTTTGAATACGAGACGCTTCTTATGGGCGGCTGCTCAATTGATGCGTATGGCGAACCGCTGACCGAAGAATCACTTGAAAAGGCAAAGGCTAGTGATGCCGTGCTTTTAGGTGCAGTAGGCGGAAACGTCGGAAACTCAAGATGGTATCAGGTAGCACCAAATTTGCGTCCGGAGGCAGGTCTGTTAAAGATTCGTAAAGGTCTTGGTCTGTTTGCAAATATCCGTCCGGCAAAGCTGTTTTCACAATTAAAAGATGCTTGTCCATTAAAGCCAGAGATTATCGGCGATGGATTTGATATTGTTATGATGAGAGAGCTGACCGGAGGCGTATACTTCGGTGAACATAAAACAGAGGAAATTGATGGCATTCGTAAGTCAACTGATATTATGGCATACGATGAGAATGAGATTAAAAGGATTACAGTTAAAGCATTTGAGATTGCAAGAAAGCGCGGAAGAAATGTAACAAGCGTTGACAAAGCAAATGTTCTTGACACTTCAAGACTTTGGAGAGCAGTTGTTGATGAAGTTGCAAAGGATTATCCTGATGTAACAGTAAAGCATATGCTTGTTGATAACTGTGCCATGCAGCTTGTTATGAATCCGAGACAGTTTGATGTTATTTTGACAGAGAATATGTTTGGTGATATTCTTTCTGATGAGGCAAGTATGATTACAGGCTCCATTGGAATGTTATCATCAGCAAGCCTTGGTGCAGGAAAGCTTGGACTTTATGAACCAAGCCATGGCTCTGCACCAGATATTGCAGGTAAGGGCATTGCAAACCCGATTGCGACAATTTTATCTGCTGCCATGCTGCTTAGATACTCTTTCGATCTTGATGAAGAAGCAAAGGCAGTTGAGACTGCAGTAGAAGAGGTACTTAAGGCAGGCTACCGCACAATTGATATCATGTCAGAGGGTATGACACAGGTTGGCACAGTTTCTATGGGCGATCTGATTGCAGAAAAAATTCTTGGTTAACAAATTTGGAAGGGGTTAAAAACATGAGAAGCGACAATGTAAAAAAAGGAATGCAACAGGCACCTCATAGATCACTGTTTAATGCATTAGGATTTACAAAGGAAGAGATGGACAAGCCAATGATTGGTATTGTCAGCTCCTATAATGAGATTGTTCCAGGTCATATGAACCTAGACAAGATTGTAGAAGCCGTTAAATTAGGCGTAGCAATGGCAGGAGGCGTGCCGGTTGTATTTCCGGCTATCGCTGTCTGCGATGGTATTGCAATGGGACACGTTGGTATGAAGTATTCTCTTGTTACGAGAGATCTGATTGCAGATTCTACCGAGTGTATGGCAATGGCACACCAGTTTGATGGTCTTGTTATGGTTCCAAACTGTGACAAAAACGTACCTGGTCTGTTAATGGCAGCAGCCAGAATCAATATCCCGACTGTATTTGTCAGCGGTGGTCCGATGCTTGCAGGTCATGTAAAGGGACAGAGAACAAGTCTTTCCTCCATGTTTGAGGCAGTTGGTGCTCATGCTGCAGGTAAGATGACAGAGGAACAGGTAAATGATTATGTATGCAATGCTTGTCCGACATGTGGTTCCGCTCCGGTATGTATACCGCCAATAGTATGAACTGCTTGACAGAGGCAATCGGTATGGGATTGCAGGGCAATGGTACGATCCCGGCTGTATATTCTCAGAGAATCAAGCTTGCAAAGCATGCGGGAATGAAGATCATGGAACTTTTGGAGAAAAATATTCGTCCAAGAGATATTTTGACAGAGCAGGCATTTATGAATGCGTTGACTGTAGATATGGCACTTGGATGTTCTACAAATACAATGCTTCATCTTCCGGCAATCGCACATGAAGCAGGCGTAGAACTTAACTTAGATATCGCAAATCATATCAGTGCAAAGACTCCGAACTTGTGTCATTTAGCGCCGGCAGGACATACCTATATGGAAGAGTTGAACGAGGCAGGCGGTGTCTACGCTGTTATGAATGAGCTGAGCAAGAAGGGCTTATTAAATACAGAACTTATTACTGCTACCGGTAAGACGGTAGGGGAGAATATTAAAGATTGTGTCAACCGCAATCCGGAAGTTATCCGTCCGATTGACAATCCATATAGCGAGACTGGCGGAATTGCAGTACTGCGAGGTAATATCGCACCGGATTCCGGCGTGGTAAAACGTTCTGCAGTAGTTCCGGAGATGATGGTACATGAAGGCCCGGCACGTGTGTTCGAATGCGAGGAAGACGCTATTGCGGCTATCAAGGGTGGCAAGATCGTTGCCGGAGACGTAGTAGTTATCCGCTATGAGGGACCTAAGGGTGGTCCCGGAATGCGTGAGATGTTGAATCCGACTTCTGCAATTGCTGGTATGGGACTTGGCTCTAGTGTAGCATTGATCACAGACGGAAGATTTTCCGGTGCATCGCGTGGAGCAAGTATTGGACATATTTCTCCAGAGGCAGCCGTTGGCGGTCCGATCGCTTTAGTCGAAGAAGGAGATATTATTGCAATTGATATCCCGGCAAATACGATCAATGTCAAAGTCTCTGATGAAGTTTTGGCAGAGCGTCGTGCAAAATGGCAGCCAAGAGAGCCGAAGGTCAAGAGTGGTTATTTGGCACGCTATGCGTCGATGGTTACATCAGCAGATAAGGGAGCAATTTTACAGATTCAGTAGAAGAGTGGAGGAAAGTCATGCAATTAACAGGTTCACAGATTGTGATAGAATGTTTGAAAGAACAGGGGGTAGACACAGTATTCGGTTATCCGGGTGGTGCTATTCTGAACATATATGACGAATTATATCGTCATCAGGATGAAATTAGACATGTCCTTACATCTCATGAGCAGGGAGCATCCCATGCAGCAGATGGATATGCCAGAGCAACAGGTAAAGTCGGTGTATGTATGGCAACAAGCGGACCCGGAGCAACTAATTTAGTTACCGGAATTGCGACAGCTTATATGGATTCTGTTCCATTGGTTGCTATTACATGTAACGTTGGCAAGGCGTTACTGGGTAAAGATTCTTTTCAGGAAATTGATATTGCCGGAGTGGCAATGCCGATTACGAAATATAGCTTTCTGGTAAAGGAAGTTGATAAATTGGCTGATACGATCCGTCGTGCCTTTACGATCGCAAAATCCGGCAGACCGGGTCCGGTCTTGATCGATATTGCGAAAAATGCAACGAGTGACAAAGCCGAAAGTTCCGGAAAAGATCGAACGCAGCACAGAAAATATTGACGATGCTGTTATTGATGAGGCAATCAAGGTACTGCGCAATGCCAAGAAACCGATGGTATTCGTTGGTGGCGGCGCTGTGATCTCAGGTGCGGATAAAGAACTTAAGGAATTTGTGGAAAAAGTAGACGCACTGGTAACGGATACGTTAATGGGTAAAGGTGCATTTCCGGGTACCGATGACCGATATGTGGGAATGCTTGGAATGCATGGAACAAAGACTGCCAATTTAAGTGTTTCAGAGTGCGATGCGCTGGTAGTTGTTGGTTCCCGCTTCTCTGATCGTGTGACAGGCAATACGGCAAACTATGCGAAGAATGCAACGATCATTCAGATTGACATTGATGAAGCGGAGATCAACAAGAATGTATCGGTTGATATGAGCATTATTGGTGATGTGAAAGCTGTTTTGGAGCGTATGAATGAGCGCATGGAACAGATGTATCATAAAGAGTGGATGGATAAGGTGATGGCGAGAA
>OIAG01001171.1_pt1 | contig 10564 bp, 9 predicted proteins | sample 1580701 | NCBI WGS metagenome assembly OIAG01 (sample SAMEA3882551, study PRJEB24775) | human gut metagenome | biome: human-associated habitat; feature: intestine environment; material: feces | place: Netherlands | collected 2009/2010 | reverse complement strand
GTTCAGGTCCGTGTGACTATTGCAGTCATGAGGGTTCAAGTCCCTTTTCCTGCATTTTAATCAACGATGCAGCAGAACAACTTAATACGCAGGAATGGCGGAATTGGCAGACGCGCACGGTTCAGGTCCGTGTGACTATTGCAGTCATGAGGGTTCAAGTCCCTTTTCCTGCATCATGAAAATCAGCAGAGAAGATCTGCTGATTTTTGCGTTATAATTATGGTGATATAAATTTTGTATTTTGGCATGTCTTTTTTCAGTAAGCTATCGAATAAATTCTCCTGCAAGTACAATCATTCTTTCAATCCATGAAATGAACAAAGTGTAACATAATGATACAAATTTACAGTATTTGGGAAAAATATTTCTATATTTCTGTTTATCAAAGTAGTAAACTTGTTTTTATAAGATTTATATTGTTAATGAATGAAAACAGTTCAAGTTGGGGGCAGACAATGAAAACTACAAACATAAAAAGTGAATCTGGTAAAATATCTTTATGGGAAAAACTTAGCTACAGCGGCGGGGATGTGGCAAGCTGCATTACGTTTGGTGCAGTCAGTTCTTACCTTTCCTATTATTATACAGATATCGCAGGAATTTCCATTGCAGCAGTGGGCGTGATCTTTGGCGTGACAAGATTGTTGGAAGCACTGGTGAATTTCCTGACGGGCGTTGCTATTGATGGCAGTCATTTCAAAGGTGGTAAGGCAAAGCCGTTTATTTATGCAACTACAATCCCGCTGACAATTATGGTTATTCTGGTTTTTATGGTACCGGATCTGAGCGCACACGGGAAGGTGACGTTTGCGTTTATTACTTATTTATTATTCTGTATCTTGTATGCGGTCAACAACACTGGTTACGGCACTTTGCTGTCGTTGCTGACCAGTGACGTGAAAGAACGGCGTGTGCTGAATAGTTTTAAAGTATTTGGAAGCGGAACAGGAAGTTTGCTGGTAAGTTTCCTGACGCTGCCATTGGTAGCACTGTGCGGCGTGCAGGGACGTTTCAGTTTTGCACCGGTGGCGGTAATCTATGGTGTGATCAATCTGGTGTTACTTGGAAATTGTAGTATTTCCTGTCGGGAACGTGTGCAGACAGACGGGGAAGCACGTATGAGTTTAAAGGAATCTCTGCACTGTGCGGCAAAAAGCCGGTCATGGATTTTGCTCTGTGTGATCGGAGCCTGTGTTATGGTTGTTATGATACTGCAGAACCAGAGCATTATGTATTACGCGAAATATATTTTGATGGATGAGAGCAGGGCAACATTAATTCTCACGATTTATACAATGACACAGCTTTTGGCGGCATTGTTTATGGATAAGATGCTGAATTGGCTTGGAAACAGAAACTGTATGCTGTTTGGATTTGGTGTTTTTCTGGTGTTGACGGTGGTTATGTTTGCATTTAGGAAAAATCTGATCTTATTCTGCATTTTTATGTTATTGGCAGGGCTTGGAAAAAGTATGGCAACCAGTCCATGTTATGCCATTTGTGCGGATACGATAGATGAAGTAGAAGCGTTGACTGGAAAACGTCCGCAGGGGGTGATGACATCCTTTATGATGTGCACGATGAAAGCCGGGACTGCCATTGCCGGAGTGGTATTTTCAGTGGTGCTCCATGCAGGACATTATGCGGCAGAGACGGCGCAGCAAAGTCCGGAGGCAATTTGTGCCATTTACATGAATCTGTTTTGGCTACCGATGCTGATCGTGGCAGGATGCATGGTGCTGGCATTTTTCTTTAAGCGCCAGTCGATCCAAAAGTAAGCCTGCTGATTAAAAAACAAGAAGAAATTGCGGGGAAAATAAGAGACTAAGAGACAAAGATGGACTTCTCTTTTTAAACACTCTGTGCTATAATGTGACGACAAGTGACAAGACAGACAAAACAACGAAATTAAGTGTATTTGTCTATCCTATGAAAAACCATATCCTTATAGCGATATGAGAATAAAGGAGAGTAGTTTTATGAAAAAGATACTAAATCACATTTTTATTGATGGTTTGAGTGGAATGGCACTTGGGCTTTTTTCTACATTGATCATCGGAACAATCATTGGACAGATTGGAACTTTAGTTGGAAATGAGATTGGAACTTATCTGATTGCGGTTTCCAGTGTGGCAAAAACAGTGACCGGAGCAGGTATTGGTGTCGGTGTCGCTGCAAAGTTTAAACAGGGACCGCTTGTAACAGTTTCAGCTGCGGTAGCCGGTATGATCGGAGCGTTTCCGGCACTGGGAATGGAAAGTTTTGCATTGGGAAAAGCAGGAGAGCCTCTGGGAGCTTTTGTGGCAGCTCTGATCGGCATTGAGTGCGGCAGGCTGGTTGCAGGAAGAACAAAAATTGATATTATTTTGACGCCATTGGTATCTATCTGTACCGGCGCGGCAGCAGGATTTATTGTAGGACCGCCGATTTCTAATTTTATGAAATGGCTTGGAAACCTTGTAAATATTAACGTAGAGGCATCTCCGATTCTTGGAGGTATCGCAGTATCCGTTCTTATGGGAATGATTCTGACCTTACCGATCAGTTCTGCTGCACTTGGTGTTTCCATGGGACTGACAGGGCTTGCAGCAGGTGCAGCGACGATTGGATGTTGTTGTCAGATGGTAGGTTTTGCGGTAGCAAGTTATCGGGAAAACAAATTTGGCGGTTTTATTGCGCAGGGAATCGGAACATCCATGCTTCAGGTGCCAAATATTTTGCGAAGACCGTTGATCTGGCTTCCACCAATCATTTCCAGTGCGATTTTAGGACCGATTGCATCTGCAGTTTTACATATGGTAAGTACACCAATCGGATCTGGAATGGGTTCCGCAGGTTTTGTCGGACAGATCGCAGCTTATGGAGCAATGCTTGAAACAGGCATGTCTTCTAAAGTGGCACTGATTCAGATCATCATTATGCATTTTGTTTTGCCGGCAGTTGTGACACTGATCTTCTCAGAAGGAATGAGAAAAGCCGGATGGATCAAAGACGGTGACATGAAACTGGAAGTATAAAATCAAAGAATCTGAAAAATGGGAATGAGCAAGTAGCGAAAGCAGATTGCGAATGTCCGCTTTACAAACAGTATGGAGCATGCTTAAGTGAAAGTATATAGAATATCGAAGGATTGGTTGAACATTTTTACGGATTGTTATAAAGTAGTAGCAACACAAGTAAATGTTTGCTGGAGGTAGAATGGTATGGAAAACTTTGTATATGAAACACCCACGAAAGTTTATTTTGGAAAAGGTGAAGAACAAAACGTAGGAAAAATCATTGCCGGATTTACACCGAAGAAAGTGCTGGTTCATTTTGGCGGTCAGTCTGCCAGAAAAAGCGGACTGTTGGACCGCGTGGAAAAAGCGTTGGAAGCAGAAGGCATCGCTTATGTGGAACTTGGCGGTGTGACAGCCAATCCGGAACTGAAGCTGGTGAGGGAAGGAATCGCACTCTGTCAGCGGGAAGGCGTTGATTTTGTATTAGCCGTTGGTGGTGGTTCTGTACTGGATTCTTCTAAAGATATTGCAAACGGTGTGGCAAATCCGGATATTGACGTGTGGGATTTTTCGCTGGGAAAATGTGTACCACAGAAAACATTACATAAGGGAGCAATCCTGACACTGGCAGCAGCCGGTTCTGAAATGTCCAATTCCTGTGTTATTACAAATACGGAAACAAACGAAAAACGAGGCTATGGATGCAGCTGCAACCGTATGGATTTTGCTGTTGAAAATCCGGAACTGACCTATACGGTAAGTCCATATCAGACCGCCTGCGGTATCGTGGATATTGCAATGCATACGATTGAGCGTTATTTCTGCCCGGGCGAAGATACTTATCTGACGGATGCCATTGCAGAAGCAGTGATCAAAAATGTGATGAAAGCCGGAAAAGACTGTCTGGCAGATCCGGAAAATTATGAAGCGCGTGCAAATATGATGTGGGCATCTTCACTGGCTCATAATGGTCTGACAGGATGTGGACGAAAGACTCAGCTTGTTGTTCACCAATTAGAGCATGAGGTTTCCGGAATGTATACACAGGTGGCACACGGAGCTGGCTTGGCAGCACTCTGGTGCAGTTGGGCACGTTATGTATACAAGGCAAACATCAACCGCTGGTTACAGTATGCACAGAATGTATGGAATGTAGATGTGGATTTTGAACACCCGGAGAAAACCATTGAGACGGCCATTAACATGCAGGAAGCATTTTATGCATCTATTGGAATGCCAACAAATTTGAAAATGCTTGGTGTGAAAGAAACAGATTTGGAGATGCTGGCGTTTAAGTGCTCCAGAGGGAAAACACGTACACTGATCGGTTACAAAGAACTGGCATACGATGACATATTGGAAGTGTTCCGTATGGCGTATGATGTCTAAAAACTCAGTTAGTACGGAGTAAATGATGAATTTTATTGATTCTTATAAGAAGCTTGAAAAATTATGCAATGAGATGTACGGCGATAAGCATGGTGTCTCATTATATATTGATGAAATGATTAATACACCTGTTGGTTCGTGTTATGTTAAAAGTTGGAATGAGGATTTGAAGCAATTAAAACATTATCGTTGGGTGAGAAATCAAATTGTGCATGAACCGGGATGTACGGAAACAAACATGTGTAACCGTGATGATATACAATGGATAAATAATTTTTATACTCGGATGATGTCTACAAGTGATCCGCTGGCTTTATATCGAAAAACAATCAGGTCAAACAGAAAGACTCATTCATCATCAGGGGGGAAATCGGCATCGCGGCAGTGTGACGATTCACAACAAAAAGGAAAGCACAGTAGATTTTCACAGGAATCTCACAGGTGTGGAGTGTTCGTTTGGGGCACTATAATTGCAGTGATAGTTATATTCCTGTTTTTTAAAGTCATATTATAAATTTTTCTCAGAGATATATCGATATATTTTTATGACATTTTAGTACCTTGTCTATGGTTTTGAATGGACAAGGTATTTTTTTCGTTTTTACCTATTTTGTGTTTTAGGATAACATCTTTTGTAAAAAAATATTATGAAAATGGAAAATTCTGTAGTAAACGACAGGCTTTTTCCGTTATTATATATATAAGAGATAAATCACAATCTTTTTACTACGGATATCTGTAAATGGGTTTTCGAATCTTTGTTTAAAAGATTTCGAGAATGTATGTAAATAACGGGGAGGAAACGTTATGCTTTTGTTTTTAATCATGCTGGACAGCGATGAGGACCGGTCCAAATTTGTTCAGCTTTATCATAAATATCGTTATTTTTTGTGGTATTTGGCATGTGAAAGACTACAGGATGACCATCTGGCAGAAGATGCAGTACAGGAGACATTTCTGGCACTGACGCATCACATAGACAAGGTTGGCTGTGTGGAATCTGCAGCAACGCGGAATTTTCTGGCAACAATTGTAAAAAATAAAGCAACGGATCTATGGAGAAAGCGTCAGGGAATCATGGAAGAGAAAGAGGCTTCCCCAAAACAGGAAGCAGAGGTTTTCGGTGAAGATGTGCTGGATCAGTATCTGGTGAAGGAAAGTTATGAACGCATTTTGCAGGCCATTCAGAAATTGGATGAGATTTATCGTGTGGTATTTGAGTTCAAATATTTGCATGAACTTTCCGACAGGGAGATTGCTGATCTGCTTGGCGTAACACCAAAAGTGGTGAATGTGCGGATTTTCCGGGCACGGAAAAAATTGCAAAATCTTCTGAGAGAGGAGTGATGGCACAGTGAACAGACGAAATCAGGGAAAATCAGAGAAAAGCGAGTATATTTATAAAAAACGAAAAAAAGTGCGGGGCGCAGATGAAGTACTAAAACGGGCATTGGCAGACTGCATGCAGGAAGAAACGAACCAGGTACAGAAAAAGCTGGAACGAGAAGGACAGCATGCATTTTCAAAGCCGTTTATTGAAAAAATGCAGTTTATTTTAAAACAGGGAAAACAGGCGGAAGAACAGCAGAAAAAGAAAGCACGTGGGCGGCGATGGACCCGTGTGGCAGCCGCATGCATTGTATGTGTGGTTGTGGCAGGCGGAAGCTGGGTCGGGCTGCGTGGAAATTTGAAAATGTCGCAGAAGGAATCCTCTGCTTTAACTGGCAAAACAGAAACGGCAAGCCAGGAGGAAAGCCCTGAAATGGGAAAGTCAGATTATGCTGATACAATAAGTGGAAACGTGGATGCTTCGGATACGCAGGAGAATGAATCTAATGTTTTAAATGAGGATAAGAAAGAAACAGAAAGCAGTCAGGATTCGGCGGGCACAGAGGAAGACGCATCAGCATCTACGGGGATGCTTGCACAGAATGTGGATATAAAAGTGCTGGAAGTGACACCAACATCCCTGAAAGTAAGATTGACAAATAACGGCGATGAAGATATTAGTTTTGGAGATGATTACGAAGGTATAGAAGTTTATGATGAGACGACAGATACATGGATGGAGTGTCAAAAGCAGTATGAAATCGCATGTTACGATATTTTACATTTTGTGAAGTCAGGGGATAAACAGAATTGGTTTGACTGGTATGTGGACTGGGCAAATGTATATGGTTCTCTTGGGGCAGGGCATTATCGCCTGCAGAAAAATATTTCCATTGGAAATATCGATGGTGGCGACCAGTATGTACAGCTAATTCAGATTGAATTTGATGTCAGATAACAGCTACAGCCAATTCAGATCGAATTTGATGTCAGATAACAGCAGTGATTGCGGGAGGAGAAGAATTATGAGAGAAAAGAAAAAAGCGGGAAAATGTTCTGTTTTTGGAAAATGGATACTTTGTATGCTGTTAGTTGGATGTATGCTGTCCACAATCGGATGTGGAAAAAGCGCGCAGTCAAGTGCAGACAGCAGTGCCACAAATCACAGTGAAAGTGGTTTTGGAACTTTTCAGGCAGAAAGTCAGAAAAAAGTCAGTGCGGAAACAACGGCTGAAGGTGGTGTCACAGAAGCAACAGTAAATACAGACGATACCGTGGAACAAAGTGTACAGGACTCCGGAGAACAGGGAACGGATACGACCGGAACAGAATTTGAACAGGTGGAAGGGGTTAACACAGATCAGAAACTGATCAAAACGGTCAATATGTCAGCAGAGACTACCGAGTTTGATACATTGGTAGCAGATGTGCGGGAAAAAACGAAGAGTGTCGGCGGTTATGTGGAAAATTCCGATATTGGCGGAAACTATGGAATGGATATGACGCGGTATGCGTATCTGGTTCTGCGGATTCCGGCAGATCAGTTGGATAATTTTGTAAATGGATTAAAAGATACCACTAACGTACGGTCTTTCAGTGAGAACACGGAGGATGTCACGCTGCAGTATATCGATATGGACACACATATCAGAGCATTGCGGGAGGAACTGGATGCGTTATTTACCATGATGGAGCAGGCAGATTCTATGACGGATATCCTGTCCATTCAGTCCCAGATCACGGATGTCCGTTATGAGATTGAAAGTTATGAGTCCCAGCTTCGTGTATACGACAATCAGGTCAATTATAGTACGATATATCTGGATCTGTACGAGGTAACACGGGAAAGTTCGACTACCGGTAAAACGTTTGGTGATCGTGTGTATACCAGATGGAATGATAATCTGTATCGGATGGGGCAGGGATTTCAAAATTTCCTGATCGGTTTTTTGGGAGGTCTGCCGATCCTGGTTCCGGTTGTGATCGTGTGTGTGGCAGCTTTTATGGTAGTTCGCAGGATTTTGCGAAAGAGAAAAGACAGAAAAAAGGGGAAACAGAAATCAGATTCTGAAAAAATGTGATTACACTGATTTAAATCGGAGTGTAGGCTTGCAGAGATACACAGAAGAATATGTCATGCATTACATGACGTGCATCTCGTAGCAATAATGTCGAGGACATTCTTGAAAATGGGAATCCGCCTTGCAGGATTCCCATTTTTATGGTAAAATAAAAAAACTTTGGTGAACAAATGTTCATTGCCAAGTATATCGTTGTGAAACAATGTGAACAAATTCAAGCCGAACGCACGTGAGACTTGATGCGTGATTCTGGTCAGCATAAGCTGACATATTCATCTCAGAATCACTGCGCATCCACGCGGAGCGTTTATCTCAGGCTGAGATAAAAAGACAAGGATAGCTGCCGAAAGAGAATCCGGAAGCACAGAAAAGAGTTCTGCTGCATGAAAATGGATATTTTGGCAGTTAATTTTTGGTTACAGCGAACCTGGTACACAAAAACAGTGTGTTTTCTTGATTCGTATGGGAACGGACTGATGATATGGAACCGGTGAATGATAGGAACGAATTACAATGGAAAGGGTGAGAGAATGGCAGATAAAGTAACATATGATGCGGGAAGTATTTCCGTGCTGGAAGGGCTGGAAGCAGTGCGCAAGCGTCCCGGTATGTACATCGGAAGTGTTTCACGTAAGGGGTTAAACCATCTGATCTATGAGATTGTGGATAATGCAGTGGATGAGCATCTGGCAGGAGCCTGCAGCGAGATTAAAGTGACGCTGGAAGCGGACGGTTCCTGTACAGTAGAGGATAATGGCCGTGGTATTCCGGTGGGAATGCATGAAAAAGGAGTTCCGGCGGCAAGACTTGTGTTTTCTACATTGCACGCAGGAGGAAAATTTGACGATTCTGTATATAAGACAAGCGGCGGATTGCATGGTGTGGGTTCTTCGGTTGTAAATGCACTGTCCACGTATCTGGATGTGCAGATCAGCCGGGACGGTGCGATCCATCATGACCGGTATGAGCGTGGTGTGGCAGTAGAACCGCTGGTGAATGGTTTGCTTCCGGTGATCGGAAAGACAAAAAAGACCGGAACAAAGATTAATTTTCTTCCGGATCCGGAGATTTTTGAAAAAACAAGATTCAAAGAGGATGAGGTAAAAAGCCGTCTGCATGAGACAGCATATCTGAATCCGAAGTTGACGATTATTTACGAAGATCTGCGTGGTGAGGAGCCGGAACACATTGTTTATCATGAAGAAGAAGGAATCATCGGATTTGTCCGTGATCTGAATAAAAAGGCAGAAGTGCTGCATGACGTGGTTTATTTCAAGGGTGAGAGCGAAGATATCACCGTGGAAGCGGCATTTCAGTATACCAATGAGTTTCATGAAAATATTCTTGGCTTCTGTAACAATATTTACAATGCGGAAGGCGGTACCCATATCACTGGGTTCAAGACGATTTTTACAACGGTAATGAATCAGTACGCTCGCCAGCTTGGAATTTTAAAAGAAAAAGATGCAAATTTTACCGGTGCAGATGTGCGTAACGGTATGACCGCGGTTATTTCCATTAAGCATCCGGATCCGCGTTTTGAGGGACAGACCAAGACAAAACTGGATAATCAGGATGCCTCCCGTATTACAGCAAAAGTTACCGGTGACGAGATCCAGCTGTTTTTTGATAAAAATCTGGAGACCTTAAAAACAGTGCTTTCCTGTGCGGAAAAAGCAGCAAAGATTCGCAAGACAGAGGAAAAGGCAAAAACAAATCTGCTGACGAAACAGAAATTTTCTTTTGATTCCAACGGAAAACTGGCAAACTGCGAGAGCAGAGATGCTTCTAAGTGTGAAATATTTATCGTTGAGGGAGATTCTGCCGGTGGTTCGGCCAAAACAGCCCGCGACCGTAATTTTCAGGCGATTCTTCCGATTCGTGGAAAAATTTTGAATGTTGCTTCTATTGCTGGTTTTATGCCTGGTCCACTTATGAGTACATATTATGCGACAAAATCTTATGTTGTAAGATTAAGTGAAAGTATAAGAGAAGAACTAAAGCAAGAAAAGTCAAATGTGAAAATTTCAATTCTTTGTCCAGGTCCTGTAGATACCAATTTTAATAAAGTTGCAAATGTTAAATTTCATTTAAGGGAAGCTAATAGTATGAAAGTAGCGGAATATGCAATACATAAATTAGAGAATGGTAAATTTTATATTGTACCTGGATTTGATATAAAATTAGCTAGATTTTTTGCTAAAATTACTCCTAATAATGTATTATCTAAAATAACATATAGAATTCAAAAGAGGAAAATACAATAAAAAGGTTGTTATAAACAGTTGAAATATTTAACAAATTGTTTATAATGACTTTTTTTAATTAAAATAAAAAAAGTATTGACAAATACAAACAAAAGTTCTATAATTACAACAGGTGATAATAATGGAAAGGCAAATTTTGCATGTGGATGTAAATAATGCGTTTTTGAGTTGGACTGCTGTTGAGATGCTAAAAAAAGGTAGCACAATAGACATAAGGGAGATACCGTCGATTATTGGAGGAGATGAAAGTAAGCGTTCGGGAATAGTGTTAGCTAAGAGCCCAAAGGCAAAAGAATTTGGAATAAAAACAGCAGAAACGATTTATCAGGCAAGAATGAAATGTCCAAATATAAAAATATATCAATCAGATTTTAGAGTATATCAAAAATACTATACTTCCGGAATTGATATACACAGTTATAATAGGTGTGTTTGTATTTAAATTTGCACGTTTAATTGACAAAAAACTCAATCCGCCTAAGCAGGTTAATCTTGGAGT
>OIAG01001161.1_pt1 | contig 10677 bp, 10 predicted proteins | sample 1580701 | NCBI WGS metagenome assembly OIAG01 (sample SAMEA3882551, study PRJEB24775) | human gut metagenome | biome: human-associated habitat; feature: intestine environment; material: feces | place: Netherlands | collected 2009/2010 | reverse complement strand
GAGCTGCGCGATCCAGCCGATGATCGGCATGGTTGATTTACTAAGTAGAATTTCCAAATTATTTTCCTCCTCGGACAAACAATAATTGTTTACGGCACTGGGTCGTAACCTCCTTTGGAAAACGGGTTACATCGCAGAATTCTCCAGGCTGCCAATAAACCTCCCTTAAGGGCACCGTATTTTTCAATGGCCTCCAAAGCATATTCTGAGCAGGTTGGAATGTAAATACAGTGGGTATATACCTTCATAGGTGATAAATATTTTCTGTAAAAACGAATCAAATATAATAATATCTTTTTCATAATTTCAGTGCCTCGTAGTGTATATCCGTCTTCTCGATATACTGAACTGGCTAATTGCAGTCCGAATAAATGTGATGAAGTTTGCCCAGATGGATGAGAGCGCTTTCAATCTCATGGTATGAACGGTCTTTGGCGGTCGTCCTTGCGATGATCACGATATCATATCCACATTGGAACTGTTCTTCGTGTAACCTGTAACTCTCACGGATCAGCCTTGTTAAATGATGTCTTATGATGCTGTTCCCAACTTTTTTGCTGACGGAAATTCCGACGCGGTTGCGTCCGAGATCATTCGCCAGGAGATACATTACAAGGTACTTGTTACCATAAGGTTTTCCCTTTCTGTATACAGACTGGAAATCCCTGTTTTTCTTCAATGATTCGGAAAATTTCATACTTTATTCTCCCGATTTACATAAATTTGCATAGAAGAAAAGGCCACATATATGCGGCCTACGCTGATAACTCTTTTCTTCCCTTTGCTCTTCTTGCTGCAAGAACTTTTCTTCCACCTGCTGTGGCCATTCTTGCTCTGAATCCATGAACTTTCGCTCTGGAACGTTTCTTTGGCTGGAATGTCATCTTCATTGATATCCACCTCCTATCGATTCCTTCTTATATGAATAGAAGCTTATTTACGTTTTTAAGACATCGTACTTCATTATAATCAAAAAAGCTGTCTCCGTCAAGCAGTTTTAATAAAGTTTCGACCCTTATTTTAAGGAAATTATGAATAAGTTTATGGTTTTTGATTGATTCTGAAATCGTTTTAAGGTAGAATATAAGAGTATGATTATGCTTATTTTGAAGATGAATGGGGCAGGAATATGGACGTCATAAAAGAAAAATGGGAAGAGATCATTCAAAAGCTGAAAGTAGAATATTTTCTATCGAACATTTCTTTTGAAACGTGGATACGCCCGCTGGAGGTATATGAGATCAGAGGCAACACTCTGTATCTTACCGTTAATTTTAAGGCGAGCATCGAACACATTCAGAATAAATATCTTCTTCCGCTTAAAGTATGCATCGCGGAAGTTACCGGGACAGAGTATCAGATTAAGTTTATTCCCAGAGATCTGCCGCGCGAGCAGCAGCGCAGATATCTGGAGAAGACTGCGCCCGTAAAAGAGAAGACACATAAGCATAAAGAGGTAAGCCCGATAGCTGAAAAAGCGAATCTGAATCCGAAGTATACGTTTGATACCTTTGTGGTAGGAGGGAATAATAATTTTGCACATGCCGCATCACTGGCAGTTGCCGAATCTCCCGGTGAGGTTTACAATCCTCTGTTTTTATATGGTGGGGTAGGACTTGGCAAGACCCATCTGATGCATTCGATCGCACACTACATACTGGACCGGGAACCATCGAAGAAAGTCCTGTATGTGACAAGTGAGACATTTACCAATGACCTGATCACGGCGATCCGCAACGGAAAGACCGGCAACGATCTGGCGATGAATGCATTCCGCGATAAGTACCGCAATAATGACGTACTTCTGATCGATGACGTACAGTTCATTATCGGCAAAGAAAGTACACAGGAAGAATTTTTCCATACGTTCAATCATCTGCACAATGCCGGAAAGCAGATCGTCATTTCCAGCGACAAACCGCCAAAGGATATGACGACACTGGAGGCGCGTCTGCGGACAAGATTTGAATGGGGACTGATCGCAGATATTTCGGTGCCGGATTACGAGACACGTATGGCGATTCTTTATAAGAAAATAGAACTGGACCAACTGGAAAGATATCAGATTCCGGATGAGGTGATCCAGTATATTGCGATGAACATCAAGACTAATATCCGGGAACTGGAAGGCTCACTTAACAAGCTGATCGCATTATACCGGATCGGTGGAAGAAAGAACTTTGATGTTTCTCTGGCGGCAGAGGCAATGAAGGATATGATCGCACCGGACGATAGCCACAAGGTGACGCCGGAGCTGGTTCTGGATGTTGTCTCCGATCATTTTAATGTTTCCGTCTCTGAACTTAAGGGAAGTCGGAGAAATGCAAGAACGGCCGGAGCCAGACAGATCGTGATGTACCTGTGCAGGCAGATGACGGATGCGTCTCTTCAAAGTATCGGTAATCTGCTCGGAGGGCGTGACCATTCCACTGTGAACCACGGTGTGGACAAGATTGCCCGGGATGTGGAAAAAGATGAGACTTTGAGAAATACGATCGAGATCATTCAGAAGAAAATCAGCCCGCTGTAGAAAAGTTTTCCATGATCTGCCAGGGAAGAAAAAGAACTGTCCACGGACTTGTCAAAGCCTTAAATCCTTTTGGATCAAGGCCTTAAAGTACTTGTCCACAATTCAACAGACACTACTAAGATAACTACGGATTTGTTTTATATAAATATATATTTTGCGCGTCGAAAGGAGTTTTACACATTATGAAAATCAGATGTCTTAAATCAGATCTTGTGAAAGGGGTCAGCATTGTATCAAAGGCTGTTCCGACAAAGACAACCATGCCGATCCTGGAATGCATTCTGATAGATGCAACTACAGATATTATCAAACTTACAGCGAACGATATGGAGCTTGGGATCGAGACTGTGATCAGAGGGCAGATCGATGAGAAGGGAATGATCGCACTGGATGCGAGGATTTTCTCAGATATCGTAAGAAAGCTTCCTGATAATGAAATCGTGATTGAAAGTGGAGTGAACCTTCAGACGCTCATTACCTGTGAAAAAGCAAAATTCAATATTTCCGGTAAATCCGGTGAAGATTTTTCTTATCTGCCGTATATTGAGAGAGAAAATCCGGTTTCCATTTCCCAGTTCACACTGAAAGAAGTGATCCGCCAGACCATTTTCTCAATTGCAGACAACGACAGCAACAAACTGATGACAGGAGAACTCTTCGATATGAACGGGGATATTCTGAAAGTGGTATCCCTTGACGGACACCGTATTTCCATCCGCAAGATCGAGCTGAAGGAATCTTATGAACCGAAGAAGATCGTGGTTCCGGGAAAGACCCTGATCGAAGTCAGCAAGATCCTTTCAGGTGAAGCAGACAGCGAAGTGAGACTGTATTTCACAGCCAACCACATTGTATTTGAATTTGATGATACCGTTGTGGTATCCAGACTGATTGAAGGAGAATATTTCCGTATCGAGCAGATGCTGTCCAATGATTATGAGACAAAGGTAAGAATCAATAAAAGAGAACTCCTGAACTGTATTGACCGTGCAACTCTTCTTGTAAAAGAAGGTGATAAGAAGTCGATCATCATCAACATTCAGGATGAAATGATGGAACTTAAGATCAAGTCCGAGAAGGGGACGATGGATGAAGAGATTATGATCACTAAAGAGGGAAAAGACCTCTTGATCGGCTTCAATCCGAAGTTCCTCATTGACGCACTTCGTGTCATTGATGATGAAGAAGCAGATCTTTACTTTATGAATGCAAAGGCTCCTTGCTTTATCAAGGATGAAGGAGAAAGCTATGTGTATCTGATTCTTCCGGTGAACTTCAGTGGAGCAGTATAGGAATTTAGAGAGGACAAAAATTATGGAGACAATCAAACTCAGAGATGAATTTATCAAGCTTGGTCAGGCACTGAAAGCAGCAGGTCTTGTAGGATCCGGTGTGGAAGCCAAGGAAGTCATTACAGAAGGTCTGGTAAAGGTTAATGGAGAAGTAGATACCAGACGTGGTAAAAAATTATATGACGGCGACGTTGTTACATTTAACGGAGAAGAGATCAAGATTGAAAAATAGGCTGGCACAGGTATGATTATCAAATCATTAAAATTAAAAGATTACAGAAATTATGAAATATTGAATATTGAATTTGATCATGCCACGAATATTTTTTACGGTGATAATGCGCAGGGCAAGACGAATATCCTGGAAGGGGTGTATTTGTCGGGAACCACGAAGTCTCACAGGGGGACGAAGGACCGGGATCTGATCCGATTCGGGCAGGATGAGGCTCATATTGAGACTGTCATTGAAAAAAATGGCGTTCCATGGCAGATCGATATGCACCTGAAGAAGAACAGTCCGAAAGGGATTGCGATTAACAAGGTCCCGATCCGGAGGGCGAGTGAGCTTTTCGGTCTGACGAATTTTGTGTTTTTCTCGCCGGAGGATCTGAACATTATTAAAAATGGTCCGGCGGAGAGGAGAAGGTTCATGGACCTGGAGCTTTCACAGCTTGATAAGGTGTATCTTAGTGACCTGGCAAATTATAACCGCACACTCAATCAGCGGAACCGTCTGCTGAAGGATGCCTATTACAGAGATGATATACTGGACACACTGGATGTATGGGATATGCAGCTGGTTCAGTATGGAGAAAAGATTATTCAGAGAAGGCTCCGGTTTATCGAGGAGGTCAATGCGATAATCGGAGACATTCACCATAAACTGACGGGAGGCAGGGAAAGGATCGGCCTTTCGTATGAACCTGGATGCGGAGCGCTTTCACTTGAGGCGGCGCTTGAGAAGAACAGGGAGCGCGATATCAGGATGAAGAGTACCTCGGTGGGACCTCACCGGGATGATATCTGTTTTATGGCAGGTGGGATCGACATCCGCAGATTCGGATCGCAGGGGCAGCAGAGGACAGCGGCACTTTCGCTGAAACTGTCTGAGATCGAGCTGGTACGGCAGATCATAAAGGATACGCCGGTGCTGCTGCTTGACGATGTATTGTCTGAACTTGACAAACACAGGCAAAACTATTTACTGGACAGTATTCATGATATACAGACTCTGATCACCTGTACGGGACTTGACGAGTTTGTCAATCATCGATTTTCAATAAATAAAGTATTCCATGTTCAGAACGGACATGTATCAAAAGAGAATTAGGAGGATCAATATGAGTGCAGAATATGGAGCAGACCAAATCCAGATACTGGAAGGGCTGGAAGCAGTAAGAAAGAGACCTGGTATGTATATCGGCAGTACATCTTCAAGAGGACTTCACCATCTTGTCTATGAGATCGTTGACAACTCGGTGGATGAAGCGCTTGCAGGATATTGTGATCATATCCAGGTGTTCATCAATCCGGATAATTCAATTACGGTTATAGATAACGGACGTGGTATTCCGGTGGGGATCAACCACAAAGCGGGACTCCCTGCGGTAGAGGTTGTATTCACCGTGCTTCATGCCGGCGGTAAATTCGGCGGTGGAGGATACAAGGTATCCGGTGGACTTCACGGTGTAGGAGCTTCCGTTGTAAATGCGCTTTCTGACTGGCTTGAGGTTGAGATCTGCCACGAAGGGAAGGTGTACAGACAGAGATATGAAAAAGGACATGTTGTTTATAAGCTGAAGGTTGTAGACGAATGTGATCCGGAGAAGACAGGAACAAAGGTAACCTTCCTTCCGGATGAAACTATTTTTGAAGATACAGTATTTGATTATGATACGTTAAAACAGAGATTCCGTGAGATGGCGTTCCTTACCAAGGGACTTCGCATCAGCCTGACCGATCTCCGGGATGAAGAACCGAAGGAAAGAGTGTTCCACTATGAAGGCGGTATCAAGGAGTTCGTTCAGTACTTAAATCGCAGTAAGACTCCGCTTTACGAGCAGATCATCTACTGTGAAGGAACAAAAGATAATGTAGAAGTTGAAGTTGCAATGCAGCACAATGATTCTTATACAGATAACACCTATGGTTTTGTAAATAATATCACGACACCGGAAGGTGGGACCCATGTGGTCGGATTCAGAAATGCGATCACAAAGACCTTTAACGACTATGCGAGAAAGAACAAATTATTAAAAGACAGTGAGCCGAATCTTTCCGGTGAGGATATCAGGGAAGGTCTTACAGCTATCATCAGTGTTAAGATTGAGGATCCTCAGTTTGAAGGACAGACCAAGCAGAAGCTCGGTAACAGTGAAGCGAGAGGTGCGGTTGACAGTATCGTCAGCAGCCAGCTTCAGATCTTCCTTGAACAGAATCCTGCTATTGGAAAATCAATTGTTGAGAAGTCGGTTATGGCGCAGAGAGCAAGAGAGGCGGCCAGAAAGGCGAGAGATCTTACCAGAAGAAAATCCGCACTGGAAGGCATGTCACTGCCTGGAAAGCTTGCGGACTGTTCAGATAAGGATCCATCCAAGTGTGAGATCTACATCGTAGAGGGAGATTCTGCGGGAGGTTCTGCAAAGACTGCCCGCAACCGTAATTACCAGGCAATCCTTCCTATCAGAGGTAAGATCCTGAATGTGGAGAAGGCTACTATTGACAAGGTGCTTGCCAATGCGGAAATCAAGACCATGATCAATGCATTCGGATGTGGATTTTCAGAGGGATACGGTAATGACTTTGATATCACAAAGCTGCGGTATGACAAGATTATCATCATGGCGGATGCGGATGTGGATGGAGCACATATTTCCACACTGCTTCTGACCTTATTCTATCGTTTTATGCCGGAACTGATCTTTGAAGGACATGTATACATTGCAATGCCACCACTTTATAAAGTGATTCCGTCCAAAGGAAAAGAAGAATATCTTTATGATGATACGGCCTTGGAGCGTTACCGCAGGACACACACCGGTAGTTTTACATTGCAGCGTTATAAAGGTCTGGGTGAGATGGATGCGGAGCAGCTTTGGGAGACTACACTGGATCCGGAGACGCGTATGCTGAAAAAAGTCGAGATCGAGGACGGACGAATGGCATCGGATGTGACAGAAATGTTGATGGGTACGGATGTACCGCCGCGAAAAGCGTTTATTTATGAGCATGCCAATGATGCAGAGCTGGATATCTAATAAGGAAAGTAATGTAAGTAAATGATATAATTATTCTATGAACGAATAGAGTAGAAGAATCCGGATCAGAAAAAAAGAGTATTAGTCTGATCCGGATCAGGATTTGCAGGTGAATCCTGAATAGTGATTGTAGGAGAAAAACATGGCAGAAAACAGAGAGCAGATCATCCGGACCGAGTATTCGGAGATCATGCAGAAATCATATATTGACTATGCAATGAGTGTTATCATTGCCAGAGCCTTGCCGGATGTGCGGGACGGATTAAAGCCGGTGCAGCGCAGAACTCTGTACGATATGCATGAACTGGGCATCCGTTATGACCGCCCGTATCGTAAGTGTGCGCGTATTGTCGGTGATACCATGGGTAAATATCATCCTCATGGTGACAGTTCCATTTACGGAGCCTTGGTCGTGATGGCGCAGGATTTCAAATACGGTATGCCGCTGGTGGATGGGCATGGAAACTTTGGATCCATAGAGGGTGACGGAGCCGCAGCAATGCGTTATACCGAGGCACGTCTGCAGAAAATCACACAGCAGGCATATCTGGCAGATTTAGATAAAGATGTGGTAGATTTTATCCCGAACTTTGATGCGACAGAGAAAGAACCTTCCGTACTTCCGGTAAAAGTACCGAACATTCTGATCAATGGTGCAGAAGGAATTGCGGTTGGTATGGCAACCAGCATACCACCGCATAACCTTGGTGAAGTCATTGACGGTGTGATTGCCTATATGAAAAATCCGGATATTACCACAGAAGAAATAATGGAATATATTCCGGGACCGGATTTTCCGACCGGTGGAATCGTTATTAATAAAGATGAACTGGTTTCCATTTACGAATCCGGAAATGGAAAGATTAAACTGCGCGGAAAAGTAGAGATTGAGCCGATGAAGGGCGGAAAAGAACGTATCGTTATCACTGAGATTCCATACACCATGATCGGAGCCAATATCGGTAAATTCCTGAATGATGTATATAGTTTGGTTGAAACGAAAAAAACATCCGATATCGTGGATATTTCCAATCAGTCCTCTAAAGCAGGCATCCGTATTGTCATTGAACTGAAAAAAGGCGCTGATGCGCAGAATCTGTGTAACCTCTTATATAAGAAGACACGACTGGAAGATACTTTTGGCGTAAATATGCTGGCAGTAGCTAATGGAAAACCGGAAACTATGGGACTGGTATCCGTGATTCGCCACAACGTACAGTTCCAGTATGAACTTGCAACCCGCAAGTATACAACCCTGCTGAAAAAGGAACAGGATAAGTGTGAGATTCAGGAAGGTCTGATCAAGGCTTGCGATGTCATTGATCTGATCATCGAAATCCTGCGTGGAAGTAAAAATATCAAACAGGCGAAAAAGTGCCTGATCACCGGAGAAACAGAAGGAATCAAATTCAAGTCCAAACTTTCCGAAAAAACCGCTTCCATGCTTCATTTTTCTGAGCGTCAGGCTACCGCAATCCTGGAAATGCGTCTGTACAAGCTGATCGGACTCGAAATAGAAGCACTGATGGCAGAGCATGAGGAAACATTGAAAAACATTGCACGGTATGAGGAAATTCTTGGAAGCCGTTCGGCCATGGCTAAAGTCATTATCAGGGAACTGAAAGCATTGAAAAAAGAATTTGCACATCCGCGCCTGACTGTAATAGAAAACGGAAAAGCTGCTGTATACAAAGAAAAGGAGATTGAGGCAGTTCCGGTTGTATTGTTGATGGATCGTTTTGGATATGTAAAGACCGTGGACAATTCTGTTTACGAGCGCAACAAAGAAGCGGCAGACAGTGAAAATAAGCAGATTGTTCCTTGTATGAGTGACGGAAAAATCTGTCTGTTTACCGATGGCGGGCAGCTGCATATGGTAAAAGTGTCAGATATTCCATATGGTAAATTCCGCGATAAGGGAATTCCGGTGGATAATATCAGTAATTATGATAGCAGCACAGAAAATATTGTATACATTACAGCACTGGAATCTATCATGGACAAGAAGCTGCTTTTTGTGACAGAACAGTCTATGTGCAAACTGGTGGCAGGCAGCGAATTTGATGTTTTAAAACGAACCACTGCAGCTACAAAATTGCAGGAAGGAGACAAAATCCTGTATCTGGCAGTCGCAGAACTGGAGACAACATTAGTACTCCGGTCACAGAAAAACTATTTCCTTCGCTTTGCAACCGAAGATATTCCGGAAAAGAAAAAAGGCGCTGTCGGTGTCCGGGGCATGCGGCTTGGTGATGGGGAACTGCTGACGGATGTATGGCAGCTGAACAATGAAAAAGAAGAGATTATTATGATAAAAGAGAAAGCCGTGCATCTGAACCGGCTAAGAATCGCGAACCGTGATACGCGTGGTGTGAAGAAGTAATATATAGCGAATTCGATACAACAATAGAAAAAAGTGTGTGTTTTATACTCGAGCATGTTGTAAATAAAATACCGATTTCTCGATGATGATGATGATGAGAAATCGGTATTTTTGCTGTGTAATGTGAAAAATATACTTTTGCTAACAGAAAAATTCCTGTGCAGCCCGTACGAGATATTCGGTATCTTTCACTCCGGCTGTCTCATATGGTGAATGCATGGCCAGCTGAGGTAATCCGATATCCACTGTATTGAGTGCGACCTGTGTATTGGAAATATTGCCCAGTGTGGATCCGCCTGCGATATCGGAACGATTTGTGAACGTCTGTACTGGTACATCTGCCTGTTTGCAAATATCGCGAAACATTGCTGCGGATACTGCATCGGTACAATATTTCTGGTTTGCATTGAATTTAATCACAATACCACCATTCAGGTACGGGCGGTTTGTCGGGTCTGCCATATCGGTGTGGTTCGGATGGACCGCATGTGCATTATCTGCAGAGAACATCAGGCTGTTAGCCAGATGAATGCGATAATCCTCACAGTCGTAGCCTAATACTTCGTGGATACGCTGCAGGGTATCACGTAAAAAAGTAGATGCAGCGCCCTGCTTGGTACCACTTCCCACTTCTTCGTTATCAAATACACAATGTAGAGCCAGATAATTGTTTTTTTCTCCGTACAAGAAGCCTTTCATGGATGAAAATGCACATTGTAGATCATCAAGCTGTGGAGCAGAGATGAATTCTTCATCAGCTCCCCAGATGCTGGCTGATTCTCTATTATATAAGAAGAGATCGTGTCCGAGAATGTCATCAGTGGATACATGAGCTGCGCCAGCAACTGTTTCCATAAAGGTGTCTTTTGCTGTACTCATGCCGTAGAGTGGAAGCATGTCTTTCTGCGCATTATATTTGTAGCCGCTGTTTACTTCACGATTCATATGGATGGCCAGGTTTGGAATCATGACCAGATCACGGTCTACATTGACCAGTCTGCTTTCGAGTGTTCCGGTAGATGGATTTTTGATGATCAGACGTCCGGCTACGGAAAGCGGACGGTCAAACCAAGGTGCAAAAATCATGCCGCCGTAGCGTTCTACATTGAGTTTGATATAGTGTTTTTCCACTTCCATTTCTGGATTTTCCTTAATTTTAAAGGAAGACTAACTATTAAAAGTCAAGCCTTAAAATGATATTTTTTGAATAAAGTA
>OIAG01001153.1_pt1 | contig 10720 bp, 8 predicted proteins | sample 1580701 | NCBI WGS metagenome assembly OIAG01 (sample SAMEA3882551, study PRJEB24775) | human gut metagenome | biome: human-associated habitat; feature: intestine environment; material: feces | place: Netherlands | collected 2009/2010 | reverse complement strand
CCCGAGGGCGCATCGGCCGACGCTGTGCGTGATGCGCTCAAGGGCGTGAAGGCGACCGTTCGCATGAAGGACGGCAAGACGACGGCGGAGTCCGAGATCACTTGGACTGAGGTTCCTGCCGCGGCCGCCACGTACGGCAGCAGTGTCGTTGCCAAGGGCGTCACGAAGAATGGCAACTTGCCGGTCGAAGTTGTCGTCACCTCCACGACGACGATTAACAAGGTTGCCGCGGTGCCGCAGATCACGGTCGAGCGCGATGCCAAGGCCGACACCGTGACGGGGCAGCTGCCCAAGAAGGTCACCGTGACCTATTCCGATGGTCACACGGACGAGGCCGCGGTCACGTGGAATACGGATGGCCTGGACAAGCAGCTTGCCGCCGTTGGCGAGTATACGATCGAGGGCTCCGTTGAGGGCACGACGCTCAAAGCGACCTGCAAGCTGGTCGTCGAGACGCCGGCAAGCGAGATTCCCGTAAGGCCTGCGACGTTCGCTCCCGTTGAGGTGTTCGAGGCAAGCTCTGCCGCCGATGTGCTGAAGGCGCTGCCCAAGAAGGTCTCCGTGATGATGAAGGACGACAGCCAGGAGGACTACGACGTCGATTGGAAGAATGTTCCCGCACTGGATTGGGGTGCCGATGACGTGACCGTGGGCGGTAAGGTTCGCGGTACGGAGCTTACAGTCAGCTGCATGGTACGCGTTAAGCCGCGCCCGGCGGCCAAGGGCCTCGTTATCGTTGACCAAAACGGCAAGGCCACGACTGCCGAAACCGTGCTCAAGGTAGAGCGCGGCAAGGAAATTGACCTTGCTGCCGCGGCGAGCAATGCGGCCGATGGCGCTCTGCTGCGTGGTGCCGTGACGTGGGTCTCGTCCGACCCGACGATCGCTACGGTCGAGAACGGTAAGGTCAAGGCCCTCAAGAACGGAACCGTCGTCATTACCGCGACGATGCCCGTTGATGGTGGTACCGCGGCGACTGCGACGCTTGCCGAGGATGGCGCTGCGGAGACACCGGCGCCTCAACAGCTCACTGCTTCGGTGACCGTCGAGGTTGTTGAGCCTGTTGTTGTACAGGAACCGACAGGCGGCAAGGATAACGGTGCCAAGCCCGATGCCAAGGATCCTTCGGGCAAGAAGAATGGCAAGAAGGCCGCCAAGGGAAGCCTGGCCGAGACGGGTGACAGCACTGCCGTGACCGTCGCGGCGCTTGGCGGAACTGGCCTGCTGGCGCTGATTGGCGCGGCGATCGAAAAACTGCGCCATCGCGCGGAGTAAGGCTGCGTGCTTAGAGCTTTAGGGCTCAAGGGCACAAGAAGGCCTCCCGGTTCTCGTCGGGGAATCGGGAGGCCTTTCGTTTGACTGCAGGGCAGCTAATTTGGGACGGGGCTTTTTGACTACCCTGGTCCCCTTGGCAGTTGCGGTGAAATAGGGACTGTTTTATGGGCTAGAAGCCTTAAACAGTCCGTATTTCACCGCAACTTCTAGGGGGGGGCTTTGGTGGCGTGCCTAGTCTAGACGGACTGGATCGTGGGGGTAGGCATTGAGGACCTCGACGCCGGTCTCGGTGACCAGGGCCAGGTCTTCGATGCGGACGCCGGTGCGGCCGGGGAGGTAGATGCCCGGCTCGATGGAAAACGTCATGCCCGGCTCTATGACCTGCTCGTTGACGAGCGAGACGTCGCCTGGCTCATGGTCCTGCAGACCGATCGAGTGTCCCAGCCGGTGCGTAAAGTACTGCCCGTAGCCCGCATCCTCAATCACGTCGCGCGCGGCGCGGTCTAGGTCGCACATGCGCACGCCCGGTGCGATGAGCGCCTCGGCGGCCTCGTTGGCGCGGCGCACGATGTCGTAGATGCGTGCGGTTTCCTCGTCCGGCTTGCCCCAAAAGAACGTGTGTGTCATGTCCGAGCAGTAGTTGCGATGGCGTCCGCCAATGTCGAACAGCACCACGTCGCCGCGCTTGAGTACCGTATCGTCGGGCTCGTGGTGCGGGTCGCCGGCGTTGGCGCCAAAGCTCACGATGGGCGGAAAGCTAAAGCCCTCGCAGCCGTGCTTGCGGTACAGACCGAGCATCTGATCGGCAATTTCGCGCTCCGTCACGCCTTCATGGACGAGCTTGATGGCGTCGGCCATCACGGCGTCGTTGGCGGCCGAGGACACGCGCATGAGCTCCTGCTCGGCGGCATCCTTGTGGGTGCGTGCGGCGGTGACGGCAAAGTCACCCAGGAAAAACTCGCTCGCAGCGTGACGATCCATAAGGGGCATCAAAAAGCCGGAGCGCATAACGGTATCGATGCCGAGGGGCTTGGCAGGATTGACCTCGCGTGCGATGGCGTCGGTCACGACGTCGGTATCGTTGTGATAGGCGACGCGGGCATTGTCGTACTCGGGCAGCTGATGCAGCGCGTTGACCAAGATTACGGGCTCGCAATTGCGTGCGAGCAGCACGCCGCAAAAACGCTCGAACATATCGGCATAAAAGCCGGTCAGGTAGTAAATCGACCACGGGTCATTTACGAGCAGCTGCGCGCCGGGGTGTTGAGCCTCGAGCGCATCGAGCACGCGCACCACGCGCTGGTCATTGACATATGCCATGAAACATCCTTTCGCTAGAGTGCCACCATGGTATCCCATGCCCGGCAGTTAGGGACGTTCCTTTTAATATGAGCAGGACATTGTCAAGAGGCAAAATCGGGCCTGGCCCCAACGATATGGGGTCAGGCCCTCTCCCTATATCAACCCGTCCGCGGCGACCTCGGCGTGTCTTCCCGACGCTCGTCTTTGCAGTTTAATATCCGCCCGTGGCGATCTCTCGCTGGGCAATCCGTTGCTACGGCTGAGGCTTCTTCGTCGAACCGACAGTCTGTGCACGCGTGTGGCGCCCTGGGCGCTCGCAGAAAAGGGACCTGAGGTTCGCCTCAACGGCTTCGGATCCAACCGCTTCCGGGGTGATCGGCTTATGTGCGGGGGAGCCTCCCCCTACGCCTCCTCGGCCATGAGGCCGACCGCCCACACCCAGCAGGCGAGCTCGCGCGCCGTGGCGACGTTCGCCTTGTTGTTGTGGACCCCGCGCGCGAGCAGGGCCCCGCGCCTCTCGACCAGCCTCCGCACGCCCTTGGCGGCATGCCTGCGGGCGCCCGGGTCCGGGGCCTGGCCCCTGGCGGGCTCCTTCGGCCGCGCGGAGCACGTCAGGTAGTGCCACGCGGCCTCGACCAGCGCCTTCCTCAGGTGCTTGTTGCCCGCCTTGGTGATCGCGCCCCTGCGGTCGCTCTCCCCGCTGGAGTGCTCGGAGGGCGTCAGGCCGACCCATGCGGCGAACGACCGGGCATTCCTGAACCTCGAGAACTCGCCGGCCTCGAACACGAGGTCGGCGGCCGTCGCGGTGTCGACGCCCTTGAGGCAGCGCAGGGAGTCGACCCTCTTCCTCCACCTGGGCTTGCGGGTCTCGGCCTCGACGAGCCCCTCGAGCCGCGCCTTGTCCTCCGCCGCCCGCCTGACCGCGTCGACGTAGTAGGCGAGCGCCTCGTTGTCGGCCCCCTCCGCGAACCTTATCGACTCGATCCAGGACCAGTGCGCCCGGGTCCAGTTGCCCTTCCTGCGGCCGGTGGGCGTCCTCTCGTCGAAGACGAGCCCGTGCCTGAGCAGGAACTTGGAGAGCCGCTGCTTCGAGCGCGAGAGGTCGTCCCTCGCGTCCTCGAGCGCCCTGGTCAGGTCGCGGGCGGCCTCGCACTCGTCGTCGGGGACCCACACCTCGACCACGTTGCCGACCGACAGCATGCGGGCGAGGAACTCGGCGTCGTTGCGGTCGTTCTTCCTGCGCCTGTCCGCGCTGGGCTTGATCATCTTCGAGACGGCGCCGACCACGCAGTCGACCCCGAGGCCGGAGAGCCTCTTCTGCAGGTCGAACCCCGTGACCCCGGACTCGTACACGCACTTGGCCTTTGGGTCCACGGACCGCACCCACTCCGCGACTGCCCCGGCGTCGTAGCCGAAGGTCGCGCAGCGCACCTCCCCGGTCATGACGTCGAGGGAGACTGCCTTTATCGAGCGGGCGTGGACGTCGAGGCCGACGAAGATGGTAGTATCGAGCATGGGAGCCCCTTCCATGAATGCGGCGTGGCCGCCGCGGCTGAATTAGACACTCACCATTGTCGGCCTAATCCGCGGTCTTTCATGCAGCAGGGGCTCTCAATGTTTTTATGTCCTGCTCATATCGTCTGGTAGGTGGAGAATGGGGTAAAGTAAGTGGTGGTTAACTAGAGGAGGCTTGCTATGGCACCTATCGATATTGTTGTACTGGCTGTTATCGGTATTGCGTTTGTCGCCGTGTGCGTGCGCATCTACCGCAAGGGCACCTGCGCCGACTGCGCTCAGGGTGGCGTTTGCACCGGGCATTGCTCCAACAAAAAGACGTGCGCTGCACTTAAGGGCGTAGACAAAATCGCCGAAGACTTGGGTCGCGGTATCAAATAAGGTCCGGACATCCAAGCGCTCCGCGGGTATCCGTTCGCGGGGCGCTTTGTGCATTTGAGGGAGAGCACGGCGAGTCGAAGAGTATTTTTGGGGTATCGTTAACTGGACTATTAATTGGCAACTTATCTATAACGGAGTAACCGCATGAGCGCTCGCGTAACCATGAAGGACATAGCCGCCGAGCTTGGCGTTTCCATCAATACCGTGCACAAGGCTCTGACGGGAAAGGCCGGCGTGAGCGAATCCGTGCGCGCCAAGGTGAACGCTAAGGCCGAGGCCATGGGCTATCACCGCAACACAAGTGCCTCAAGCCTGCGCCGCAAGGATATCAATCTGGTGTTTTGCCTGCCCCGCGCATCGCGCGAGGGAGCGTACTTTTTCCGTTACCTGTGGGAAGGCTGCAATCGCTTTGAACAGGAGGTCATCGACCGGGGCATTACGGTTGAGCGCGTTGAATTTGGCGTGGGCGGCTACGCTGATGCACTCGAGCAAATCGACGAGCGTCTGCAGGTGGGCGAGAAGATTGATGGCTTGCTCGCCTATACGCCGGGCGACGATCGTGCGACTGAGCTTTTGGGGCAGATCGCCGAGGCGGGCGTGACGATTGAGCTTGTCGACGGCGACCGTCCGCATTTGAATCGTTTGGGTGCGAGCTCGGCCGATTATTCGACGGCAGGCAGCCTTATGGCCGAGCAGGCGGCAAACCTGGTCCATGCTTCTGGGGCCGACGCCCGCGTGCTCCTTTTGACAGGCGACCCATATACCGATTCGCACTATCTAACCGCCCGCGCCTTCCACAATTACCTGCGCGAACGTGATATTCCATGGCAGGTTGAGGATCTTGCAGGTGCCCATGCGCAAGTCAAACAACTCGAGCATGAGCTCGAAAAGCGCTTGAGTGCGCCGGACGCCCCCGAACTTATCTGTAGCATTTTTGCCGTTGGTTCCGAAGTGGTTGCCGACGCGCTCGTCTCGACCGGCAAGGCCGGTCAGGTCATGGTGATCGGCAACGACCTGTTTCCCGAAAGTGCTCTGGCCTTGCGCCGCGGTATCTTTACCAATATTGTCTATAAGGACCCGACGAGCCTGGCGTATCGCGGCGCTAAGACGCTGGGCGATTATCTGCTGTGGGGAAGGACCCCGACGGTGCCCGTCCAGAAGGGTGCCGTCGAGATGGTATTTGCCAGCAATGTCGACCGCTACTGCGAACTTGCGGGTATTTAGCCGATTGAGCAGGTACCCCCTCTTGCGACGTGCATTTTTGGGAGTATTCGGCATCCACCGGCGCGCGATGGCGCCCCCGAGTCGTCTTGCGGCAGGATTTGCGCCTCAAATTCGGCCGATTTGCCCGATTTCAGTCCCTTTTCTGCACCCGGAGCGCCTGAGCGCGGGCCCAAAGAGTCCAGCTGGCCACTGACGCTGCTGAAAACTCCGTTTTTTGCACGCCGCGAGGCACCCCACTCTGGCACCTCGCCAGAAAACAGCTCTTCACGGTGCCCCAAGGAGGCAATGTCAGCCACCTCGCACACGCGTCCGTTTTCAATCCGGTACGCGCACGTCGCGTATTCGAGCATCGGGCGCGGTTGGTGCGTTGCCACGACAACCGTGCAGCCCAGCTCGCGGTTCACGCGAAACAGCGCATGCAGGAAGTTTTTCTCGGCAACGAGATCGAGTTGGGACGTGGGCTCGTCGAGCAACAGCACGCGCGGGCGCAGCGCCAGCACGGCCGCCAGCGACAGCAGCTGCTTGCGGCCACCCGAAAGCGTATCGGTATCACGATGAAGCCAGTCCTCCAGACCAAAGAAATAGCTGGTCTCGGCAACACGGCGGCGCATCTCGTCGCGCGACACACCCAGATTCTCTAGGCCAAACGCCATCTCGTGCCACACGGTTTCGCACACGATCTGGTTCTCGGGATCCTGGAACACATAGCCCACGCGCTCCGCCGATGCCCGCACGTCCATGTCGGCAACGTTCTCGCCCAGCACGCTCAGTTCGCCAGTGCGCTCGCCCGCCGGAGCGATCTCGGGCTTGAGCAGCGACAGCAGCGTCGACTTACCCGATCCGGTACCGCCAACAAGCAGCGCAAATGCACCTTGGGGAACAGACCAGTCGAGCCCCTCGAGCACCGCAGCATCAGCATCGGGGTAGGCAAAGCTCAGGCTCCGCACCTCAATCGCCGGCGCGGCCGAGCCATATGCCACACCCGCCGCCGAGCTCCTATCCAACCGAGCCATCAGCCAAACCTCTTCTCATCAATCGCGTGCGACGCGCAAGGCAGCATCATCCAGGCAGCGTACACGACATAGCCCAGCCACGGCGCCGGCACCGAGAGCTGCGGATAAAACGAATACTGTGTCGTCGCGGTCGCCGCCACGGCCACCGCGGCAGCACCAAACAGCGCGAGCCCGACCAGCGCGGCAACGTCGCTGCGCCCCAGTCGATACCGCGCATACGTCGTACGACGTGTCGCGGCACCCCACCCGCGCGAGCGCATCGCGTCCGCGCGCTCCAGCGAATCTTCCATGCCCCAGCCCATCAACACGCTCGACGCCCGCAGGCGCGATCGCACGGGATCGGTGGGCGCGCGGCCCGGCACATCAATCGCATCCTGCACCGCCAGCACCGTACGACCGCGGCGTAAAAACTGCGGGATAAGCCTCATGCACATCGAGATCATGAGCGCAATCACCGGTGCGGCATTGCCCAGCAGCGCGAGCACCTTGTCGTATTCGAGCATCGACGCCGCAGCCTCAAACCACAGCACGCTCGCCACAAACAGCCCGCCCATGCACAGGCCGTATACCATGCTTTCCAGATACACCGCGCGCATACCAATACGGAACAACTCCGTCGAGCCCGAGGCGCTAAACAGCGGATTGACCAGCGCGATAATCAAAATCACCGGCAGCTGCCAGCGAAGCGCCCCCAACGTGCGCGCAGCACCGCGCGTCGCAAATCCATACGCCAGCCCGCCCGCAAGCGACAGCGCAATCAGCACCGGCTGCATCGAGAACATGGTGAGCCCCAGCGTCAGCACTATATAGAGTGCCGGCACAGCCGGATGCGACATCGAGAATGCCGCAACGGGCTCGCCGCCAAACTCCTCTCGTATGTTGTCCACGGGCACCCCCGTCCCCTCGCTCAAACGACAGCTCCGCAGCACCGCCAATGCCGCACGCAAGCAGTGCAAACACCACACCGGCGGCGCAAGCCTCAACCGCCGCAAACCAATCGCTACGCGCTCAACATATGCCTGCGGTATCATATTGCGCCGTGTATCGTTTCCAAACACACGTCTCTATAACGTAACAGGAGATCACATGGACGCAACCGCAATTATCCTCGCTGCCGGCGAGGGCACCCGCATGAAGTCGAACCACTGCAAGGTTTCGCACAAGATCCTGGGCAAGCCCATGGTCCAGTGGATCGTCGACGCTACCATCAAGGCCGGCTGCAGCCGCGTCGTGGTCGTCATCGGCAGCCACGCCGACGAGATGCGCGCCCTTATCGACGGCGCCTACGCCAACAGCGCCACCAAGGTCGAGTGCGTCGAGCAGACCGAGCGCCTGGGCACCGGCCACGCCGTAAAGGTCGCGCTCGAGGCCTGCGGCATCACGCAAGGCCCCGTCGTCGTGCTCAACGGCGACCTGCCGCTCATCACCGCCGACACCGTCGCCAAGTTCGCACAGACCGTCGCTACCGGCGAGCTCGCCTGCACCGTCATGACCATGACCCCGCCCGACCCCTTCGGCTACGGCCGCATCAAGCTGGGTGCCGACGGCCAGATCGAGCGCATCATCGAGCAGAAGGACTGCACGCCCGAGCAGGCCGCCACGCTGCTCGAGTGCAACGCCGGCTGCTACGCCTTTGACGGCGCGCAGCTCGCCGCCCACATTAACGAGATCGGCAACGACAACGCGCAGTCCGAGTACTACCTGCCCGACATGCTCGAAATCCTCAAGGGTCACGGCCAGGCGGTCTCCATCTTCCACTGCGATGACTACCGCGACGGCCTGGGCGTCAACAGCCGTATCCAGCTCGCGCAGCTCACCGCCATCGCGCGCGACCGCATCAACGAGCACTGGATGGCCGAGGGCGTCACGTTCATCGATCCCACGCAGGCCTGGATCGGCCCCGACGCCGTTATCGGCCGTGACACCGTCGTGTGGCCGCAGACGCACCTGATCGGCCACGTCACCGTGGGCGAGGAGTGCCAGCTTGGCCCAAACAGCCGCCTCACCGACACCACCGTCGGCAGCGGCTGCGTCATCGATGAGACTATCGCCATCGAGGCCGTCATCGAGAACGGCGTCGACTGCGGCCCACGCGCCTACCTGCGCCCGGGCACCCACATGCTCGACGGATCCAAGGCCGGAACGCACGTGGAGATCAAGAAGTCCACGATCGGCGAGGGCTCCAAGGTGCCGCACCTGTCCTACATCGGCGACACCACCATGGGCTCCGGCGTCAACGTGGGCGCGGGCTCCATCACCTGCAACTACGACGGCGTGCACAAGCACAAGACCGTCATCGGCAAGGACGCCTTCATCGGTTCCGACACCATGATGGTCGCGCCCGCCCAGATCGGCGACGGCGCGCTCGTTGCCGCCGGCTCCGTCATCACCGAGCCGGTTCCGGCAGACGCACTCGGCCTGGGCCGCGCCCGTCAGGTAAATATCGAGGGCTGGGCCGCCGATTATCGCCGCCGTCTGCACGAGGACGACGAGGTATAACGTTTTACCAAGCATCTAAGGAGCTGTTCCCATGGGGACGGCTCCTTTTTCTATCGTGACCTGCGCGACCGGATGAGTGGTCGGTTCGTGTCCGTTGACGGTAAAGACGTTATCAAGGCTCGATAAACCCCGTCGCGCGGTTACAATGCAACAAGGCATCTATATGGCATTCGATGTATAAAGGAGAAGGGTAATGCCGATTAATGATCCCGAGAAGTCGGAGAATATGCGCAAGTCCATCCGCGTGTATTCCGGTTCCTCCAACCGTCCCCTCGCTCAGAAGATTGCTGAGTACCTTGGGGTCGAGCTTTCGGGCCTTACGCTAAAGCAGTTCGCCAATGGTGAGATTTACGCCCGCTACGACGAGACCGTCCGCGGCGCCGACGTCTTCCTGATTCAGTCCGTGGCCGGCGGCAACGTCAACGACATGCTCATGGAGCTGCTCATCGCCACCGACGCTGCCAAGCGCGCATCCGCCCGCTCCATCACCGCCGTTATCACCCACTACGGCTATGCCCGCCAGGACCGCAAGGCCGGCCCGCGCGAGCCCATCACCGCCCGCCTCGTCGCCAACCTGCTCGAGCGCGCCGGCGTCAACCGCATCATCACCCTCGACCTGCACCAGGGCCAGATCCAGGGCTTCTTCGATATCCCGGTTAACCACCTGTCCGCACTGCCGCTGTTTGGCCAGTACTACAACGACATGCACTTCGACACCGACAACCTGGTTGTCGTCTCCCCCGACGTGGGTCGTGCCAAGGCCGCCAAGAAGCTGTCCGACATGCTCGACTGCGACCTGGCCATCGCCCACAAGGGCCGTCCGCGCCACAACGCCGCCGAGGTCATGGGCATCATCGGTGACATCAAGGGCAAGACCTGCATCATCAACGATGACATGATCGACACCGCTGGCACCCTGTGCGCCAACGTCAAGGAGCTCAAGGCCATGGGCGCCGGCGACATCTACGTGTGCGCCACCCACGGCATCTTCTCCGGTCCGGCCATCGAGCGCCTGAACGATGCCCCCATCGTCGAGTGCGTCGTCACCGATGCCATCCCCGTCGAGGTCGGCGGCAAGATTAAGACCATCTCGGTCGCCGAGGAGTTCGCTCAGGCCATCTCCGCCGTTTACCACGAGGAGCCCGTCTCCACGCTCGTCGGCGGCGACTTCGCGCTGTAGTCCAACGCGCATCGCATCATCTTTGATGCTTTTAAAGGGTCGGAAGCTCGCTTCCGGCCCTTTTTCTATCCCTCGCCAACCTTCCCTGGACAATTAGTTCAGATACGTATTTTTTAAAGCCCCAAAGGGCCGTTCGGAGCCTTCTGAGCTCCCCGGCGGATGCCATGCCGCCCAAAGCTCATCGTTTTCGAGTACAACCGCCGCATATTTACCCTCAAATCACCCTCGAAGGCCCTTAGAAACGCCTCGAATGCCCGTCGCCTTATACGTATCTGAACTAACTGTCCAGTAGCTATCGTCAACCTTCGCGGCAGAGCTCAATTTCCTGCAA
>OIAG01001148.1_pt1 | contig 10775 bp, 9 predicted proteins | sample 1580701 | NCBI WGS metagenome assembly OIAG01 (sample SAMEA3882551, study PRJEB24775) | human gut metagenome | biome: human-associated habitat; feature: intestine environment; material: feces | place: Netherlands | collected 2009/2010 | reverse complement strand
TGGTTGTGGTAAGTCTACTACTCTTCGTATGATCGCAGGTCTGGAGGAAATTTCTGAAGGTGAGTTCGATATCGACGGTAAAAGAATGAACGATGTTGAACCGAAAGACAGAGATATTGCCATGGTATTCCAGAACTATGCATTATATCCTCATATGACAGTATATAATAATATGGCATTTGCGTTAAAATTAAGAAAAGTTCCGAAAGACGAGATCGATAAAAAAGTTCGTAACGCAGCAAGAATTCTTGATCTTGAGAAATTACTGGATCGTAAACCAAAAGCTCTTTCCGGTGGACAGAGACAGCGTGTTGCCATGGGACGTGCTATTGTGCGAGAGCCGAAAGTATTCCTGATGGATGAGCCGCTTTCCAACCTGGATGCAAAATTAAGAGTACAGATGCGTTCTGAGATTTCTTCCTTACATCAGAGACTTGGTGCAACTATCATCTATGTAACTCATGATCAGACTGAGGCTATGACACTTGGTACAAGAATCGTTGTTATGAAAGACGGTGTCATCATGCAGGTAGATTCTCCGCAGAAACTGTATAATGAGCCGAACAACCTGTTTGTTGCAGGATTCATCGGTTCTCCGCAGATGAACTTCATGGATTGCGTATGCAAAATCGAGGGTGACAAAGTTACTCTGACAAATGGCGATGCAACTTATGTAATGCCTGCAAATAAAGCAAAGGCATTAAAAGATGGTGGATATGACGGAAAGACGGTTGTATTTGGTATTCGTCCGGATGATATGGATGATTATTCTGAGTATATTGAAAAACATGCAGGATATACGATCAAAGCAAAATGTACCGGATATGAGCTGCTTGGTTCTGAAGTATTACTGTACTACACAACTAATGGTGTCACAATGACTGCTAAAGTTGATTCCACTACACCATGCCGCTATGGTGATGATGTGACAGTTGCTTTCGATATCGACAAAGGACATATTTTCGACAAAGAGACAGAGCAGATTATTTCACACTAAGAGATGAAATACAATTGTATGTACATTGAGGCAGTTGTGTAGATATAAGACTGGGTATGAGTATCATACCCAGTTTTGTTGTATAGGGTGTTCCTTCCCTGTACGTCAATAATTGATTTGGGAGGTAAGAACAGTGGCGGAAGCACATATATCCGGGAAAAAACTGACGCAGGCATTGCGTGAAATGAAAGAAATATCCAGAATGGATTTCGTCCTTTTTTCAAAAAAAGGAAAACTTCTGGCGTCGACCTGTCCCGAACCGGATATGAAGATGCAGGAGTTTGTGACACAGTTTGGAAAATCCATGGCAGAAAGTCAGACGATCCAGGACTGGATTTTCCTGAAAATCGAGATTAATGAGAAAACAGAACACATTTTACTGGTCAATAAAAATGGAAGTGAGGACTCTTCCTATGTCATTGGACGGATGGCAGCCTGCCAGATCCGAAATTTGTACCTGTCTGCACAAGAGCCGGTAAATGAGACTAATTTTCTGCGCCGCATGCTGCATGGCGATTATTCTGAACGGCAGATACGGGAAGAAAATCAGGAAGTCCGACTGAAAAGCGGATCGTATTTGTTATATGTGATACGTCTGGCGACAGAACAGGATGAGATTGTCATGGAAACATTGAAGAATCTGTTTGTCTTGTATAATGTAGATTATCTGGTGGATGTGGAAGAGGACTGTGTCGTGCTGATCAAAAATGTTCAGGGCATGGAGATGAAGGCAGAACAATATGCACGCTGCATTATAGATAATCTTCAGACAGAGGCCATGATCAATGCCTGGGTGGGCTATTCGGATCCGGCAGAGAGTTTTTTGGACTTCCGTAGCCGGTATCAGCAGGCATGTACGGCGTTGCAGATTGGAACGGTATTTTATGACGAAGAGCGGGTGTTTTATTACCGTCATCTTGGTCTTGGACGGATTATTCAACAGCTGTCCCCGGAACTTTGTGATCTTTTTCTGGAAGAAGTACTGGGAGAGCACGCAGAGGTGGAACTGGACGAGGAGACTCTGGCGACGATCAATCATCTGTTTGACAACAATCTAAACATATCTGAGACGGCCAGACAGCTCTTTATTCATCGCAATACGCTGGTGTATCGTCTGGAACGTATCGAAAAGAAACTTGGTCTGGATATACGGACTTTTGAAGATGCGATGTTATTCAAAATCGCAATGATGGTTCGTACCCGTCGAAATACAATTGCACAGGAAGCACAATCCATAGTTGCCAAATAAAAACTGAAGTGGTAAAATAATATAATACCCAGTGACGTATGTTGCTGGGTACTTACACGTTAAGCAATAAAGGGTACAGGAGTAAAAAATCAGATATGAGTATAAACGAAAAAAAGAAAGTCTGGGTGGTAGGACATAAGAATCCGGATACAGATTCTATCTGTGCTGCCATCGCTTATGCAAATCTGAAAAATCAGGCGGACGGGAATCGATACGAGGCAAAACGTGCCGGTGAACTGAATGAAGAGACAAAATATGTGCTGGATACATTTGGGGTAAAATCGCCTGGATTGATCACAGACGTTGGGGCACAGGTAAAGGATATCGAGATTCGGAAGACCCCGGGTGTCAGCGGCAAAATTTCTCTGAAACGTGCCTGGGAAATGATGAAGAAGCAGAATGTTGTAACGCTTCCGGTGACGGATAAGGAGAATAATCTTGAGGGTCTGATCATTACAGGTGATATTGCAACTTCTTATATGGATGTATATGATAACAGTATTTTGTCCCGTGCCAAGACACAGTATCAGAATATTGTGGATACACTGGACGGAACTATGCTGTGTGGCAATGAGCATGCATACTTTATGAAAGGAAAAGTAGTGGTTGGCTCTGCAAATCCGGAAACCATGGAACAGTTTCTGGAGGATGATGATCTGGTTATCATGGGAAACCGTTATGATGCTCAGATCTGTGCACTGGAGTCCAATGCAAGCTGTATTGTGATCGCCGGAAGCCCACAGGTTCCGAAAACGATTGTAAAAATGGCAGAGGAGAAGCATTGCGTACTGATCACAACGGATTACGATACTTATACAGCAGCCCGTCTGATCAACCAGAGCATGCCAATCAAATTCTTTATGCGCCGGGAACAGTTGGTCACTTTTGAAACAGAAGAGTATATTGACGAGGTACGCGAGATTATGTCCAAGGAAAAACATCGTGATTTTCCGGTACTGGACGAGGATGGCAAATACATCGGCATGATTTCCAGACGAAACCTGTTGAATATGAAGAAAAAACAGTTGATTCTGGTGGATCATAATGAAAAGACACAGGCAGTAGACGGCATTAGTGGAGCGGATATTCTGGAGATCATTGATCACCACCGGATTGGAAGTCTTGAGACGATGTCCCCGGTATTTTTCCGGAATCAGCCACTGGGATGTACAGCAACAATCATCTATCAGATGTATCAGGAGCAGAAGGTTGCCATTGATAAAAAAGTAGCAGGATTACTCTGTTCGGCAATTCTGTCTGACACACTGATGTACCGTTCTCCGACCTGCACACCGCTTGATAAGGCTGTTGCAGAAGAACTGGCACAGATCGCTGATATCAATATCGAGGAGCACGCAAAAGCAATGTTCCAGGCCGGCAGTGATTTCGGAAGCAAAACACCGGAAGAAATTTTCTATCAGGATTTCAAAACTTTCAGCCAGGATGGTGTGGAGTTTGGTGTCGGTCAGCTCAGTGCCATGACCCAGGAAGAACTGGAGCAGGTGCGTGACAAATTACTGCCATATTTGCGGGACGTTCTGGTAGAACGAAAAATCGAGATGGTATTTGTGATGCTGACAAATATTATTGAAGAGACAACTTATCTTATCTGTGCGGGTGAAAAGGCAGATGACTTAGTAGAAAAAGCATACCATGTTCATAAAGAAGGCGATTATCATGTCTTGAAAGGTGTTGTATCCAGAAAGAAGCAGCTGATTCCGATGTTTATGTCAGCGATGCAGGAACAGTAGAGTCTGCAATCATAAAGTGAGAAAGGATAAGAGAGCGATGGAAAGAGAGTATTGGAAAGCAGGAAACATGCTTTATCCGGTGCCGGCAGTGATGATCAGCTGTCAGAGACCGGGAGAGCGTCCGAATATTATTACGGTTGCCTGGACCGGAACAATCTGTTCTGATCCGGCGATGGTGTCTATTTCTGTTAGGAAAGAGCGTTATTCTTATGATATTATCAGAGAAACTGGAGAATTCGTCATCAACCTTACTACAAATGATCTGACTTTTGCAACCGATTACTGTGGTGTGAAGTCCGGAAAGGATGTAGATAAGTTTAAAGAAATGAATCTGACACCGAGTAAGTCAAAGACGATTTCCGCACCTGGTATTTCAGAAAGCCCGGTAAGTCTGGAATGTAAAGTAAAGCAGGTGTTGGAACTTGGTTCACACGATATGTTTCTGGCGGAGGTGACGGCAGTATCAGTCGATCCGAAATATATGGATGAGAAGGGAAAATTTCATTTGAATGATATCGGTCTGACGGCTTATTCTCATGGTGAATATTTTAAGCTTGGAGAGAAGATCGGGTCTTTCGGTTATAGTGTGAAAAAGAAATAGAAACTCTGAATGAAAAATATTAAATAAAAAAGAACAGGATATAGCAATCGGAAGAGCCAGTTGCTATATCTTGTTCTTTTCTTTTTATCGGATCAGAGTGTCCATTAGCATTTCATATACATCAAAATTTGACCGTTTCCAGTTACGGCAGACAGCCTCTGCCTGATCACGGTTCTGTACATGAATTGTCAGATCTATCAGGTCAGTGCGCTGATTCTGAATTCGACAACGGACAGCATATCCATGATTGGCTGCTTTATAGTAATCGGCAAAAATTGCCGTTTCCTGTCGCAGATCAAAATGATGGGCCTGAAAATAAGTACGGATATCTTCTTTGATGGCATCGGATATTTTTGTGTGGAAAAAATCCAGGGTTTGCCGGCCGTAGTCTGTCAGGTGATAGCGGGTATTGTTATGGGTGGATTCGGCAGTGATCAGATCTGTCTGCAGAAGACTGGTGATCGCTTCTTGTACCGTGAAATAATTTGTATATTCTTTTTCCAGAACAAAATTTGTGATTTGTGTGTTAGTCAGCGGATATTCGACCAGGTTCAGCATATACAGGATCATAACGCGGTACATGGTGTCTAATTCTGTCATGGTTCAATGCCTTCTTTCTATATTCTCCTGCATATCTTGTAGTAAGAATGTCAACAGCATAGTATCAGGATTGAAATTTACTTCCCTGATAGGTCTGTCGTTCTTGCAGACGCTTACGGATGGTATTCAGCACTCGTTTTTTATCCGTGCTCCAGCGGGGAGCCAGCAGCAGGGCGCGGGGACCGTCCCCGGTAATGCGGTGTACCACCATGGAAGGGGGAAGCAGTTCCAGACAGTCTGCGATAAAATCACAGTATTCTTCCAGCGTAAAGAGTGGAAATGGATGCTGTTCATAATAATCTGCCAGATCAGTATCAGACAGTACATGAAGCAGCTGCAACTTGACACCGGATACCGTAGAATGTGCCACATAGTTTACCGTATCCAGCATATCCTGCTTTGTCTCACCGGGGAGTCCGAGAATGACATGGGTGATCACCGGAATTTTACAGGTGTGTAAGGCTGTCACAGCCGTTTCATAACATGCCAGTGAAAATTCTCTGCGGATAAAATCTGCCGTTTTCTCATGGATTGTCTGGAGCCCGAATTCTATCCACACCGGTTTGATCTGGTTCAATTCGGACAACAGTGTGAGGATTTCATCATTGATACAGTCCGGTCTTGTGGCGATGGATAGTACAACAATGTCTGGATGCCGGATCGCTTCCAGAAAAAGCGGGCGCAGATAAGAGACAGGGGCATAGGTGTTTGTATACGCCTGAAAATAGGCGATAAATTTGCGGCATTTTGTTTTAGCTGCCAGTTTCTTTTGGCCGGATGCAATCTGTTCACTTACAGAGAGCAGATGATTTTCAGCAAAATCACCGGAGCCACCGCGGCTGCAGAAGATACAGCCGCGGGTTCCCTTGGTGCCGTCACGGTTCGGGCAGGTCATACCACCATTCAATGAAATACGATATACTTTTTCACCAAAAGTTTCTTTCAGATAGGTGTCCAGTGAATAAAAATGATTCTGATTCATATATCCTAAGCTTCAATGTGAGATTTTACAGCCTGGCTGACTACATCAGATACACGTGGATCAAATGGCTCAGGCATGATGAAATCTTCGTTTAATTCTTCATCGCTGACAAGATCTGCAATTGCTTTGGCAGCGGCAAGTTTCATTTCTTCTGTGATCTGACGTGCATGTCCTTCCAGAGCACCTTTGAAGATGCCAGGAAAAGCAATGACGTTATTTACCTGGTTCGGGAAATCGCTGCGACCGGTTCCGACTACTTTTGCACCTGCAGCTTTCGCTACATCCGGCATGATTTCTGGAACCGGATTCGCCATGGCAAAGAGAATCGCATCTTTGTTCATGGAAGCGACCATTTCTGCGGAGACAATATTCGGAGCAGATACACCGACAAAGATATCAGCACCGCGGAGAGCGTCTGCCAGTGTACCGGTCTGTTTTTCCAGGTTTGTTACTTCTGTCATTTTCTGCTGCATCCAGTTCAAATCCGGATAATCTTTTCCGATGATGCCGAACTTGTCACACATAGTCACATGTTTGAATCCATAGGTAAGCAGTAATTTTGTGATGGCTATACCGGCAGAACCTGCACCGTTTACAACGACGCGGCAAGTTTCTTTCTGTTTGCCGGTAACGCGCAGGGCATTGATGATACCAGCCAGTACAACGATGGCAGTTCCGTGCTGATCATCATGAAATACTGGAATGTTCAGCATGGATTTTAAACGTTCTTCAATTTCAAAACATCTCGGTGCAGAGATATCTTCCAGGTTGATGCCGCCAAAGGTAGGTGCGATATTTGCAACTGTGCGGATAATTTCTTCTGTGTCCTGTGTGTCCAGTACGATAGGAATTGCATTGACATCTGCGAATTCTTTGAAGAGTACGCATTTTCCTTCCATAACCGGCATAGCAGCCAGAGCACCGATGTTACCGAGACCAAGAACGGCACTTCCGTCAGAGATAACAGCGACGGTATTTGCTTTCATCGTGTAGGTGTAGGCAGCAGAAGGATCCTCTGCAATGACTTTACATGGCTCTGCAACGCCCGGAGTGTATGCGATTGATAAATCTTCCCGGGATTTTACCGGAGATTTTGCTTCCGTGGAAAGCTTTCCGTTCCACTGTTTATGTAATGCTAATGCTTTTTCTTTTAAATCCATGTTCGTGGCTCCTTTGTAATCATTTTTCCTGCCTATCATACCATCAAAAAAAACACAAATCAAGGAATTCAAAAAAATACTTCCTATTTAAAGGATTTTAGTGTATAATACGGTTCTGACAAGTATTCGTGTCGATTCTGACAAGAAAATCCAATGAAACTATGAAATGATAAACAGAACAGATGATCTTGTGGTCATCACAATAGAAAGAACCGTGGAAAAATAGCAACAGTTCGATTTTTAACAGTTTAGTATTTTATAAACGTGACAAAATATCTTTGGCGGAGGTTATAAATGAGAGAAAAATACGAAAGCCTGTCCCTGGCAGTCTTAAAAGAACTTGCAAAAAGCAGAGGACTGAAGGGAATTTCAACTCTGAAAAAAGCAGCACTTGTGGAACGCATGCTGCAGGAAGATGAGAAGGAAGCACAGAAGGCGCATGCCGGGGAAGCAGAACATGATGCTGAAAAAAAATCGGAAGCAGACAAGCATTCAGAGAGTGTAAAGCATACGCAGACAGAACACAAATCTGAAAAATCGGAGCATGAGAGCAGAAAACGTATTTATGAGCGCAGAGAACGTCCGGAGCGCAGAACTGTGAATGATACCAGAAGTACGAATGATCCGGAAAAACAGTCGGAAGAAGAACTGCCTGAAATCCGTAAGGATGAGGCATCTTTGGACAGCGGAGAGCAGGGAAATGGTATTCTGGAAGTTATGCCGGACGGATACGGATTTATCCGTTGTGAGAATTATCTGCCGGGTGACAATGATGTATATGTGGCTCCTTCTCAGATTCGTCGTTTCAATCTGAAAACAGGCGATATTGTCTGTGGTAATAAACGGATCAAATCCCAGGGTGAAAAATTTAGTGCTTTGTTGTATATCAGCACAGTCAACGGATATCCGCCGTATGAGGCCAGCAGAAGAAAGGCTTTCGAGGATCTGACCCCGATTTTCCCGAATGAGCGTCTGCGTCTTGAAACAACCCCGAAAGAAACAGCTATGCGAATCATGGATCTGATTTCTCCGGTAGGAAAAGGACAGCGTGGTATGATCGTAGCTCAGCCAAAGGCGGGAAAAACCACATTGATGAAAAAAGTGGCGAATGCGGTAAAACATAATAATCCGGATATGCATATGATCATTTTACTTATTGATGAACGTCCGGAGGAAGTTACAGATATTAAAGAGGCGATTGAGGGCGATAATGTAGAAGTCATTTATTCCACGTTTGATGAATTGCCGGAACATCACAAACGGGTGTCTGAGATGGTAATCGAGCGTGCAAAACGTCTGGTAGAGCACGGAAAAGATGTTATGATCCTGTTGGACAGCATTACTCGTCTGGCAAGAGCATATAACCTGGTAGTTCCACCAAGTGGACGCACTTTATCCGGTGGTCTGGATCCTGCAGCACTTCATATGCCAAAACGGTTCTTTGGTGCGGCTCGCAACATGCGTGAAGGAGGAAGTCTGACCATTCTTGCAACAGCACTGGTAGAGACCGGAAGCAAGATGGATGATATGGTATATGAGGAGTTTAAAGGAACCGGTAACATGGAACTGATTCTGGATCGGCGTCTGTCGGAGAAGCGTATCTTTCCGGCTATTGATATTGTAAAATCCGGAACGAGACGTGAAGATCTGCTGCTGGATCAGGATGAGCAGGAAGCAGTCTATCTTATGCGGAAAGCGTTCAATGGTATGAAAGCAGATGAGGCCGTAGAAAATATTTTGAATATGTTTGTTCATACGAAGAATAATAAAGAATTTGTGGATCTTGTCAAAAAACGTAAAATTTTCTAAAAAATGCTTGCATTAGATAAAGCTGTATGATATAATTTAAAAGATGTGTACCGAGAGTGTATCGGTGCAAAAGATTAACAAGTTTATTGTTTTTCATAGACGAGAGTAGAATTACAAAGAAATTTGGTATGCGAGGTGAAATTAATGAGAGAAGGAATCCATCCGGATTATTATCAGGCAACAGTAACCTGTAACTGCGGAAACACATTCGTAACAGGTTCTACAAAGAGCGATATTCACGTAGAGATTTGTTCTAAATGCCATCCATTCTATACAGGACAGCAGAAAGCAGCTCAGGCACGTGGACGTATTGATAAGTTCAACAAGAAATACGGCTTAAAATAATAGTAAGATATGTGTGAAAATCAGGTTGAGGTTGCAAAATCTCAACCTGTTTTGTTAATAGGAAATCGAGGAAATTCTATGCGTTATTCTGGGATTGGCGGTCAGGCCGTCATGGAAGGTGTCATGATGAAGAACAAAAACCGGTATGCGGTGGCAGTCCGTAAGCCGGATCATGAGATTGAAGTCATGACAAAGGAATATAAGGGAATTGTTCCGGGAGAGATATGGCAGAAGATTCCACTGGTACGCGGTGTATTGAGTTTTATTGATTCACTGGTGCTTGGAATGTCTACCTTGATGTATTCAGCCTCTTTTTTTGAAGATGAGGATGAAGCTGAAAAAGAGAAGCAAAAGGACAGCCCGGAGAAAATGAAGGCAAAAGAAAATGCAATGATGGGCGGAACGGTGATACTGTCTGTGATTCTGGCCATTGCGATTTTTATGATTTTGCCATATTACCTGTCGGTACTTTGTTCCCGATTTATTACGAGCGATATGATTGTCGCGGTGTTGGAAGGCATCCTGCGTCTGGCAATTTTTATCGGATATATAGTAGTAATCTCAAAAATGAAAGAGATTCAGCGGGTGTTCATGTATCATGGTGCAGAACATAAGACGATTAACTGTCTGGAACACGGTGAAGATCTGACACCGGAAAATATTAAAAAGTATTCGAGGCTTCATAAGCGTTGTGGAACCAGTTTTCTGCTTATTGTTATGATTGTCAGCATTGTCGTATTTATGTTTATTCGTGTGGACAGCTTAGTATGGAAGTTTGTGCTGAGAATCCTTCTCGTTCCGGTTGTGGCAGGTATTTCTTATGAATTTATTCGTCTGGCAGGAAGAAGCGATTCGAAGATTGTGAATACGTTAAGTAAACCAGGATTGTACTTGCAGTATTTTACAACAAGAGAGCCAGATGAGGAAATGATGGAAGTTGCAATTAAGGCAGTAGAAGGCGTTTTTGACTGGAGAGAGTATCTTCGGGCAATGCATAACGGCGAACTGGAGGATTAGCTATGACAATCCGGGAAGTTTTAATAAATATACGAGAACGACTGCAAAATGCAGGGATTGAAGATTTTGAATATGAAAGCTGGGCATTTCTTGACTGGAAACTTCATATCGACAGAGCTGAATTTTATATGAACCCGAATGGGGAGGTAAAGGAAGAACTTTTAGCAGAGTTAGAAAGTGTTCTGAAACAAAGAGAGCAGCGGGTGCCTTTGCAGTATCTTATGGGTGAATGCGAATTTATGGGATATGATTTCTATGTGGATG
>OIAG01001146.1_pt1 | contig 10807 bp, 8 predicted proteins | sample 1580701 | NCBI WGS metagenome assembly OIAG01 (sample SAMEA3882551, study PRJEB24775) | human gut metagenome | biome: human-associated habitat; feature: intestine environment; material: feces | place: Netherlands | collected 2009/2010 | reverse complement strand
TCGGCTACCACCCGTTTATTGCTGGACATATGTTGTGCAAATGACCTTGCTGCAGCCTTCCGTGGGCTCGCCCGATTTTTGGGCCGGTTCGGGCTTTGAGGACAAGCTGCTGAAAGCCCAGGGCGATTTTTCGCTCAACGCGGGACAGCACAGTGTGACCTATCTGCCAAACGACGAGACGATCGCTACGGTCTACCCATCGCCACCTACGAGATGGAAGCCGAGAAGTACATCTACCGCGTGTACAAGTACGAGCTGTAGCGCTGCGCTTAGGTTTGACCAATGGAGTATGAAAACACGCCGTTCGCCGATGCCCCCTCCGCGAGTGGCAGCCATATGGTTTGATGTTAGAAACATATAGTTGTCGCCAGCCTGCTGGCGACGTTCCCCCTAATATCGGAGGTTCCAGGTATGTTTCACGCTCCGTTAAACAACTATCGGTTGGGCTAACATGGGTCGCCGTGCTATTTCGATAACCCTTGCAGTGGTCTGCCTGACTGTGCTCCTGGGCGCTACAGGGCTGTTTGCTATAAGCCGAGAAACGTCCTATATGCAGGAGTGCGCTTCCGAAGGGTTTGCCATTGACGGTTACTATCGGGACGACAAGACGAGTCTGGAAACCCTGGCCTTTCTTGAAGAGGATAACCATCGGTGGCAACTGGTCGACAAAGACGGCAGCTGCGTTGACGGGCAGTTTAAGCGTACGGACGATCCCAATATCCTGGTATTAAAGAAGGAAAACGGCGAAGAGTTCGGCACGGTTCACGTTGCATATATATCGCGCCGACGCAATCAAGGGCAGATTTACCTAATTAGAAATACTAAGGTGACCCGATTTTATCTTGTGAGCACCGATCCGGCGTTTACGGTGGAGTCTGGCGAGGTCGATTCGGACAGTTGATTCACGGCAATAAAAAAGCGAGCGGGGCGCGGGTGTGAACTGCACCCCGCTATTTGCTCGTGTCCGTATCGCACCTGCGCCTCGTCGTAACTTGCGTCCGTGCGAGCATTCATCCCGCGCTCTGCATCACTTCACATCGAACTCCACGCGATCGAGTTCGGGCACGTTGAGGTCTATGAGCTTGCGGGCGACGTGGCGGTCGTGTGCCCCAAGCGCCTCGCCTGTCGTCACATGGGCGACAATCTCACGCTCGACGACGCCCTCCTCCTCGCCTTCGGTAGCCGAGGTCTCGACGGCGACGGTGTAATCCTTAAAGCCCGGCAGCACCGCGGCAAGTTCGCGCGTAGTTTCGGTGACACCGTAGCCGTCCTGCACGCCGGTCTGCGCCGAGCCAATAGACCCCGCCGTCATAACGATGCAGGGGATGGCAAAGATCACCGTACCCACGATGATGCGGCGGCGCACCTTGTGTGACAGCTCATCGACCTCGGCATTTTCCTCGGCGGTCACAATGCCGTCGCCGTTGAGGTCACGCTTGAGCGGCACACGCAAAAGAAGCAATACGGCTTCGGCCGCCAGCGCGATAAAGACGACGTTGATGCCAAACTCGTAGAGGGCCGAGAGGAATAGCGACCCGCTCGCGATGGCGATGCCGTAACCCGCCGCGCACAGGGGCGGCATGAGCGCGGTCGCCACCGCCACGCCGGCGATGAGCGTGGCGGGTTCTTGGTCGCGTGAGTTGCCCAGGCCACCCGCAAAGCCGCCCGCGAGCGCGACGGCAAGGTCCCAGACGGTGGGCGTCGAGTTGTCGATAATGGCGGCCGTGGCGGTGCCAAGGGGCGAGAGCTTAAAATACAGCGTGGACGTGACCAGGCAAAAGGCCATCTGTAGAGCCAAGCCCGCGACGGCTTCGACGGTAATCTCGCGGTCGAGCGTGGCGATGCCGTATGCCATGGCAAGGACCGAGCCCATGAGCGGGCAGATGAGCATGGCGCCCACGATGGCGATGTCCGAATCGATATCGAGGCCGATGCTCGCGATGAGCATGGCGATGATGAGGATGCACAGGTGAGAGCCGGTCAGGCGCGCCCCGTTTACAAAGCGCCTGCGAATCACGTGATAGGGTGCGCGACCCTCGCGAATGTTGAATGCGCGCCTCAGGAAGCGGCCGGCGTTCTCCATGACCTCACTGTGGGCGGGACGGATGCCATGACGCCGGTGATGGCGCTCGCGCAATCGCTTGAGCTGTTGTTTGTTGAGTTCCATGTTCACCTCGCTCTGGCACGGGCCGCGTATCCCGCCCGTCGGCCTTACTCTACACCAAGGCGGGCAGGGCGCTAGTTGGATGCCGGCTGGCAGGGCGGATGACGTAAGAACAAGCGTACATGGCAAAGCGGGTGCTACCCACGAAAATATGATTCACGAACGCCCTCATATGTGTCGAAATTGCGATGTCATGAGGTATCAGTTTCAAAAGATTAGACAGTCGCCAATGTTGCGCAACAGAATTCAAAAATCGGCACCTACACTTCGAGGCGTATTGATACATCCGTGTCAAAGGGAGAAAGCCATGGCAAACTATAGCCCACAGCACTTTGAGCTTCGGGCCAAGGCCGTCAACGTCAAGGGCGTTGCCAACCGCGCCGTCGCAACCGTTTTGACGGCGGGCCTCATCGCTCAGCCGCTCATGTCGCCGCTGGCGGCAATCGCCGCGCCGTCAACCGATAACGGCGATTCTGTTCAGGGGGGGGTAGTTCTGTAGAGAACACCGTTGTCGCCGGTAACCAGGCGGTCGTAAAGACGGCTGCCCAGCTGGCCGAGGAGTCGGCAAAGCAGCTCAAGGACGCTCAGGCCGCCTACGATGCGGCCCAGAAGAAGGCCGACGCGGCGGGCCAGTCTCAAAAGCAGGCGCAGCAGCAAAGAGACCATGCTGCAAAGGCCCTGAGCGACAACACGGCCGAGCAGAACGCGGCAGAAGTCGCCGCGCTTCATGAGAAGATCGACGAGCTTAAGGCGGCCGTCGACAAGGCCGAGCAACAGCAGAAGAAGCTGGACGACCTGAACGGCCAGCTCGATCAGGCCAACAAGAGCGTCGATGAAAAGACCCAGGCGCTCAAGGATGCCGAGACAAAGCGCGACGAAGCCAAGAAAGCCCTCGATGACGCCAAGGCCAAGCTCGAGGCCATGGATGGGTACGAGGCCGCCAAGAAGGCCGTCGATGACGCGCAGGCAAAACTCGATGCAGCGAACGCCGATGTGAAGACTGCCGAGGGTGAGCTCGATGCCGCCAAGACGGCTCTCTCCAATGCCGAGAAGGCAAAGAGCGATGCCGAGTCTGCTCTGACGTCCGCTCAGGCAAAGAAAAAGCAGACCGCCGCTGCCCTCGCCGCCGCAACCGCCGCACGTGACAACGCCCAGAAGAAGCTTGATCAGGCGCAGACTGCGCTCGATGCCGCTACTTCTGGCACGGGCGTCGATCTGAAGGCGCTCGAGGCTGCTAAGAAAACCGCTGCCAACGAGCTTGCTACCGCGCAGAGCGCCCTTGACGCCGCGACTGCCGCCGACGCTACTGCACAGTCGAATCTCAAAAATGCCCAGGCTGCCGTTCCTACTGCTCAGGAGCGTGTCAACTCCGCTAATACTGCCGTGTCATCCGCGCAGGCTGCATACGACGAGGCGAACGCGAAGTTCAGCGACGCGAAGGGCAAGTACACCACCGCCAAGGATGCATACGAGCAAGCTCAGCAGACCGAGGGCGATAAGAAGGCCGAGTACGACCGACTCGTCGAGGTTCGCAAGCAGAAGCAGAAGGCCTACGATGCCGCCAACGCCGACGTCACTGCTGCGGGAAAAGCCCGCGACGCTGCGAACGCCGAGGTCGAGAAGCTTAACCAGCAGATTGCCGACCTCAAGTCGAACATGACCGTAGACCAGAATGTCATCAACCAGGGTATGTTCGGCTTCTTGAGCTATATCAGCGGCGGCAGCCAGTTCACGGCCATGCAGAAAAAGAACGCCAAGGATGCCGTATCGATGCTGACCGGTGCTGATGACAAGGCCGAATGGTATGACGAGTACGTCGATCAGGACATGTCTCGCGACACCAACCCGCTTTCCTTGGAGCAGATGCGCAACGCCCTGACCTACCTCGACACCCAGAACAACCTCCGCAAGGCGAACGGCCAGTCGGCGCTCAGCGTCAGCCTTCGCATGATTGTTGCCGCTGCACTGAACGTGTCTTATTCATCGAATAATGATTTGAAGCACTCGAACTGCTACTGGGACAATGGAGAAAATCTCGCAGATGGCGGCGGAGCATACACCGGCGGTGAGACTGAGGATACCCTCGGCTGGCCCTACACCAGGCTCTATACTTGGGAGAAGAAGATCTTCGACAAGTATGTAGAGCAGTATGGCGACGACCTCGGCAAATACCGATATGAGTCCTATTACATCTTTCAGAACTACAACAGCATCTACAAGGAGTGCGGGCACTATCTTAACATCGTCGATTCCGCTACGGTCGCAATCGGTATTGCAACGGGTAGCGGAAAGAACGCCGATTCCGAGGTAACCGCATTCGATTACAGCGAGGATGACACTCAGGCTGATTTCACTGTCTCCGAGTTCAAGAAGCTCGTCAACGACTACATCGATTCCGCCTACAATGCAGGCGGCACGCAGGAGCAGAAGGAGCAGCTCAAGCAGCTGCAGAATAAGCTGGCAGAGGCAGAACGGGCTTCCGCCGCTGCCGATACATCGTATCAAGCCGCCACGAGCAGGCAAACCGCTGCGCGGGATGTCCTCACCGCGGCCGATACGAGCGTGAATACCGCCAAGGGCGAGTACGAGAAGGCGAAGTCTGCTACCGCTGCGGCCAAGACCGCCTATGACGCGGCCGATGCAAATTTGAAGCGTATCGACATCGCGACGCCGAAGGCGAACCTTGATGCCGCCAAGAGCGAGGCTGCCGCTGCCAAGTCCGCGCTCGACGCCGCTAACGCAAAGCTCTCCGAATGCCAGAAGAAGGCGCAGGAGGCCGCTGTCCGCATGACCGAGGCGCAGGCTGCTCGCGATGACGCCCAGGCGAAGGCCGAAAAGGCCAAAAAGGCCTATGACGATGCTACCGCTTCGGTCAAGGACCTCACCGCCAAGCGCGAGGCCGCAAGGGCGGATCTTGAGAGCAAAAAGAGTGCGCTCAATGACGCCACGAAGGTCGACGCCGCCGCTCAGGCCGAGGTGGAGCGTGCCCAGGCTGCACAGACCGCTGCCGCAACGGCTCTCGCAAATGCTCTGCAGGAGGTCTCCAACAAGCAGCAGGCTCTGTCCGACGCCCGGGGCATGGCCGCGACTGCGCAGTCCGCGCTCGACGCGGCGAACGAGGCATTCAAGCGCTACGTCGTGGCCCAGAAGGCTGTTGACGACGCCCAGGCAGCTTATGATGTCGCCGACGCCGGCGTTGGCGAGGCCCAAAAGCAGCTCGACGCAGCAAACGAGGCAGTAGTCGATGCGAATTTCGAGATCGTCAAGGTCAAGGCCGAGCTCGCAGCCATCGAGGAGCTCAAGGCAGACCTCGAAAACGTTGATCATAGGGCCTCTCTCGCTGCCGGCACCACGGTGTTCAATGCGGGCTGGACGCCCAAGAACCAGCTTCGCAAGCTCGATGCTGCCTACGCGCGCTATAAGGCTGCCGTCGACGCCGAGGCGGGTCTCAAGCAGGCGGCTGCCGATGCCGACGCCAAGCTGTCTGATGCCAACGGCGTCTATGCCGCCGCGCTGGCCGAATTTGGCGATGCCAAGGACGCTCTGGCTGCTGCACAGGCCGAGTACGACAAGTACCACCCCAAGGCCGAGCCGCAGACCAAGCCGCAGGCCAAGCCCCAGGTCACACAGGCGGCTGCAAAGGCTCCCGCGGGCAAGCAGAAGACTACGTCGGACAAGCTCGCCCAGACTGGCGACAATTCCGCTCTTGCGGGCGAAGTGTTCGTCATCGGCGGCATCACCCTCGTGGCCGCTGGTGTGACGCTGGGCGATCGTCGTCGCAAGCAGATGTAGCGTTTCGAGCGTAGTTTCTGCAACGAACTTCGGTTCATAGCAGGAGCGCTTCGATAGCTTAACCGATAAGGCCGGCGCGCTGTTAAACGCAGCGTGCCGGCCTTTCTTTGTTTCGATATCAAAAAGCCCGGTCGGCAGCCGCGAAAGCTACCGACCGGGCAAGCCGTAGGCGATATGGTTGCCGTCGAGCGGCCGCTCGACTTAGCCCAGCAGGCTCAAGCCAACAGAGACAAACGCCAGGATAACGCCGACGACGGACTCGCCGCCCAGCAGGCCGCTGGCGACAACCAGGCCCTGCTCCTGGAAGGCGGCATCCTTGGCAGCCTTCTCCTCGTCCGAAAGACCAGCCTCGGCGTCGCGGTGTGCGGCCCACTTGTCGTAGGCGAGCTTGACGCAGGAGCCCAAGAAGGCCGTGAGTGACATGTAGAACGGCAGGTACACGCCCAGGCCGATCATCATGGCCGGAATGCCGAGCCAGTACATGATGATGCCGGCGATAAAGCCGCCCGCAAACCACGGCACGCTTGGGATGCCCGAGACCATGGTGGCGACCACGCTTGCCTGCGCGGCCACAAAGCTCTTGTCGGGGCCGAAGGCGTCCGGACCATAGGCGGTGACGAGCGCGACCATGACAGCGGCGGCGACCAGGGCGCCCACGATGCCGCCAATGGCCTGACCGACCCACTGTGCGCGCGGGTTGGTGCCCAGCACGGCTCCGGCCTTAAAGTCGTTCATGACGTCGCCCGCAAGGCCGCACGCCACGGCCACGATGCCGGCGATAAAGAACAGCTTGACCTGCGCGAGCTGCGCGAAAGCTGCCACGATGAGCATGACGATGAGGCCAAAGATCTCCATGGGATCGATGCCCGTCTGGCCGCAGCTCTGAGCGCTCATGATGGTGGTGACAAAGGTGAATAGCGTGACGATGACGGCCGGGACAGGGCCAAGGTCGAGTGCGATGGCAACGATCACGGCGATGGCTGCGGTGCCCAGGCCGATGATGCCGGCGTCGAGCTTAAGCGAGCCCGAGATGAGCGACTGCTCGTCGGTGTCGGTGGAGCTGTCGGCGGCAAGACCGCGGACGATACCGGCGACCTGCGGCAGGATGTCCTTGAGGACGACGGCGACGCCAAAGCCCATCATAAGGCCCATACCGAGGGACTTGACGATACCCTGCGCGGTCACAATATCGAACAGGCCGGCAGCAGTGCCGCCAACGATGATGCCAAAGTTGCCCAGCAGCGCGCCGGCAAACCAGAAGGCGACGGGGGCGAAGCCCACGAGGAAGCCGATGGACAGCAGCATGGGCGAGTTGTAGATGGCAAAGGTCACGCCGGGGATATTGAGCGTGCACAGCATGCTGGGCACCACGCCCAGGGCGTCGCGCAGCACGCTGTAGATGCCTGCGATGGCCATGGAGCCAAAGAGCTGCTTGCCGGTCTTGCCGCCGGCCTCGGTAGCACGCAGGGTTTGAGCTGCGGCGTTGCCGGTGGGGAACTCCAGCGCGGCGTCCACGATAAAGTGACGGTGGATGAGCGCTGTCGCCAGAAGGCCCAAGATGGTGCCGGCGAGCGCCACAATAAACATGTCGAGCCAACTGATCTGGTCGGCATAGCCCAGCATCCAGGCGCCCGGGATGGTAAACGCCAGGCCGCCAGCGACCATGGCGCCCGCAGACATGATGGTGTGGGTGACGTTGGCCTCGTTGAGGCTGGCGTTGCCCATGAGCTTCAGGAAGAACAGCGAAATGACGGCAGCGAAGATGATCGGCCAGGGGAGGGCGCCCATCTTGAGGGCCGTGTAGGCCGAGCTTGCCGTGATGATCACGCAGCCAAGGACGCCGATGACGACGCCGCGCAGCGTGAGTTGACCGCGCATCGAGGTGCGGTTCGAGGGATTGCTCATATAGAACTCCTTTGCGTATATCCGCTTCCCCCGCAAGCGCCGCTACGGATACGGCGCGGGAAGTCGGGTTACCAAGGGCCGCCGCGTGAGCTCGCGCACGACCGCGCATCAGTATAGCCGCAAGCTAGTCATTTTGGGATGACTGGTTTAGGTAGGCGATATACTGCTGGGCAGACGAAAGGAGCGCCGACGATGCTTAATGGGTGCGCATACATATTGACGGCCGACGTGGGCAACACGTTCATTCGCTTTGGCCTGTTTGCCGAGGATTCGGCCGCGGCGCAGGAATGCCCGCTTGCGACGTGCGAGATCACGACGCCGTCGAGCATCACGGCCGACGAGGCGCGCATGAGGCTCACGCAGGTCATGAGCGCACTGTCAGCCGATGCGGGCATGCCGGGTGCGCTCGTTCCCGCAGCCGCAGTGCTGAGCTGCGTGGTGCCGGCGCTCGAGCGCCCGTGGAAAGCGGCGCTTTCCCGCATCTGCACGGGGCGCGTGCTCACCGTGGGGCCGGGCCTCAAGACCGGTATGCCCGTGCACTACGACGATCCGGCCGAGATCGGCCCCGACCGCATCGCTGACGCTGTGGCGGCACGCGCCGTCTACGGCTCTCCCTGCATCGTGATCGACCTGGGCACTACGACCAATATCGAGGTCATCGATGCGCGCGGAACCTTTGTCGGCGGCGTTATCGCGCCGGGTCTGGCACTTGGCGCCCGCTCGCTTTCGGCCGCTGCGGCGCGTTTGCCTCAGGTCGAGCCCTCGGCACCGACGCGTGTGATCGGCCGCAACACACGCGAGGCCATGCGCTCGGGCGTGGTCTTGGGCGAGGTAGCCCGCATCGACGGCATGCTCGACATGGTGCTCGCCGAGATGCGCGCGACCAAGGCCGCGGGGGAGGGCGACGTGCCCATCGTCATTACCGGCGATGATGCCGAGGCACTCGCGGCGTTGGTCGGCCATAGCCTGACGGTAGACGACGCACTGACGCTGCGGGGTCTCGCCGAGCTGTACCGCATCAACCAAAAGCCTCGTCGCGCATAAAGCCGAGGACGTCGGCGGGAGAGGAAACAGCCCACCTTTCACCTGCTACAATGGGTCAAACTATTGCGATTTCGGAGGTGTCTGCCATGTCGGACGATCTTCATCAAACCGCGTCGGGCAAGCGCCGCGACGTTATTAGCTGGGACGAGTTCTTTATGAGCGTGGCCATCGCCGCGCAGCGCCGCAGCAAGGACCCCAATACGCAGGTGGGCGCGTGCATCGCCAGCACCAACCACCGCATCCTTTCGGTGGGCTACAACGGTACGCCCTCGGCGCTCAACGACGACTTTTTCCCATGGGGCACGAGTGATGATCCGCTGCAGGACAAGCATAACTACGTAGTCCATGCCGAGGCCAACGCCGTGCTCAACTATCGCGGCTCGCTCAAAGACCTCGAGGGTTCCACGGTCTACGTCACGCTGTTCCCGTGCCACGATTGCGCCAAGATCCTGGCGCAGGTGGGCGTGGGCGAGGTCGTCTACCTGGACAATAAGTACGCCGATACCGACGACGGCCGCATCAGCCGTCGCATCCTCGACTCCTGTGGCATCAGCTACCGCCAGGTTATCGTCGATGTCCAGATTGGTACCGGGGGACAAACTCGGTAGTAGCGGCAACGTGTGCTAGCGCCGGCCGCCGGCAAAAGCAGCTAAAAGCCCCGTTCCAAATTGACTGCTCGTGAAAGTCGTGTCCGCGTGCATGGACGGCTCGTGAGCGGGTACACGGCTGTAGTAACATAGCTCTGTCCGCGGGCGCGCCCGCGTTATTGTGAGAAAGGAGCCCCTGTGGCTGTTAACGAAGAGCTGCTTAAGAAGGTTCTTGAGGAGATCCGCCCCAACCTGCAGGCCGACGGCGGCGATATGGAGTATGTGGGTGTCGACGACGAGGGCGTCGTCAAGCTGGAACTGCAGGGCGCCTGCGCCGGCTGCCCTATGAGTGCACTGACCCTGTCCATGGGTATCGAGCGTATCCTCAAGGAGCATGTGCCCGGCGTTACGCGTGTCGAGCAGGTCAATGCCTCCGGCGAGGCCGAGGACCTGTACGACGAGTACGCGCCGTTTTAAGATGCGAAAGCTGCGGACGGTGCGCTCCGCATAGACGTTACGCCCAAATATGCGGCTGCGAGCGTAAGGCCCGTGGCCGCATTTGTATGTAGAGAGTAGGAGGGTCGACATGCTCAACGATTTCTACCATATGCTTGATCCCGTCGCGATTTCGGCGGGGCCCATCACCATCTACTGGTACGGCTTGGCCTATGTGGTCGGAGCTCTGCTCACGGCGGTCGTCATGTATCGCACGCAGCGTCGCTGGGGTTTCGATATTACGGTCGACGACCTGACGAGCGTCGTGGTCGGTGTGGTCTTTGGCCTTATCATTGGCGCCCGCCTGTTCTACGTCATCTTTTACGGCGACGGCTACTACTGGGCGCATCCGCTCGAGATCTTTGCCACCAACGAGGGCGGCATGAGCTTCCATGGCGGCTTGGTGGGCGGCATTATCGGCGGCATCATCGTGTGCCGCATGTATAAGCTCGATGCCTGGACTTTGGCAGACCTTGCCGTCATAGGCGCGCCGCTGGACTTGTGCTTGGGCCGTTGTGCCAACTTTGTCAACGGTGAGCTGTGGGGCAAGCCGACCGATCTGCCCTGGGGTGTGGTCTTTGGCGGCACCGCGGGCGATATGCCGCGTCATCCCTCCCAGCTCTACGAGGCATTCCTCGAGGGTATTGTGCTTTTTTGCATTCTGCAGGTGCTCAGCCGCAAAAAGCCGCTACTGCCCCAAGGCACGTTTATGGGCGTCTTTGTGATGGGTTACGGCATCGTTCGCTTTTTGATTGAGTTTGTGCGTGTGCCCGATGCGCAGCTGGGCTATCTGCTGGGAGGCGTTATCACCATGGGTCAG
>OIAG01001144.1_pt1 | contig 10817 bp, 4 predicted proteins | sample 1580701 | NCBI WGS metagenome assembly OIAG01 (sample SAMEA3882551, study PRJEB24775) | human gut metagenome | biome: human-associated habitat; feature: intestine environment; material: feces | place: Netherlands | collected 2009/2010 | reverse complement strand
TAAATTAGACTAAAGCAATAATGATAATTCATATACAAGAAATAAGTTAAGAAATGTACTAATTCCATTTATAAAAGAAGAATTTAACCCTAATGTAATAAAAGGAATTAATAAATTATCTGAAATAGTAACAGAAGAACAGAATTATTTAGAAAAAATTGTGAATAATATATATAATAAAATCAAAATAGAAGAAACAAATGAAAAAGTAGTATTAAGCTTAAAAGAATTTAATGAACAAGAAGATATAATAAAAAAGAAGATATTAATACTTAGCATAGCCAAAATATTTGGAACAAGCAAAAATATAGAAAAAATACATATAGAAGACATTATAAAACTATGCAAAAGAAATATAGGAAACAAATATTTAACACCAAACAAAAATGTAAAAGTTTTTGTAAATAAAGGAAAAATTATTATATCACATACATATTAATATCCGTAAGAGGAAATAACTTGACACACAAAAGAAACAAAAAATAGCTTGAAATCAATTGATATATATGGTATATATGCATATAGCAATAAAGAAAATTCGTAAAAATATGATAGGAGGAAATTAAATTGAAGAACGGTATTAAGTCATTAGCGGTATGGTTAATATTTTTAATTATATTTATAGTATTAATTTCATCAATAATGGATAATTCAAGTAACAAATTAGCATACTCAGAATTATTAGCAGATATGGAAAAAGGAACAGTTAAAAGTATCGAAATACAAGCAGGAGGAGAAAAAGCTTTAGTAGAAGTAGAAGGAGAATCACTTCCAAAAGAAGTTAATATTCCAGACATTAATAGTTTTATGACATATGCACAAGAAATATTAAAAACAAATAGTTATACATTAACAGAAAAACCAGAGTCAGTATTTATGAAAGGTCTTTACCTATTAATACCATTTGGAATTATAGTAATTGTTTTATTATTTGGATTATTATTAATTAACCCAGGAAACCAAGGTGGAAATAAAACAATGTCATTTGGAAAAAGCAAAGCTAGAGTAACAAATGGCGCAGAAAAAACAAAGGTTACATTTAATGATGTAGCAGGTGTAGATGAAGAAAAAGAAGAATTAGAAGAAATAGTAGAATTTTTAAAAACACCTAAGAAATTTACAGACATGGGTGCTAGAATTCCAAAAGGTGTTTTATTAGTAGGTCAACCAGGAACAGGTAAAACATTACTTGCAAAAGCAGTTGCAGGGGAAGCAGGAGTACCATTCTTTAGTATAAGTGGTTCTGAATTCGTAGAAATGTTTGTTGGTGTTGGTGCATCTAGGGTTAGAGATTTATTTGACCAAGCTAAGAAAAATGCCCCATCTATTATATTTATAGATGAAATAGACGCAGTAGGTCGCCAAAGAGGTGCAGGCCTTGGTGGAGGACATGACGAAAGAGAACAAACATTAAATCAACTTTTAGTTGAGATGGATGGTTTTGGAACAAATGAAGGTGTTATAGTGCTTGCAGCAACTAATAGACCAGATGTACTAGACAAAGCATTATTAAGACCGGGAAGATTTGACAGACAAATAGTTGTATCTGCTCCAGATGTAAAATCTAGAGAGCAAATATTAGAAGTTCATGCAAGAAAGAAAAAATTAGCAGAAGATGTAGACTTAAAAACAGTTGCAAGAAACACTTCTGGTTTTGCAGGTGCAGACCTAGAAAATATTTTAAACGAAGCAGCATTACTTGCAGCAAGAAGAAATTTAGATTGCATTGGAATGAAAGAAATTGAAGATGCAATGGTAAAAGTTACAATGGGACCAGAAAAGAAAACAAGAGTAAGAAGCGAAAAAGAAAATAAATTAGTTGCTTACCATGAAGCAGGTCACGCAGTAGTAAGTAGATATTTACCAACACAAGATAAAGTTCACCAAATATCTATAGTACCAAGAGGAATGGCTGGTGGATATACAATGTATAGACCAACAGAAGATAAATCTTTTAGATCTAAAACAGAAATGGAAGAAAGTATTGTTTCATTACTAGGTGGAAGGGTTGCAGAGAAATTAATTTTAGATGATATTTCTACAGGTGCAAGCAATGATATAGAAAGAGCAACAGCAATATCTAGAGCAATGGTAACTAAATATGGTATGAGCGAAAAATTAGGAACAATTACATTTGGTGCAGACCAAGAAGAAGTGTTCTTAGGAAGAGATTTAGCACATGCTAAAGAATATTCTGAAGAAACTGCATCAATTATAGACGAAGAAGTTAAAAAGATTGTAGATGCAGGATATGAAAGAGCTATTAATATTTTAAGTGAACATGTAGATAAATTACATGCAGTAGCAAAAATATTATTAGAAAAAGAAAAGATCGATGGAGAAGAATTCGACAAGATTTTTGGAGAATAAATGCCAGCCAGGAAGATAGGTGAGCATAGCCGGGATTTGAGGGACGGTCCTCAAAATCCCGGTTTTTTGTATATCAAGGGAAGAAAAAAGTATAGAAATCAATAAATGATTATCTATACTTTTATGGTACCAAACTTCTACTACTAGGAGAAGTTTCTGTACTAGAGAACTGATGGAGATTTTATATTAAAAGTTTAAAAAGTGAATATTGAAAAATTGTCGATAATATAGCAAAAAGTTTCTAATCAGACGAAGTTTTTGCTGAAATGAACAAAAACTTTGCAAGATATAAAAAATATTATTTACTGAATTTTGAGCTAGAGCATATTAAAAACGAATTTTAGGTGGTGTAATAGAAAAATAATATATAATGATGAAAAATAGTACCCGTAAAGTGATAGAGTCTTACTCCAGTAATTGGACGTAAGGATCTATTTACTTATATTGTGGGAGAAAGTAAAATTATGATAATAGGATATTATGGAATAAGTAGGTGTATGAAAATGAAGACGCAAAACGATAAGAAAGAAGGAAGGCAAAATAGTATACGAACTAACAAACTTGCAAAAATAATGTTTATAGTATTTATTGTTGTGTTTATGCTAACTGTATTAATAGTGCTGAATAAGGAGAATATAGTAGAATTAGGAAAAAATATAAATAATGCTATAAAAAGAGAAAATAGTGAATTAGCAAACAGTGAAGCAAAAAGTGTAACGGATATAGATTTAACAGGTTTAGTTACAGGAGAAGATACAGAACATACACATATATATGAAAAGAAATATGATGATATAAATCATTGGGAAGAATGTTTTATATGTGGAGATATAAAAAATAGAGAAAATCATACTAAAACTACAAGTGGAACAGGAACATGTGGGACATATTTAGTAGAATCATGCACAAAAGGCTGTGGTTATTCTATATCGAACTATGTAGAACATGATATAGAATATTATACTGAAGATAAGATATATGATGAAACGGGAAAAAATACTAATAGAGGAGACTATAGACATGGCATAGGAAGTTGCAAAAGATGTAAAACTGTTTGGGCATATGATAAAAATGGTAAATTAATGACTAAGCAAGATTGTGTTGATGAAGACGGTAATAAAATTAATTGTAGTAATAATAAGAAGAAATGTAAATATTGTGGATGGGACTATACTAAAGAAACTACTATAAATCATTTGGAAATGAGAAGAAAAAACGATAATACATATTATTGTAAAGACTGTGGCGTAGAAATATATAAAGTATATTATCATGAATCTAAGCAAGATATAAATAATAATTTACATTATACAATAAGAGGAATATATCAATTATTAGGACAGGTACAATGGACAAGTAAAACAAATCTGCCAACATGGTCAGCAACACTTGAAGCAGGTGCATTTGAAAGTTTAGAACCTGGCAATGTAATAGATTTGCCAAAAGAATACTATAACAATCCCAAATATGGAACAGAAGGAATAACATCCGGATTATATATGGTTCAATATGAAGCATATATAAAAGATGGATACCAAGGTACACCAGGAGTTGCTTTAAATGCAAGCAAAGGACTAAATTATGTAAATGGAAATGAAAATGAATATGCAAGACCAAATGTACCATTACAATATAAAATAAGTCCAGATACACAAGCGCCGCGTATAGATGATGTACAAATAAATAAATCGGAAATAGTTAATGGATTTAGCAAGAAAGCGACTATAACAGTAAATGCATATGATTCATACAGTGATATATTAAATATAGCGCTGTATGATACAAGTGGAAAGTGTATTGTAGAATATGGAACAGCAACAAGTAATGGTAATAAAACATTTACAAGAAGTTTTGACATAGTAGCAGAGGCGAAAGAAACACAAACATTAGTTGTTAAAGCAAAAGATAGATATGGAAACGAGATAAGTAAAAATATAGAAATACAAAATCTAGATGCAAAAGCTCCAACATTAATACAAAATGGAGAATATACCAAAGAATGGAGTAAAAATAAAGAAATAACTTTTACAGCAGAGGATCAAGGAATAGGAGAAGTACAGATAGCATTTAATGACGCAAAAGACTACCAAAGTGCAAGTAAAGAAAATGATGGATATGTACGAAAATATAACTTTTATGGGGATGTATATGATAAAGTAACAGCTGCAATATATTTAAAAGATGGATTAGGAAATGAAAGAACAGTAAAAGTTGATATAGGAAAGTTAGATAATACAGCACCTAAAATAACAGGAACGAATATAGCAGAAGGTAAAGTGAAAATAACATCAAATGATAGACATGAAAAATTAGGTGAAGGATCTGGAGTAGTAGGATATAGATACTTAACTAGTATGGAAGAAACAAATGAAGACATAACAGAGAACGTGGGAACATATGTGGAATCACAAGAGATACCATTAGATGAACTGAAAAAAGCGAAATATGTATATATAGCTCCAGTAGATAGAGTAGGTAATATAGGAAATACAGTAAAAGTAGATTTACCAACATATAGCTATAGTGTGAATTATTACGAAGAAGGTACGCAGAAAAAATTAGCAGAAAGCAAAATTGTAGAAAATAAGTTACTAGGAGAAGAAGTAGAAGAACAAGCGATAGATGTAGAAGGATATGTAAAAGTAGAACCTAGTACTAAAAGAATAACGATAAAGCAAAATGAAAATAACATAGACTTTTTATATAGAAAAAGAACAGATATATCATATACAGTAAAATACTTAGAAAAAGGAACAAATAAAGAAATACATGAAAGCAAAGTAGTTGCAAACCAAACATTTGGAGATACAATAACAGAACAAGCAATAAATATACCTGGATATGATTTAGAATCAGCGCAGGACCAAAGTATAACTATAAAAGTGGAAGGAAACGAAATAATATTTTACTATGTGAAAAGTGACACAAATGTCCTAGTACATCACTACAAGGAAGGAACAACAGAAAAAGTACCTTCAAAAAATGGTGGAGAAGTAGAAGATGAAGTAATTGCAGGAAAAGTAGGAGAGAGCTATAGTACAAACGCATCTAGCAATATAGCACAAAATTATGAACTAGTAGCAGAACCAGCAAATAAAAATGGAACAATGACAGAAAATCAGATAGTTGTAACATATTACTACAGATTAAAAACACCAAATATAACAAACCAAGTAATAAATAAAACAGGAACAGACAGAATAACAATAGCAAACCAAGAAATGAGCTATACAATAACATATAGAGCAAATGTATTAGATTACATAGGAAATGCAGAAGTAACAATAATAGATACATTGCCATATGCAATAGATGAAGTAAAATCTGATTTAGCAGGTGGAATATATGATTCAAATGCACAAACTATTACATGGAAAGAAAATGTACAAAATATAAACAGTTTTGCAGATGGAGGCGTTGCTGCAAGTGATAGCACTAGTACAACAGAAACAAAAGCTGTTGTAAACGATGGAACTGTTGAAGTAACAAAAACATTTAAAGTAGTATATGTAGGATTAGACATGAACCAAGAAAAAGTAGTTAATAATGTAAGCGGAAATATCAAGTTATTAACACCTGAAAAGACAAGTGAAGAAGTAACAGGAAGCCAAGAAAGTACAATATATAAAGCAATAATTAGTAGCGAAAAATTGGTAGATAAGCAAGAAGCAATAGAAGGAGAAAAAGTAACATATACAGTAAGAATAAAGAATGAAGGAAACTTAACAAAAACAGTAACAATAAGAGATACATTACCAGCAGGATTAACATTTGACAAAAATACATTAATACAAGTAGGAAATTTAGGAACAGTATATACAGAGCAAAACTTAAAAAATGGAATACCAGTAGAAGTTCCAGCAAAAGGAACTGTAGATGTAAAATTTGCAGGAATAGTAGATACATTAGCAAATGATGTGTTTAGCAAAACTTTAGAAAATCAAGCAACAATAGATAATGAATTAACAAATAAAGTAACAACAAACGTAACAAAACCAAATATTTTAGTTCATAAAGAAAGTACACCATCAAGTGGAAATAAAGTTTTAGAAGGCGACGAAATAACATACAAAATAAAAGTAAGAAATGATGGAACAAGAGAAGGTAGAGTGACTGTAAAAGATACAATACCAGCAGGAACGACATTTGTAGAAGGAAGCATAAAAATAGGTGATGCTATAGATATCACAAAAAATGCAACAGACTTAGCAAATGGAATTAATTTAACAGTTGGAGTTGGACAAGAGAAAGTTCTAGAATTTAAAGTAACAGTAAATAAATTAGCAGACGGAACAAAAATAAAAAATACAGCATACATAAACGAAGGAAAAGAAGATAAAAAAGTTCCAGAAGAGCCAGAACATACATATGTAGAGGCAAAAGCAGAGCAAAACATAACAAAAAATGGAACATCAAAAATAGAAAGCTTAGAGCAAGAAATAACATATAACATAGCATATACAGCAAGAATAACAGATTATAAAGGAAATGCAAAAGTTATATTAGTAGACAAATTACCATATGCAATAGATGAAGCAAGATCTGACTTAGCAGGAGGAACATATAATGCAGAAAGTAATACTATTACATGGGAAGAGCCTGTAGAAAATATACAATTAACAGAAACAAAAGAAGTAACAGTAAATAAAACAATAAAAGTTGTATATACAGGAATAAACAAAGATGTAACAAGTGTTAAAAACGCTGTAACAGGACATATAGAATATGAAACACCAACAAGAACAAGTGAAGATGTAACAGCAAACCATACAACTACAACAGGATTTACAATAAATATACCAGTAAGCAAAGTGTGGGAAGATGACAGCAATAAATTAAACCAAAGACCAACAAGGGTAGTATTTAAATTAACTGGAAGTGATGGAAGCGAATATGTAAAAGAAATAGCAAAACCAGGAACAGCAGGAAGTACAACAATGCAAGACCAAGCAAATCCAAATAAATGGAACGACATATTCGAAAACTTACCAAAGTATGATGTAAACAACAAAGAGATAGTTTATACATTAACAGAGGAAGAAAAAACTGAGGGAGATTTAAAATACTATGACAGCGTGGTATATAACGGTGCAAGTAGTAGCCGTGAAACAAACGAAGATGGCGAAGAAACAGTAAACACAGCTTCTAGTACGCAAACTGAAACTAGAATAGTAACAAATACAAATAAATATGGAAAAGTAACAGTACATCATTACATAATGAACACAGACGGAAGTACTACAACAACAAAAGTACCAGACACAACTGGTAAAACAGTAGACGATGTAGTAATAGAAGGAAAAGCAGGAGATCCATATAAAACAGAATCTGCAAAAAACATAAATGAAAAATATGAACTTGTGGCAGAAAAATTACCAGGAAATGCTACAGGAACAATAGAAAAATATAATGCAGACAAACCACAAGAAGTAATATATTATTACAAATTAAAACCAGCAAAAGTAATAATAAATTACTTAGAAAAAGATGAAGATACAGACGATAGTAACAACCAAGTTTTAGCAAATAGAACAGAAATAAATGGATATGTAGACAAAAAATACAATACAAACACAAATCATCGCAAAGAAACAATAGAAAAAGAAGGAAAAACATATACAGTAGTGGAAGATAGTAAAAACACAGAAGGAACAATGACATTACAAGACATATCTGTAACATACTATTATTTACAAAATTCAAAAGCAACAGTAAGATATGTAGAAAGAAATCATGAAACAGGAGAGATAGTGAAAGACCTAGAAGAGCCAACAGTAAAAGAAGGACTAGTTGGAGATGAATTTGTAACAAATGCAAAGAACTTCTTAGGGTATAGATTAGTAGAAAGCCCAGAAAAGACAACAATTAATTTAAGCAAAGAAGAGCAAACACTAATATACTATTATGAACCAGTATATTCAGGACTAGTAGAAAACCACATAGACGAAATAACAGGAAAATTGCTAGAAACAGAAGTACATGAAGTACAAGTAGGCACAGAATATAACATACCAAGCAAAAATTTTGAAGGTTATGATGTAGTAGAAACAAAACTTCCAGAAAATGCAATAGGAACAATGGGAGAAGAGCTAATTACAGTAAATTACTATTATATAAAGAAAGCAGTTTTAGAAGTAAATTACATAGATGTATTAACAAATACACCTTTAACAGAACAAATAGTGGATAATACAAAACATGAAGGTGACAAATACACTACTACTGCAATGGAATTTGAAAACTATGACCTAGTAGAAATACCAAGCAATGTAGAAGGAACAATGGTAGTGGAAACAGACGAAACTGGAAAGATAACAAATAATAAAACAGTAGTAACATACTATTATGCTAAAAAGTCAGCAGGAGTAGAGGAACACCACATAGACATTAGAACAAATAAAGAAATAGAAGAACCAATACTTCATGAAGGTCACATAGGTGATGAATATGACATAAAAGCAAAAGATTTCTTAAGCTACAAATTAGTAGAAAAGGATGAGGAAGGAAATAGTAAGTTACCAGAAAACGCAAAAGGAACAATGACAGAAGAAAAAATAGTAGTAAATTATTACTATAATCAGCCAGCAAAAGTCGTTGTACACTATGTAGAAAAGGTAACAGGAAAAGAACTAGAAGAGAAAAACAAAGAAACAGGTGAGCTACAAAGTAGCCAAATTATAATAAATGGACTAATAGAAGACGAATATAAAACAGAAGCAAAAGAATTCGAATACTACACATTACTAGAAAAAGAATTACCACAAAACGCAGAAGGAAAGATGAAAGTAGAAATAGTAGAAAATGAAAAAGGTGAGAAGGTAGTAAATAACACAATAGATGTATATTACTATTATCAAGCTAAAACATTTAATGTAGGAGTAGAAAAGCAAATAACAGGAATAGTAGTTAATGGAGAGAAAAGAGAAATATCAAATGGAAAATTAGAAAAGGTAGAAATTTACAGAAAGAAAACAGAAGAAACAAGTGTACAAGTAGAATACAAAATAAAGGTAATGAACACAGGAGAAATAGCAGGAACAGCGGTAATAGAAGAAAATATTCCAGAAGGAATGAAACTTGCAAATAATGATGGAACCTGGGAAGAAAAAGAAGGAAAACTAATAAAGGTAATACCAGAAATAGGAGCTGGAGAAACAAAAGAATATACAGTATTATTAAACTGGGAACAAACTGGAGAAAATATGGGAGAAAAGGCTAATGAAGTAAAATTACTAGAAACAGGAAATGTAGCAGGATTTGTGGATAACAATGATAAGGATAATACATCAAAAGCAAATGTAATCATAAGTGTGGAAACAGGAGCAGAAATACCTATAATGTTATTACTAGTGTTAGTTGGACTAATAGGATTAGAAACAGTAACTTTAAGATATGCAGTAGTTCTAACTAAGAAGCAAAAGAAATAATCCAGAGAATTGTAATAATTAATAACAAAAAAGAATTTCAAATTTGAAATTCTTTTTTTGCATATAGGGATTTTAAGGACCGTCCCCAAAATCCCTGTTCAAAATCTTCCTTGTATTGAAAAGATAGTAAAAATGTAATATAATTGTAATGTGAATTTTTGAAGCCTACTAGATATAGCAAAAACTATATCCGTAGAAGGGATAGATAAGAGTATAATTTAGCTGTAATAACTGCTATTTTTTACTATTGACTATTATGTATAATATAGTAAAATACAGTTAGTATATTATGGGGAAAAAAGGATGGTAAAAAAACTATGAAACTTTTTAAGAAAATAGCTGTAATTGCTGTAACAATTATGTTAGCTATATGCTTAGGAACAGAAGCATTTGCAGCTACAAATCCAGTAACATTTGGACTAAGTGAATATAGAAGAGAAACAAATGGAAAACAATATGGGTACAGAATAAACAATGGAAATAAAAAGGTTTGGAAGGTTATTGTATACGAAAATGATGGAACTACAATGAATTTTGATAATACAATATATTGTCTAAAAGCAGAAAGAGGATTTTATACAGCGACACCAAATACTTTTAAACAAACATATGATAAAATGTTAGATTTTGCAGATAAAGCAAGCTTAGTACCAGCTATTTTCGAAAATGAAAATTACTACTATTCTGCTATGTGGATTTTAGACCATGCATATATACCATATTATGCAAAAGCAGGAGATTCTGTAGAAGTACAAGCTAAGAAGAAAGAGCAAGCAGCAAAAGATAGAGAAGCTTTATTAAATGCAACACAAATGAGTGATTCATTAAAAGTAGAACTAACAGATGATGATATAGATGTAGTACAACAAATGGCTTTATGGTATTTTACAAATACAAAATCAAATGAAAATTCAGACATATACCATGTAGACTTTGCAGGAGAACCATCATTCCAAGAAGTTGCAATAGCAGAAAAAGGTGTAGGTTCTTATACAACAATTGCAGATGTTAACCAAACAA
>OIAG01001134.1_pt1 | contig 10873 bp, 9 predicted proteins | sample 1580701 | NCBI WGS metagenome assembly OIAG01 (sample SAMEA3882551, study PRJEB24775) | human gut metagenome | biome: human-associated habitat; feature: intestine environment; material: feces | place: Netherlands | collected 2009/2010 | reverse complement strand
GAGGATAAATTGAATTATAGAACTCACCTTTATAGTATCTTGTCCTACAGATTGGAGCAGAACAGTGGTGCCGGAAGCATGCATTGGCAGTTATGTTACTATTGCCCGTTGTGATAAAGGAGAGGGATGCTGGTATATAGGCAGTATCACGGGAGATGAGGAACGAACGGCTAATATCAGTCTGTCTTTTCTCGATACAGATAAAAGATATCTGGCTACTATTTATCGTGATGCTCCTGAGGCCGATTATGAGACATGTCCTGCTGCTATACTTATAGAAGAGCGCGAAGTGACTTATAGTGATACCCTCACCATTCGGCAAGCACGTAGTGGAGGAACTGCCGTACGTCTGTGTCCTATAAAAGACAGTTGAGCCGGAGGTATATTGGGGCAGAGTTGTTTATATTTTCTCTCTCAAGTATTCGTAAAAGCTATATTGCGACCGTACCTTCTCCTTTTGCGGTCGCGACGACTTCCAGCGGTTTCGCAACCGGTCGTCCACAAAGCAGGCTTTCCGTTTGTCCGACAGTTGTATGGATAGCATATCGATGAGCTCTTGCTTCAAGTCCGGGTCCAGAATGGGGGTGACAGCTTCGATACGGCGGTACAAGTTACGCCGCATCCAGTCCGGCGAGCCGAGGAAGAGCTTGGGTGCGCCGCCGTTGCCGAAGTACCACACACGAGCATGTTCCAAAAAGGTATCCACGATGCGTGTTACGCGGATGTTGCGGCTGTACTCCTGCCCGGGGATGAGGCAGCAGATGCCGCGGACAATGAGGTCTATCTCTACACCGGCTTGCGAGGCTTCGTAGAGGCGGTCTATCATGGCGGGGTCTTGCAGGGCATTCATTTTTAGGATAATCCGTCCTTGCTTGCCTTGCCGGGCCAGTTCTATTTCGTGATTGATGAGGCGGTTCAGTTCAGGAATCAGGTTGAAGCGGGCCACAAGCAGGCGGTGGAACACCGGATTTTCCTTTCCCTGCAGAGTACGGAACAAGTTGTGCAAGTCGTTTACAATTACCGGGTTGCAGGTGAATAGTCCGCTGTCCGCATAGAGGGTGGCGGTCTTTTCGTTGAAGTTGCCGGTACTGATGTAGGCGTAGCTTGTCAGTTTGCGCCCTTCCTTGTCGCGGCGTAGCACGAGGGCTACTTTGGCATGTACCTTTAGTCCCGGTATGCTGAAAATGATGTTGATGCCGGCGGTTTTCATCATCTCGGCGGTGGCGAGGTTGTTTTCTTCGTCGAAGCGGGCTTTCAGTTCCACAAAGACGGTGACTCTCTTTCCGTTCTGTGCAGCGGCTATCAAGGTGTTGATGACGGTGGAGTTCTCTGCCACGCGATACTGAGTCACCATGATTTCGCGCACGGTGGGTTCATGGACGGCTTCATATAGGAAATGGATGAAGTGGTCGAAAGAGTGGTAGGGATAATGCAGCAGCAGGTCCTTCTTCTCCACATAGCGGAAGATGGATTCGCGTTCGTCCAGGCAGGTCAGCTTCATGGGCTGGGGTTTCTTGATGGGACGTACGCTTTGGTTGGGATTGGGCAGATGCCGCAAATCCTCCATGTTGAGGTGCTTGTCTCCCGGCACCAGCTCCCGGCGGTCTATGCGGTAGGCATCTACCAGAAAGTCGAGGAAGTCCTGGGGCATGGCGCGGTCGTATACAAAACGGCACACGGCGCCTATCTTGCGTTTCTTTACCTTCTTCTTCACCTGCTCGATGATTTCGGAGGTATTGGCGGCATCGTCTATCAGAATATCCGCATCGCGTGAAATCTTGATGCAATAACTGCTGTCCACTTCATAACCGGGGAAGATGGTATCCAGATTGGCCTTGATGATGTCTTCAATGAACATCAGATAATAGTCTTTCCCCACCTTAGGCAGCTGGATGAAGCGCGGCACTTTGCTGTACGGCAGTTTCATCACGAAATATTGGATGCGGTTTGGAGAACCGACGGGAGCTCCTTTCAGATGAAGCCGTACGGCCAGATAGAGACGGTTGTCGCGCAGGAATGAAATCACCTTGTCCTTGCTTACGGGTACCGGGGCCAGATAGGGGAATATCTCTTCGCGGAAGAAGTTGCGCACGAAGTCGTTATGAAACGGTTCCACGTTGCGGCTCTGATAGAATATGATGTGGTGTTTCCGTAGGGCGGGCAGTATCTTCTGTTCGTAGATGCGGATACGGTCTTCCAGTTGGCGGTTGACTTCCCGGTTGATTTCATCTACCAGCTCGGCGGCGGACTGCACAGTCTCTTCATCGCTTTGCGAGGCTCCGGTGGCTATGGCTTTATGGTCGGCCACGCGTATCTTGTAGAATTCTTCCAGATTGGAGGAGTATATGGAAATGAAGTTGATGCGTTCGTATAGCGGCAGTGTATCGTCTTCGGCTTCCAGCAGCACGCGGTAGTTGAAAGACAGCCAGCTGATATCACGTTTGAAATATCTGTTTTCCATAGTTTAATGTGCTAAAGTGATTAATGTGCCAATGTGCTAATGAAGAGAAGTTCGCGGATGGTGCGCAGCCAATTAGCATATTGGCACATTATCACATTAGCATATTGATTTCTTTCCCAAATATAATTACCTTTGTTTTAATAAACAAAGGAAAAATGACAAAAGTTGGTTTATTATCGGATACGCATGGCTACTGGGATGAAAAGTACCTGCAATATTTTGAAGACTGTGACGAGATATGGCACGCCGGCGATATCGGTTCGCTGGAAGTGGCACAGAAGCTGGCGGCTTTCCGTCCCTTCCGTGCCGTGTATGGCAATATTGACGGGCAGGAGATACGGCAGCTCTATCCGCAGATTCTCCGTTTCACGGTGGATGGGGCGGAGGTGCTGATGAAGCATATCGGCGGTTATCCCGGCAACTACGACCCTTCCATCAAGGGCAGCATTCTGGTGCGTCCCCCAAAGCTGTTCATCAGCGGGCACTCGCATATACTGAAGGTGAAGTATGACAAGACGTTGGATGTACTCCACATCAATCCGGGCGCTGCGGGCATTCAAGGTTTCCATAAGGTGCGTACGATGGTACGCTTTGCGGTTGATGGGGGAACGTTTAAAGATTTGGAGGTGATAGAACTTGCTGACCGATGATGTAGTTTGTTTATTTTCAATGGATTGTATTTACCGATTGCTTGCGCTATAGTGTAAAAGCCGTTACATGCTAATGTAAAGGTCGTTACGCTATTGGGTAAAGGCCGTTACACTATTTGGTAAAGGTCGTTACACGCTGAGATGAAGACCGTTTCATCAAGGGGTGACGGCCGTTACGCACTGAAGTAAGCAAAACAATGTACCGGAGTAAGCAAAGCAATGAAGTAAAAAGATGAAACCAAGCCTTCACTTAATCGAATTTTTCCATTATCTTTGTACCCGAATAGCAAGTAGAGCCGTGGGGCATCGTCCTCCTTCTTATTTTATTCTCCATTTTGAAGTATCACCGAAAAAGAACTGAAATATGAAAGGAATTATTCTTGCCGGTGGTAGCGCCACCCGCCTTTACCCCTTATCAAAGGCTATTTCCAAGCAGATTATGCCGGTTTATGACAAGCCGATGATTTACTATCCGCTTTCCACGCTTATGTTGGCGGGGATACGCGAAGTGTTGATTATTTCCACTCCACGTGACTTACCCATGTTTCGCGAATTGCTCGGTACGGGTGAAGAGCTCGGAATGTCCTTCTCTTATAAGATACAGGAGAAACCTAATGGACTGGCACAGGCTTTTGTCCTGGGTGCCGAGTTTCTGAATGGTGAACCGGGATGTCTTATCCTAGGTGATAATATGTTCTACGGCCAGGGCTTCTCTGCTATGTTGAAGCGTGCCGCTTCGATAGAAAAAGGCGCATGTATCTTCGGCTATTATGTAAAGGACCCACGTGCCTATGGCGTGGTGGAATTCGATGCCGACGGCAAAGCCATTTCGCTCGAAGAGAAGCCTGCGCAACCCAAAAGCAACTATGCCGTGCCCGGTCTTTATTTCTATGACTCTACTGTCACTGCCAAGGCTGCCGCTTTGAAACCATCTGCCCGTGGCGAATATGAAATCACCGATCTTAACCGCTTGTATCTTGATGAAGGCACACTGAAAGTAGAAATCTTCGGCCGTGGTTTCGCATGGCTCGATACGGGTAACTGCGACAGTCTGCTGGAAGCAAGCAACTTTGTGGCTACCATACAGAACCGACAAGGTTTCCGCGTCAGCTGTATCGAAGAAATAGCCTGGCGCAAAGGTTGGATAGATGCCGATCAGTTATATCGTCTTGGTGAACAACTCGGCAAAACGGAATACGGTACATACCTGATGGAACTTGCCAATTCTCACCGTTGAGAAAAACATAAATTATAAATTATAAATCATAAATCAATGAAGACTTATCTCGTAACCGGTGCAGCCGGGTTTATCGGCGCGAATTATATCAAGCACATTCTGGCAAAGCATGATGATGTCAAGCTTGTGATACTGGATGCTTTGACTTATGCCGGCAACCTCGGTACCATCGCCAAAGACATTGATGATGAACGTTGTATCTTTGTGAAGGGTGACATTTGCGACCGTGTATTGGCCGACGAACTGTTTGCCAAGTTCAAATTCGACTATGTGGTGAACTTTGCCGCTGAAAGTCATGTAGACCGCAGTATTGAAAATCCGCAGCTTTTCCTGGTTACTAACATTCTGGGTACGCAGAACCTGCTGGATGCAGCGCGTCGTGCCTGGGTGACGGGTAAGGATGAAAATGGTTATCCTACCTGGCGCAAGGGTGTACGCTATCATCAGGTTTCTACCGATGAAGTGTATGGCTCATTGGGTGCCGAAGGATACTTCACAGAGCAAACTCCGCTTTGTCCGCACAGTCCTTACAGTGCTTCCAAAACAAGTGCCGATATGGTGGTTATGGCTTATCATGATACGTATAAGATGCCGGTAACCATTACCCGCTGCTCCAATAACTACGGACCATATCACTTCCCGGAAAAACTGATTCCGTTAATGATCGCCAATGCATTAAATGACAAACCACTTCCGGTATATGGAACAGGCGAAAACGTTCGTGACTGGCTCTATGTAGAAGATCATTGCCGCGCAATCGACCTGATCATCCACAAAGGACGTGTAGGCGAAGTTTATAATGTAGGTGGTCACAACGAAATGACAAACATTGATATCGTTAAGATCATCTGTAAAGAGCTTGGCAAACCGGAAAGTCTGATCACATATGTGGCAGACCGTAAAGGTCATGATATGCGCTATGCCATTGATCCGACCAAGATCCACAACGAACTTGGCTGGTTACCGGAAACAAAATTTGCAGACGGTATCAAGAAGACCATCAAATGGTATCTGGATAACAAAGAATGGTGGGAAACGATCATCTCCGGTGAATACCAGAACTACTATGAAAAAATGTACGCAAACCGCGGGGAGGCATAATTTATGAGAATTTTTGTAACAGGTGTAGGCGGTCAGCTTGGACATGATGTTATGAACGAACTTGCGAAACGCGGCTATGAAGGTGTGGGAAGCGACATTGCTCCTTTCTACAGCGGAATCGCTGATGGCACTGCAGTTACCACAATGCCTTACGTTCAGATGGATATCACTGACAAAGCTTCTGTAGAAAAAGTCATTAAAGAAGCAAATGTTGATGCTGTGATCCACTGTGCTGCATGGACAGCTGTAGATGCTGCCGAAGATGAAGAGAACCAGCCGAAGGTCCGTCTGGTAAATGTAACCGGAACTCAGAATATTGCTGATGTGTGCAAAGAGCTTGACATCAAGATGCTGTATCTGTCCACTGATTATGTATTCGATGGTCAGGGAACCACTCCATGGGAGCCTGACTGCAAGGACTATAAACCATTAAATGTCTATGGACAGACAAAGCTGGACGGTGAACTTGCCGTATCCGGCACAGTTGATAAGTTCTTTATCGTCCGTATTGCATGGGTATTCGGCAAAAACGGCAAGAACTTTATCAAAACCATGATCAACCTCGGAAAAACTCATGATACTCTCTCCGTAGTCAATGACCAGATTGGTACACCTACTTATACCTATGACCTGGCAAGACTTCTGGTAGATATGATCGAAACTGAAAAATACGGTTATTATCATGCAACCAATGAGGGCGGATATATCAGCTGGTATGATTTCACAAAAGAAATCTTCCGTCAGGCCGCTGCCATGGGACACCCGGAATATCTCCCGGAAAACATGACAGTCAACTCCGTCACAACTGCAGAGTATGGCGCTTCCAAAGCAGCCAGACCGTTTAACAGCCGCCTGGCTAAGAGCAAACTGACAGCCAATGGTTTCACACCACTCCCCACCTGGCAGGATGCACTTGGACGGTATCTGAAAGAACTGGATTTCTAAATAAAAAAATCCGGCAGGACACCCAAATGACAGGTGTTTTGCCGGTTTTTTTATTCTTCTCTATGCAGTTTTCTTCTTCTGCGCTGTCTGCCATACGCAGCATCCCACGATCAGAAGTATTCCCACAACATCAGTCATCAGTGACGGATCGATCAGCATCAGTCCGCCTGCTGCCATTAAGACACGAACCGGTACAGACATTTTCACTGACAGGAAGCCTTCCAGTGAGGAGGACAATCCAAACACACCGATCAATGAGGTGATAAAGATCTGAACAACCTTAAGCGGTGTGGTATCGATCAGCAGCATTGCCGGATTGAAGCAGAATACATAAGGTACGATAAATACTGCGATAGCCAGCTTGGAGGCTGTAAATGCAGTCTTCATCGGATTGGCCTTCGCTATGGCTGAACCTGCGTAGGCAGCCAGCGCTACCGGCGGTGTGATATCTGCAACAATACCAAAGTAAAATACAAAGAAATGAGCTGCCAGTGTAGGTACTCCCATACGTACCAGGATCGGAGCACAGGTTGCTGCCATGATACAGTAATTGGCAGTGGTAGGTACACCCATACCAAGTACGATACAGCACAGCATAGTCAGAAGCAGTGCAATGATCAGTTTTCCGTTTGCAACACTGATGATTCCGTTGATCAGGTCATTGGCAAGTCCTGTCATGGTGATGGAACCGGAAATGATTCCTGCAACACCGCAGGCTACTGCTACGGAGATAACACCTCTTCCTCCTGCTTCCAGTGCATCAATACATTTGGTAACACTGATTCTGTTTTCTTTGTCAAAAAGACTTACGATAACAGAAAGAACGATTGCATAGCTGGCAGCCTTCTGCATGGTCATATAGTTTCCGGACACCCAGATTACCAGCATGACCAGAGGTAATAACAGATAGATTTTACGGATCAGAAGCTTAAATACCGGAAGTTTTTCCTTCGGAATTCCGGAAAGTCCTAATTTCTTTGCTTCCAGATGCACAGAAATAAAGATTCCTGTAAAGTACAACAATGCCGGCAGAATCGCCCTGACAATAATGTTGGAGTACGGTACACCCACAAAATCTGCCATAAGGAATGCGGCAGCTCCCATGATCGGAGGCATGATCTGTCCACCTGTGGAAGAAGCAGCTTCTACTGCTCCGGCAAATTCCGGTTTGTAGCCTGTGTCCTTCATCATCGGGATTGTAACAGAACCGGTTGTTACTGTGTTACCTACAGAGGAACCGGATACCATTCCGCAGAGTGCAGAACTGATAACCGCTACCTTTGCCGGTCCACCTGCATATTTTCCTGCAATGCAGTTAGCCAGCTGAATAAAGAAGTTGGAGATTCCTGTTCTCTCCAGAAACGCACCGAAAATAATAAATACCACAATATATTTAGAGCATACATTTACAGGTGTGGAGAAAATACCCTCTTTTGTGTAGAAAAGATTCCGCACCAGGAATTTCACTCTTCCCAAAAATGCCGGATTGGTAAGCCCTACAGCCAGTGCATAGATCAGGAAAAAACCTGCCACAAACAGGATCGGCAGGCCCACGCATCGTCTGGTAAGCTCGATCAGTGCAGCAATACCGATAATACCGATCACAATCTGATAAGAGGCAAATCTGGTACCCTGATTGATGATCTGATTTGCAGAAAAAGTAAAATACAGAAAAGCACCTGTGCCTGCGATCATAAAAATAATATCGCCAATCGGCATGTAGTTTTCTCTGATATCTCCTTTTTTCGCCGGATAGGTAAGAAATCCGATAAGAATGATCAGCCCCAGAAAAGAAGTCAGTCGGATTTCCTCCAGGAAGGTTGCAAATAAGGTAACATAGATACACCACAGAGAAAAGGCAACCAGCAGGCCGCGTACAGCCAGCTTATATTTGCCGGTCCACACACGAATATTTGATTCGCGGTCGTATTTCTTCATTACTGCATCTACATCTGCTGTGCTCATGTTCTCAGAACCAGCCTGCCCTTCCGGGGATGTGTTTGCTTTTTTTATCTTATTTTCTTTCATCCTGACTATTCCCCTTTCGTATCCACTGTAATTCCATGCTCTGCATAATAACGCGCCGCACCCTTATGGAAAGGAATGGTCATACCGGAAGTAGCGTTTTCCAGAGAAAGCTCCGCTCCTTTTGCATTCTCAGCAGAAATCTCGTCTGCATGGTCAAAAATTGCCGCAGTCATATCATAAACTGTATCCTCATCCAGAGATTCGGACACTACGATCGTCGCCTTGACTGTGATGGTTTCTACAGGCTCATCCTGTCCCGGATAGGTTCCTGCAGGAATCTGGTAGGATGTATAATATGGACAGTCACTCAAAATTGAATCCCTGATCGCGCCATCAATATTGATCATATAGACACCATTGGTAGTTGCAAGCTCTGTGATAGCTGTTGTAGGTGCACCTGCAACAATAAACGCAGCATCAATTTTCCCATCCTTCAAAGATTCCTTGCTGTCCTCAAAAGACAGATACTGGGGATGGATATCATCCAGGGTAATGCCGCCTGCATTTAAAACATCCAGAGCATTGAAATATACACCGGAGTTTGCCGCACCGATAGATACGCTCTTGCCCTTCAGATCTTCCACTGTCTTAATGTCAGGATCCATGGTAAACAGCTGGACAGTCTCTGCATACAGGCCGCCCAGAGTCCTGAAATCATGGGTTGCACCGTCCTGTTCAAATGCTCTTACGCCGTCCCATGCATAGGCCATTACATCTGACTGGACAAATCCAAGCTGGAAATCTCCGTCCTGTACTGACTGCAGGTTCGCTTTGGAACCACCTGTAGAAACTGCTGTAACCTTTACATTTGTATTATTGGTAATATACTGGGCCAGTACACCACCGTAGGAATAATACGTTCCCGCCGTACCGCCGGTACCGAACGTCAGACGTTCTTTACTTTGTCCGCAGACGCTCAAAAGGCTGACTGCAAGTGCAAGAGTCAAAACAAGGCCAACAATCCTGCCAGCTTTTCTCCTGCCTCTGAAAAGCTCTTTGTTTCTCATAAATCCATCTCCTTCAGGTACATAATATTTTGAATTATAACATATTTTTTCAAAAAATTATAATCTTTATTGAATAATCTTACAAAAAACGTTACAATAAAGGAAAAACATGGATAACAAAATAAATAACAACCCAATGGAGGTATCTATTATGTCCGAAAGAAAATACCCTGTCATCACAATCAGCCGGGAGTTTGGTGCCGGGGGACACAGTATTGCAAGAGTAGTTTCAGAAAGGCTTGGTATCCCATATTACGATCGGGATTTTGCAAAACAGGCTGCTGCCAGAAGCGGATATTCCCAGGAGGATATTGATCGTGAGGGTGAAAATCTGAGCCGCAGCGCCAGACTTCTGGACAACATTCTGAATAACTCTGCAGGCTATTTCAGTTCCCATGATGCTATTTACCAGGCTCAGAAAGAGCTGATCCTTCAGTTCGCAGCAGAACAGGACTGTATTATCATCGGCCGCTGTTCCAATCTTATCCTGCGAAATGCCGGTATTCCCAGTCTGGATATTTTCCTTCATGCAGATGTGAATCTCCGCACAGAACATATTCAGAAATTAGGCTTAAACGGAAAGGAAGATCCCAGGAAATATCTCACCAAAATGGACAACCTGCATGAAACCTATTTCAAAACCTATACAAAACATGAGCTTGGCACTTATCACGATTATGACCTGTGTCTGGATACCGGAACCCTTGGATACGATAACTGTATTGAGATTATCACTTCACTTGCAAAACAGCAGGGGTTGAATCTGAAGCATCAGTAGAAGGACCGCTGCCAGCTGTAAAACAGCAACAAGGCTGTGGCAATCAGAAAATCTGTGCAACAGCCTCTTTACTTCAGTCCTTTTAATAGTTGTTTCTAAATTTCTTTTATTTTACAAACTCATCCAGAGAACGGATCTGGATTCCTTCTTTTGCAAAAGCCTCTCTGATTTTTTCCACAAACGACAGAGCCTTGGCTCCGTCTCCATGAACGCAGACAGAATCTGCCTGAATATCAATATCTTTTCCTGTAATTGCAGTAATCTTTTTCTCTTTGACCATACGGATCACCCTGACAATAGCCTCATTTTCATCAGTGATCACAGCACCTTCCTTACGTCTGTTTACCAGAGTACCATCTTCTTCATAGGCGCGGTCTGCAAAAACCTCCATAGCTGTACGCAGGCCCATATCCTGAGCAGCCTTTGCCAGCTGTCCGCCGGAAAGAGCAAGTACGATCAGACTGCTGTCAAATTCTTTGATTGCCTCACAGATTGCAGTAGAAAGGGCATAGTCCTCTGCAGCCATATTATATAAGGCTCCATGAGGCTTTACATGCTGCATTTTTACACCGGTTACTCTGCAGAATGCATCCAGTGCACCCAGCTGATAAAGCACATATGCTTTTGCCTCTGCAGGGGAAACACTCAGATTTCTTCTTCCGAAGC
>OIAG01001107.1_pt1 | contig 11071 bp, 5 predicted proteins | sample 1580701 | NCBI WGS metagenome assembly OIAG01 (sample SAMEA3882551, study PRJEB24775) | human gut metagenome | biome: human-associated habitat; feature: intestine environment; material: feces | place: Netherlands | collected 2009/2010 | reverse complement strand
GATGGACAGATTACAGATGCGCATGGCAGAAAAGTCAGCTTCAAAAATACAGTGATCATCATGACCTCTAACTGCGGTGCTGCTAATATTATGTCACCAAAGCGTTTAGGATTTGGTGCGTCATCTGATGCGAAGGCAAACTACGAGCAGATGAAGGCAAAGGTTATGGAGGATGTTAAGCAAAGTTTCAAACCGGAATTTTTAAATCGTATTGATGAGATCATTGTATTCCATCCGCTGTATAAGGAGGATATGAAAGCTATTCTTGATATTATGCTTCGTTCAGTCACATCAAGAGTAATGGAAAACATGGAACTCAAGCTTAAGGTGACAGATGAAGCACAGGACTATCTGATTGACAAGGGCTTTGATGAAAAATATGGTGCACGTCCACTTAGAAGAGCTCTCCAGACATACCTTGAGGATTCAATGGCAGAGGAAATACTAGAGGGACGTATAGAACGCGGTGACAGCGTAACAGTTGAAAAGGGTGAGAATGGACTGAAATTTTCTGTGCGCCATAAAAGAAAAACGCCTGTAAAAAAGGCTGAATAAAGTTTAATTTTTGGTTGGAAAATCAAATTTGATATGCTATACTGAAATAGCGATAGGCGGTTCGCCTGTGGGGTGGGCCGCAAATAGTATACGATGCAATGCAGCAGCAAAAATCAGGAGGAAACAGTAATGGCAGGAATTAAGGAATTAATCCGCACTGAGGAAGACAATACATTAAGCTTTGGAAATTATGATCTTCCGACAAAAGGTAAGGTTTCGGATTATGTATTTGACGGAGATGTATATAAGGTAAAGACTTTCCATGATATCACCAGATTAGAGAAAAACGAGACATTTGCCTATGAGTCAACACCGGGAACCGTAGTTACCGATTATAAGGAGACTGAGGATACATTGTCCTTTATCGTAAATGGTTTCCAGGATACACAGATCATCGTTGCAGTAGAGGATGACACTGAGTATCAGGTAAGTGTGGATGATGCCGTAATTGAAAATTATGAGACTAACCTTTCCGGAAAGATCGTAATCTCACTTGAGCTTGAGCCGGGATGTGTAAAGAAGGTTCAGATTTGCAAGAAATAATGAACTCGCTCATATAGTTCATACATAGCCCAATATGGCAAATCATGGGGACGGGATTTGTGGCTGCTTGAGGCCAGATCCCTGTCCTCTTTTTTTAGGAGGAATGATGAAGGCAAAACAAACCGCTTTTTTTTGCAAAGAATGCGGATATGAGTCCGCAAAATGGATGGGGCAGTGTCCGGGATGTCGCCAGTGGAATACTTTTGTTGAAGAGCCTACGGCAGGAAGTTTTGCCACAACAAAATCAGGCGGCGCGAAAAAGCAGGGACTAGAAGCATCAAAGCCGCTTCGTCTTGAAGAGATAAGTACAGATGAGGAAGACAGAAGCAGTACAGGGCTTCATGAGCTGGATCGTGTTTTGGGCGGTGGTCTTGTTACAGGTTCTTTAATTCTTGTTGGCGGTGATCCTGGTATTGGAAAGTCAACGCTTCTTTTGCAGGTATGCCGAAATCTTGCTGTATCTGGCAAAAAGGTACTGTATGTGTCAGGTGAGGAATCTGCCCGTCAGGTAAAGATGCGTGCGGATCGTCTTGGCGGTTTTTCGGGTGAGTTATTGCTGCTATCGGAGACAAATCTTGAAAAAATTGATAATACGATCACAAAGGAAATGCCGCAGGTGGTAGTGATTGATTCTATTCAGACTATGTATCGCGAAGATATCTCATCAGCGCCGGGAAGTGTCAGTCAGGTAAGGGAATGTACTAATACGCTTATGCAGATTGCAAAGGGCAGGAGCATCACGATTTTTCTTGTCGGCCATGTGACAAAGGAAGGTGTAGTTGCAGGTCCTAGAGTGCTTGAGCATATGGTGGATACAGTGCTTTATTTTGAGGGAGACCGCAGTGCAATGTACCGTATTCTTCGTGCAGTAAAGAATCGTTTTGGTGCGACAAATGAGATGGGTGTATTTGAAATGGTGCAGTCAGGCTTAAAGGAAGTTGCAAATCCCTCTGCTTACCTGCTTGAAGGAAGAAGCCTCGACAGCAGTGGAACGGTCACGGCCTGTCTTATGGAAGGAACGCGGCCAATTATGCTTGAGGTGCAGGCACTAGTTTGCCGGACAAGCTTTGGATTGCCAAGACGTACGAGTGCCGGAATGGATGGAAATCGTGTAAATTTATTGATTGCTGTTTTGGAAAAACGAATGGGTATGGCACTGTCTTCATGTGATGCGTATGTAAATGTCACAGGAGGAATAAAGATTAGTGAACCTGCGTTAGATTTGGCAGTCGTCATGGCAATTGCAGGAAGCTTTCGTGATCGCGTGATTGATGCACACACTGTTATTTTTGGAGAAGTTGGACTGGCAGGAGAGATTCGTGGTGTAAGTATGGTGCAGCAGCGAATCAACGAAGCTGCAAGACTCGGCTTCACATGTTGTATTTTGCCGAAGATCAGCGCGAAAGATATTAAAATTCCAGAGGGAATGAAATGTATTCCAGTTGCAACTGTAAAAGAAGCCGCGGGGCTGATCGAAAGGATGAATGGACGAGAATAGGGAAGATAATGTGAAATAGGGTCAGAGAAATCTGGTCCTATATTTTATATATTGAAATTTTTACAACAAAAAAGACATCCATAATGGATGTCTCTCAAGCAGGGGTAACAGGATTCGAACCCGTATTTACGGTTTTGGAGACCGTTGCTCTACCATTGAACTATACCCCTTTATGTTTGTCAGCTTTTGTAGCCGACTTCTATATACTATCATATGAATATTAATTTGTCAACACTTTTTTTGAAAAAATTCCGAAAATTGATAAAATGTGTTACAGTTCATGGATAATCCATATTGCGGCAAAGCCCGAAGGTGAATGGATTTCACGAGCCGGACACTTGGAGCAGGTCTTTCAAAGTAATGTATGATAAGAAAGAACATAAAAGGAACCTGCGGAGTTTGGTCCGGCGACGAAACCATTACACCGAAGGGCTTTCGTAACCTGACGCGTGAACTGTAAGAAAATGGTAAGAACAAAAACTGCGGCATAGTGCTTGCGAAGAAGCAGTAAGTGTGGTAAAATTGTTGTGATTCAATTTATGATAAGATTTCAAAGGGGTACAAGCATGAATACACATACAGTTGAAGAATTGTACCGCCTGGCACAGCAGGGAAATACTGAGGCGCTCACGAGGCTTGGTATCTGCTACAAAAATGGAACCGGTACGGCTGTGGATCACAGTGCAGCAGCACAGTGTTTTTACTCAGCAGCGAATGCAGGAAATGCAGAAGCACAGTATCAGCTTGGTATCTGCTATGAGGAAGGCATTGGACTAGAGCAGGATCTGTCTGCTGCCGGATATTGGTTTCAGGAAGCGGCAAGGCGGTTTTACGAAGCTGCCCAGGTTGGAAATCCGCAGGCTCAATATGGACTGGCAAATTGCTATGCAGAGGGCCGAGGAGTGGAAAAGGATGAAGCTGCTGCTGTTTACTGGTATCAGGCATCAGCACAGCAGGACTATGCGGATGCACAGTATAATTTAGGCTATTGCTTTTTATTTGGCATCGGTGTAGAGGCAAATGAAATCATAGCACTCAAATGGTACAGCAGTGCCGCATCTCACGGTGATCCGCAGATGCAGCATAATCTGGGACTAATTTATAAAAATGGCTATGGCGGAGTAAGCAAAAACTACGGAAAAGCTGCAGAATGGTTTTTTAAAGCTGCCAGACAGGGCTATTCCGAGTCGAAAGTTGAGCTTGCACAGATTTACTTTCGGAATCCGCTGGCGGTAAAAGATATTTCCATTGCTGAGCGTCTGATGACAGAAGCGGCAGAGGAAGGAAATACGCGTGCCCAGGAATATTTGGTGCATTATTATTTTGATCAGGATGCAGCAAAGTATGATTTGAAAAAAGCATGCAGATGGGCATCTGAGTGTGCAGACAGCAGTGATCCAACAGTTGCTGTCGTTCTTGGTATTAGCTTTGCTAATGGCGAGGTGGCCGAGATCGATGAGAAGCAGGCATTTGAGTGGCTGTCAAAAGCAAAGGATCAGGAGAAAAAGTTAAATGGAGAGGCATGTTATTACCTTGGAAAGTTTTATGAGGAAGGTAATGTGACAGAAAAGTCACTTGATGATGCCGAATATTTTTATAAGCTGGCTGTAAGAAAGCACTTTGCAAACGGATCTGAATCGCTCGAAAGAGTCAGAAGAGAAAAAGAAGAAATCCGTAAGGCAGAGGAAGCAAAAGCCCTTCAAGAGCAAAAAGAGGCAGAGGAGCTTAAAAAGCAGGAAGAAGTAAAGCAACTTTTGAATTTAAAGCCAGAGCAGGCAGAGGGCGATGTAAAATCAGAGGAAGAAGCTAAAGAACCAGAAGGAGCAATGCCTGAGGAAGCTGCTTTAGAACCAGAAGAAGCAAAATCCGAGGAAGTTGTTTCAGAAACCGAAGAAGTTTCAGAACCAGAAGAAACAAAATTCGAGGAAGAAGTTTCAGAACCAGAAGAAACAAAACCTGAGGAAGAAGCTTCAGAACCAGAAGAGGCAGAATCCGAGGAAGAAGCTTCAGAACCAGAAGAAGCAAAATCTGAGAAGGAATCTTTAGAAGCTACAAATACAACTGAGACTGCAGAAAACGAAGTGGTATCATCTGAGGAAGTTGAAGAAGAAATTACTTCACAAGAAGTGGAAGTAACGCAGGCACAGCAGGAATCATCTCCACAGATGCAGGCGGATATTGCTTTTGCCCGTTTGTTACAGCAGGCAAAAGAAACTCAAAGTCGTATTCAGAAACTTCCAAAGCAGGAAACTGTAAAGGAAGAAGATCAAAAGACACAGGAAAGTGAATCTTTGCCAAAGGAAGAGGCAAAAGAGACTGAAACTGTTTCTCCAGAGCCAGTTGAAGAAGATTTTGTTTCTGAGATTGAGGAAGCAGAAAGCTCCATTCAAAAAGAAATTGCTGAGGCACAAAAGTTTGAAAAGGAACTTGATGTGCTGCAAAAGAAGATGGCACAGAATGTGCAGGATCTTCAGGAAGAAAAGAATGAAGCAGAAAAAACAAAAGTTTTTGACAAAGCGGATCTTGATCAAATTCAGCAGGTAGAAGCAAATCCTTCTAGCGAAGATACTGAATCGGCAGAGAAATCAGAGAAGGAAGAAGCTGCTATTGAAACTGATGTCGAAACTGATGCTGAAATTAATAATGATATTAAAACTGATATTGCATATGATACAGAGGAATCTGAGAATGTAGACAGTGAGGAAGCTGAAACATTTTTCGAAGAAGAGGAAGAAGACGAAGATGATGAGGAGTGGGAAACCTCCGCGGATAATTTTGTTGCTTCTCTTTTAAAGACGGGTGCAAAGCTTACTAATACATCAGAACCAGTGATTCGCGAAGAGGAAGAGACACCTTCTGAGACAGTTGAATCGGAATCAGAAAATCAAAACATTGAAGATGAATCTGTAGAAACTGATTCTTCAAAAGCATTTTCAGAAGAAACAGAGTCTTCTGAAAATGAGTCTGCAGAAGCAGAGCCTTCAAAAGATGACTCTGCAGAAATAGATGAAGAAGAATCACTTGAAGAAAGTGAAGATGAGTCTTTAACAGATGAAGTCGCAGACTACATAGAAAATTCTGATAATTCTGATGATTCTTATGACGAAGATTCTGATGATGCAGTTGATTCTTATGACGATAATTCAGACGATGCAGCTGATTTAGAAGAAGATTCTAAAGAGGAAGCTGCTAGCGATCTTGTAGAAGAATCATTGAGTGATGAGTATTCACAAGATGAATATTCAGAAGAAGATTACGCGGAAGATGATTATCAAAAAGAGGATGACAGCTTTGAAGATGAAAATGATTCTAAAACAGAGAATCAAAACGAATCCTCAGTAAAGAGCATGCCAAGGGCAACTCTTGTGGATGACTCTGTCTATGAATATGAAAAGGCCATTATCGATGATTTGAAGCAGGAAGATGTCAGCCGATATGTCGATGTGGATGAGGAAACATATGAAGAAGTAAAGAAGAAAAAGCACCACGTCGTACCGATTGTGCTTCTAGTTCTTGTTTCTTCGATTGCGCTTGCCGCAGCGATCCTTGCAGCGACAGGTCATCTTGGAGAGTTTGTAAATGCACTAAACGAGCAGTTTTCAGCTGGAAATCAGCCAGACGTAGACGAGTCTGCAAAGCTTCCAGAAAAATCTTCTGACAAAGCATTAGAAGAGAATACTGAAAAAGAGCATTCATCAGAGGTTAAGTCATCTGAAACACAAACGTCATCTGATACAGCTCCATCATCAAGTGCAGATGATAATTTAGAAAATAATAACGAAAACAATCAAACTTCCCAGAATACAGCAGCTGATACAGCTGCTGTATCTGATAGTGCGGAAATTACTTCAAGTGCAGGCAGTACAGAGCCATCTTCCTTAAAAGAAGAGAGCAGCACACCAGAAAAATCTGTGGATGAAGCAGAAACTGAATCAGAATCAGAGATAGAGTCTCAAACAGAATCTGAGTCTGAGACAGAAACAGAGTCAGATTCTGAAACAGAAACAGAAATTGAGAAAGAGTCTCAAACACAGACAGAATCTGAAACAGAGACAAAGACAGCTTCCACTGAACAAGAGAAAACAAGTCTTGAGCAGACAGAAACAAGCACACAAGATGCTGAAAATAAAACTGAATCAGAGTCAGAATCAGAGACAGAAACTGAGAAAGAGTCTCAAACAGAATCTGAATCTGAGGCAGAAACAGAGAAAGAATCTCAAACAGAATCTGAAGTAGAATCTGAGACAGAAACTGAGATGGAGACAGAAGCAGAATCCGAGTCTGAGGAGGATAATACAAATCCATATCATGAAGCGGCAAAAGCAAAGTATCCAACTTTTTCAAATGAAAGCTATACTCCAATTCCAGAGGTTTCTTCGGGATGTATTTACGCAAAATATACCAATTTTGATGAGGCATTTCAGACACTCTATACTAATCAGAGTGATTTGACAGGAGCAGCACAGGTTGCACTGAATACACCGGGATTTAATATTATTGGTTATCGTGTTTATATGCTTGCTTATCAGGATGGTATTCTGAATGCGTATAGTACACAGCTTGATGGCACAGATCTGCAGCTGAGTGCAGCAAACGTTGGCACAGAAGCATATATCATGAATGGAAGCATTTTCTCAGAAAATCGTGAATATTCAATGACAGGAGATCCTGTAGGAACAGCATATCCGTATATCAAACGTTTCCTTACATTTGGTGAGGATAAGGTTTACTATTTGGATACAGATGGAGACATAACAAGAAGCGATTATCAGCATACAGCTATTCAGCGTCTTGAACTAGGCATTGATGATGGCAATGATGTGGCTTGGGCACAGGTTATGGGACCGTATCTTGTTTATTATGATACAAAGACAGAGCTTATGTACAGCTGCAACTTAGATGTAGGCACGATTGTTTTGCTTGACTTTGATGGAGTCTCAGACCCATCTGGTCTTTGTGGAAATGGAAATTGGGTCTATGGTCTGTATGATAGAAAGCTTGCAAAGGTTCGTCCAAATGGAAGTGAACTTCAAACTATTTATGAGCCGGATGATTCACTAGAGCTTGTCTCAGTGGAGCATGCCATGGAAAATTATATTATTTTGACTGCAAAGAACACTGCAAATATAAAAACGAGTGCAGAAAATAATTCAGCAGATTCTAATGCAGGAATCAAAACGTATTGTTATAACCTGCAAACTGGAGAGATGACTCAGCTTTCAGCCGAATAAAAAGTTTGAGGGCAAGGGTTTTAATGCCCTTGCCCTTTTACTATATAAGCATCAAAAAAGGAGGAATATTTGATGATTTACGACGTATTAGAATATGGTGCGAAGGCAGATGGAGTAACAAATGACGCTGCCGCTATTCAGAAAGCAATTGACGAATGCAGTGCTGCCGGTGGCGGCCAGGTTGTGCTTAGAAGCGGAAGAACATATTATTCAAGCTCCATTATTATAAAGCCATATGTAGATCTTCATTTAGAGAGAGGAAGCGTATTAAAGGCGCATAGCGATCTGACAACTTATTTTCATCCAAATGAGGGTCAGAAGGATAATGGTGTAAAGATTGAGGGAACACCAGTAACATTAAAGCCATCATATGCTTTTATTTATGCGAAGGATGCCGACCATATGGCAATCACAGGAGATGGCGTTATTGACGGAAATGCATTTGCATTTGTAAAGCAGGTAAGCCAGTACTACGTTACAGGCGATTTTTATCCGCGCCCGACTGTCATCTATGTAGAACATTGTAATCATATCAATTTTACAAATATTATTATCAGAAATGTTTCTTTCTGGACTTTGCACACCGCAGGCTGTGATGATGTATTGATTGACCGCATTCGCATTTTAAATGATTTGAATGTTGCAAACTCTGATGGTATTGATCCAGACCATAGCACAAATGTACGCATTATAGGCTGCCATATTGAGTGTGGTGATGATTGTATTTGTCTGAAGAGTTCTGCAGGAAACATGGAATATGGTCCGACAAAAAATGTGCTGATCAGTGATTGTACATTAATTTCCACTTCCGCAGCATTGAAGATCGGAACAGAAGGAACTGGCAATTTTGAAAATCTGACAGTAAATAATTGTATTATCAGCGGCAGTAATCGTGGAATTTCTATTCAGATTCGCGATGGCGGTCATGTAAAAAATGCAATGTTTTCAAATATCATCATCGAGACACGCCGTTTCGCAGATTGCTGGTGGGGCTGCGGTGAGCCAATCAGCATAACAACACATAATCGTGTGCCAGAGAAGCAGTCTGGCCATATTTCAGGAATTACATTCCGCAATATCACCTGCGACTCAGAGAATGGTGTATTTTTATCGGGAAGTGATGGAAACCATATTGAGGATGTGCTATTTGAGGATGTCAAGGTAAAGATTCATTCAAAGAGCAAATGGCCAAAGGGGCTGTATGATTTAAGACCAGGCTTTGGACAGAAGATTGAAGAGATTCCAAGCGCTGGCTTCTATATGAGAAGAGCAGATGGCGTGACTATACGAAATAGCCGTGTTGTTTTCGAAGGCGAAGAGCGCGCCTGCTTTGGAGAGGCAATCCATGCGCAGGATTGTGCAGATCTTGTAATTGAAGGCTTTAAAGGAGAAGCAGCAAGACCAGAGTTAGAAGCAATTGTAATTGAATAAATGCATTGTAACGTAGCAATTCGCAAGTATCAATTAGAGTAGAAAAAGAGGAAGCAGAAAAACAATGAAATTTGATAAGCTGATTGAGCTCTTAAAGGAAATGGAGACAACAATAGAAGCAGAAGAAAATCAGACACTTCTTGAAAAATTAAATCGAGAGGAAATGATCAATACGATGCAGTTTCTTCAAAGATGTGCAGCGCAGGCAGGGTATTATTATAATCTGCAGGCACCCGGCAGTGAATTTGGTACTATGAAGCTGCAGACAGCAGAAAATGATGATCCTATTGTGGCACAGGTAAAAATTTGGGATAATAAAGAGCATAAGATTCGCACTCGTTTTTCCCTTCGCCGTTTAGTGACCGAGGAGGACGGCTCATTGTCTGTGAAGTTGCCGTGCGGAAGTTATGAGGCAGAGGTGACATGCGGACCAGAGTACAGTACTGTTCTTGTGCCATTTGAAATCACAAAGGATAAAGTGACAACAATTAAGGCAAGATTGGCACGTATAGCACATTTAACTGATCATGGATGGACAGCAGGTGATCTTCATCATCATAGTATATACAGCAGTCCGGCATATGGCGGAACAGATCCTGTAATAGAGACTCCAGGTCAGGTGTGCCGTTCCATGAAGTCTCTTGGAATGCAGTTTGGTGCGCTAAGTGATCATCATAATGTACTTAACCATGAAGAATGGCAAAGACAAAATAATAACTTTACACCTATTATCTCAAAGGAAATTTCAACCTCTAATGGTCATGTGCTGCAGCTGGGCGTAGATGATGACGTGATCTATGAGATTCCAAAGGGAAAGGAACGCACAACAGAGAAACTTCGCAATGAATTTATACGCATTTGCAGTGAGATTCGAAAAAAAGATGGTCTGCCGCAGGTAAATCATCCGTTTGATGTGAGTTTTTCCAATCGCTACAACAGCGAGTTTTGGGATATGGTTGAAATTTTTGAATCAATGGAGATTTGGAATGGTGCGACTCCATTTGCAGCTGGCACAATCAATGCTAAGGCATTCAAAAAGTGGCTGTCTCTTTTAGATGAGGGAAAGCGCCTGACTGCTACAACGGGAAGTGATACACACAACATTTATGGTGACGATTATTTTGGCATGACAGAGTGGTTAGATTGGCTGATGGATATTGTGATGAAACACCCGGAGATTTATCCAGTGCATATGAATGAGAATGTTGCCTATCTGACTTGGCTGTACAATAAGGTATGGCCGCGTCTTTTATCGTGGGTGGAGCAGTCTAACACACCGTCTACAATCCATAATTATGTGTATACAAATGGAAAAAATCAGCCTCAGGAAATTCTTCAGGCTATCCGTGAGGGACATAGTTTTATAAGTAATGGTCCGCTTGTGACGGCAGAAGTAAATGGAGTTTCTTATGGTGAGAAGGCAGTACTTAAAGATAGGACAGGTACACTGTCAGTTCATGTATTTTCAAAGAAACCGATCAATCATCTGTGGATGTACACAGGTGCTGATAAGAAGGTTGAACTTTGTGCAAAGGCTGATGCAGCAGAGGGCGGCTTTATGTATGATATAGCGGCAGATGAGCTTGATTTTGGCGATGCTGCATGGGTTTTGTTTGTGGCAGATGGAGGAGAGAATAACCTTGCAATTTCAAACCCAATTCTGTTTGCTTGATGATAAATAAAAAATCTGAAAATCAGGGTTAAAATCTGACCCTGATTTTCACTAGGAGGAAACATGAGATCACTTGACTATATGAATCGTGTGGAGGCGTATGTGAATCGCTTAAACAGCGAGCGACGTACCGTGCTTGAA
>OIAG01001101.1_pt1 | contig 11116 bp, 5 predicted proteins | sample 1580701 | NCBI WGS metagenome assembly OIAG01 (sample SAMEA3882551, study PRJEB24775) | human gut metagenome | biome: human-associated habitat; feature: intestine environment; material: feces | place: Netherlands | collected 2009/2010 | reverse complement strand
CCAGACCCAGTCGGTAAAGGCCGGGTGATCGAAGCCCTCGTCGCACGCGAACTCAAAGGCCTCGGTGCGGAAAGCCTCCCACTCATCAATCTGCTCGGCAAACTTATCGGCGTCGACCATGCGCAGCACGTCGGCGGCCAGTGCCCAGCGGTCCATGTTGTTCAGGCGCAGCATGTCGAACGGCGTGGTCGTGGAGCCCTTCTCCTCGTAGCCGTGGACGCGGAAGGCGTCGTGGCCGGGGCGGTTCCAGATCAGGCGGCGAATCGTGCCGGCATAGGCGTGGAATGCAAAGAGCACAGGCTTCTCACCGCAGCCGAACAGCTCAGCCCAGCGCTCATCGCTGATGGCCTGGTCGTTCTCGCAGGCGTTCTGAATCTTGAGCAGATCGACCACGTTGACGAACCACACCTTAATGCCCAGCTCACGCAGCATATCGGTTGCAGCCAGAGCCTCGAGCGTCGGCACGTCGCCGCACGTGGCGACCACGACGTCGGCCTCGGCGAGCGAATCGGCAGTCGATGCCCACTCCCAGGTCGCTACGCCCTCAGCGAGCTCGGACTTGGCCTCGTCGACCGTCTGGAAGGTGGGGGCGGGCTGCTTGCCACAGAAGATGGCGTTGATGCAGTCGGTGGACTGGTAGACGCGCTCGGCAACGGCAAGCGCCATGTTGGCGTCGGCCGGATAGTAGGCATTCACGATATGCGTGTCGTTGGCCTTGTTGAGCAGCAGGTCGATAAAGCCGGGGTCCTGGTGCGAGAAGCCGTTGTGGTCCTGACGCCAGACATGGCTCGACAGCAAAATGTTGAGACCGCTAATGGGGGCACGCCACGGAATCTCGCGCTTGGTGGCCTCGAGCCATTTGCAGTGCTGGTTGACCATGGAATCGACCACGTGGACAAAGCTCTCGTAGGAGCTCCACACACCCGAGCGGCCGGTGAGCACGTATGCCTCGAGGAAGCCCTCGCACTGGTGCTCGGACAGCTGCTCGACAACCTTACCGGAACCGGCCAGCAGCTCGTCGTTGGCATCGTCCTCGTAGAAGCCTGCATCCCACTGCTTCTTGGTCACCTTGTAGGCAGCCTGCAGGCGGTTGGACGCAGTCTCGTCGGGACCGAAAATGCGGAAATCGTCCATGTTCTTGGCCAGAACGTCGGCAGTGTACTCGCCAAAGACGCGAGCGGCCTCGGTGGAACCCCAGCCGTGGCCCTTGCTTGCGACGGGGATCTCGTGGGCATGAATATCGGGAAGCTCAAGCTCGCGGCGCACCTTGCCGCCGTTTGCATTGGGGTTGGCGCCGATGCGCAGCTCACCGGTCGGCATAAAGGCCGTCACCTCGGGGCGCACCTGGCCTTCGGGCGTAAAGAGCTCCTCGGGCTTGTAGGAGCGCAGCCACTCGCGCAGCACGCGGAAGTGCTCATGGGTGTCCTTGGCGCTCGCCAGCGGAACCTGATGGGCGCGCCAGGAGTCCTCGGTCTTCTTGCCGTCGATGTGCTTGGGGCAGGTCCAACCCTTGGGCGTACGGAACACAATCATGGGGTAGGCCGGACGGACCACGGTCTCGCCCGCCGCGGCCTGAGCCATAGCGGTGGCCTTGATGTCGCAGATCTCATCGAAGACCTGCTCGAACAGGGCGGCAAAACGCGCGTGGATGCTTGCATGGCTCTCGTCGTCAAAACCGGCGACAAAGAAGTGCGGCTTATAGCCCATGCCCTCAAAGAACTTGATGAGTTCTTCGTCAGACACGCGGGCAAGAATGGTGGGGTTGGCGATCTTATAGCCGTTGAGGTGCAGGATCGGCAGGACGATACCGTCGGTTGCCGGGTTCACGAGCTTGTTGGACTGCCAAGAAGTCGCGAGCGGACCGGTCTCGGACTCGCCGTCGCCCACCACGGCCACGGCCAACAGGCTCGGGTTGTCCATGACGGCGCCGTAGGCGTGGCTGAGCGTGTAGCCGAGCTCGCCGCCCTCGTGGATGGAGCCGGGCGTCTCGGGCGCAAAGTGGCTCGGGATGCCGCCGGGATAAGAGAACTGGCGGAAGAACTTCTGCAGGCCGGCCTCATCATTGGTGATGTCGGGGCGGATCTCACGGTAGGTACCATCGAGCAGCGACTGAGCGGTGCCGGCAGGGCCACCGTGGCCCGGGCCCATCAAGAAAATAGCGTTCTGGTTGTGGTCGGCAATAAGGCGGTTGACGTGGCCGAACAGGAAGTTGATGCCGGGTGTGGTGCCCCAGTGACCGACCAGGCGGTGCTTAACGTCCGGGCGACCAAAGTCGCGCGTCTCACCGGTTTTCTCGTCAACAAAGTCGGGGCGCATCAGCGGGTTGGAGCGAAGGTAAATCTGACCGACGGACAGATAGTTCGATGCGCGCCAATACAGGTCGACGCCCTCGAGCTCGGAAGCCGGCACCTCGTGGCCCAGCTTTTGCCACGGCGTCCCCAGTGTTTTAGCCATTGTTTATGTCCCTTCGCTGTGCGGTCGCCCTCCAATACGGCAACCTTTCGTTGGGACTAGTATATTTGCTAAAACGTTTTATCATGGTGGAAAAACGTTTTACCATCCTTATCAATCGCATCGATCAACAAAACGCGACATTCACCTGCGGCATTGCCTGTCACAGGTGCTCCACATTCGGTCACTTCAAATTGATAAACGTGTTTGGTTGTGTTTAGTAAGTTCGAGCACGCTGCCCTTAACGATAAGTGCCGGCTCCAGGACGACCTCTTCGGCACGCCTACCGCCCCTACCGGCAAGACGCTTGGACATGCAGCCAAAAGCATGCTCCGCAAGGACACCAGGATCCTGCTCAATCGCGGTCAGCGCCGGCTCAAAGAGAACGTCGGCCGCCGAGTTGTCATAGCTTACGACCGAAATATCGCACGGGATGCTCTTCCCCATCTCGTGCAGGCGCTTGAGCAGACCGAGGGCAATGTTATCCGAGCTTGCGAACACGGCGGTGGCATCAGTTGCGAGCACCGCCTCCGAGGCCTCGTAGGCACTCGGAATGTAGTACTCGCTCTCAAACTCCAAACGCGCGTCGATAGGCAAGCCAACCTCGCGCAGTGCGCGCTCATAGCCGGCAAGTCGTTTGCGACCCGTATTGGAGCGGCGTGCGTTAACCAGACAGGCAATACGGCGGTGGCCCTGCTCAATCAGATAGCGGGTGGCCATGTAGCCACCCATCTCGTGGTCGAACATCACCTTGTCGCACTCGAGCCCCTCAATGGCACGGTCGACCATCACGGCAGGGATAGGCAGATGGCTCACTTCCTCGCGCAGAGCGCGATCGTCGGAGAACTCGTCACCCACCACCAGAAAGACGCCGTCGACGCCGCGCGTCACCAGCTGGCGCAGCAGTTCCAAATCGTCATCGGCGCTTCCACCCGAGCTGGTAATAAAGAGTGCATAGCCGTCTTCACGGCAGCGCTTTTCCAAGCTGCCGGCGAGCGAGGCAAAAAAGCGACTCTCGATATTGGGAACGATCAGGCCTAAGGTGCGCGACTCGCGCATAACCAGGCTACGCGCGATCTGGTTGGGAACATAGTGGTTGCGCGCCGCGACCTCTTTGATGAGCTTGCGGTTTTCTTCCGAGATGCGACAGGGCCGATTATTGAGCACAAGCGAGACCGACGAGGGGGAAAGCCCCACCTCCTGGGCGATCTGCTTGAGGGTGACTTTGTTGGCCATCTCGCTCCTTCCGGGTTTACGCGCAATCTCTTGAAAGTATAGCGACTACCCCTCTACCTCGGTGATAAACACTTTACCAATCCGGTAGACGGCTGTTTTATCGCCGTCAGCGCACCAAATCCGTCCGGGTGGGGTATATTGCAATCGATTGATGACAACGACCACCAAAAGGCGGATATTCGTATGCACGAGAACGACTTTTTTAACGAGGACCTGCTTTGCGCGCTCGCCGGCGTTGCCGGCGAAGACAACGTACTCATGAGCGAGCCCATGCGCGAGCACACCACGTTTAAGATCGGCGGCCCGGCCGATGTCTTCGTCACGCCCGACACCGAGCAGGGCCTCGTCGCCACGCTCGATACCTGTTATCGCTGCGATCTGCCACTCACCATCGTGGGCAACGGCTCCGACCTGCTCGTCGGCGACAAGGGCATCCGCGGCGTCGTCGTGGCGCTGGGCGAGGGACTCTCCGACATTACGGTCGACGGCACGCACGTCACGGCGGCTGCCGGCGCCTTGCTTTCCGATGTCGCCGCGGCGGCAGCCGAGGCCGGCCTCACCGGCATGGAGCCCATCTCGGGCATCCCCGGATCGGTCGGCGGCGCCTGCTACATGAACGCCGGAGCATACGGCGCCTGCATGGCCGATGTGCTGGAGTCCGTGCGCGTCTACAAGCCCGCCCGCATGCTCGACGACGGCACCCGCGGCAGCGGCAGCATTATCGAGTTCGATGTTGACGAGCTTAACCTGGGCTATCGCAAGAGCCGTATTGCCGACGACGGCTTTATCGTGCTTTCGGCCACCTTCAATCTCGCCCCGGGCAACGCCGCGATGATCAAGGCCGACATGGACGACTACTGCCAGCGCCGCGAAGACAAGCAACCGCTCGACATGCCGAGTGCCGGCTCCACTTTCAAGCGCCCCGAGGGTTACTTTGCCGGCAAACTCATCATGGATGCCGGCCTGCGCGGCCATGCTGTCGGCGGCGCGCAGGTGAGCGAAAAACACTGCGGCTTCATCGTCAACGCCGACCACGCCACCGCCGCCGATGTCGACGAACTCATCCGCCACATCCAAGCAACCGTCAAAGACCAATTCGACGTAGACCTAGAGCCCGAAGTCCACCGAGTAGGCGAATTCCTCTAACAAAGAAGGCCCCGAAAGGGGCCTTCGTCTTGCGCAGGACTGTCCGAGCAGGCAACCTTATGCCGCGCGGGCGGCCCGGGACCAACCAGCTTCAAACCGCACCTACGACAGCACGACGCCGCCGAGCCAGCCCCAACGCACGCCCGAACCGCCGCCAAAGAAGCTGATAAACGAGTCGAGCGATTTAGACGTGATAGCGCCCTGGTTGCTCATGACGATGCCGCCGCCAACATAGATACCGACATGACCATATAGTCGGCCCGCGATACCCGTCGTGGGATGCGAGGAATCGGCAACAATCATGCCGACCTTTAGCGTCGAACGATCGGCACTGTAGCACCACGCGTTAAACATGTCGCACGCGTTACCGCCAAAGTAGCCCACTCCTGCGTTGCGGAAGACGTTGGTAACCCAAGCGGCGCACCAGCCCAAACCGGGCGAGGGAGTGGAGTAGCACGCATTAACCACGGCCTGTTGTTTGCCCGTACCCACATTTTGCTGCGGTGCACCAGAAGCATGGGAGCCGCCGCTCGAGGTCGAGTTGTTCTTGTTCGAAGCAGCTGCGGCAACGGCGGCTTCCTGAGCCTTCCTCGCCGCCTCCTCGGCCTGCGTGGCCGCGAGGACCTCGGCATCACGCTGAGCCATGAGCTCCTTGACGTCGTCGGAAAGACCGTTCAGCACGGTCTGGACTTCTTGCTGCTTGGCCTGCATGTCCTGCATCTGGGCAGTCTGCTGGTCCTTGAGCTTCTCTAAGTCGGCCTTCTGCGACTCGAGCTCGGTCTTTTGCGCATCGAGCTCTTCCTGGATGGTCTGAATGTCCTCGATGGCGTCGCGGTCGCTCTTGTTGATCTTCTCAACGTAATGCGCGTTGGCGACGAGTTCCTCAAACGAGCCAGAGGCCAGCAGCAGCGACAGGATGTTCGTGCCGCCGGACTTGTAGCTGGCGGCCACGCGATCGGAAAGGTCGTTGCGCTTCTTCTTGAGCTCGGCCTTCTTTTCATCGATCTGGGCCTGCGTGTCGTCAATCTTGCCCTGGACATTCTCGATGTCGTTGAGGGTCTGGGCATTCTTGTTGGCCAGCGCCGCATACTCATTTGCGATGCTGTCGAGCTGGGCCTGAACCTCGTCGAGCTGGGCCTGGGCGGCATTCAGTTTATCGGTGGTTTCTTTGGAAGCCTCCGCCGCATGGGCGCGAGCGGGCAGGCCAAAAAGAACTGCCGCAGAAGCGGCGCCGAACAGGGCCTTGAGGGCAGTGCGGCGCGAGAGCTCCTGAGAAAGGATGGAATCGCTGTTTGGTGACATATGTACTCCGTTACATGCTTATTTATATGTCGCTCAACTCATACATATTAGCGTACATATGGCGCGTCCCAACGATTTCCACGAACGGCAGGAAACTGCAAGGTCAGCGGCTCGTAAGCAAATGCCAAAGATCAGGTTATGCGTACGCAAGCTCTTCTATGAGTACGTTAGCACAATCCTCTGCTTTTCCTACAGCGCACGATTTGGGCGTCCCTGCCTGCGCTATACTCCCCTGAAGAAGTGTTCCTGATTCGATAGGAGACTACATGTCCAAAGCACTCGACCCCAAAGACACCTGCGTCCTCGTTACCGGTGGCGCCGGCTTTATCGGCTCGCACACCGTCGTTCAGCTGCTCGAGGGTGGCTACCAGGTCGTCATCGTCGATGATCTCTCCAACTCCAGCGCCGTCGCCGTCGACCGCGTCAAGACCATCGTGGGCGACGAGGCCGCCAAGAACCTCACCTTCTACGAGGCCAACGTGCTCGACCGAGATGCGATGAACAAGATCTTCGATACCCATCAGATCGACCGCGTCATCCACTTTGCCGGCTTTAAGGCCGTCGGCGAGTCGGTGAGCAAGCCCGTCGAGTACTATCACAACAACATCGAGAACACCCTGGCGCTCATCGACGTCATGCGCAACCATGGCTGCAAGTCCATCATCTTCTCGAGCTCCTCGACCGTCTACGGCGACCCGGACAACCCGCCCGTCACCGAGGAGGATCCTAAGAAGCCCGCGACCAACCCCTATGGTTGGACCAAGTGGATGATCGAGCAGATCCTTATGGACGTCCACACCGCCGACCCCGAGTGGGACGTCGTGCTGCTCCGTTACTTCAACCCCATCGGTGCCCATCCGTCGGGTCTGATCGGCGAGGACCCCAAGGGCATCCCCAACAACCTGGTGCCCTATGTCGCCCAGGTTGCCGTGGGCAAGCTCGAGGCCGTTCAGGTCTTTGGCAACGACTACCCCACCCCCGACGGCACCGGCGTGCGCGACTACATCCACGTGTGCGATCTGGCCTCTGGTCACGTTGCCGCCCTTAACTGGATGAACGGCAAGACCGGCGTCGAGATCTTTAACCTGGGCACCGGCACCGGCACCTCGGTACTCGAGGTCGTCGCCGCCTTCTCCAAGGCTTGTGGCAAGGAGCTGCCCTACGTGATCCGCGAGCGCCGCGCCGGCGACATCGCTGCCAACTGGTGCGATGCCTCCAAGGCCGAGCGCATGATGGGCTGGAAGGCCCAGTACGACATCGCGGACATGTGCCGCGATAGCTGGAACTGGCAGAGCCACAACCCCAACGGCTTCGCCGACGCCGAGTAGCAAAAACCTACATACCGCTCTTGCCCCGATCTCACGTTGTGAGGTCGGGGCTTTTTCATGGCATGTAACCATTCGCCGAAAATCGACCAACTTTTTTATCTTGCCTGTACATGTTTAAACAACATGTTTTACAATAGGCGTATCGAATCAGAACATCGGAGGCGGACTGCACACCCATCGGCAGGCCGACCCCACAACAAGAAGGTTGGTGAGCGCATTCATGGAGCGTGCAAGCGGCGTCCTCATGCCCGTCTCATCTCTGCCCGGACCATACGGAATCGGCGGCTTTGGCTGGAATGCCTACGACTTCGTCGATTTTCTCGCCTCGTGCAAACAACATTACTGGCAGATTCTGCCCCTTACGACGACCAGCTATGGCGATTCGCCCTATCAGTCGTTCTCGGCCCGCGCAGGCAACCCCAACTTTATCGACTTTGCCGAGCTTATCGAGGCAGGGTATCTGGAGCAGCGCGATATCGATGGCGTGCACCTGGGTTCTGACCCCAGCAACGTCGACTACGGTGCCATCTTTGGCGGCCGCCGACAGATTCTCGACCGCGCCGCCGAGCGCTTTGCCGCCGACAAGCCGGCCGATTTCGATGACTTTATCCAGGCCAACGAGGACTGGCTCATCCCCTACTGTGAGTTCATGACCGTCAAAGAGGAGTGCGGTCTCAAGGCGTTTTGGGAGTGGCCCGCGGAGCTCCGCACCCGCGGCGAGGCTTCCGCCAAGGTCTGCGCCGACCATCCGGCGCGTATGCTCTACCACCAGATGACGCAGTACTTCTTCGATCGCCAGTGGAGCCGCCTCAAGGCCTATGCCAACGAGCGCGACATTCTCATCATCGGCGACCTGCCCATCTATGTCTCGCGTGACTCCGTCGAGATGTGGGCGACGCCTGAGCTCTTTAAGATCGACGCCGCCGGCAATCCCGTGAGCGTCGCCGGCACGCCGCCCGACCAGTTCTCGGCCACCGGCCAGTACTGGGGCAACCCCATCTACGACTGGGACGCCATGGAGTCCGACGGCTTTTCCTGGTGGGAGGGCCGCATTCGCGCCGCCCTCGACATGTACGACGTCATCCGCCTGGATCACTTCCGCGGCTTCGAAGCCTATTGGGAGGTGCCGTTCTCCTCACCCGATTCGTCCTACGGTTCGTGGACGCAGGGTCCCGGCCTCAAGTTCTTCAAGACGCTCGAGAAAAAGCTCGGCACGCTGCCCATCATCGCCGAGGACCTGGGCTTCCTCACCCCCGGCGTCATCGACATGCGCGACAACTCGGGCTTCCCCGGCATGAAGATCCTGCAGTTTGCCTTTGAGGGCACCAACTCGTACTACCTGCCGCATAACTACATCGCCAACACCGTCGCCTATGTGGGCACCCACGACAACGAGACGGCGCGCGGTTGGTTTGAGGGAACGGCTACCCCGCGTCAGCGCGAGCAGGCAGCCCTGTACACCCATCAGCAGGCTGGCGAACCCATGGCAGATGCACTCAATCGCACCATCGCCGCCAGCGTGAGCGACACGTGCATCTACACCATGCAGGACCTGCTCAACTTGGGCAACGAGGCGCGCATCAACACCCCTGCCACGCTGGGCGGCAACTGGACCTGGCGCATGCTCGACGGCGCCATCACCCGCGAGCTCGAGCACAAGCTCACCGGCTGGACCGAGACCTACTTCCGCATCCCATCGGAAGCCGAAATCGAGCTTCCTCAATAGGAGCCACCGCGCCCGACCCCGCCCCACCGTGCGGACGCGACCGCTTTTCCCGCGCGAGGCCACTCCAATCCCCTCGCGCGGGCTTCTTTTGAATTTCTGACATGTCGTCAACTCGCCACAGGAGGAAACATGCCCTGTATCAATCTTGCGGATCTTGCCGAGCAGTCCTTTGGAACTTCGCTCGAGCAACTCGATGACCGCCGCATTTACAAACTGCTGGTCAAGCTCGTGCAGGAGCGCTCTGCTGCCTGCCCACTCAACAATGGCAAGAAAAAGCTCTACTACATCTCTGCTGAGTTTTTGATTGGAAAACTGCTGATCAACAACATGATCGACCTTGGCATCTACGACGAGGTTAAGGACCAGCTCACCGCCGCAGGCCACGACCTCAACAAGATCGAGGAATTCGAGGTCGAGCCGTCACTCGGCAACGGCGGCCTGGGCCGCTTGGCCGCATGCTTCCTGGATTCCATCGCCACGCTGGGCTTGACCGGCGATGGCGTGGGCCTCAACTATCACTACGGTCTGTTCCGTCAGCGCTTTGTCGACAACCAGCAGAAGGCCGTCCCCGACGAGTGGCTTAGCGAGCAGGACATCCTGATCGATGACGACCGCTCCTACACCGTCGAGTTTGGCGATTTTGCCGTCACCTCCAAGCTCGTCAACATCGATGTGCCCGGTTACGGCCAGCCCACCAAGAACCGCCTGCGTCTGTTTGACCTGGCAAGTGTCGACGACGGCCTGGTCCCCGGCAGCTCCATCGACTTCGACAAGACGAAGATCGCCAAGAACCTCACCTTGTTCCTCTACCCCGACGATTCCGACGAGCAGGGCTGCCTACTTCGCATCTATCAGGAGTACTTCATGGTGAGCAACGCCGCCCAGCTCCTGATCGACGAGGCCGTCGAGCGCGGCAGCAACCTGCACGATCTGGCCGACTACGCCGTGGTCCAGATCAACGACACGCACCCCACCATGGTCATCCCCGAGCTCATCCGCCTGCTCACCACCGAGCACGACATCGAGTTTGACGAGGCCGTTACCATCGTGCGCTCCATGGTCGCCTACACTAACCACACGATTCTTGCCGAGGCGCTCGAGAAGTGGCCGCTCGCCAGCCTGCAGAAGGTCTCGCCCGCCATCGCCGACATCATCGTCAAGCTCGACGAGGTTGCCAAAGCCGAGCACGATGATCCGCGCGTCGCCATCATCGACGAGCACGACACCGTCCACATGGCTCACATGGACATCCACTTTGGCTTCTCCATCAACGGCGTCGCCGCGCTCCACACCAAGATTCTGGAGGACACCGAGCTTCACCCGTTCTACGAGATCTATCCCGAGAAGTTCTCCAACAAGACCAACGGCATCACCTTCCGCCGTTGGATCCACGGCGCCAACCCCGCGCTCGCCAGCCTGCTCGACGATGTAATCGGCACCGATTGGCGCAGCACCGGCGACCTGAGCAAGCTTGCCGAGTTCGTTGACGACAAGGATGTTCTTGAGCGCCTGGCTGCCACCAAGACCGAAGCCAAGGCCATCATGCGCCAGTTCATAGCGCTCGAGCAGGGTGTGACCATTCCCTCCAACGCCATCATCGATGTTCAGGTCAAGCGTATCCACGAGTACAAGCGCCAGCAGATGCTCGCGCTCTACATCATCTGGAAGTACCTCGACATCAAGAACGGTAACAGACCTAAGCACCCCGTCACCATCATCTTTGGCGGCAAGGCGGCGCCTGCCTACACCATCGCACAGGACATCATCCATTTGATCCTGACGCTTTCCCAGTGGATCGCAAACGATCCCGATGTGGCCCCCTACCTGCAGGTTGTCATGATCGAGAACTACAACGTCACTGCTGCCGAGCGCGTGATCCCCGCCGCCGACATCTCCGAGCAGATCAGCCTGGCCTCCAAGGAGGCGA
>OIAG01001096.1_pt1 | contig 11150 bp, 9 predicted proteins | sample 1580701 | NCBI WGS metagenome assembly OIAG01 (sample SAMEA3882551, study PRJEB24775) | human gut metagenome | biome: human-associated habitat; feature: intestine environment; material: feces | place: Netherlands | collected 2009/2010 | reverse complement strand
CATGGCAACCATTCCCTGCGTCAGAATATTCTGAAGTTTTCCGGCTGCCGTATAGGCTGCAACTGCTTCAGAGCCAAACAGGTTGATCGCCGACTGCATGATCATGGTACCGGAAGCTGTGATGGCGAACTGGAATGCCATAGGAATTCCGGCAGCCAGCTGCGGATGGGTATCCTGCGGAGAAATTTTCCACTGATCCGGTTCCGGCTTCAGATCGGGTACTTTCACCCAGATGTAGACCGCACAGAGGACTGCTGAAATTGCCTGAGACAGATTCGTTGCCCATGCAGCTCCGGCTACACCCATCTGAATTTTCACAACAAACAGAATATCCAGTACCACGTTGAGACAGGCGGAAAAGACAAGGAAAAACAAAGGAACTTTACTATTTCCAACTGCCCGTAGAAAGGCTGACAACAGGTTGTAAAAAATGTTAGCAACAATTCCTGCGGTAATGATCATTATGTAGCTATAAGCGTCGGCAAAAATATTATCCGGTGTGTTCATGATCGTTAGGAGCGGTTTCATCAGAAACAAACAGGAACATGTCAGGAATAGCGTAAACAAAACAGACAGCAGGGTACCGTTAGCAACTGCCTGTTTCACGCCATCTGCATCGTGGGCACCATATCGCTGAGAAATCAGAATGGCAAATCCGGCAGTAATACCCTGGGAAAAACCGGTGAGTAAAAACATGATTGTTCCGGTGGAACCGACTGCTGCCAGAGCGTCTGCCCCCACATAACGTCCGACAATGATGGTGTCCACCATATTATATAACTGCTGAAATATATTTCCGATGATAAGCGGAAGTGTAAATTGAAGGATGACCGGAAGCGGTCGCCCTTTTGTCATGTCCAATTGCATATGTTTTCTCCTTAAAAAATGATTGATTTGAAAAGTTCAAACACTATTGTATCGCATTTATTATTTTTTTCAATAGAGAAAATACTTTCATAGGAAAAATCTTTTTCTCAAACTGAGTGATATTTGCTATAATGATATATAACAATGAAAAAAAGATGTGAGGGACGGAAGAATGGGAGAAAAAATTACATTTTGCAAAGGCGGTGGATGTACAGCAAAGCTAGGTGCCGGCATTTTAAGTCGTGTGTTGGAACGTCTGCCGAAAGGAAAACAGGATCCCAACCTGCTGATCGGTTATGACAGCAAGGATGACGCAGCAGTGTATCAGGTCAGTGATGATATTGCTATCGTACAGACATTGGATTTTTTTCCACCGATGGTGGAGGATCCATATACATTTGGTAAAATTGCGGCAACCAATGCCCTGAGTGATATCTATGCCATGGGTGGTGAAGTAAAGACAGCCTTGAATATTGTCTGCTTTCCGGAACAGATGGATTTGAATATTCTGGGTGAAATCATGCGCGGCGGATCTGAGAAAGTAATTGAGGCAGGAGGCACATTGGCCGGCGGTCACTCTATTAATGATACGGATGTCAAATATGGACTGTCTGTAACCGGTGTAGTGCATCCAAAAAAAATCTATCCGAATAATGGTGGCAGACCAGGGGACAAGCTGATCCTGACCAAAAAACTCGGCGTAGGAATTATATGTACGGCAAACCGTGTGCAGGAAGCTTCGGAGGAGGCAATGCGGGAGGCAATCGCATCTATGACTACCTTAAATAAATATGCGGCAGAAATCTGCAGGAAGTATGAGATACATGCATGTACAGATGTGACGGGATTTAGTTTCCTTGGACATTTGCATGAGATGATGGATGGTACATTAAGCTGCAGAATCGATGGCTCTTCGGTACCGGTGTTCCCGGAGGCACTGGAGGCTGCGGATGAGTTTCTGTTGACAGCAGCCGGACAGAGAAATCGGAATCATGTACAGGATTTTGTGAAGTTTGTGAATGTGCCGTTTGCCATGGAAGAGGTGCTTTATGATCCACAGACTTCCGGTGGACTCCTGGTTGCGGTAAGTGCCGGACATGCGAAGGCATTGTTGCAGGAATTATGTGATGCTGGACTTCCTGCGGCTATTGTCGGGGAAGTAACAGAAAAAGAAACTGCAGAGATTACCGTTGAGATGTAAGAGTTATTGCCTGGGTATAGACTTGCAGAGATGCACAGAAGAATATGTCATGCATTGCATGACATCCAAATCAATATAAAAAAGAAATGTTTTTATACAGGAGGGAAACAGAATGATCAAAGTAGATGCAATGGGCGATACCTGCCCAATTCCGGTTGTAAAAACCAAAAATGCGATCAAAGAGTTAAAGGGTAGCGGTGAGGTACAGACATTGGTTGATAATGAAATTGCTGTGCAGAACCTGACGAAAATGGCAAATCAGAAAGGTTATGGTGTGAAATCTCAGAAACTGGGAGAAGGAAAATATGAAGTCACTATGACTATTTCCGATGGAAATGCTGACGCTATTACCACAACAGGAGATTCCGCAGAAGAAGAGCAGATCGTATGTTATCCGGATGCAAGAAAGAAAAATACGGTTGTAGTATTGGCTTCTGCTACGATGGGAGCCGGGGATGAAGAACTGGGAGAAATACTGATGAAAGGATTTATCTATGCCCTGAGCCAGCAGGAAGAATTACCGGCTACGATTCTCCTGTATAATGGAGGTGCAAAAATTTCCTGCGAAGAATCTCCGTCTCTGGAAGATCTGCGTTCCCTGGAAGCGCAGGGAGTAGAAATTCTGACGTGTGGAACATGCCTGAATCATTATGGGTTGACAGATAAACTGAAAGTAGGAGACGTGACAAATATGTATGTCATTGCAGAAAAAATGACACAAGCAGATTTGATTGTGAAGCCTTGATATGAAAAGAACAAATGAAAAAGAACTCCAACACCGACACGGAAAATTTCCCTACCGTCTTATGTTGGAGTTCTTTTTTTATTTGTTCTATTTTTTATGTCGTATAGCGGATGATTCTGGCGGGATTACCGACGACTACGGCGTTATCCGGAATGTCTTTTGTTACGACGGAACCTGCACCGACTACGACGTTATTTCCGATGTTCACACCCGGAAGGACGATGCAGTTACCGCCGAACCAGACATTGTCACCGATGGTGATGGGCTGGCCGCTTACATAATTTGCTATCCTGGTTTTGGAATCCATTGGATGACTGACGGTGTAGAGACAGGTCTGTGGTCCCATCAGACAGTTATCACCGATGGTGATCGGTGCTGCATCCAGCATGACACACTGGAAATTGGCGAAGAAATTTTTGCCGACATGGATATGAAAACCATAATCGCAGTGAAATGGTGGTTTGATAAAAATATCATCGTCGCAGTCGCCGAATAATTCTTTTAAAAGCGAGAGACGAAGCTGATCTTCATCTTCGGTAGTTGCATTAAATCGGTCGGCAAGTCTGCGGGCGTGCTTTTTTAGTTCGCCGATTTTTGCGTCACTGTTCCAGAACATTTCACCGGCTTCCATTTTTTCAAATTCAGTACGGGTATCTTTTTCCATAGAATCATGTCTCCTTAATGATATACTCCCAGTTCCTTTTAGCATAAAGGACCTGGGAGTATTATTAGTACAAAATTGTAAAATTATTGTGTAGAAGATTTCCGGCGGAAAGCTTCCAGTGGTATTTGTGCGAGGATAACTGCTGCAAAGATTAAGGCACAACCGAACAACTCCCGTCCATTCATGCGCTCATGCAGAATGATCCAGCCTCCCAGCACGGAAAATACAGATTCCAGGCTCATCAGCAGAGATGCAATTGTCGGATTGATACCTTTTTGGCCCACTACCTGAAGTGTATAGCCTGCACCGGAGGAAAGAATTCCGGCATAGAGCAGGGAAATCAGGGCAGCAGGTGCACCAAAGGCGGCAAGTGTGGATGGAATATTAGCAAATGAGTGCTGCATATCAATGAAGAATGCAGGAATCAGAGAGACAATACCTGCTACCAGAAACTGGACACAGGAAAGCTTGATGCCATCCACAAGTGGGGAAAAATGATCCACACACAAGATATGAAAGGAAAATCCAAGGGCACACAGCAGGAGAAGCAGATCCGGCAACTGCAGAGAGAAAGAGCCTTTCATACAAAGCAGATAAAGACCGATCAGTGCCAGCCCAATGCCAATCCAAATGTTCCATCCGCATTTTTTTCCCAAAAACAGACCAATGATTGGTACAATTAAAATGTAACAGGTAGTTAAAAATCCTGCTTTTCCAGCAGTTGCTCCGTAAAAGAGCGCCAGCTGCTGCAGGGTACTTGCAAATCCGAGAACAATACCGCAGGCGATGCCGCCGGTGATCAAAGCTTTTCTGCTCTTAGGAGATGGCGCTTTGTGGTCTGGATTCTTTTTGCTCATAATCAGAAGTACCGGACATAAGACAGCGGCACCCAGTAAAAAACGGATGCCGTTAAATGTATATGGTCCGAATTTGCCGCCTTCGCTCTGTGCGACAAATGCAATTCCCCAGATAAAAGCCGCCAGAACAAGCAAAAATGAGTTGCGTCTTTGCAATGCTTTTTCTTTCATATTCATATAACCCTTTCATCATACATAATCATTCACACACATGTTCCAGACCCTGAGCCATGATGGTTGCCACATGATCGTCTGCCAGGGAGTAGTAGATGGTTTTCCCTTCCCGGCGGAATTTAACCAGTGCGGACTGTTTCAGAATCCGAAGCTGATGCGAGATAGCACTCTGTGTCATGGACAGCGCATCTGCAATGTCCTGCACACACAATTCCTGTTTGGAAAGAACTGATAAAATTCGTATTCTGGTCGGATCTCCAAATACTTTAAATAAATCAGCAAGCTGATATAAAGTGTCATCATAATTGGAATCATCCATATTTGCTATCCCCATTGTATCATATCCTCCAAATCGAAATTCTAGCTGCACTTTGCAGGAAAAATATTGTTCCAAATGTCCGATCGTGTGGCACAACGGTTCCCTGCATAGTACTTTTATTGTAACGTAAAATGAAAAGCAAGTCAAATAATTATCGGTGGTTTCTTCTGTACTGCTGAAAGTGATCTGATACAGGATAATGTAATGTATGCATTGCTTCAAGATGTAATCAGATTTCAGCAGCAGGAGAATACCACCGACTATTTTTTATTTAATATAGAGCGCACGGATGGAATTTAATACACAGATCATGGCTACACCGGTATCTGCGAATACAGCCATCCACATATTTGCATGTCCGGTCAGTCCGAGGATCATAACAGCAATTTTGATGACAAGTGCAAATACAACGTTCTGAATTGCAATACGGTTCGTTGCTTTTGAAATGTTGATAGCCTGCGGAATGGCCTCTGTGGAAGATGTCATAAATACGACATCAGCCGCTTCAATGGCAGCATCTGCACCGGTTCCCATGGCGGCACCGACATCTGCACCGGCCAGTACAGGAGCGTCATTGATACCATCACCGACAAACATGACAGCACCATATTTATTGCGTATTTTTCCAAGCTCATTTAATTTGCCTTCCGGGAGCAGTTTCGCATGTACTTCGTCAATGCCGGTAGCAGCAGCGACTGCGTCAGCTCCGGACTTGGAATCCCCGGTGAGCATAACGGAATGCAGGCCAAGTGCTTTTAATTTCCGGATAGCAGATACAGCATCGGATTTAATCGTATCAGAGATAACCATATATCCGGCAAACGTACCGTTTACTGCAAGGAATACCTCGGAACCATAAGAATCAGCTGTCAGTTCCGGCATGATAATGTGATACTTATCCATCAATTTATGGTTTCCGCATAAAACGGAACCATAAGAAGTTTCTGCGATAATACCGTGTCCGGCGATTTCGGAGAGTTTTTCCAGCTCTGCAAAGTGCAGTCCCTTTTCTCTTGCCGCTGCGACGATGCTGACAGCAATCGGGTGTGTGGAATGCTGTTCACATCCGGCACAGAGTGCAAGCAGTTCGTCTTCTGAAAGGGAACCGGAAGATACAGTTTTCTGAAGTTTAAAGTTACCTTCTGTGATTGTTCCGGTTTTATCCATGACAACAGCACCAAGTTTGCTTAAAGATTCCATGGACAGTCCGCCTTTGAACAGGATACCTTTTTTGGAACCGGCACCAATACCTGAGAAGAATGCCAGCGGCACGCTTAATACAAGGGCACATGGGCAGCTCATTACCAAAAAGGAAATGGCTGTGTAGATCCAGTAATTCCAGTTTCCGCTCACAACAGATGGAAGAATAGCAATGATGACGGCTGCGATTACGACGCAAGGGGTATATACCTTTGCAAATCTTGTGATAAAACGATCAATCTTCGGTTTACTTGCGGCAGCGTTTTCCATGGATTCCAGAATACGGGAAACCATAGATTCGGATAACGGCTTTTCCACACGCATTTTTAACTGGCCGGAGGTGTTGACACAGCCGGATGTGATGGAATCACCCACAGATACACTTACCGGAACCGGCTCACCAGTGATCGGAGAAGTATCAATACGGCTATCACCTTCTACGACAACACCGTCCAGTGGAACTCTGTCACCTGGGCGGATCAACAGGATATTATCTACGTTTGCATCTTCTGCCGGAATGACAGTAATATTCTGATCAGATACGAGATTTACAACTTCCGGTCGCATATCAACGGCATCCATGATCTGACCACGGCTGCGTTCCACTGCTTTATCCTCGAAAAATTCACCGATGCGGTAGAAAAGCATAACACCGACAGCTTCCGGAAAATCGCGGATTGCAAACGCGGCAAGAGTAGCCACACTCATCAGGAAATTTTCGTCAAATACCTGTCCGTGGGAGATGTTTTTGAACGCTTTTACCAGGATTTCTCCACCCAGAATGATATAAGCAACAGCAAAAATAATAAAAGAAGCAAGTGCATTATCAATGGTGTGGTTTAAAATGATACCGATGGCAAAAAGTACGGCACCACTGATGATGCAGGCCAGTTCTTTCTTATCGTCGCCTTCTTCTTCGTGAGAATGACCTTCCGTCTGTTTCTGTTTTTTCTCTTTTTCCAGCGTATCTCTTGGAATAACTTTTACTTCTGACTCGATGGAAGCACAGATTTTCTGAACTTCCGGGAGGTATTTGTCCGGATTAGCGGCGGAGAGGCGCAGTTGTTTTGTAGTATAAGTAATAGTGGCAGCAGTAACACCGGGAAGTTCATTGATCTTATCTTCCATTTTGGCTGCACAATGAGCACAGCCAAGGTTCTGCAAAATATAAACTTTACTGTTCCCACTGTGGACACGTTCTACATGATGTTCATGCTCATGATGGTGATGCTCGTGTCCGCAGCCACATTCATTCTCATGTTCATGATGATGGTGTTTATGATCGTGTTCGTGACATCCGCAGTCACAGGCGTCATCATCGCAGCAATCGTCGTCATCGTCATCACAGCAGCCACAGTCGCAGTGGTCGTCATGATGGTGGTGATGTTCATGCTCATGCTCATGTTCACAGCAGTCATCGTCATGGTCATGAGCACAGTAATCGCAGGTGCAGGCCTCTTCTTCGTGCTGATGTTCCAATTTATGTTCGTCTTCCAATTTATGCATAGGGAAATCCTCCTGTCTATATTGATGAATATATGATTAATTATTCATATGAATATTAAAACATATGAACGTCTACTTGTCAACAGTATATTTTATTTATACAACGAAAAAATTGCAATCTGCGTCTTACTGTGATAGCATATTATATATAAACACGAAATGAAATTTATAGACAATAGTCGACAAAAAATAAGATTTCCTGTGTTTATAATACATTTGTTCGCAAAATATAAATCACTAGGAGGTAAATATGAGTAAGCTGAATGTCGGAATTGCAGATGATAATGAATTAATGGTACATCTGTTGTCAGATATTGTGGCACGAGATGAAGAATTACAGGTGGTAGGAACCGCATGTAATGGTGAGGAAGCGTACAAAATGATAAAAACAAAGGAGCCGGATGTCGTTCTATTAGATATTGTGATGCCGAAATTAGATGGCTTAGGTGTGATCGACAAAGTTAAAAAAGATAAAACGTTAAAGAAATTTCCGACATTTATCATGATCAGTGCAATCGGTCAGGAGCGTGTGACGGAGGATGCCTTCAAACTTGGCGCGGACTATTACATAATGAAGCCTTTTGACAGAGATATGATCGTAAATCGGATAAAAATGGTCCGACATCATGAAAATAGAAAGTCTTTTCATATGCGTCGGATTAATCCGGGAGAAAATCCGGAGCAACTGCAGAAAAGTCTGGAAAGTCGTGTCACGGATATCATCCACGAAATCGGTGTACCGGCACATATCAAAGGATATCAATATTTGAGGGATGCGATTATTATGTCTGTAAATGATATAGAAATGTTAAATTCAATTACGAAAATTCTGTACCCTACGATTGCCAAAAAGTATCAGACAACGGCAAGCCGTGTGGAGCGTGCCATCAGACATGCGATTGAAGTGTCATGGAACCGTGGAAAAATGGATACCATTGATGCTTTATTCGGTTATACCATCAATAATGGCAAGGGTAAACCTACTAATTCAGAGTTTATCGCACTGATAGCAGACAAAATCCGTCTGGAAAATAGTTAACGTTAAAAAAGATAAAAAGCAGGAAAAGAAACTGAGAAAAGCAGTTGGTGAGGCTCGGCAAATGTGCTATAATATTTTACAAATATACTACCTACAATAAGGATTGGGGGAACAGGATGAAAAAAATATTATTTGCATCATCGGAAGCAGTACCGTTTATTAAAACAGGCGGACTGGCCGATGTCGTTGGTTCTTTGCCGAAATATTTTCCAAAGAATGAATATGATGTACGTGTTGTGGTTCCGAAGTACATGTGCATGGACCGTAAATACACAGAAGAGATGAAACTTGTGACTGAATGTCAGGTGCAGTTAAACTGGCGTACCCAGTATGCAGGTGTTTATGAACGGAAAGAAGATGGTGTCACATTTTATTTCATTGACAATGAGTATTATTTTGCGGGACCGGCACCTTATGGACAGATTTATCAGGATGCGGAGAAATTTGCTTATTTTTCCAAAGCTGTCCTGACTATTTTGCCGGAAATCGGATTCCAGCCGGATATTATTCATTGTCATGATTGGCAGACAGGTCTGATTCCGGTATTTCTGGAAGCTCAGTTCCGGCAGAATGAGTTCTATCGCTATATGCGTACGGTATACACTATTCATAATATGAAATTCCAGGGACGCTGGTATGTGGATGCAATTCGAGATGTGACCGGATTGGACAGTTCCTATTTTACGATAGACAAGCTGGAAAGCTATGGAAATGCGAATCTTCTGAAAGGCGGTATCGTATATGCGGACCATATCACGACCGTCAGTGAGACATACGCGAAAGAGATTCAGTCCACCGAAGGTGGCGAAGGGCTGGATGGTCTGATGCGTGCAAAATCGTTTGCACTGTCCGGAATTGTCAATGGTCTGGATTATAATGTGTTTGATCCGAAGAAAGATCCGGCCATTGCAAAAAAACTGACGGGTGATGTTTCCTCTTATAAAAAAGCAAATAAGCAGGCATTACAGAAGGAGACTGGCCTGGAAGAAGATACGGATAAGTTCCTGCTTGGAATGGTATCCCGTCTGACCGATCAGAAAGGATTTGATCTTGTAGATTATATGATGGATGAAATCCTTGGCGATGAGCGGATTCAGATCGTAGTTCTTGGGACAGGAGAACAGCGTTATGAAGATATGTTCCGGTATTTTGCACAGAAATATCCGGGGCGTGTGTCTGCGAATATCTGTTATTCTGAGGAGTTTGCACACCGTATCTATGCAGGCTGTGATGCATTTCTGATGCCGTCCTTGTTTGAACCATGCGGACTGAGTCAGTTGATGAGTATGCGTTACGGAACTGTACCGATGGTTCGTGAAACCGGTGGCCTGAAGGATACGGTAGAAGCATATAATGAGTTTGAACATACCGGAACAGGATTCAGTTTTCACAATTATAATGCACATGAGATGCTTTATATGATTCGTTACGCTTGCAAGATTTATTTTGGCTATCCGGAAGAATGGGAAGGTATCATTCACCGAGGCATGGCGATGGATTATTCCTGGGCGGCATCTGCCAGCAAATATGCAGAGATCTACGAAGGACTCTATGCACGCAGTGAAAAAGAACGTGCACAGGAGCTGGAATGGCAAAAAGAACTGGAAGAGCGGGAACAGAAACGTCTGGAAGCAGAATTGAGGGTCAAATTGATGCTGGAAGCGGAAGTTGCCGAAAGAGAAGCGGAACTTCAAAGAATGGAAGCTGTGGCAAAAGAAGCAGAGGCAAAGAAGAAAGAAACGGTCAAGCCAAAGGCAAAGCCAGCTGCAAAAACAAAGACAAATAATAAAAAGAAATAATGCTTCCCCTGATGGCTGCAGTATGAATCATCAGGGGAAGTGTAACGTGCAGTGATTCTGAGGAGAATAGGTCAGCTTATGCTGACCGGAATCACGCACCAAGTCTCACGTGCGTTCAACGTAAATTCATATACATTGTTACATCGTGATTTCATTTTCTTTGCGTGAATAATAATAGGCGTGCGTAGATAAAATTTCATCATCCTGAAGCTGTGTGTCATTGACCTCCTGAACCATTTCAGAAAGCTCCTGATAATCACTATTCTCCAGTGTTGGCACAAGGATTACTTCATGGATACTGCTTGGAAGAATATAGAAATCCGTCTGTGCTTCCGCGGCATAATGCTGCAGAAGATTTGGGTAGATGATACAGGCTGCACCGAAAAGATTACTTTCATTGGTGAGGACGAACATCGGGTACGGTACCTCACAGCAGCAGTCATCAGATACATGCTGGCTTTTATCGGTGAGTTCATGCAAAACATCATTCATGTCATAGAGTTTTTCCGGAAGAATCTGCTGCGTATTTTTTTTCGCAATCTCGAAGAGATCGTCGGTCTGCATATTCCAGTTTTTTAAATGAGAATGATGAATCAGTATCGTAGCTGACCCTTGTGTAATATCCATGTTGATCAGGCAGTAGAAGACGATGGCAAGATCCAGAAATCGAATATGCGGAACATCTTTGAGGAGTATTTTGTTACGTTCGTAGTGAATCAGCTTCAGGGCGATTTTGTCTCTGATATTGGAAAACTCGGTGAAAAAAGAGGAATCAATAT
>OIAG01001091.1_pt1 | contig 11171 bp, 9 predicted proteins | sample 1580701 | NCBI WGS metagenome assembly OIAG01 (sample SAMEA3882551, study PRJEB24775) | human gut metagenome | biome: human-associated habitat; feature: intestine environment; material: feces | place: Netherlands | collected 2009/2010 | reverse complement strand
ATCATGTTTTATAAATGCAAATAAAAGGGAGGGATTTATGGAAAATACACATCTGGTCTTTTATCCGGAAGCATCCGAATTTAGCAAAAATACTTACGAATTTGAAAAAATGGGCATCCGCCTTGCCGGATGTATAGATGAGGTGCGTTGGAAGTATAGATGCAACGCGCTGGATGTATAGATAGAATACGCTGGATATATACTTCCAGCAAACAGCTCCTACAAGCATCTTTGGCAGGGGCGTGCCGAAAAAATATTATTGTACTAATTCTTAACAAAAAATGGTTATGGAACAGATTATTGAAAAAAATGTTCGTTTCTGTGGATGTTGCCACAGAGAACTGCCCGTTGATTCTTTTTATGTAGACAAGCGTACGCTTGCCCCCGACAATTATTGCAAGGAATGCCGTAGGGCGATGAGCAACGCCCGCTACCGTCGCTCACTTCCAGCAAGCAATCCCCTCCGTTATCCGGTCATCACTGAAATTTCGGACTGTACCCTTCGTATGTATCTTATTCTGAATGCTTTGAAGGTAGTGCGCGAAAGCGTGCTCCGCAAGCGGAAACGCCTATGCGAAGCAGGTGATATAGAATGATACAAGCCGCTCTCTCCCCCTAATCACTAACCCCTAATCATCAAACCATGTCCAGAATCAAAAAACGGGGACTTGACTATTTCCCCTTGAACACAGACTTCATGCACGACCGTCTGGTGCGCCGCATCATGAAACGTGAGGGTGACGGCTCCTTTGCCATTCTGCTGGGCGCCCTCTCCTGCATTTATGCCGACGAAGGCTATTACGTGTGTGCCGACGAGCTTTTCTACGAAGACCTTTCCGCCTGCCTCTATGAAAAGACGGCTGCCGACGTGAAGCGCATTCTTGCCCTGGCTGTGGAGTACGGCATTTTCAATGCCACCCTTTTCGGCAAATACGCCATCTTGACTTCTGCTGAGATACAGCGGCAGTATCTGTTCAGTACCAAGCGCCGGAAATCTTCCGCCATAGACACACGTTATTGTCTGGTGGATGATTCTCAGAGCGATGACGAGGCCGCGCCGACTGCCGCCGGGAGAGTGCCGTCTGCCAATGGAAGCGTGCCGTCCGCTGCCGAAAGTGCAGCATTTAAGCCCGAAAATGCGACATCGGGTACATATAGCACAGCAGAGCATAGCACATCACAACACAGCAAAGAAAATCCCCTCCTCCATAGTTCCCCCGGAACCGGGGGCACTGAGGGCGCGGATGTGCCATCCGCGGAGGGGGAATATCTTCGGAAAATAGAGCAACTGCAACCGCCGCAGGATGGCACGGACCGCAACCTGGACGGGTTGCTTTTCAATCTGAAGCAGTTCCATATTCCTCCGCAAGAGCAGTATGCCATTATCCTCAAAAGTAATTTCGGTGCTATCGGCCACCCTTTGTGGAAGGGCTTCTATGCCTTGCGCGAGAGTCATGGCAAGATACGGCAACCGGGGCGATACCTGCTGAGCCTGTGCTGTAAGTAAAGTTTTCGATTTGTGAATAATTTCATGAAGAAAAACGGTTTTTTTAATTTGCACACTTTTCCGGATAGCGTTATCTTTACAATGTGGTTAAGCTTAATACACAAAAATAAAACAATGTTGTTTCATTTGAAAAAAACGAATCCTTGAATTTCAAGACAAACTATTAATTTTTAAAACAAAACTACTATGCCAGTAATTTACAAATCATTTCAGTCGGTTCTTGCCAACAAAGAGGGCAAGAAGCTTTTCTATCCCCGCGTGGTGCTGACGGGGAATGTGGACACCGAGCAGGTGGCTAAGGAGATTGCGGAGTTGTCTTCCCTCTCTACGGGTGACTCGAAGAATGTCATCGACAACCTGGTGACCGTGATGACTCGCCACCTGCAGTCTTCCGAGAGCGTGACGCTGGACGGTCTGGGTACTTTCCGCCTTACGATGAAGTCCACCATGAACGGTGTGGAAGACCCTCTGAAGGTGTCGGCTACCCAGTCCACACTACGAGTGCGTTTTCTGCCCACCTCCAAGCGTAATCTGGACCATACGGTGTCTACCCGTTCGCTGGTGACCGGGGTGAAGTGCGTGCGCTTCGACCTTCAGGACACGGCAGGTTCGGGCGGCAACGACGGTGGCTCGGGCGGTAACGACGGTGACCAAGGTGAAAATCCGTTGGGATAAGGCCATTTACGATTTGACGATTTACGATGTACGATTGAAATTCGTACTGCTAAATAACCGCGCCTATGCAGGCATTTATGATACGAAAAGTAATCGTACATCGTAAATCGTCAAATCATAAATTACTAATCTTCAATCATTAATCACTAACTAATCTTATGCGAAAAATCAACTACATCGTGGTGCATTGCAGCGCCACGCGGGAGGGCTGTACGCTTACTTCCGAGGTTCTGGAGGCAGAGCACCGCCGCCGTGGCTTCCGCACGACGGGCTATCACTACTATATCCGGAGAGACGGTACTGTGCTCGGAACCCGTTCCTTGGAACTGCCCGGTGCGCATTGCCGCGGTCACAACAAGTATTCGATAGGTATCTGCTACGAAGGCGGGCTGGATGCCCGGGGAAATCCGAAGGATACCCGTACGCCGGAGCAGCGTTCGGCCCTGCACCTGCTGGTGTACCAGCTGCTACAACAGTTCCGGAACGCCCGTGTATGCGGCCACCGCGACCTCAGTCCCGATTTGGACGGAGATGGGACGGTGGAGCCGTGGGAGTGGGTGAAGCAGTGTCCGTGCTTCGAGGTAAGTAAAGAATTTTAAAACAATCATCCTTAAAACATGGAATTATGAAAATAAGCAAAGAAACCTGGAAAGATATCTTGAAAATTGTGGGCACCATCATTGCCACCATAGCCAGTGTGCTGGGCGTGCAGGCGATGCCACTGTAGGAGGCTGAAAAGCCAGCAAGGGAATGGGAGAGGCTTGGAAAACAGCCTCCCCCATCCCTTATCCCGCAAAACATATTGAATAATTTTTCTAATAACAACGATTTATCATGAAAAGAATATCCTTGTTTTTATTACTGTTCCTTTTACTGAAGGCAACGGTTATGTATTCGCAGGATGGCCATCCTGAAACCAACTTCCGGATTGTTCCGGTATCTCCCAATGCAGCTTCATTGGGAACTTTCGGCATGATACCTACCGACAATTATGTGGGGCAAGCCAATCTGACTATCCCGATCTACGAGATTGACCTTGACGGAAAGAAGTTCCCCATTGCACTATCCTACCATACGGACGGAACACGTGTTGCACAAGAAGCTACTTGGATCGGCCTTGGATGGACCCTCCAGGCAGGAGGGTGCGTCGTCAGACAAGTGCAGGGTACGGACGACTTTGCAGCACGTGGGTGCTATAACCTTACTGATGCTCCGTGGCTGACCAATCCCAGATTTGAAGTGACCGACCAGAATTTGGAGAAGTATATGGGTTATTTCAAAGGTGACTATGATGCCGAACCTGATATGTTTTACTTCAATGCAGGCGGACATTCGGGCTCCATGTATTTCGACGTATTGAAGAACAACCGACAACTGAATGCCGTCCCTACCATCCAAACACAAGAAAAAGTGGTAAAGATGGTATACAATACAAGTAACAAAACATGGACCATGACGGACTTGGAAGGATATGTCTATTCCTTCTCGACAAAAGAAATCACATACTATTTCTTAAATACCATTGATTTTTTTCAAACAGATATAACTAGAAGTCATATATTTCCATACTATAACGAACCGCAGATTGTAACAGCCTGGATGCTTGACTCTGTGACATCTCCCAACGGTGGAAAGATTACGTTTAGTTACAAAAAAGAAAGTATTTTTACTCCCATTTCTACTACAGAAGACGTTATATCTTTGTCTAAAATAGTGAATGGCCAATTGTCTTCACAATCTCCGCAGTATTTCACCAATAAGTTCAACTACAATTACTCATACTCCAAGATAGAGCAATGGACATTGTCGGCTATTACTTTTGAAGGGGGTAAAGTAGAATTCGGTACAACTGATCGTGAGGATATAGAGAGTGCGGAAACCGGAAAAAAGGTACAGAAGCTGTCGAGTATCAAGGTGAGTGATACTGCCGGTAACCTTATCAAGACCACCATGCTGGAGTATAAATATCTGCTTAGCGGAATGGCTGCCACTACCAATGGTTATGATGACCGTTTGTTATTGTCGAAGGTATATGATGTGGCTGGTTCGAAGAAGAACAATGTATATACCATGGATTACAATATGGGGAAATTGCCGCCCAAACGCTCTCTGTCTGTAGATGCCTGGGGATTCTACAACGGTGCGTCACCAATGACTGCTTCTTTAAAGATTAGCCCCAGCATTTATTGGTCGGAGTCGATAAAGCCGAGCAGTAAGACGAGCTTGTTTAAAGAAGGTATGGACCGTTCATTCAATGAGGCGTTGTGCAAGATAGGGACGCTGCGCACTATCACCTATCCTACGGGTGGCACAACTACCTTTGAGTATGAAGGACATCGTTTTGAAACTTTGCCTATGATGCCCCCCTTGCGCGAAGGAACCCTTAACCTGGTAGACAACGGTATGCCGCCCGTAGCACCCGGAGCTCCTGTCCTTATGTATATTGGCGAGCCTTTTGAAGTGGACGATGCCAATCCCAAGATTATCATCCGCAGAAGACATGACGAACCTCATCCCAGTGAACATCTTGCTTCGTCGCTTACTTACACAACACAACTCGAAAAGAAAGAGGGTAATGGTTATAGAACCTTGTTCTCTTCTCCCGATTATGATGTGATGGAGCCCTGGCCTGATGACACTGAAAAGCAACTGGACAGAGGTACGTATCGTGTGACATTGGCAGTGCAGAATGTAAGGTTGGAGTATCCTATCAATATTTCGGTAGAGATAGTAGGCAAAACGAATGCTCCCTTGGATAAGGATTACCTGGGTGCCGGGCTGCGCATCAAGTCCATCACGAATACGGACGGCAACGGTAACCAGAGTTGGCGTAAGTTTGAATATCAGGATGCAAAGCTGATGGTGAAGCCGGTATTCAACGCACCGGTCTATGTAGAACAAATGCAAAGTTGGGCAGGAAACTGGATGAATGCTTACTATGAACTGATTCAATCTGCTCCTTATATCCCTTTGACGAATCTTTCCAGAGGAAACCTTGTGGGATATACGGCGGTCAGTGAATCATATGGCGACATGGATACTCAGGGATATACCACTTACAGATACCATAACGTTCCGGATGAGGTTACTGATATATACCTGGCCGGTATTCCTACGGTGCCTGACTATGAGAACGGTAAACTTTCGTCGGTAGAATATAGGGATAAAAATCATAAACTGCTGAAGAGAGAGGAGTACACCTACTCACCTTCTTCTTCGGAAGAGGTTTGGGCACCGAAAATACGCAACTATTATTTCAATCCGGATTATTCCCATCCTACCCGTACCATGCAGCCTTACAATCTGTGGGCACAATCGTACTATCTCAGCAAGAAAGTGACTACCGACTATCGCGCTGAAGGCAATATAGTGGACGAAGAGAGATATGCCTATACTGATTATGGGGTACTTTCTTCTTTAAAGAGTAACAAGCATGGGGTGGAGAAAGAAAAGCAGTTTAAATATGCAAACAGCTTTACAGATGCCGTTTCCGTCAAGATGAAAGGGAAATATATGGTGGGTATGCCTATAGAACATGTCGAACTCTCTGCCGGCAAAGTGGTGAATGCGTCGAAGACGGAATATAAAGATACGCTTAATATGATATTGCCCAAACGTACGTTGAGATTCAACTCTACTACTCCCAAGACGCTGGCCGATTATGCGGGAGCCTATGTGCAGGATATTTGGTTTGGCAAGTACACTTCGAGAGGCCGGCTGCTGGGTTATATACGCAACAATTTGCCGGTGAGCTTCCTATGGGCCTATAACAATCTTTATCCGGTGGCCAAGATAGAAGGAAAGACGTATGAGGCTGTAGAGAAAATCTCGTCGGCGAGCATCAGCCAACTGCCGGCCAATGCGAATACTGCGTCTATTACAGCTGTCCTGAACACAGTGCGAAACGGGCTTGCCAACGACAATGCTTTGGTTACTACCTATCTCTATCGCCCGCTTGTGGGTGTTACGGAAATTGTAGAACCGAATAAAGAGAAAGCGACCTTTACCTATGATGACTTCAACCGCTTGTTCCAGGTTAAGGAGCATAATGGAAAGGTAGTGAATGAATATCAGTATAATTACAAACCCCAATGAAACGAAAGAACTGTATGAAACGAAAATATATGTTTATGGCGTTGTTGTGTTATGCATTGACAACAGCGGCGCAGGATGCCAGCCATAATTATGTGCGTACCCGTAGCATGCTGGATGAAACGGGAGGTAAATATCTGGACAAGGTGGAGTATTTTGATGGCCTGGGACGTCCGTTCCAGACGGTATTGAAGAAGGTGACGGCAAGCAGCAGCAATCTGGTGACGTTGCAGGAGTATGACGTTGCAGGACGTGCCGCGAATTCCTGGCTGCCGATAGTCTCGTCTGCCGAGTATGTGGCGCCTGCTTCTTTCAAGAGCAGTGCGCCCGGCAACTATGGCAACGACTCGCGTCCTTACGGCCAGCCGGTGTACGAGGCTTCTCCGCTGAACCGTACCGTCAAGGAATACGGACCGGGAGCCGCATGGCATGGCGGGCATTCCGTCAATACGGACTATCTGGCCAACAGTACGGCTAACGCGCAGTTGAACTGCATCAACTATAGCGTAAGCAGTGCAGGCGCACTGACGAGCAACGGCAGCTATGCTTCCGGCCAGCTTTCGGTCGTCAAGACCACCGATGAAGACCTGAACGTGAGCTACACCTTCACCGACAAGATGGGACATGTTGTATTGTCCCGTCAGATGAAGGGCAGCGAAACGCACGACACTTACTATGTGTATGACGACAAAAGTAATCTTTGTTTCGTACTCCAGCCTATGTACCAGAGCTCGGCCAATCTCGACTTGTATGCTTTTCAGTACAAATACGACGGACGCAACCGCTGTATCTGGAAGAAGCTTCCCGGTGCGGGATATATGGAAATGGTGTATGACAATGCCGACCGCCTGGTATTCTCGCAGGACGGCAACCAGCGTGCCCTTACATCCGGTAACTGGACGTACTACAAGTACGACGGGCTGAACCGCCTGACGGAACAGGGGACTTGTACCAACAAAGTGACCACTTCTGGAACGAATGTACTTGTGCAGCACTTCTATGACAGTTACGCTTTCCGTTCGCAAGCAGGTTTCAATAACAGCAATTTCCCTGATGATGCTTCGGGCAATGGAAAAGGTGCCTTGACTGCAAGTGTGGCAACGGTACTTGGTAGTAGTAACAAGATTTATACCGCATACTACTATGACATCAAGGGACGTGTGGCAAAGACCGTGCAAAGCAATCTCTTGGGGGGCTATGATGTGACGGCTACCATATATACCTTCACCGATAAGCCCGCTACTGTAACGCATACGCATACTGCAAGCGGAAAGCCCACTCGTACTGAAATGTATACTTACAGCTACAACCATGCGGACAGACTCTTGAAAGTAGAGCATACATTAGGCGGCACCAAGATAACCCTTGCCGACTATGCGTATGATAACTTGGGCAGACTGCAGTCCAAGTCTCTGCACGGAAGTGCCACCAACAAGCTGACGTATGCCTATAATGTCCGTGGCTGGCTGACGGGAATTAGTGGAAGCAAGTTTACACAGAATCTGTACTACAACAACGGCAACGGCACCGCCAAATACAACGGCAGCATCAGCAGCATGACGTGGAAGGCTGGAAATGAGAGCACTATCCGTGGCTATAAGTTCACTTACGACGGATTAAGCCGTCTGATGAACGCCACTTACGGCGAAACAGCCGGCATCAATACAAACACCAACCGTTTCAGTGAGAATGTAACCGCCTATGACAAGAACGGCAACATCAAGACCTTGCAACGTTACGGTCAGACCGCTGCTTCCAGTTACGGTTTGATTGATAACCTGACTTTCACCCTCGCCGGCAATCAGTTGAGCCGTGTGGACGATGCGGCAGCAGCTTCTGCCTACAATGGTGGTTTCGAGTTCAAGGACGGTGTGAAGCAGGCGAACGAATACACTTACGATTCCAATGGAAATTTAACTAAAGATTTAAACAAGGGAATTAGTACAATTACCTATAATGTATTAAATTTGCCCAATATGGTCACGTTCAGTGACGGTAGTACGATTGCCTATACTTATGGTGCCGCCGGCACAAAGCTGAAAACTGTCCATAAGACAGGCAGCACTACCACCACGACGGACTATTGCGGAAACGTGGTCTATGAGAACGGTGTTCAGAAGTTGCTGCTGACCGATGAAGGCTATGTTACTTTGAGCGACGGCAAGTACCATTACTACTTGAAAGACCATCAGGGTAATAACCGGGTTGTGATTAACCAAAGCGGCACGGTAGAGGAAGCGAACCATTACTATCCCTTCGGTGGTGTGTTTGCAAGTTCAGGCAATGTGCAGCCTTACAAGTACAACGGCAAGGAGTATGATGGCAAGAAGGGGTTGAACTGGTATGACTACGGGGCACGGCATTATGATGCGGCGCTGGGGAGATTTACAACGAATGATAGGTTTTCCGAGAAGTATCACTCATTGTCTCCGTATCAGTATGGAGCGAATAATCCAGTGAATACCATTGACATCAATGGAGATAGCTTGCTTATTGTAACTCCAGCAGCTATTGAAGCTATTTACAATGGTTTGCAGGATGGTAGTAACATAAAGATGCAATTCAATAATGGTATATTGGATCCAACTTCCATTGCGAAACAAGCTAATAGTAGTAATGATTTCTTTCTGAAAGACTTATTTGAGATTGCCAATAGTGAGAAAATGGTAGAACTGTCATTATCTGATAAGAATACATATAAAATGAATGGGAAGACTGTAGAAGAAACTTTTGGTACTCCTTATGACGATGATGATAGCGAAATACCTGCTCATCAAAAAGAAGAGTATTCAAAGGCTGGAGTCCCTTTTGGAAAACATATTCAAGGAAATTTAGGTCAGACATTAGTACCTGACAAGAGGTTAGCTTCCGGTAAGAGTTCAACCAATAGCCATGTACAAGTCATAATTAATAAGAATGGCACTTTGAATCATCGAACAGTTGGGATTGCACACGAATTTGGGCATGTTATTTTATACTTGAGGAATGTACCGTTTAGCCACGGACAGCCAGGGGTCAATAATTTTATATACAATAAAAGAGCTGATGTAATGTCAAAACGATTAGGATATGACTATTAAATTCTTATTTGTTTTTTATTGGCTATGATTCCTCCATTATGATAGCTATTATTATATATTAAGTTGTAGCGGTTCTTCTTACGGTATGTGCGATGCCTTAACCTACACGCTGAATGGCAACCAGATGATCCGTGTGGACGACCAGGTGTCCATCGGTGCAGGTAATGATGAAACGGACTTTAAGGATGCCGTGAAGCAGGCGAACGAGTATACTTACGATGCCAACGGTAATTTAACTAAAGATTTAAACAAGGGAATAACAGGAATTACATATAATTGTTTAAATTTGCCCAATGCAGTAACATTCAGTGACGGCAGTACTATTACTTATATTTACAGTGCGGATGGTACAAAACTTCGTACGGTTCATAAGATAGGAAGTGTCACCACCACTACTGATTACTGTGATAACGTGATCTATGAAAACAATACTGCCAAACTGCTGTTGACAGGAGAAGGATATATCTCTTTGAGTGATAAGAAGTATCACTATTATTTGCAGGATCATCAGGGGAACAATCGCGTGGTAGTAGATTCATCCGGGAAGGTGGAAGAAACGAACCATTATTATCCTTTCGGAGGTGCATTTGCAAGTACCGGTAATGTACAACCTTATAAGTATAACGGCAAAGAACTGGATGCGAAGAAAGGATTGAATTGGTATGATTATGGGGCGAGAATGTATGATGCGGCGTTGGGAAGGTGGCATAGGGTGGATCCCTTGGCGGAGAACTATTATAGAGTGAGTCCGTATGCATATTGTATGGATAATCCTGGTAATGCATTTGATTATCAAGGAAAGCTTGTGATATTTATCAATGGTTTACATACCGGAACCGAAGGTGCAAGCCCGACTTATTGGAAAATGAAGAATAAACCTGTTAATTTTAATACCGCTGTAATGGCTCATTTCGGGGATTGGAATGCTCGGTACTATGACGGTTCTTTAGGAGGGCCTTTGGGATTTAGTATGAATATGGGGAGTAAAAGCAGGTACGATGTTGGATATATTTCAGGCTTGAGAGATGCGAAGAAAATTATTTCACAATTAGCACGTGATGCTAATGGTAATATAACGGAATCCATAAAAGTTATATCTCATAGTATGGGGGGAGCCTATGCGAAAGGTTTTTTACAAGCTTTGGTAGAGTATATAAAGAATCATCCTAGAGAATGTAATGGAATAAGTCTTTCTGAATATGATTTTGCTCCGTATCAACCTTATTCTCAGAAAGCGGTGGAAGGTGTGGATACATATCAATATTCACATAAGAACGATGATTGGGCTGGTAATGCGGCTATAAAAGGAGCCCAACAAATGGAGACAAGTGATGATGATGATAAGGGACACTCTATAACGAGTTTCTTTGATTACATCAACTCTCTTCCTCCCGGGAATTATAAATATGTGAATGGTAAATTTGTGAGATATTAGAAAATAAAAATAATGAGAAAACTAAAATTTGTGTTTGGAATGCTGTTGACTATATGTATATCTTTAATTCATATACATTGCAGCTTGTATACTGTTGGGAATACGCTAAATCCTGTGACATTTGTTGTTTTACTAATGAAAGGTGAAGATACTTATTTCCTCTTTACAGGCTACACTGTCCAATTCTTGGTAACGATGCTTGCCGCAATTTTTCTTTTGCGGTTTCGGCGTTGGCCGGTTTGGCTGATAGTTTATATCATAGGAGCTTTAATTTCTTTTTGGATTAAAACGCATAATCCTCTTTCACATATTTCTTTTTTCCGGGACAGCGGAATTGCTAAATGTTATGGCGAATTTTATGGATATGGACGTGCATTTCTAT
>OIAG01001065.1_pt1 | contig 11319 bp, 9 predicted proteins | sample 1580701 | NCBI WGS metagenome assembly OIAG01 (sample SAMEA3882551, study PRJEB24775) | human gut metagenome | biome: human-associated habitat; feature: intestine environment; material: feces | place: Netherlands | collected 2009/2010 | reverse complement strand
AGCTGGTCGAAAGTAAATAATTACAGATATGAGGTACAGTATGCAACCAACAGCAAGTTTCAGGGCGCAAAAAAAGTAAGTGTTCACGATCAGAAGACTTCTGTTACAATCAAATACCTTACTTCAAAAAAGAAGTATTACGTGCGGGTTCGTTCCTGTGCCAAAACAGAAAATGATAACAATAAGAAAGCATATTCTGCATGGTCAAAAGTAAAGACCGTTACCGTAAAATAAAATTAAGAAAAAGCAGGCTTTGGCATATGTCAAAGCCTTTTTTCATTATCTGCAAATTTATTATCTGACATAAAGATTAGAAGAAAGCTGCCGATATATAAAACAGAAAATAACATATGATCTACGGAAGGATCAAAAAACACTGTCAGCCCATAAAGGATCAGGGAGGAGAAACTATGAGCACAATCAATACAAGTTATGCAGCAATGCAGTACGGGATGAATACTGCCCAAAAGATCAGACAGCAGGACAGCCGCAAGGCAGATGCAGGGGAAAAGGTAAAAGAAACCGGAGAAACACAGTCCACAGAGACAAAAAAGCTTTCAAAGAAAGCCCAGGATGTTTTAAAAAAACTGAAAGACAAATATGGGAATATGGATTTCTTTGTTTCGGATACCACAGATGACACAGAAGCCAGGCAGATCATGTCCCGCGGAACAAAGGAATATTCGGTATTGTTATCCAGTGATGAACTGGAAAAAATGGCAGAAGATGACAGTTATTATAACAGCCGTGTGAAAGATATTGATGGTGCAGTGAGCATGTCAAAACAGATCAACGGGCAGTTCGGTTTTGACAGCGCATACGGAAAAGAAAACGGCACGCAGATTGCACAGATTGGAATCAGGCTCAACGATGATGGTACGACAACCTATTTTGTGGAACTTGAAAAACTTTCCGAGAAACAGAAAGAGCGCATAGAGAATGCGAAGGAAAAGAAAGCAGAGGATGCAAAAAAGGCAGATAAATCCGCAGAGAAAGCAGAGACTGTCAAAAAAACATCCGTGCAGGCAAATTCCATGGAAGAGTTGCAGGAAAAGATCAGGAATATCGACTGGGACAGCATCAAAGAGGAGACACTACAGACCAAGGGTGGAAAATTTGATTTCCGTGCATAGACGGACCGGTCAGGTGAATACAGACAGGAAACGCAAAAAGAAGCTGACACACGAAAAGAAAATTCGTGTGCAGCTTCTTTTTTGCTGGTTATTAGCATCCAAAACACTTACGGATCAGTGCTGAGAAATCGCAGTTGGAAAAAAATCTAAAGCACATAGTTAAGTACCTCCCTGTTTGTATTTGTATTAGCTAAGTACAAATGCATTGTAACAAGTCTGTAATATTTCTGCAATAGGAGGGTATTTCCAGTTTAGGAAAGTTCCAGTTTTCCGGTATACAGCTGATAATAGGTTCCCTTCTGCTTAATCAGATCCGCATGATCCCCGCGTTCAATGATCTGTCCATGGTCAAGCACAATAATTGCATCACTGTTTCGGATCGTAGACAGACGGTGGGCGATCACAAATACTGTACGCCCTTTCATCAGATTATCCATACCCTTTTGTACAATGCTTTCGGTACGGGTATCGATGCTGGAGGTCGCCTCGTCGAGGATCAGCATCGGCGGCAGGCAGAGCATGACACGGGTGATACAGAGAAGCTGTTTCTGACCCTGGCTGATGCTGTCTTCGCTGAGAACCGTGTCAAGCCCCTTCGGCAGACGCTTGATAAACTCCCAGCTGTGTGCCTCTTTGGCCGCATTGACAATCTCCTCTTCCGTCGCATCCGGCTTTCCGAAGCTGATGTTGTCGCGCACGGTTCCCTGTTTGATCCAGGTATCCTGCAGCACCATACCAAAACAGCTGCGGAGCGCATGGCGGGACAGTTCGTCGATCGGCTTTCCGTCGATGCAGACCTTCCCGGCATCGACATCATAGAAGCGCATCAGCAGGTTGATAAACGTCGTCTTTCCGCATCCGGTCGGGCCGACAATGGCAACACGCATGCCCGGCTGTACGTCAAGATTAAAGTTCTCGATCAGTTTTTTCTCTTTATCATAACTGAATGCTACATCATCGATCGTCACATTTCCTGTCACGGTATCGATCGTTCCGGCCGGGTCTGCGCTTTCCTCTTTCTCTTCCAGAAGAGCAAAGATACGTCCTGCGCAGGCAAGCGCGTTCTGCATCTCGGTGATAACGGAACTGATATCATTGAACGGTTTCATATACTGATTTGCGTACGACAGCAGAACGGAAAGTCCGCCGACGGTCAGCGCGCCGCCCGGGATCATGAAAGCTCCCACAAGGGCAACACCGGCATAGATCACGTTGTTGACAAAACGGGTGGACGGGTTCGTTAAGGAACTGTAGAACACGGCCTGCTGGCTGTATTTCTGCAGATCTTTGTTGATCTCTGCAAAACGCTCGGAAGCTTTTTCCTCATAGCCGAACGCTTTGACTACTTTCTGGTTTCCGATCATCTCATCGATGAGTGCGGTCTGTTTTCCTCTCGTCTCACTCTGTTTCTGGAACATTTTGAACGAGCGGCCGGAAATAAATTTTGCCACGAAGAAGCTCAGAGGTGTCAGGCAGATCACAAGAAGGGTGATCCATACGTTCTTCGAGAACATGAAAAACAGTGTCACAATAATGGTTACGATGCCGGAGAACAGCTGCGTAAAGCCAAGCAGAAGACCGTCCGATAAGATATCGGTATCTGCGATAACACGGCTTACGATGTCTCCGGAGCTGTGCTGATCCAGATAGGACAGCGGCAGCACCTGGATATGACGGATCGCCTGGGAACGAAGGTCGCGCACGATGCGGTACGTCATACGGTTGTTGATCAGGTTCATGATCCATGCGGAAAGTGCGGAAACGAGGGTAAAAAATACGATTCGTTTCAGATAGAACCACATCTCCGGGAAATTGACCTGGTGGGCTGCAACGACCTCATCGATCGCATCGCCGAACAGGATCGGAATATAAAGCTGTAAAATAACGGTAACCGCAGCCAGGACAATACTAAGGCCTAAGAAAATTTTATAATTTCCGATAAACGCCATCAGCTTTTTCATGACCTGCATGCCGCTTTTTCCGGACTTGTTTTCTGTCTTTTTCATGCGATCACCCCGCTTTCGTTGTTATAAGCTGCACGCTCTTCCGGGAACTGGGAGAAGTAAATCTCGCGGTAAACCTCGCAGGTTTTCATCAGCTCGTCGTGTGTGCCGTTTCCTTCTAGCGTACCATTTCCAAGAACGAGGATCTGGTCTGCCTGACGGATGCCGGCGATTCGCTGGGATACGAGGAAGGTTGTCGTGTTTCCTTCGAGATTGTGGACGGCTTTGCGGAGTTTTGCATCCGTTGCAAAGTCAAGCGCACTCGAGCTGTCGTCCAGAATCAGGATTTCCGGTTTTTTTACCAGCGCACGCGCAATAGAAAGACGCTGTTTCTGTCCGCCGGAGAGGTTCTTTCCGTTCTGCTCCAGCATAAAATCGAGCTGATCCTGTTTGCCTTCTACGACTTCTTTCGCCTGGGCTGTGGTGAGCGCCTCCCAGATTTCTGCATCGGTGGCATCCTCTTTGCCCCACTTCATATTGTCGCGGATGCTGCCTTTAAAGAGCACTGCTCTCTGCTGAACAACACCGACTTTATTGCAGAGCTCTTCTTTCGTGTAATTCTTTACATTCTCGCCGTCTACCATGACGTCACCGCTGGTCGCATCGTAGAAACGGGAAATCAGGCTGACCAGCGTCGATTTTCCGCTTCCGGTACCGCCGATGATTCCGATGGTCTGTCCGCGTTTTGCGGTAAAGCTGATATCCGATAAGCTCTCTGCGCCGGCTCCTGCATAGGTGAAGCTGACATTTTTAAATGTAACAGCTGCATCGCCAGTTACTTTCTTTGCAGCGCCGCCTTTTGCCGGGTAGTTCATGGTTGTCGGAACCGCCAGTACTCCGGAGACACGCTCTGCACAGGCAACGGATTTGTTTAAGGTGATGATGAGCGATGCCAGTTTGATCAGCTCCACGATGATCTGCAGCATGTAGTTGTAAAGTGCGACAACCTGTCCCTGCTGCATACTGCCGATGTTGACCTGAAGGCCTGCCTGCCAGATCAGGACAACGGCTGCGATGTTGATGAGGACATAGGTCAGCGGATTTAACAGTGCGGAAATTTTTCCGACAAACTCGTTCAGACAAGTCAGCTCATCGTTGCTCTTTTCGAAATCGGCAACAGACTGCTCCTCACGGCAGAACGCACGGATGACACGGACACCGTTCAGATTTTCTCTTGTCATTCCGGTGACGCGGTCGAGTGCCGCCTGTACCTTTTTGAACAGCGGGATGCTGACCAGCATAATGCCGAATACAGCAACGAACAGGATCGGAATAGTAACCAGGAATACGATGGCACATTTTACGTTGACGGTAAATGCCATCACAACGGAACCGAATACGATAAACGGACTCCGCAGCAGCAGACGCAGACCCATGTTGATTCCGTTCTGCACCTGGTTGATATCGTTGATCAGACGGGTGATCAGCGTATCGGTTCCAATGGTATCCAGCTCCGTAAAGGACAGAGCCTGGATGTGGTCAAAGACCGCCTGGCGAAGCTCGGTTGCACAGCCGACGCTCGCTTTTGCCGCGAAATACTGCGCGGTGAAGCTGCAGCAAAGTCCGACTGCCGCCATCAGAACGAGGATTCCAAAACGGCTGACGATGTACGGACGGTTATTGCCTGCGATACCCACATCGATGATCTGGGCAACAACCATCGGCACCAGAAGGTCGAATACGACTTCCAGAAGCTTGAACAAAGGAGCGATGATGCTCTCTTTTTTGTAGTGCTTCAAGTAGACTCCAAGACTTTTCATCTTCTTTTTCACTCTCCATTTCTTTGTTTCTTGACATTGACAGTATAATCTCATATGATTAATACGAATAGTATTGTTTTTATAGCTTAGTGATACAATTTTAATATCATAGATAATTTCACGAAAGGAAGTCTCTTATGGAACTGCGCCAGCTTGAATATTTCCGCGTCATCGCCGAAACCGAAAGCATTCACGAGGCCGCCCGCCGCCTCAATATGTCCCAGCCGCCGCTCAGTTATCAGTTAAAGCAGCTGGAAGCCGAACTGAACGTCACTTTATTTGAACGCACCCGCCAGGGCGTCCGCCTGACCGAAGCCAAAAAACTGCTGTACGACCGCTCCGCCAACCTGCTCGAGTACGTGAAATCGACGGAGCTTGAGGTCGCAAAGGTCGGCAAAAAGCGGGTTCTGCGCCTCGGCATCACACCGACCACCGTTGCAACGATCATGCCGTGCGTCTCGCTTTTTTCCCGCCGCAATCCCGATGTCAACTTCGAGGTGCACGACGGCATCACCTACACGCTGTACCGCTATCTGATGGACGGCATCATCGACATTTCCATCGCCCGCACGCCGCTGCGGCTCGACGATGTCGACTATAAAATTTTAAGCTCTGAACCTATGATTGCCGTTTCTTCAAAAGATATGCTTCCCGAGAAGAACGGATCGCTAAAGCTCCCGGATCTTTTGAATATTCCGCTCATCATCTACCGCCGGTATGAGGCACTCATCATGGATGCATTCCACTCTCGCGGCATGGAACCGGATCTCTTCTGTGTCTGCGACGATCCCCGCGGCGCGATGCTCTGGGCAAAGGAAGGCCTTGCCACTGCCATTTTCCCGCAGTCCATGAGCTCTCTCTGCCAGGGACTCCGCATCCAGCCGCTCGCAGAAAGCGACCTGGAAACGCAGATCGCCGTGATCTGGAAAAAGGGGCGGAAACTCTCTCCGCTTCTGCAGGACTTTGTCGATGCCTGCATGAAGAGCATATTATAATAGAAGAAGTCCGCTGCGCCGGTCTCTTTTTCAGGGATCAGCGCAGCGGACTTCCTTTTTTTTATTTCTCATTCTTTTTACTGCACAAACAGCAGCGCGATATTCAGCAGTGTCACAATCACCGCAATCGCAAACAGGGCAATTTTCAGCTGCAGACTGTTCGCGTATTTTCCCATGACTTTTTTCGAGGACGTCAGATAAATCTGTGTAAATACCGTAATCGGGAGCTGCATTCCAAGGAACATCTGTGAATAGAGAAGGCCCTGGAACGGGGAATCAATCAGAAGAATGACCGCTGCGGCCGGGATCATGGTAAGAAGGATTCCCCAGCGTGTCTCCTTACTCTTGATCTCATACGGCTTGTTAAAAATCCCCGAAAAAATCGTTCCGCCCGCCATTCCCGCGGTGATGCTCGATGAAATTCCGGCGAGCAGAAGCGCTGCTGCAAAAATCACCGATGCGGCATTTCCAAGGAGAGGTGTCAGCATCTTTCCCGCCGTTGCGAGATCATCCACCTGCTTTGCATTCTGCGGCTGGAAAAACGTTGCGGCCGCCATCAGGATCATTGCACTGTTGATGGCCCATCCGATGATCATGGAAAACAGGGTGTCTTTGAACTCATACTTTAACTGGCGCGCAATCACCTCATCATCCTCAAGATTCCACTGGCGGCTCTGAATAATTTCCGAGTGGAGAAACAGGTTGTGCGGCATGACGACCGCACCGAGGACGCTTAAGATGACCGGCATTGAGTGCTCTGGAAACGACGGTTTTACCCAGCCGACAGCCGCCTGCGCCCAGTCGATATCGGCGATCCAGACCTCAAAGAGGAACGAAAAGCCGATCAGCGAGACAAACACAATGATCAGTTTTTCAATCCGTTTGTAAGCACTTGTAAACTCACAGATCAGAACCAGCACGAGAATCATCATGCTGCCGAGCTTGATCGGAATGCCGAACAGCATCTGGAGCGCAATCGCACCGCCGAGGATCTCCGCCATTGCGGTCGCCACCGCTGCCATCATCGCCGTCGCAAGAATCGTGTTTTTCAGCCACGCAGGCAGATAGAGGCTCGCCGCCTCCGAGAGGCACTTTCCCGTGACAATGCCGAGATGCGCCGCATTGTGCTGCAGAAAAATCAGCATGATCGTGGACAGGGTGACCATCCACAGAAGCTCGTAGCCGTAACCCGATCCGGCGGCAATGTTGGATGCCCAGTTTCCCGGGTCGATAAAACCGACCGTGACAAGAAGTCCCGGGCCGAGATAGCGGAGAAAATTCATGCCCGCCGTCTCTTTTCGTTTTCGATTTTGTTTCATATTCTTTCCTTTCTGACAATTTGATGCGGAACCGGCCCATCCAGGACCGGCAGAAATCGTTGTGTTGTGGTTTTGGCTGCTTTAGTTAGTTACAACTAACCGCATTGTACATGGGATTTTTCAAAAAGTCAAATCCTGTTTTCTCTTTCTTGTGCTTCACCGTCCGCTGTGCTACAATAAAACTGCTTATTTTGAACTAAAAGGAGAATTTTTATCATGATACGACTTGCCGTCCCGGAGGATTTTACTTCGCTCATGTCAATCTATGCGTACGCCCGCTCTTTTATGCAGGAAACCGGAAATCCGAATCAGTGGGGAAACCATTTTCCGCCGGAGGAGCTGATTCACAACAGAATCCGTGACAAACAGCTTTTTGTCCTGGAAGAAAACGGCACGCTGCACGGCGCGTTTGCCTTCATCATCGGTGAGGATCCGACGTATCTGCAGATCGACGACGGCTCCTGGCTCTCCGATGCGCCGTATGGCACGATCCACCAGGTTGCCTCAGACGGAACAATCCACGGATTTTTCTCCCAGATCGTCGATTACTGCTGGACACAGATCCCGCACCTGCGCGTCGATACGCATACGGACAATCAAATCATGCAGCATCTGATCCAGAAAAACGGATTTGAACGGCGCGGCATCATCTACGTACTGAACCACTCTCCGCGGATTGCATTTGAGCGCGTAAAATAAAACACCAAACGAAAACACCGGATCGTCACCGCTTCGCAGACTTTTCAGCCGCGGAATCACCGTTGGATCCAGGTAATATAAGGATCCGACGACCTGTCCCATCATCCCCTTTTTCGATCTTTCGTGTGTCATTTTTTTACCAACCTTATATCTTCTTACCCTCCAATATACACTTGCCCGTACCGAAATGCAAAGAAAATCCGCTTTTTCCCCTCTGTTTCTGCACATTCCTTTGTGCAGAATACAGATGCAGAAAAAACGGATTTTCTTTTGCATTTTTCTTTATGCGTGGATTCCTCTGTTCTCGTCTCCGGTCTCGTTTACGCCGAATTCGTAATCGTTGCCCGGCAGAATCATGTTCAGCAGGATTCCTGCGATGGCTGCAATGGCAAGTGCAGTCAGGGTGACGGTCGTTCCGCCGATCGTAAAGGAGAGACCGTTGCTGAAGCCCAGTCCGCAGACAAAGATGACGCCCGCAATAATCAGGTTTCTTGATTTCGTCAGGTCTACCTTGTTCTCAACCACGTTGCGCACACCGATGGCAGAAATCATACCGTACAGCATGAAGCTGACGCCTCCGATGATGGAGGACGGCATGGTGCTGATGAGTGCCGATACCTTCGGAATGAAGCTGACGATAATCGCAAAGACTGCGGCAATACGGATGACTCTCGGGTCATGTACGCGGCTCAATTCCAGAACGCCGGTGTTCTCGCCGTACGTCGTGTTGGCCGGTCCGCCGATGAAACCTGCCATTGCGGTTGCAAGACCATCACCGAGCAGGGTTCTATGCAGGCCCGGATCAGAAAGGAAGTTCTCTCCTACGGTTGCAGAGATCGCCGACATATCGCCGACATGCTCCATCATAGTCGCGATCGCGATCGGTGCCATGATCATAATGCTGGTCAGATCGAATTTGCAGAGCTGCAGCGGCGGAAGTCCGACGATGCCTGCCTGTGCAACCGGCGCAAAGTTGATGATCACGGATCCGTCCGGATTTTTGATGCCGAGTGCATTCAGGACAACTGCCACAGCGTAGGCAATCACAACGCCCATCAGAATCGGAATGATTTTGAGCATTCCTTTTCCCCAGATGTTGAAAATGATGATGACTGCCAGCGCAACCAGTGCCAGGAACCAGTTCGTCGAAGCATTATTAATGGCGGAACCAGCAAGGCTGAGACCAATGCAGATGATAACCGGACCTGTGACAACCGGCGGCAGGTAGCGCATCACGCGTTTGACGCCGACCATGCGGATGATCAAGGCAAAAATCAGGTACAGAAGACCTGCTACCACAATACCTCCGCAGGCATAGGCTGCCTTGTCGTTGACACTCATGCTGGCATATTTTCCGGTATTCAGGTTTGCAACAGCGGCGAAACCGCTTAAGAATGCAAACGAAGAACCAAGAAATGCCGGTACTTTAAATTTCGCGCACAGATGAAACAGCAGGGTTCCAAAGCCGGCGCAGAACAGTGTGACGGATACGGTAAGACCGCGGGACGGTCCCTCGCCGCATGCGTCTACAAAGTAGCTGTTTACCAGAATCGGCACCAGAATGGTTGCACCGAACATGGCAAACATGTGCTGCAATCCGAGAATCAGCATTTTAGGAATGCCGAGCTTTCTCGCATCGCGGATGACTCCATTAGACTCGTTCATACGTCTCTCCCTCTCTTTTGTTTTTCCTTCCCATTATAGGCGTTATATTCTGGAAATACAAGCGAAAGATTCCGTTCCGCACACTTTAATTTTCAAACGGGCGGACACGAAGGGTAACACCTAATTCATCGCAGATTTCCCGGCATTTCTGAATCTTTTCTTCCGGCATAACTTTCTCGACAACGGTCATCACAACATTCGGCACATACTGTTTTGCAAGTACTGCAAACTCCTTGATCGCCTCGTACGACTGGATGCCGAATTTCGACCGCGTGAGCTCCAGAAATTCCTTTTCATCCGGCGCGTTTAAGGAAATCGAGACGGTATCGAATCTTCCCTTTAATTCCGGGGTGACATCTCTTCCATGGATCAGGTTTGCAAGACCGATCGTATTCAGACGCACTTTCAGGTTCGGATACGTTTCTTTTAAGGAATCGATCACCCGACAGACATCCTCAAGCCGCTCAAGCGGTTCTCCGAAGCCGCAGAAGACCAGTTCATTGATCACGTTCAGATCGTACTGTGCGAACAGCTCCAGCATCGTCTCAACGGATGGCTCGCCCTCTTTTAACCACAGTGTATTTCCCTCCTGCTGCTGTTTCGTCTGGCGCAGACAGAACACACAGCTGCACGGGCATTTGTTTGTCATGTTGACATAGACATTTTTTCCGGTAAGATCACCGCTCTTTGCAAGGTCGAGATACCCTTCCTCGCCGACGGCTCCGGTTACAGTATATAAATACATTACGCTTCCTCCGTTAAGTCCTTCATAAACATTTCAAAGCAGAGTCCCCAGTAGCTCGGCACTTCGTTTTCTTCGCAGTAGCGGATGCATTTCGATACGTAATCCGCCGCCTTTTTCACCGACTCGTACAGACTGTGGCCGTTCAGATACATGCCTGCGATAATTGCCGCAATGACATCTCCCGTACCGCTCCGGTCGCCGCCGATGCGGTCTACCATGACAATCTGGAAGTCTTCGCCTTTGTTATAGATAAAGTTGGCAATCTGCGTCTGGTTAAAGTGGATGCCCGTCACCACGATATGTTTCGGTCCCCGTTCCGCCAGTTTTCCGCACATTTCTTTCAGTTCCTCAATCGAAGCCCCGTTCTCCGGATACGGCGCATCGAGCAGTGTGCAGAGCTCTGTCAGGTTCGGCGTGATGATATCCGCGTAGTGAACCAGCTCTTTCATCTTTTCGCACATCTCTTTCGTGTACGTCCGATACAGCTTTCCATAGTCTCCCATGACCGGATCGACGATGACAAAGTTGCGGTCCGTCTTAAAATGGCGGATAAAATCAAGCACGATATCCACCTGCTGTTCCGATCCTAAGAAGCCGGTCGAGATCGCATCGAAATCGAGCTTCAGCTCCTTATAGGTCTGAATGTAATCCTTCATCCGGTCAGTATAATCATCAAAGTAATACGTCGGAAACTGCGTGTGTGCTGAGAGAATTGCGGTCGGAACTGCCACCGCCTGAATCTTCATCGCCGACACGATTGGCGCCATCACAGCCGTCGAGCACCGGCCAAAGCCTGTCAGATCGTTAATCAGTGCTATCTTTTTCTGTTTTTCCATGTTGTTCTCCTCTTTTTTTCAGGATGCCTCCGCATCTGTTTTATGTCTATTTTTGCACACTCGCGTCTTATTTACAAGTTTTTTCCGGACAAAAAGAAAAGGGGCTGTCGGGATGATATGCTGATATGCTCCCTTCTAGGTAGACAAGTGAAATAATAAAAACT
>OIAG01001061.1_pt1 | contig 11332 bp, 10 predicted proteins | sample 1580701 | NCBI WGS metagenome assembly OIAG01 (sample SAMEA3882551, study PRJEB24775) | human gut metagenome | biome: human-associated habitat; feature: intestine environment; material: feces | place: Netherlands | collected 2009/2010 | reverse complement strand
ACGCACGTGATATTATTGTCGGTGGTGGGAACATTCATTGTATTACACAGCAGATACCGGCAGATTCCGGGAGGATGGGAGGAGCATGATATGAGAAAAACCACAGTGGCTGCCATACAGATGGGCTGCGGCAGCGATGTAAAAGAAAATATAGAAAAAGCATCGGAACTGATCAGGGAGGCCGCTGCACAGGGGGCGCAGGTCATTCTTCCCCCTGAACTTTTCGAAAGACCGTATTTCTGTCAGGAGAGAAGGTATGAATATTATGGATATGCAAGAACGCTGGAGGAAGATGATGCTGTCATCCATATGAAAAAACTGGCAAAAGAGCTGGAAACGGTGATTCCGGTGAGCTTTTATGAAGCCGGGGATCACAGACAGATGTTCAATTCCGTGGCAGTCATTGATGCCGATGGAAGTGTGCGCGGCATTTACAGGAAAACACATATTCCGGACGACCATTATTATCAGGAAAAATTTTATTTTACGCCCGGTGATACAGGGTTTCGGGCATTTAAAACCAGATATGGGACGATTGGGGTTGGAATCTGCTGGGATCAGTGGTTTCCGGAGACGGCAAGAGGCTTGGCACTAAAAGGGGCGGAACTCCTTTTCTATCCAACTGCAATCGGAAGCGAGCCGATACTTGGCTGCGACAGTATGCCGCACTGGAGACGGTGCATGATGGGGCATGCGGCATGTAATCTTATGCCGGTCATTGCTGCAAACAGGATCGGGACAGAAACCGTGGAACCGTGCGCGGAAAATGGACAGCAGAGCTCAGCCCTCACGTTTTACGGTTCCTCTTTTATCACAGACGCAACAGGGGAAGTGACAGAAGAGATGGACAGGGTATCAGAAGGCTTTATCCTGCATACGTTTGATCTGGATGAAATAGAAGAAGAAAGAAGAAGCTGGGGGCTGTTCCGGGACAGAAGACCGGAAATATATTTGAAAGAATAATGACGGCGCGGCTGCACATATGGAAAATTTTTGTCATATGATAAAGCATACCTGAATAAAATGAAAGGATGCAAAAAAATGGCAATATTTACCAATCAGGCACAGCTCCGCTATGGAAACGCTGTAGCCAATTCCAACGTTGCAGTGGGAGAAATCCTTGAGGTACTTGCCGCAACCAAAACTGCGGTACGCAAAACATACGGGCAGAATGACCGTGTCACCTATGTTGTGAGCATAGTGAATTCCGGAAATACAGCCATGACAGGACTGACGGTTGCAGATGATCTGGGGGCATATGCATTTGGCACAGACACACTGGTGCCACTGACGTATGTGGCAGATACCGTGCGTTATTACAGCAATGGAATCTTACAGACCACACCGGCAGTCACGGCAGGACCACCCCTTTCCGTTTCCGGGATCAGCGTACCGGCGGGGGGAAACGTGACCATTGTATATGAGGCAGAAACCAATGCGTTTGCCCCTCTTTTGGCGGAATCGGAGATTACCAACACGGTGACCATTTCCGGAGGGGGAATTACACCGGTTACCGCAAAGGAAACCGTCATCGCGGAAAGCGGTCCGAAGCTGACAATCACCAAATCCGTCAGTCCGGTTCCGGTTACGGAAAATGGAACACTGACCTATACGTTCCTTATCCAGAATACCGGAAATACTGCGGCACTGGCGGCAACCGGCGCAGTGGTGACAGACACATTCGATCCGGTACTTTCGAATCTTGCGGTATCGTATAATGGAACGGCTTGGTCGGATCCGGCAAATTATTCCTACAATGCCACGACCGGTACTTTTGCGACGCAGGAAGGGCAGATTACCGTACCGGCAGCAACCTTCACGCAGGATGCCACAACCGGCGAGTGGACAGTGACACCGGGGGCAGGCACACTTACCGTAACCGGAACAATCTGAGTTTTCTTTTCAGGGGATTACCACGAAATGGGTGGTAATCCCTTTTTTGCGTGACATGGCGCAGTGCTGAGTGAACAGTAACGTGGTGCTTGCATTTCCGGTATAGTTATGGAATAATTAAAAGAAAACATATGAATGCAAAATATAAAGTATAAAGGACAAGGTGAGAAACTGAAAGATGAAAAAGTATATGGGGAATAAAAAGGAAGTACTTTTATTTTATCTTCTGATGATTGCGGTGATTGGCTGGTTTGTGGTAGCGGAGACAGTGTATCCGTCAGAACGTATCAAAGCTTCCAGACCGGAGAATCTTACATACAGGGGGACATTTACCTGGCAAAGAGATCAATGATGACTCTTATGGACAGAAGCGTATTATATCAGATTAACAGTCTGGAGAAACCACAGAAAATCAGTGGATTCTTAAAAGAAAAAGGGTATTCCCGGCAGAATCTTGTAGATCTGCGCAAAGACGAACAGGCAATCTGCCTGAACGGAACGTATGTACATATGAACCACATGCTTGCAGAAGGGGATGTTCTGACGGTATGGATTCGGGAAACGGAAAATTCCGGACAGATCCGTCCGGTAAAACTGCCGTTTGCCATCGTTTATGAGGATGAGGATCTGCTTGTGATCAACAAACCGGCAGGAATGCCGGTTCATCCATCCCGTGGGAATCCGGAGAATTCTCTCGGCAATGCACTGGCATGGTATTTCAAAGAGCAGGGGGTTCCCTTTGTGTTCCGCTGTATCAACCGGCTGGACCGGGATACCTCCGGGCTTACTATTGTGGCAAAACATGCGGTTTCTGCGGCGATCCTCGGGCAGATGGTGCGGGCAAAAGCCGAGCAGGGACTAAAAGCACCCGGGATTCACCGGACGTATCTTGCGCTTGTGGAGGGAAAGGTTGTGCCGGTTTCCGGCGTCATTGATGCACCGATTGCCAGACAGGAGGACCGCTGCCTGCGCCGCGTTGTTGATTTTAAGCGGGGAGACCGGGCGGTGACGCATTACCGGGTTCTGACCGGATGGCAGACCGGAAATGCACAGAAGTTCCGCAGTCTGGTAAAACTTCAGCTGGAGACCGGGAGAACCCACCAGATCCGCGTGCATATGGCATATCTGGGACATCCGCTGGTGGGAGATTTTCTTTATAATCCGGCATACGGGGAAAATCAGATTGACCGTCGGGACGATGAAAATTCCGGGGAGAGACAGATTTTTCAGGGAAAGACTTTTTCCTGTGGAAAAGAGCAATATGATATTGGCCGTCAGGCACTGCATGCATGGAAACTTTCGTTTCCGCATCCCATGACCGGACAGCCGATGAATTTTACGGCACCGCTGCCACCGGATATGCAAAGGCTGATACCAGAAGAAGCATTGCCTTCTGTGTAATCATAACAGGGTAACATGCACAGATGTGGATTATATGCGCTGTGCACAGATATCCTGCAGGCAGCAGTGCTCACAGTGCGGAGTCGTGCGTGCGCTGCAGATGTCACGTCCGTGCAGCACAAAGCGGTGACATAAATCATTCCCTTCTTCCGGCGGAATGATTTTCCACAATTCCATTTCCACCTTTTTTGGCTCTTTGATATGGTCGACCAGACCAATCCGGTTACACAGACGGATGCAGTGCGTGTCCGTCACGATGGCCGGTTTTCCAAAGACATCTCCCATAATCAGGTTGGCACTTTTACGCCCGACACCCGGCAGCTTTAACAGGGCATTAAAATCGTTTGGAACATTTCCACCATACACATCCCGCAGCATCCGCATGCAGGCACTGATATCCCTTGCCTTGCTTTTCCCCAGTCCACAGGGACGCACAATTTCTTCGATTTCTTCCACAGGAGCATCTGCTAAAGCATTGACATCCGGGAATTTTTCATATAGTTTGGGTACGATCATATTCACGCGGGCATCCGTACACTGTGCCGCCAGCCGCACACTGACGAGCAGCTTCCAAGCCTCATTGTAATCTAAGCTGCAGGCCGCATCCGGGTATGCCTGCTTCAGTCGCGCAATCACTTCCAGTGCCAGTTTCTTTTTTTCATCTATATTCATCATCCTATATTCTCCGTAACTTTCTGTTATGTGTAAGCAAATTTATTATACCACGTGCCAAAACAGAAGCAAATGGATTTGTGATCCTTATCCTGGTACTTATCTTTTTTCCAACACACAGGAAGAAGGGAGTCATTTCTTTTGAAAGAACAAATTTGCAACTGCTCCGGAGTTCCATCAAATAACGCAAATAGCGTAATCCTGCAAACCCGCAAATACGTACGTGAAATCAGGACCGGAGCTGACTTGCAAATTTTTCTGGAAAAAGAGAATGACTCCCTTCTTCCGTCGTTTTGAAAAAAACTTATGTTTAAACCAATTCCCCTCCCGAAAAAAATATGCTATATTGAAGTAAATTTCTGGAAAACACAATGGAGGAAAACATGGAGAGAATCAATGCAGTTACCTTTGCACCATTTTGTGCAAGAGGTACCTTTGAAAAAGAAGAAACCAGACAGAGTCTGAAACTGATGAAAGAAAAGACGGGAGCAAACTATGTGATTTTTGCACCGAACGGTGTGCAGAAGACAGCATTTTCCGAGACCATTGATTACCGGACCAAGCGGAATGTATCGGATGAGGAGCTGACTGCCATGATTGCTTACGCAAAACAGCTTGGCCTTAAGGTGGCGTTAAAGCCAACGGCAAACTGTGCGGACGGAACATGGCGTGCACATATCAATTTCTTTGATGAAGATGTCGTGTGTGAACCGAAGTGGAGCAATTGGTTCGCCTCTTACCGGGCATTTCAGGAACACTATGCTGGACTTGCGCAGCAGTGCGGAGTGGATCTGTTTATTGCAGGCTGCGAGATGGTGCAGACCGAGCGCCGCGAAGCGGAATGGCGGGAAGTGATTGCGGCAATCCGCCGGAAGTATGATGGACTGGTTTCCTACAATACGGATAAGTACCAGGAACACAATGTGAAATGGTGGGATGCGGTAGATGTGATTTCATCCAGCGGGTATTATCCGATTGACGATTGGGACAATCAGCTGGATCGTATTGAACAGGTGGTAAAGAAGTTTGATAAGCCGTTTTTCTTTGCGGAAGCCGGCTGTATGTCTGTGAAAGGTTCCAATCAGGTGCCGAATGACTGGGGCGTGCGTGGGGACTATGATGAAAAAGGACAGGCAGACTGGTTTCAGGCGATGTTTGATGCCTGCGAAAAGAGAGACTGGGTAGGCGGATTTGGCATCTGGGAATGGGCTGCATGGCATGGAGACGGCAGAAATCCTGTCAAAAGAGGGAATTATGAAGTTTACGGGAAAGCGGCAGCAGACATCATCTATCGGAAATTTTCACAAGTTTCAGAATGAAAATTTAGCTTAAATTCCGACTAAAAACATATTTACACAAACTTAAATTATGGTATACTTAAATAAAAAGCAGAATAGAAGGGGGACCTGAAATGAGTTATATGGATACATACAAGAAATGGTGCACAGACAATTATTTTGATGAGGATACCAAAAAAGAACTGCTGGCACTACAAGGAAATGATGCGGAGATTGAGGATCGTTTTTACCGTCAGCTGGAGTTTGGAACCGGTGGTCTGAGGGGTGTGATCGGTGCAGGAACGAACCGTATGAACATTTATACCGTCCGTCAGGCAACTCAGGGACTGGCAAACTATATCATTTCCCAGAACGGACAGGACAAAGGAGTTGCAATCGCATACGATTCCCGTATCATGTCCCCGGAGTTTTCCGATGAAGCAGCACTTTGCCTGAATGCAAACGGGATTAAGACTTATCGTTTTGAATCCCTGCGTCCGACACCGGAACTGTCATTTTCCGTTCGTGAACTTGGATGTATTGCAGGTATCGTGATTACGGCAAGCCATAATCCGCGTGAGTACAACGGATACAAAGTATACTGGGAGGATGGCGCACAGATTACTCCGCCACACGATAAAAATATTCTTGCAGAAGTGGCAAAAGTCACTGATTTTTCACAGGTGAAGACTATGATGAAATCTGAGGCCGAAGCTGCAGGACTTTATCATACCATCGGAAAAGAAATGGATGACCGTTATATGGAAGAACTCAAAAAACAGTCGATCCACCCGGAAATCATCAAAGCGATGGCAAAAGATATCAAGATTGTTTACACTCCGTTACATGGAACAGGAAATCTCCCGGTACGCCGTGTATTAAAAGAACTGGGATTTGAAAATGTCTATGTAGTAAAAGAGCAGGAACTTCCGGATGGAAATTTCCCGACCGTTTCCTATCCGAATCCAGAGTCGCCAAAGGCATTTGAGCTTGCATTGAAACTGGCAAAAGAAGTAGATGCGGATATCGTTCTGGCAACCGATCCGGATGCCGATCGTCTGGGTGTTTATGCAAAGGATACCAAGACAGGAGAGTATGTAAGTTTCACTGGAAATATGTCCGGTATGCTGATTGCAGAGTACATTCTGCGTGAGAAGAAAGCAAACGGAACACTTCCGGCAAACGGAGCTCTGGTAGAAACCATCGTAACCACCGACATGGCAAAGGCAATCGCAAAAGCTTACGGAGTAAAACTGATCGAGGTACTGACCGGATTTAAGTATATCGGTGAGCAGATCAAATTTTTTGAGCAGCAGAACAGTTATGAGTATGTCTTTGGCCTGGAAGAAAGCTACGGATGTCTGGCAGGTACTTATGCAAGAGATAAGGATGCCTGTGTGGCAGTCATGATGCTCTGCGAAGTGGCAGCATGGTGCAAATCCAACGGAATCACCCTCTGGGATGCCATGGTTTCCCTGTATGAGACTTACGGTTATTACAAAGAAGGTCTTGAGACTATGACCTTAAAGGGTATGGACGGAGCAGAAAAGATTCAGAGCATGATGAACGAGATGCGGAACAATCCGCCGAAAAAGATCGGTGCATGGGATGTTTTAGCACTTCGTGATTACAAGAAAGATACAAGAACAGATATGACAAGCGGAGAAGTTACACCAACCGGACTTCCGGAAAGCAACGTTCTTTATTATGAACTGAGCAACAATGCATGGTGCTGTGTACGTCCATCCGGAACAGAGCCAAAGATCAAATTCTATTTTGGCGTTGTAGGAACGGACATAAAAGATTCCGAAAAGAAACTGGATGAGCTGCGCAACGCAATGCTTACATACGCAGGAGAATAAAATTTATGGATGATCAGAAGAATATAAAACCGGATTTTTCCAAAGCAGGAGAAGACAGCATCCTCTATAAAAAAGAGGAGCCGAAGACAGAAAGAGAAAAGTTAAAGGAACTGCATGGAAAAGATAAAATATGGTATCTGGTTCATTACTATGGATTGCAGACCATGGTCGCACTTGCCATTATATTACGCAAAAGGATACCGCACTGGAAATTATGGCAGTAAATGCCATACAGTCTGCTGACAATCCGGCTGGGGATTCCGGTTATTATAATGATTTCCTAAAAGAAAACGGACTGGATCCGGATAAAAGCGAAGTGCTTGTCAGCAGTAATCTGGGAGCCTCGGCAAATGAGAACGACGGGGCATCCGCAGAGAGCATTCAGATGATTCAGAGCCTCTTTATGACACAGTCCGTGGATGTGTTTTTTTCCGACTATGATTTCTTTTATTCACTGGGAGAATTCGATTATTTTACGGATATACGGGAATGTTTTCCGGAAGAGGTACTGGAAAAATACAAAGATGATATTGTGTATGTGAAAAGTACGGAGACAGGGAAAAAATATCCGATTGGCATAAAACTAAAAGGCAATGCGTGGGTGGAAAAAACCGGCTGGTATCCGGATACCTGTGTGGTAGGTCTGGCAGCAGGTTTAAAAAACAAGGATCTGGCAGTGAAATTTATAGAAGAAAACATACTGGAGGATTAACATGAGTATCGTATTTGATGAAAATCTGGATCTGTTTTGCCTGGAGACAGCGAATACCAGCTATATCATAGGTCTTGCAGACCATCGGACCTTTGTGGGTCACGTATATTACGGCAGGCGTGTTCGCAGACAGGATCTGCGTTATCTGCTCCGCACCGGAGAGGCACCGTTTGTTCCGTCTGGGAATGAAAGAGAGTGCTGCTCTTTTTATGACACATTTCCGGCAGAATATTCGGGAAACGGAGTGGGAGATTACAGGGAAAGCAGTATTGCCGTGCGTACACAGGCAGGTCAGCATGCGGTTATGCCGACGTATGTTTCCTATGAAGTTACAGATCAGAAACCGCAGCTTCCGGGACTTCCGTCCACATTTGACAGGGAGCATACCGCACAGACACTGATTCTTCACTGCAGGGATGAAGTGTTGCAGCTGGATGTGGATCTGTATTATACCGTGTTTGAAGAAAACGATATGATTACCAGAAGCGTGCGCATCAGCAATCAGAGCAAAGAGGCAGTTTACCTCACAAAAGCATATTCGGCATGCATAGATATGGATGATGATGCCTACGAGATGCTGACACTTCACGGTTCATGGGCAAGAGAACGCCAGATGGACCGCCGTCCGCTGGGATATGGAAAGACCAGTGTGGGAAGTATCCGTGGGGAGTCCTCCCATCAGGAACACCCATTTATGGCATGGATGAAATCTTCCACGACACAGACAGCCGGCGAAGTGTATGCCATGCATTTTATTTATTCCGGCAATTTTATCGCACAGCTGGAAAAAAGCCAGTTTGACAGTATCCGTGCAGTCATGGGAATTCATCCGGCAGATTTTTCCTGGAAACTGGAAAGTGAAGAATCATTTTATACACCGGAAGCTGTCCTTACATTTTCCGTAGAGGGACTTGGAAAAATGACCCGTAATTTCCACGACTTCTATCGGAATCATTTAATCCGCAGCAAATACCGCAATCAGAAACGCCCGATTCTGATCAACAACTGGGAAGCAACCTACTTTGATTTCAATACCGAAAAACTTTTAGATATTGCAAAACTTGCCTCTCAGTACGGAATTGAAATGCTGGTTATGGATGATGGCTGGTTTGGACACCGCAACGATGACAGTACAAGTCTTGGGGACTGGTTTGTTAATGAAAAGAAACTGCCGGGGGGATTGAACTATCTGGTAGATGAAGTGAATAAGCTTGGCATGAAATTTGGTATCTGGATGGAACCGGAAATGATTTCCCCGGATTCGGAATTGTACAAAGAGCATCCGGATTGGGCAATTGCTGTGAAAGGACGCACCGGAACGCTTTCGAGAAATCAGTATGTCCTTGATTTCAGCAGAAAAGATGTGAGGGACTGCATCTATGAAAAGATCCGTGCAATTTTAAACAGTGCCAATATCGAATATGTGAAGTGGGATATGAACCGTCAGCTTACCGATCTGGGAAGCCTTGCGCTTCCGGCAGACCGCCAGGGGGAGTTAAGCCACCGTTATGTGCTTGGTGTGTATGAGATGCAGGAACGCCTGACCCGTGATTTCCCGGATCTTCTTCTGGAGAACTGTTCCGGTGGTGGAGCACGTTTTGATCCGGGTATGCTTTATTACAGCCCACAGATCTGGTGCTCGGATGATACGGATGCAATCGAGAGACTTGGCATTCAGGAAGGTACGGCACTGATTTATCCACTGTCTGCAATGGGAGCACACGTTTCGGACTGCCCGAACCATACCGTGGGCAGAAATACCCCGTTTAAGACAAGAGGGGAAGTTGCCCTGGCAGGAACCTTTGGTTATGAGTTGGATATCACAAAGATTGCAAAGGAAGAGCAGGAACAGATTCCACAGCAGACAGCTATGTATCACAAGTATAACGATCTGGTAAGGGAGGGGGATTATTACCGTATCGCTTCTTACCGGGAAAATCATTTCTACGATTGTTATATGGTAGTATCCAAAGATAAAAAAGAGGCACTGGTTACTTTCGTGACCGTACACGCACGCCCGAATTACCACAGTTTAAAAGTACGCCTGCAGGGACTGAATCCGAATCTGGATTATCGTCTGGAAGGTGAGATGGAGAACGAATGCGTATACGGCGGAGATCTGCTTATGAATGCCGGTATTCTGGTTCCTTCCGAGCAGGGAGATTACAGAAGTTATCTGTACCATTTTGTGGCAGATTAATTGACAGAGGAAGAAAAAGAATGTAAAATCAACTTAAATTATCCAGTTTATATAGTTAAATAAGTAAATTAGTAAATTAGTATGAAAATATCGAGGGAATTATGGCAAAAGCAGTGAAACTTGCAGATATCGCCGAACAGGTTGGTGTCAGCACGGTAACCGTTTCCAAAGCCTTGTCGGGACAAAAAGGCGTCAGTGAAGAGATGCGGGAGAAAATAAAGAACCTTGCAGAAGAGCTTGGTTACCGCAGTCCTTCGGAGACAAAACGGCAGTCTGCGGAAAAACAATATAATATCGGAGTCCTGATACAGGAAGTATATCTGGACAAATACGCTTCCTTTTACTGGAAAATGTATCAGGAAGTAAACAAGAGGGCAGTTTCCCGTGGGTGTTTTACGCTGCTCGAAAGTATTTCAAGGGAGAGTGTGCTGGAAAACCAGATGCCGCTTCTGCTTCAGGAAAAAAAGGTGGATGGTCTGATCATTCTTGGCGATATGACAAAACCATACATTGAAAAGATTGAAAAAGAGGGCGGCGTGCCGGTGGTCTGTCTGGATTTTTATAACGATGCCGTTGGTCTGGACACAGTTATTTCCAATAGTTTTTACGGCACCTATGCACTGACGAATTATCTTTTTTCCATGGGGCATACAAAAATTGCCTATGTAGGAACGGTTGGCATGACAAACAGTATTACAGACCGATATCTTGGTTACCGCAAGTCTATGATGGAACACAGAGTGGATGTGCCAAAAGATTATGTGATTGATGACCGGGATACCAAAACCGGGCGGATGGATCTGGAAAAATATTATAAATTTCCGAAAGATATGCCGACGGCATTTGTGTGCAACTCCGATCTCACGGCAAGCATGGTCATCAATCAGTTAGAAGAGCAGGGGTATCGCGTTCCGGAAGATTTTTCAGTGGTTGGATTTGATAACTATCTTTTTCCGGGACTGTGTGATGTCGAGATCACAACTTATGAGGTGGATATCCGTGAAATGGCAAATAAAGCAATACATGTGCTGTTAAAGAAAGTCAGCGGGGAACGTTATAAACAGGGAATTACCATTGTTGAGGGAAGGCTGGTGGAAAAAGCCAGCGTGCAGCAGGTTGTAAAATAAGAGAAAGCGGTAAGTTGTGAAAGACTTGCCGCTTTCTCTTTTTTTCGTTTCATGGATTTCACACCAAATTTTGGCTTGTGGTTGACATGCTTCGCCCGTCCAAATGGTGTGTCGTAGGTCTGTGAATGGCATTTTGCGCAAAGCCGGAGTTAATTTTGGTTCCGTTGTACGAAAATAAGAAAAGTCTA
>OIAG01001060.1_pt1 | contig 11344 bp, 9 predicted proteins | sample 1580701 | NCBI WGS metagenome assembly OIAG01 (sample SAMEA3882551, study PRJEB24775) | human gut metagenome | biome: human-associated habitat; feature: intestine environment; material: feces | place: Netherlands | collected 2009/2010 | reverse complement strand
AATATGCTTCTTCACATTCTGATTTTAAGTCAGCTTTGATTGAGGCCTTTTTGCCTAAGAAACCGACGAAAAAGGTGGACTATCGAAGTGAGATAGAGAGTTGCTTTAATTCTTTATATAGAAAAAACTTCAAAAAGGGAAGATATTATGAACCTGAGATTGATTGGGATGAGTTATCTGATAAAATAGAGAAATATTTGACTAAAGCAACTTTGTTGTTTCAACGGCAGGCTTTGGAAGAGGCGGCGACAATTGCTCTTCAGATACTTCATTCTATAGGAGGTCATTATATTGAGGAGGATTTTTTGTATAATGATGGTTATATTGATTTTGGAATTAGTTGTGAAGGCGCCGGGGATTTATTGCTTAAGGTAGTTCAACATTCGGATACGGCACAGGCATTGAAGGAGAATATATTGAGCGAAATTATCCAAATAGGCAAAATGGCAACATATCGTGAGTATGATATTTTTGATATGGATGATTTGATACAACAAATTATGCTTTCAGTGCAATCTAAAGAAGAGGCGTTGGCAACTGTAAACCAGCTTATAATGGAGAAGAAAGAACATTGGGACCTCTATAAGCTGGTGATTCGGAAAATAGAAATATTAAAGGAATTGGAATGGTCACCGCCGGTTCCAACGATTTCCAGCACATCCTGATCATGTAGCAGGCGTACACAATGCTTTCTCATCCCCGCCGCACACGCGGTAATTTCCTCGATTGTCTCGCCCTTCATCGCCATCGCGGTTAAAAATGCACTCATCTGTACCGGACTTGCCTTTCCGCCCATGATTTCATCCATCGAAGCTTCTGCGGTCTCATAATCCAGGTTCTGCTTTGCTGCCAGTTTTACAATTGCTTCTTTAATCATTGTCTTCTCCTTTTTCTCTGCATTCGCAAGCTGTAAAAAATTTTCAAGCATCTTTTTCCCAAGTGGAGTTAAAATTGATTCCGGGTGAAACTGTACGCCGTACACCGCCTTTGTTTTATGCTGCAGTGCCATGATCTCACCGTCCGATGTCCTGGCAGTCACCTGCAGGCATTCCGGAAAGGTTTCCTCCTGCGCCGCCAGCGAATGGTACCGTGCCACCGTCGTTTCCTCCGGCAGACCAACAAACAGCGGCGTTTTCGTATCGAGCTTTGTCACGGACTGTTTGCCGTGCATCAGCTGTTTTGCATAGGAAACAACTCCGCCATATGCCTCGCAGATTACCTGATGCCCCAAACACACGCCGAGGATCTGGATTTTCCCGCCGAGCTTTTGCACCACCTCAATGCAGCAGCCCGCATCCTGCGGACGCCCCGGCCCCGGCGACAGGATAATCGCTTCGGGCTTTAATGTCTCAATCTCTTCTGCCGTCAGCTCGTCATTTCGGATCACCTTAATTTCCGGATTGATCGCCCCGATCAGCTGATATAAGTTATAGGAAAAGCTGTCATAATTATCGATCAGTAAAATCATGCCCGTTCCCCTTTCTTTCCAAGTTTCTGCGCTTCCTGCAGCGCCAGCACCACTGCTTTCGCCTTATTGATGCATTCCTGATATTCCTTCGGTGCTACACTGTCCGCCACAATTCCGGCTCCCGACCGGACGAATACTTTTCCGTTTTTGCAAAATGCCAGCCGGATCGCGATACACATATCCATATTTCCCGCAAAATCCAGATAGCCAATGGCACCGCCGTAAATGCCGCGCTTGTTGTTTTCCAGGTCGTTGATGATCTGACAGGCGCGAAGCTTTGGTGCACCCGAAAGGGTTCCCGCCGGAAGCACTGACTGCAGGGCGTCCAGCGCCGTTTTATCTCCGCGAAGCTCGCCCCGCACGGTCGATCCCAGGTGCATGACGTGGGAAAATTTTTCGACCGAAAGATATTTTTCCACTTCTACCGTTCCGAACCGGCAGAATCGCCCAAGATCATTTCGTCCGAGATCCACCAGCATGTTGTGCTCTGCCAGCTCCTTTTCATCGGAAAGCAGATCGGCTTCCAGCTCCTGATCCTCCTTTTCGTCCTTTCCCCTGGGTCTTGTCCCGGCAAGAGGGAAGGTGTATGCGGTCTGATTGTCCACCTTTACCAGTGTCTCCGGCGAAGCGCCGGCGATTTCCAGATCGTCGCTGGAAAAATAAAACATGTACGGTGACGGATTTTTTGTCCGCAGAATCCGGTAGGTATCCAGCAGGCTTCCGTCAAATCCGGCTTCCAGACGGTTCGAAAGCACCAGCTGAAAAATGTCTCCCTCATGGATGTAATGCTTGACCTGTTCCACCTTTTCACAATAGCTTTCCTGATCGAACAGCGGCGTGAGCTCTGTTGTCAGCCTCCCTGCGGACACGTTTTTTTTTGCGCCCTTTTCGATGATGTCCTGCATCTGATCAAGGGTCTGAAGGGCTGTGCGGTAAACCGCTTCCAGGGTGTCGGGCTCTGCTGCAGATACCGGGGCGTCCGCTGCTGCCCTCGCGCTTTTCCCCCTTGCCCGGAGATCCGTTGCCGCTGCCGCGCCGGCTGTCTGTCCACCTTCTGCCTGCACGTCTGCTTCCGATATCCGACTGTTACAGATCAGGATGATCTTTTGTCTGTAGTGATCAAATGCGATCATCTTATCAAACAGCATCAGATCGACGTCCCGGAACTTTTCCTGATCCTCTGCGTCCAGCCGAAGCGTCGGCTCCGCATATTTGATATAGTCGTATGCAAAATATCCAACCAGACCGCCGGTCAGAGGCGGGAGCTTTTTGATCTGCGGCGCGCGGTTTTCTTCGATCACCCTTGCAATCACCTGCGCCGGATTCTCTGTTTCAAACTGCTCGACATGGTCTGTTGTAATTGTCACCTGATGGTTCATGCAGGTCAGCTCCATCGCAGGATCGAACCCAAGAAAGCTGTACCGTCCCCACTGCTTGTTATCCTCCGCACTTTCTAACAAAAAGCAGTGGTCGCTTACCGTCAGCAGTTTTTTCAGTACCTGTACGGGTGTTGCGATATCTGAAAAAATCTCACGCCAGATCGGAATCCTCCGGTAAACTCCGGACGCTGCCGTTCTTTTCAGTTCTTCCAGTGATGTCTGTTCCATGCGACTGTTCCTCCTGTAAAAAAGAATGTGTCTTGGGATATTCTTGCGCCGAGTGCGCATCCTCGTAGAGCGTTTATTATCGTATGGAAACGAAGTTTCCTATACGATAATAAAACCGGAAGAAGCATATTATCTTCTTCCGGCTCTATTGTAAAGCTTTATTCTCTTCTGTACAACTTAAAATTTCCGAAAGCCCCTTTTCTGCCTGCGTCTGAAAATTTCTCCGTAGAGCAGAACCTGAATCAGTTCCATGCTTTCAGGGCCAAGCAGCGGCGCAGTCTCCGCTGTTCTGACCGCAGGGTTCATCGCAGCGCCTGCAGATATACGATCGCCTATCGTGCTCACTTCTCCACCGTCCGCAGGCGCGGCCGCCACTGCCGCAGCCTCTGCCCGCTCGCGTTTTTCCTCCTGCTCCAGCACCGCATAAATGTCCTGCGCCATTTTATACAGGGTCATTCTGTCCGGATATTCATCATAAAGGACGCTGCCTTCACTGTCAAACCGTTCCAGCAGCTCTTCGATCCGTTTGCGGTACTTTTTTGCCTGCCTCGGATAAAGCTCCTGCAGATATTCCAGGTCGCGCATGACCGTATCCTCTTCCTCCCATATCAGAGGCATCGGATAGGTCATATAAAAGGGAAGTATTTTGGGGTAATAGTTCATCTGCATCCCCCGGCTGTTATTTTTTCTTTATCATATGCAGAATCTTCCCGGAAAGTTTTACAGCCGCCCGCGCCTGCTCCCGCTCCGGTTCTGTGCCGCCATAGCGCGCCTGCTCATACAACTCCGTCAGCTGCTCCCAGTCTTCATGTCCGGTGTCCCCCCATGCCTGCCGGGTCAGCTCCTGCGCAGTCAAGCTGTTTGCCAACCCCAGCCACACTGCCTCTTTCCTTTCCTGTTCTTTTTTCTTTTGCCGCCTGCCAAAGGCGCCTTCTATGGTCTTTTTATAGGCCCGCCGGATCTTCGCAGATGGCTCTATCCCGATAAAAAGCTGTGCCCTTTTCCGTTTCTCCCTATAGGCGATGGACTCCGTTTTTTCTTCTACGCCAGCTTCGAGAGTCTCCTTGCGTCCCCTGTCAGTCTGATAGAAGCTTTTGATCATCCAGCGGAACAAAAGGACAATGCTCACAAGCACTGCGACGATCAATGCCACCACAATTGACCAGAAAACAAGCTTTCCAAGCACTTCTATCCAAACCGGTGTGGGGCGGACCTCCTCGAACTCTCCCCAGCCCATTTCCATTTCCGGCACACTCACTGTTGCCTGCTCAACAGCCTTCTCCGGTTCTCCGGAAAGCATTGTCAGCAGCCATACGATCAACCATCGAAGTATTTTCCCCAGCCATATGGCACCTTCGGTCAGCTTATCCACAAGAGGTGTCGTACAGCACACAATCAGCAGGGCGACACAGACTACGGAATACAGTGCCACAACAATAATTCCCGTCCGGAAAATATTTTTTTCCGGAATCACACCGGCACTGCCCGCATTTATTTTTACATAAGAAAGATAATTGTCCGCATAGCGCTTGATCAGTATTCCGGGCAGCCATACAAAAAAGCTTCCCAAAACAAGCATACAATCCGTCTGGGACTGCTTATAGCTGCAGACCAAAAATGCTGCGATCACCACCACTGCCGCTGCAGGCAGCGGGAACTCCCGTTCCCGTATCACCTGATGCACTCGAAGGCGGATGGAATGCAGACCATAAAATACACCAAGCACCGCAATCGCAACTGCACCTACCGGCCAGCTCTTTACCATCAGCGTTGCAAACACAACGACTGCCGGATGCAATAGAAAGAATACCCAGAAATGCTTCAGCTTTTTACGGAACAGATAAAAGCAGACAGGGTACAGGGCTGCAGCCAGCCACACCCTCACCGGCACACGATCCCCGATCAGTGCATTGAGTGCAATTTCGATGCCAAAAACCACTGCATAATTTAAAAAGAGTTCGATCCACTCCGAGGTTCTTTGCAGATTCTGTTTCATAACCGCCCTCCTTCTTCCACATCAATCAAACGGGTATAAGGGCGGATACCGGCATTTATTTCCGGCCGGATTATACGGTTTACCGGACAGAACCAGATAAATTCTCGTTTTTCTTTCCTGAATTTTTCCAGCAGCTGCTGAAATTCCGGTCGTGCATCCGCAGAAAAGAAAATCGTACAAAGGCTTTCCCTGTCTTCCATTTCTTCCAGCCGCTCCCGGATGGGTTCAAAGGAAGGTGCCGGCTTCTCCAAGTCTATCCGGGCCAGGCCACGTAAAATGCTGTCCAGATGGCCCGCGCCGCAGGATGCTTTCAGGCAGACCGCCTCTTTTGTCAGAAGATCCGGTCCGTTGGTTTCCAGAGAGGTTCTGATGCCCTGTCCGATAAACAGCTCCGCCGCCGCTGCCGCCATTTCAATCGAAGCTTCCAGCAGATCCTCCTGACGTAAAATCGCACCATCCTCCAGATTTACCACCAGCCGGACAGAGCGCTGGGCGGTGCAGCCTTTTTGATTGACCTTTAATTCACCGCTTCTTGCGGTCGCTTTCCAGTTTACATCCCGCAGCGTATCCCGCGGCGTATATTCCCGGATCCCCAGATATTCAAAAGGATCCTCCTGCAAATGCCGTTTCGTCGTAACCTCGCCGTTCAACTGCCGCAGCGCGCCGTTAAAATCCATTCCCCGAAATGGTCTGGGGTAGACATACAGCTGGGAATCCACCGGCAGGCTTTTGGGCAGCTCATGGGTCAAAAACAGATCTCCCGCCACAACGTCCAGGCCGTTGATCCGGTAAAATCCTCTTTTTTTACAGGTAAACCGCAGACTTCTGATGTGTCTGGTATAGGGACGCACCGAAAAAACATCATTCCGGTAATATTGATCCGTTACACTGCTCTCCGTCCCGGCATCCTCAAATGCCAATTGCCTCGACACCTGAAATTTTACTTTCAGAACAGGCAACGGCAAAAGTTTCCTGTTTTCAATCGTTTCCAAAAGCTCGCAGCTCTCCCCGCGCACTGTACTTTTACGGGAAAAGGCCAGGGATACAAACAGCTCCTCATCCCAGTGCTTTGCATACCATACAGACTGAATCTCCCACAGCAGCAGGGCTCCCAGAATTATCCATATTATAACCATACCGTTATGCCCTTTCTGATACGCTTATGCGATCGAAAAATCTTCTGTCGGAGCCGGCACAGTATTTAAAATTTCCTCTATCAGACGCAGCGCATCTGCATAACGATTCTGTCCATAGGAAAGCACCACGCGGTGTGCCATGACCGGTCCGGCCACCGCTTTGACATCATCCGGTGTCACAAAGCTTCTGCCTTCCAGATATGCCCACGCCCTGGAGGCACGCATCAGTGCGATCGTTCCTCTGGGACTGACACCCATCACAGTCTGGTCGCTGCTTCTCGTTGCCGCTGACAGATCCGCCAGATAGCCTCGCACTGTCGGGTGCACATACACCTCCATCGCTTCCTTCTGCATTCTCTCAAGGGTCTCCTGATCTATCACCGCTGTCAGCTTCTTTAACGGATCCTCCGCCATATACGTATCCAGGATCTGCACCTCTTCTTCTCTCGTAGGCAGCCCCATGGACAGCTTCATCAGAAATCTGTCCATCTGCGCTTCCGGAAGAGGGAAGGTTCCTGCAGTCTCCACCGGATTTTCTGTCGCCACTACGAAAAACGGCGGCTCTAATTTCTGTGTTTTTCCGTCGATAGTGACCTGACGCTCCTCCATACACTCCAAAAGACCCGCCTGTGTCCGAGGCGTCGCGCGGTTGATCTCGTCTGCCAATAAAATATTAGTAAAAACAGGTCCTTTGTTCAGCACAAATTTCCCGCTCTCTCTGTCATAAATATGTAAGCCTGTGATATCCGCCGGAAGCATATCCGGTGTAAACTGAATTCTTCCGAATTCAATTCCGAGACTGGCAGCCAGTGCTTTGGCAAGTCTTGTTTTCCCTGTTCCGGGCACGTCCTCCAAAAGCACATGTCCATCCGCCAGCAAAGCAGTCAGCAGCAGCTTCGTCACCCGTTCTTTTCCGATAATTACCTTCTGCGTATTTTGCAAAATGTCCAAAATTCTTTTCTGCATGATCTTCCTCCCACAGGCTGCATCCATCTATTCTTTCGTTTTGCAGCTATTTTTAAGCTGCTTCCGCTTTTTTTCAATATTATTTTAGGAAAAAGAGGCGCTGTCAACGCAGCGCCTCAATTCTTGCAACGGCTCGTAAAAGAGCTGTCTCCGCACGCGCCATATCCGTATCGGAGCTATGGGCCTGCAGTCTTTCTTCCGCCCTCTTCTGGGCAGCCTCTGCTCTTTTGATATCGATCTCACCGGGCCACTCTGCCGCTTCTGCCAGAATCGAAATCTGATCCGGCAAAATCTCTGCAAAACCGGTGTGAAGCGCGGCCTTTTTCTTCCCAGACTCTTCCGTCAGGGTCAAAACACCGGGCTTTAAAATTACCGTCAGGGGGATATGACCGGCGTAAACACCGATCTCTCCCTCCGAAGTATTAAATTCTGCCATGATCGCTGTTTCCTCATAGAACACACGCTCCGGCGTGATAATTTTGATCAGAAAGGTTTTTTCCTCTGCCATGCCGACCTCATTTCTCTGCGGATTTTTCCTGTACCCGCGCCAGCACGTCATCGATGCTTCCTGCATTCAGGAAGTAGCTCTCCGGAATATCATCATGCTTGCCTTCCAGAATTTCGGAAAAGCTGCGGATGGTCTCCGAAATTGGCACATATTTGCCCGGCAGACCGGTAAACTGTCCAGCTACAAAGAAAGGCTGAGACAGGAAACGCTGTACTTTACGCGCTCTGGATACAACCAGCTTATCCTCTTCGGAAAGCTCGTCCATACCGAGGATCGCAATGATATCCTGCAGCTCTTTATACTTCTGCAGAATCTCCTGTACGCCTCTGGCTACACGATAATGCTCCTCACCGACGATTCTGGGATCCAGAATGCGGGAGGTAGACTCCAGCGGATCAACCGCAGGATAAATACCCAGCTCTACAATGGAACGGGAAAGCACTGTTGTCGCATCCAGATGAGCAAATGTCGTTGCCGGTGCAGGGTCCGTCAGGTCATCCGCAGGCACATAAACTGCCTGAACCGATGTGATGGAACCATTCTTGGTGGATGTGATACGCTCCTGCAGAGCACCCATTTCCGTCTGCAGTGTAGGCTGATACCCTACCGCAGAGGGCATACGTCCCAGCAGAGCGGATACCTCCGAACCTGCCTGGGTAAAGCGGAAAATATTATCAATAAACAACAGCACATCCTTACCGCCCTGATCACGGAAATATTCTGCCATTGTCAGACCGGTCAGACCGACGCGCATTCTTGCCCCGGGGGGCTCATTCATCTGTCCGAATACCATGGTTGTCTTATCGATAACCCCGGATTCTTTCATTTCATAATACAGGTCATTGCCTTCTCTGGTACGCTCGCCTACACCGGTAAATACAGAGTAGCCGCCGTGCTCTGTTGCAATATTACGGATCAGCTCCTGAATCAGTACGGTTTTGCCTACGCCGGCGCCGCCGAACAGACCGGTCTTACCACCCTTCTGATAGGGGCAAAGCAGGTCAACGACTTTAATACCGGTTTCCAGCATTTCCGCTTTTGTCGACTGATCCTCAAATTTCGGTGCGCTGCGGTGAATCGGCTCAAAGCTGACGCCCTCCGGCATCGGTTTTTCGTCAATCGGCTGACCCAGTACGTTGAACATGCGTCCCAGAGTATTTTCTCCCACCGGAACACTGATCGCAGCGCCGGTTGCGATTGCTTCCATTCCTCTGCGCAGACCGTCTGTCGAACCCATGGCAATACATCTTACCGTATCGTCTCCCAGATGCTGGGAAACTTCGGCAACCAGCTCGCCGCCGTCCTCACGCTTAATCCGGATCGCCTCATTGATCAGCGGAAGCTCACCCGCCTGGAAGCGAATATCCAGTACGGCACCGATGACCTGTGTGATCCTTCCAATTTTTACTGCTGCCATAAACTGTCTCCTTGTTTCCTATTCTGCCGGCTAGCCGATCGCCGCAGCACCGCTGATAATTTCGGTCAGCTCCTGGGTGATCGCGCCCTGACGCGCTCTGTTGTACAGCAGCGTCAGATCTTCCAGCATTTCCTCAGCATTGCCCGTTGCAGAATCCATCGCCTGCATCCGCGCGCCGTTTTCACTGGCAGCTGCTTCCAGCAGTCCGCCGTAAATCATACTGATCATATATTTGGGAATCAGCATTTCCAGAATGCTTTCTTCCTCCGCTTCAAAGTTCATCTGAAGCTTTAAGCCTGCAGAACCCTCCCGTTCCACCTTTTCATCCACGTCCTCTTTCGAAACCGGAAGCAGACGGATCAGCCTGGGTTCATGCACAACTGTATTGATAAAAGAAGTATAGGCCAGCCAGATTTCACCTACCTCGCCCTGTGCAAAGCTTGTCAGAACGCGTCTGCCCAAAGCAGCCGCATCCGCATAGGTAGGTTCCTCGCAGATATCCGAGCAGTCCAGGCTGATCTTGCAGCCCGCACGCTGCAGCGCGTCCTTGCCCTTTTTGCCGACAGCATAAATGTCAAGCTCCTTCAGGTCAAAATTTCCCTGTGTGATCAGCTTGACCACATTCGCATTATAGCCGCCCGCAAGTCCGCGGTTGGATGTCATCACGATCACTGCCTTGCGCGGGTTATCCCCGCCCTGCAGATACGGATGGCTGATCCCGGCAGAACGCTCCAGGATGGACTGCATGGTCTGATAAACCCCATCGGAATAAGGTCTGGTATGCTCTGCCTTTTCCCGTGCCTTCTGCAGCTTGACGGTGGCAACCAGCTTCATTGCCCTGGTGATCTGTCCGGTGCTCTGGATACTGCTTCTTCTTCTCTTAATGTCTCTCATGGAAGCCATGTCCTGTCACCTGCCCTTCTCCATCCTATTTGAATTCTGCCTTAAACTCTGTGATCGCCTTTTTCAGAAGTGCATCCGTCTCGTCAGAAATCACTTTCTCGGTGCGGATCGCCTTTGGAACTTCCGGATATTTCTTATCGAGGAATGTGAAAAATTCCTGTTCGAACCGGGTAATCTGGTCAACCTCTACATCCAGCAAATATTTTCCGGTTGCCACATACAACGTGATAACCTGGTATTCTACCGGCATGGGCTGATACTGAGGCTGCTTTAATACCTCCCGGATTCTCTCGCCCTGTGCCAGCTTTTCGCGGGTATCTGCATCCAACTCGGAACCGAACTGTGCGAATGCTGCCAGCTCACGATACTGTGCAAGTTCCACACGGATAGGTGCTGCGATCTTCTTCATCGCTTTGATCTGGGCAGAACCACCAACTCGTGATACGGAAAGACCTGCGTTGATCGCTGGTCTGAAACCGGAGTTGAACATCTCTGTTTCCAGATAAATCTGACCATCTGTGATAGAAATTACATTTGTAGGAATGTATGCTGATACGTCACCAGCCTGTGTCTCGATGATCGGAAGTGCTGTTAAAGAACCTCCGCCTAATTTATCAGAAAGACGAGCTGCACGCTCTAACAGTCTGGAGTGTAAGTAGAATACATCACCCGGATAAGCCTCACGTCCTGGTGGTCTCTTAAGAAGCAGGGAGAGTGTACGGTATGCAGCTGCATGCTTACTCAGATCATCGTAAACAATGAGAACATCCTGTCCTGCTTCCATCCATTCCTCACCGATCGCACATCCTGCGTATGGTGCAATATACTGTAATGGTGCTAATTCACTTGCAGTTGATGCTACAACTGTAGTGTAAGACATTGCACCAAATTCCTCCAATGTCTTAACAAGAGATGCAACGGTAGAAGCTTTCTGACCAATTGCAACGTAAATACATTTTACGTTCTGTCCCTTCTGGTTGATAATTGTATCGATTGCGATCGCTGTTTTACCGGTCTGTCTGTCACCGATGATCAGCTCACGCTGTCCACGTCCGATTGGAACCATGGAATCGATCGCTTTAATACCTGTCTGCAACGGTGTATCTACTGATTTTCTGGAAATAACACCGGATGCAACACGTTCGATCTGGCGGTATCTGTCTGTTTCAATAGGTCCTTTGCCATCAATTGGCTGTCCTAATGCATTGACTACACGTCCTAACATAGCGTCCCCGACTGGAACTTCAACAACTCGTCCGGTTGTCTTTACAGTATCACCCTCGTTGATATTCTTCTGGTTACCGAGCAATACGGCACCAACGTTATCTTCCTCAAGGTTTAAT
>OIAG01001058.1_pt1 | contig 11350 bp, 9 predicted proteins | sample 1580701 | NCBI WGS metagenome assembly OIAG01 (sample SAMEA3882551, study PRJEB24775) | human gut metagenome | biome: human-associated habitat; feature: intestine environment; material: feces | place: Netherlands | collected 2009/2010 | reverse complement strand
TTTCTTTGCGCATGATTTCAGTCATTTATACACAACAGGTACAAAAAGGGAGATGCGAAAAAACTCAATCGAGTTTTTTCACATCCCCTTTTTGTTCGTATCTGTTTAACGGAACTGCCAAAGTGTATGCAAGCAAAAACCTCCGGTTTTTAACCCCCTGGGTGGCTTGTGACCGCCTGTCTGTTTTGCTAAAATCATTTTGGTAAAATGGCACGGAGAGAAGCCGTGCGTGTTGTGAGTGAAAATAGAGAAAATGTACCTTGGAATCTTGCGGTAACGATGAATTCCGGGCATACATGAGACATATCAGGAGGAAAGCTATGAAAAAGAAACTATTAAGTCTTCTGCTGGCGACAGCCATGATCATGGGACTGGCAGCTTGTGGAACAGCAGGAAACACGGATAACAGCGTGTCTGGGAATGCGGAAGCGGCACAGACAGAATGGAATACGGACAACACGATTGTGTATGGATCGAATGATTATGTCCGTATCAATCCGGCCATGGATGAGCATGGAGAAATCAATGCACTGATCTTTGACGGACTGACCGATCATGACGGGAATAATCAGGTGATTCCGCGTCTGGCAAAAAGCTGGGACTACGATGAAGAGACTTATACCTATACGTTTCATCTGGAAGAAAATGTAAAGTGGCATGACGGCGAACCGTTTACCGCAGAAGATGTAAAGTTCACGATTGAAGCCATTATGGATCCGGAGAATGAATCAGAAAATGCACCGGATTATGAAGATGTGGAAGAAATTACAGTAATTGACGATTACACCATTGCGTTTCGGCTGAAAGCACCGAATGTGGCTTTTCTGGATTATATGACCATGCCGATTCTTCCGAAACATCTTCTGAAAGGCGAAGATATGCAGGAGTCGGATTTTTTCCGTGCACCGGTCGGCACAGGACCATATAAACTGGATCACTGGGATGATGGTCAGGCGATTGTTTTAACAAGAAATGACGACTATTTTGCAGGTCCTGCAAAAATCGAAAACATTGTATTCAAGATTGTGTCGGATGATAATGCAAAAGCATTGCAGCTCCAGTCCGGAGAACTGAATCTGTCACAGGTGACGCCGAAAGACGCACAGAATTTTGCAAATAGTGATACTTATACGGTATATGATATGAAGACATCGGATTATCGCGGTATTCTGTATAATTTTGCAAATGAATACTGGCAGAAAAATGCGGATCTGATTCCGGGTATTAATTATGCGATCGACCGGCAGGCGATTGTAGACGCAGTACTGCTGGGGCATGGGGAAGTAGCATACGGTCCGCTGCAGCGCAATATTTACAATTATGAAGATGTGGAAGATTATGAGTATGATCCGGAGAAAGCAGCCCGGGTGTTTGAGGCGGCAGGCTGCACGAAAGATGCGGACGGTTACTGGTGCAGAGATGGAGAACGCATTGGTTTTACCATCAATGCTTCCTCGACTGATCAGGTGCGTATCGATATGGCACAGATCGCGGCACAGCAGCTACAGGCAGTGGGACTGGATGTAAAAGCAAATGTTCCGGCAGAAGGCATTGACTGGGGCGGTCAGGAATGCTGCATCATTGGCTGGGGATCACCGTTTGATGCGGATGACCATACATATAAGGTATTTGGAACAGACAAAGGAGCCAATTATTCCGGTTATTCCAATCCGCTGGTGGATGAATATCTGACAAAAGCGCGGGAGACAGATGACCCGTCAGAGCGGGCGGAATATTATGCACAGTTTCAGAATGAACTGGCGAAGACACCGGCATATACGTTTTTCTGCTATATTGATGCCATGTATGTGGTGAATGATCATATCAGAGGAATCAGCAGTGATACGGTACTTGGACACCACGGTGTGGGCATTTTCTGGAATGTCTGTGACTGGACGATAGAGTAGGAGAGATGGCAATGTCAGAACTTTTGAATATAGAACATCTGTCAGTGAGTTTTGCGGCAGAAGAAGGAAAAATGGAAGCAGTCAGGGACGTCAGTTTTTCCCTGAAAAGCGGAGAAGTTCTGGCAATTGTCGGAGAATCCGGTTGTGGGAAAAGTGTACTGTGCAAAAGTATCATGAAACTGCTTCCAAAAAATGGATGGATTGAGAATGGGAGTATTGCCGTCAACGGGGAAGACATTGCGGCATATCCGGAGAAGAAAATGCAGAAACTGCGGGGAAGCATGTTTTCTATGGTATTTCAGGATCCGATGAGTGCACTGGATCCGACGGTCCGTATCGGCAGGCAGATCGCTGAGGCTATCCGCATGCATAACCGGACACTGAGCCGGGAAGAAATCGGGCGCAGAGTGACAGAACTGCTGGAACTGGTGGGAATCGATCATGTACAGGAGCGATGTGAGTGGTTTCCACACCAGTTTTCCGGTGGAATGAGACAGCGGAGTGTGCTGGCGGTTGCACTGGCTGCGGATCCGAAGATTCTGATCGCAGATGAACCGACGACAGCACTGGATGTGACAATTCAGGCACAGATTTTGCAACTGTTGAAAGAGATTCAGAAACAGTTGCATATGGCTATGATTTTTGTGTCGCATAATCTGGGTGTGGTGGCAGATATTGCAGACCGGGTTGCGATCATGTATGCAGGTAAAATTGTGGAAATTGGAACAAAAGATGAGATTTTTTCAGATCCGAGGCATCCGTATACCAGAGGATTGCTGCAGGCGCATCCGTCCATGGCCCGTGGGAAATGCAGCCTGAAGACGATACCAGGCATGCCGCCGGTTCTGATCAATCCACCCCGGGGGGATGCCTTTGCGGCACGGAATCCGTATGCATTGCCGATTGATTTTGAAGAGCAGCCACCAATGTTTCCGGTCAGTGATACACATTTTGCTGCGACATGGTTACTGGATCCGAGGTTTCGCGGGCAGGAGACAATCATACGAAATCAGGAGAACGGGGAAACAAAATTGCAGGTTTCCCCTAATTTTTGCGTATCGGAGGAAACGCTGGTGGAGGTCAGACATCTGACGCATGTGTTTGCTCATGGCAGCAATCATCCCGTCAAAGCAGTGGATGATGTGTCATTTACTATGAAAAAAGGTGAGATCTTCGGTCTGGTGGGAGAATCTGGTTCCGGAAAATCTACGGTAGCAAGGTGTCTGATGAATATTTATCAGCCATCGGGAGGGGAAATCCTTTTTGACGGGATCAATATCTGTGATAAGAAAGAATTCCGGTCACATCGAAAAATGCTGCAGACGCAGCGGCAGATTATTTTTCAGGATTCTGCATCGAGTTTAAATCCGCGTATGAAAGTGGCTGACATCATTGCAGAACCGCTGCGGATCAGCCACAGGAAAACGGAGCGGGAGAGCACACGTAAGGAAGCAGAATTTCAGCTTCGTTATGTGGGGATGGAATCCATGTATCTGGATAAGTATCCGGCGCAGCTGTCGGGAGGTCAGCGGCAGCGTGTGGCGATTGCAAGAGCGCTGTCCATGGAACCAAAACTGCTGGTGGCGGATGAACCGGTCGCGGCTCTGGATGTGTCCATTCAGGCGCAGATCGTGAATCTGTTCCGCCATTTGCGGGAGGAACACGGATTTACGATTTTATTTATCGCACATGATCTGGCAATGGTAGAATTCCTGTGCGACCGGGTGGGGGTCATGAATCATGGACAACTGGTGGAAGTCGGGACTACAGAAGACATTTTTTATCATCCGACGCATCCTTATACGAAAAAACTGCTGAAGGCTGTGCCGATGCTGCCCGGCAGCAGAAAACGCTATGGCGGGTCGGAGGAGCAGAGAGAGAACGGATAATGAAATATGCAAGTGAACGCCGGTCTGCCGGCGGACAAATAATCAGATACGGGTCGCGTGACTATGGAGGAATTATGAAGTACAGAGAGCAGTTTTTTTATATTGGGAAAAAAATAATGGTATTTTTATGCAGTCTGCTGGTGCTTTCTGCGCTTGTTTTTACGATTTCGCGTCTGACTCCGACCGATCCGCTGCAATCTTATTATGGAGAGCGTGTGGAGAAGATGAGTGTGGAGGAAAAAGAAGCGACCCGGGAAAAACTGGGACTGAATGATCCGGTTCCGACGCAGTATTTTCGGTGGGTGCAGAATGCGTTGCAGGGAGATTTTGGTGTTTCCTACAAATACCGGCAGCCGGTCACGCAGGTGATCCGGGGGAGAATCGGAAATACGGTGATCCTTGGCGGAATTGGATTTGTCATTACTTTTGCAGGGGCATTGCTTCTTGGACTTCTCTGTGCAGCAAAAGAAAACAGTGTATTTGACCGTGTGATGTGCAAGGTTGGTACTTTGTCCAGCTGTATCCCGGAATTCTGGCTGTCGCTGGTTTTTATCCTGCTTTTCAGTGTAATCTGGAGAATCCTTCCGAGCAGTGGTGCTTACAGTATCGGGCAGGAAGCGAATCTGGCAGACCGTATCCGCCATCTGATCATGCCGATGGCGGTGGTGATACTGGAGCATCTCTGGTACTACGCCTACATGATCCGAAACCGGCTTCTGGAGGAAACCAGACGGGATTATGTGCTGCTTTGTAAGGCAAAGGGCATGTCCCGGGGACAGATTATGCGCCGCCACTGCCTGCGCAATATTATGCCGACTTATATCAGTCTGATGGCGATCTCTGTTCCGCATATTCTGGGAGGCACCTATATCGTAGAGACGGTATTTTCCTATCCGGGCATCGGAACGCTGTCTTACGAAAGCGCACGTTACGGTGATTACAATATGCTGATGGTTCTGTGCCTGCTGACAGGTGCAGTGGTGATCTTTTGCAACATGGTCGGACAGATCATGAATGAGCGGATTGATCCGAGAGTACGAGGTGAACGGGGATAATTATGATGAAGAGAAAGAGACATACAGCCTGTGGAAAGAAAAAGATGCCGGTTGCTTCGTGCATTATATTGCTGGTCATCGTGCTGGGCTGCGTTTTTGCAGATGTTATCTGCAAAAAAGATCCATCCTATCTGGACCTGATGAATTATACCAAGGCACCGAACGCAGAATTCTGGTTTGGAACAGATACGCTGGGAAGAGATATTTTTTCCTGCATTTGGCACGGCGGACGGGTCTCTCTGCTGATCGGTGTGGCATCAACGGCGCTTTCTACCGTGATTGCCATTGTTTATGGTGCGATCAGTGGAATTGCCGGAGAAAAAGTGGATACGCTGCTAATGCGTTTTACGGAGATTATTTTAAGCATCCCGAATCTGCTGCTGATTATTTTCCTGCAGGCCATTATGGGAAAGGCAACGATCGGCTCGATATCCATTGTCATCGGACTGACAAGCTGGTTTGGAATTGCAAAAATTATCCGTACCGAAGTCCGGCAGCTGCGCAGCAGTGAATATGTGATTGCAGCAAAATGCATGGGAGGAAGTTTCTGGCATATTTTATGGAAACATCTGGCACCGAATTTTGTGTCATCAATTATGTTTATGGTGGTAATGAATGTCCGCTCTGCGATCGTGGCGGAGTCGACGCTGAGTTTCCTGGGCATTGGATTGCCGCTGGATGTGATTTCCTGGGGCAGTATGCTGTCTCTGGCAGAAAAAGCACTGATGTCGAGAGCCTGGTGGATCGTTCTAATTCCGGGAATTTTTCTGGTGGTCGTATTGATGTGTATTACCAGTCTGGGGCACTGGCTTCAGGTGAGAGTCAGCCATCAGGAAGCAAAATTATAACACCTTCCATCTGCGATGGGAAAAGAATGATAGAAATCTTGCAATGAATAAGGAGCAAAACGTTACAATGTGGAACGGCTGTGCCAGATGGTCAGACATATCAAAGAGGATTGCTATTTGTGCATTTTGTATAAGAACAGATGCCAAAATAGCGGTCCTCTTTTTTGTCACATTCTAAATATTGTAAAAATGCATGAGTGGATGCTCTTTATTTGCAGCAAAAAATGTATTTATCTAAAAAGTGAAACAAATATAGATGAAAAATCACATAAATCCTGTTAAAATAAGAAAAATATGATCGGCATAAAAATGTTTTGCAGGATTTATGGAGTTGCGAAATTTAGACTTGCCAAGATGCGCTGGAGAATATGTCATGCATTGCATGAGGCGTATCTGGGAGCAAGAATGCCGGAACATTCCTGATCATACAGATGTTGGAGGAAAAAAATGGACGTAACATATTTATCAGATATATTAAAAAAAGTTTCGGACAACAGCATGGATGTGGATACTGCATTAGAATCTTTGAAGCATTTGCCGTATGAAGACATTGGATATGCCAATATTGATCAGCACAGGAACCTGCGGACTGGTGAAGCGGAAGTTATTTTTGGTCAGAGTAAGACACCGGAGCAGATTGCAGGTATCGTTACACATATGATGCATGAGAATGCAAGGATCCTTGTGACCCGGGCATCAGAGGCAGCTTATGAAGCGGTGAAAGAAGTTGCACCGGAAGCAGTATATGAAAAACTTTCCAAAATCATTATGGTAGGGAAGATACCGGTGCCAAAGGAAGAAAAAGGGACGATCGCAGTTGTGACAGCTGGAACCTCAGATATTCCGGTGGCAGAGGAAGCTGCATTGACAGCCGAATTTCTCGGGAATAAAGTAGACCGTGTATACGATGTGGGTGTGGCAGGAATTCATCGCCTGTTTGGTAAGATCGATCAGATCCGGAGTGCAGATGTGATCATTGTAATTGCCGGTATGGAAGGTGCGCTGGCAAGTGTTGTTGGCGGTCTGGTGGAAGTGCCGGTGATCGCAGTGCCGACCAGTGTTGGTTATGGTGCAAGTTTTGGTGGCCTGGCAGCATTACTTTCCATGCTGAACAGCTGTGCGAACGGAATCGGTGTAGTAAATATTGATAATGGATATGGCGCAGCATGTCTGGCAAACAAAATTATGAAGAGGTAGGAACATGGCAAAGGCAAAAAAGTCAATGGTGGAAAAACAGCAGAGTGCCGATGTGGCAGAACAGGTGCACAGACTGGCACATGAATTGGGGCTGGCACATGGACATTCACATACAGAGGAAAATGATCATGCACAAATTTTGAAAAATGGAGGCACGCATGACCACACAGAGGGACATGGACATCACCATCCGAATTCTAAAGCAGTTTCCAATCGTCTGGCAAGAGCTATTGGCCATCTCGAAGCAGTAAAGCGGATGGTAGACCGGGAAGAAGACTGTGCAGAAATTTTGATACAGCTGGCAGCGGTTCGCTCTGCTATTAATAATGCAGGAAAAGTGATTCTGATGGATCATCTGAATCACTGTATCGTAGAAGCTGTTGAGGACAATGATTTAGACAAGATCAAAGAGTTTGGAGATGCAATACAGAAGTTTATAAAGTAAAATATGTACTCTCGGAATCTTTTAAATGAAGAATTCTGAGATAGATTTCTGATATACAATGACATTTTCGCAGTGCGTACACGGTGTGTACGACGAGAAAATGGAAGCAGTATATCAGAAATATAGCCAGAATGACTCGTTTAGAAAGACTCCGAGAGTACATAAATAAGTGCGGAGGAGATTAGTGTGAAGAAAATATTATATCTGGAATGTAAGACAGGAGCTGCCGGAGATATGCTGATGGGTGCATTATACAGTTTGCTCACAGAAGAACAGAAAGTATTATTTCTGGAAAAATTAAATGCAATCAGCGAAGAAGTGTGTGTGATTCCACAGGAAATATGCAAACAGGGAATCGGTGGAGTCCATATGAAAGTTGAAATTAACGGGGAAGAAGAAGGCATCGCACATACCCATGAGCATCATCATGATCATGAGGAAGCCCATGAGCATAGTCATTGTGCAGAACATAGCCATGAGGAAGCTCATATGCATAGCCATGAGGACGATCATGAACATGCACATCATCATGAAGGTGCACAGATTCATAATCATCATCACCATGAAGATGAACATGCACATGTGCATCATCACGGGCATCATGCACATACAAGTGTAGCAAGTATTTTAGAAAAAATTAGTGTACTGGATATGAGTGATAGTGTAAAGAAAAATGCTGAGGGAATTTACCGTAACATTGCAGCAGCAGAGAGTAAAGTTCATCAAACTGATATGGAGCAGATCCATTTTCATGAAGTGGGTTCCGTGGATGCTCTGATCGACGTGGTTGGAAGCTGCCTTGCCCTTGAACTGCTTGGCGTAGATGAAGTGCAGGCTTCTCCGGTCTGTGTCGGAAACGGCACTGTTCGCTGTGCGCATGGCATCCTTCCTGTTCCGGCGCCGGCCACAGCCGAGATTATTAAGGGGATGCCGGTATACTGCAGCAGTTTTGACGGAGAATTACTGACACCGACGGGGGCAGCTATCCTGAAATATTTTGTAGAGACTTATACAAAAGAAATGCATATGGAAATAGAAGAGATCGGTTACGGCTTCGGAACAAAAGATTTTGCACAGTTAAGCTGTGTAAGAGCATTTCTTGGATATCAGAAATAATTGTTTTTACTTGATTTTTTAGAATGAGTAAGAATGCGTGTTTTTCGAAATCAGTAACATTGCGGTTGTTTATAAAATATTGTAAAATAAGGTCATTCAGAATTTAAAAATACCCCGAGGGGAAGGATACAAATATTATTACGACATAAGAGAAGAGAGGATTTGCAATGGAACTTAAGATGGAGCTCAGCCAGAAACAGGTTTTATCACAGCATATGGTTCAGTCCATGGAGATTCTTCAAATGAGCGCGCAGGAACTGGAAGGCTATATCGAAAAGCTGGCACTGGAGAATCCGGTGATCGAGCTGGCAGATTCCAGTCAGTCAAAAGCGGATATGCAGCAGGAAGATCTTCAGCGGAAGCTGGACTGGCTGGAGTCTACAGACTTGCAGAATCGTGTATATTATCAGCAGGAGCGCGATGCGGAAAATATGGAAGCAAACTGGCATGACAGCAGACAGTCCGAGGAAAATCTGGAGGAATATCTGCATGCACAGATTCTGCTGGCAGATTATACCGAACTGGAGCGTGTGATCATGGAATATCTGATCTGTTCGCTGGATTCCCGTGGTTATTTTTCCGGGGAACTTGCGCAGGTTGCAGATCATTTTAATGTTTCGGAAGAGAAGGTTGAAGAATTGCTGCAGGATATTCAGGAACTGGATCCGGCGGGCGTAGGTGCCAGAAATCTTCAGGAATGTTTGTTGCTTCAGATTCAGAGGAAAAAGAATTATTCTGACGTGACCGTAGAGATCATTGAACATTACATGGAAGAAGTTGCGAAAAACCATTTACCAAACATTGCAAAGAAACTGCAGGTTTCCCTGGAAGAAGTGCAGCAGGCCTGTGAGGAGATTCGTAGCCTGAATCCGAAGCCGGGAAGTTCTTTCAGTGACAGGGAGCAGTTACGATACATTAGTCCGGATGCGGTGGTTGTAAAATTGGAAAATCAGTTCGAGATTCTGATTAATGAGTATCAATATCCGGGATTTTCCATCAGCAATTATTATCAGGAAATGATGCAGAGTACTACGGATGCGGAGACGAAAAAGTACCTGCAGGAAAAAGTACAGCAGGCGCAGTGGGTGTCTAATTGTATTTCACAGCGTTCCTCTACATTATCCAGAGTTATGCATCTTCTGGTGGAAAGACAGCATGAATTTTTTCTGGAAGGACCGGGGCATAAGCGTCCAATGCGGCTGGTGGATCTGGCGGAAGAGCTGGATCTTCATGAATCTACGATCAGTCGTGCCATGCGCGGAAAATATCTGCAATGTTCTTGGGGAGTCTTTCCTTTGAACTACTTTCTGACTTCTGTTGCAGTAAAAAGCAGCAATACCGATGGAATGGAGGATAAGACACCGGAGCAGATGAAAACAATGATCCGGGAGATTGTAGACAGTGAGAACAAGAAAAAACCATATAGCGATCAGGCGATCAGTGATCTGCTGATCGCAAAGGGCATCAAATTGTCCCGCCGTACAGTCAATAAATATCGTATCGAGATGGGAATCCCGGATAAGAGCGGCCGAAAAGAGTTTTAATCAGCTTTGGCAGAAAACTTTCAGTGTGAGTTGCCAGTTTTATCTCAGTCTGAGTTGAGACTCCCACTTCTGCAAGTGGTGAGTAATAACAAATCTTTCTCAGTGGGAGTTCAATCTCCGACTGAGATAAACGCTCCGCGAGGATGTGCAGTGATTCTGAGAAGAATATGTCAGCTTTCGCTGACCAGAATCACGCACCAAGTCTCACGTGCGTTCGACTTGAACAAAAATATCCAGTACAGTTATTTACGAAACGATGTACTAGTATTCGCGTTGCGTTGCTTGTGAAAGAGGGATTTATATGACATTAAAAGATTTTTTTATCAAGTATCCTAAGATTGCCATTGCATTTTCAGGAGGAACCGATTCGGCCTATTTATGCTATATGGCAAAAAAATATGCGAAAGAAATGACGGCTATTTATTTGTCTACCGCATTTCAGCCGACATTTGAAAAAGAAGATGCAATTCGTTTTTGCAAAGAATATGCGATTCCGCTGACTATTCTGGAGCGGGATGTGCTAAGTCAGGAGGCTGTCATACAGAATCCGGCAAATCGCTGCTATTATTGCAAAAAAGTGATTTTTTCTGAGATTCAAAAGAAAGCACTGGAGCTTGGATTTACCTGTCTGGCAGATGGAACAAATGCTTCTGATGATGCAGATGACAGACCGGGTATGAAGGCATTGCAGGAGATGAAGGTATTATCTCCGCTCCGGATCTGCGGAATTACAAAGCCGGCGCTGCGTGATGTATCGGAACAGCTGGGATTATTTACTGCACGGAAACCGGCATATGCCTGTCTGGCTACCCGCATTCCGACAGGAACGCGGATCACAGCAGAGCAGTTGGAGAAGGTGGAACAGGCAGAAAGTGCTTTGATGGATATGGGATTTTCTGATTTCAGAGTCCGGCATCCGGAAGGTTATGCAAAGCTTCAGGTAAAACCGGAGCAGCTGCCATTAGTTTTTGAAAAAAGAGAAGAAATTCTGGCTGTTTTAGAACCACTTTTTGGAACGGTCTGTCTGGATATGAAGACAAGATAGCACATTTTTTGAGATGTGTATTTTATAATGGAAAATACATTTGGATTTGAAAAAAAACTATGAAGTGGCACAAACCCGCAGAAACACTGGACTTGACCAATGGTCGAGTCCTTTTTTTGCATGAAAAGATTGACGGGGATGGGCTTTGCTGTTATAACTGGGAGCACAGACAGAAATGTCGTAGTTGTTCCTGCAGGACAGAACTGAAATAAAAATCAGCAAAGAATGTTTTAAAGGCAGATTCAAGTTGAACGCACGTGAGATTTGGTGCGTGATTCTGGTCAGCGAAAGCTGACATATTCTT